>Ga0194037_1000009_pt1 | contig 162374 bp, 146 predicted proteins | sample JunL306m_MetaG_FD_148653 | JGI IMG/M metagenome (GOLD analysis project Ga0194037, IMG submission 148653) | Anoxic zone freshwater microbial communities from boreal shield lake in IISD Experimental Lakes Area, Ontario, Canada - Jun2016-L304-6m | ecosystem: Environmental > Aquatic > Freshwater >...
AATGGCAGGAGGATTACCATTCGATTCGCCCGCACAGTTCTTTAGGAAGACTGACACCGGAAGAATTTCAGGTTAAGCAAAAGGATTTTTACCAAGAAGAAGTGGTCTTATAAACGGGGGCACGTCCAATCAGCAAAGGTTGAGGTGGTTGATGTACGCAAGGCTTTCGAACAAGCCGCACAGTATGACAGGATACGGGCAGCGCGAGAGAGAGCTGAGGCATTAAAGAGAGAAGAGAAAGCAGCAAATTCTGAATATTACCGGCTTTTTCATGAAGTGGCGCCGGAGAGTAAGGAGCCGCTCAGCTTGACTGCAGGCCATGAAGGATAAGTAACGTCAATGTTTGTTATAATGCTTGACGCAGCATTGCGTAAATGCAGAGAAAAATGATGTTGTTCATTATCACCCATCAAGATTTTCAAAAGTCATTTGGTAATCTTCTGATGACAATACGGTTTCAAACAAACCAATGTTCTCTCCCTCATGCCTGTTTATCCCTGTGTATGAGAGGCTCGCATCCTCATACCGTTTGAACTTATAAACAGCGTCGTTCATCAAGGCGCTGTTAAATACGCCAAGACTGACAAGAAGTTCAAAATCCTTTACACTTAAACCTGTAACTTTCTTGAAAAGCTCAGGCTCAAGCCGCCTGATTACATCCTTTAGGGTACGTTCACGATAATCCGTCAAGTACATGAAAATCGGCACACGGGTGGCAAATTTTATGAGTTTTTCCTGAATCATCTTACGTTTACTTTTATATTCTTTCTCCTCTTCTGAAAGCTGATTTTTCTCTTCTAACGTTATTTCCTTTTCATTAGCCTCTTTCTTTACCTTTTTTACAGCCTCCGATTTGTTGATAATTGTTTCAATATCCTGATTCAGAGTGCGGAATCCTTCAATACTCATTAGCGCGTTCATGGCATCAGGATTGTCCATAAGTCGCTGAAGAGTGTTGTTGTCAACATTCACCAGCAATGCACTTTCCCAGCGCCGCGCCAAAAGGGTTGCTGTGGTTCCGCTCATTGCCATATCAAGAATACCTGCAGCATCAATCTGCTTCATGGAACTGCCGTCATAAGCCAGAACGGGTAAGAAGCTTATGAACTCTTCCACCTTTTTTTCTGGGTTTGATTCACCAACATTCAACCGACAACTGTAATCTGCAATCTGCCGTAAAGCCCTGTTTGGAGCAAAGTCAAAAACATAGCACTCTTTTTTAATGATTTCCTCATTATTCGGGCTAATAGTGTCAGGATTAGTAATGGCCCATGGGGACTGAACACGAAATGCCGCCTGAAAATAAGTTTCTGGACTTGATGAATTTCTAAGCATGAAAATTCCAGCCCACGGTTTCACCGTAACCCCAGTGGTCAGCTTGCCGCAAGAGAGTGTTATCGTTTTTGTTACTAATGGATTATCCATTTCACTTAAAACTGGTGATAATGCAGCTACACCAATGCCCGCACTGTTGCCCGCTGCAACAACTATTCTATAATCGTGATAAAACTTGTTCTGTTTTTCAGCAATAAGATTTCGCATTGCATGGCAAGAGGCAACACTTGGCAGGAACCAGAATGTATGCGATAAAACATGCAACAAACGGGTATCAGAAAAAGGCATAGGTGGTTTTTTAGCACCCAATTTCAGGTTATCAAGAGTAGTCTCAAGAAAAGCACCGCGGATTAAATCAAGCCACTTCTGTACCTCATTGTGAAAGGTGAATTTTGCGCTTTCGGCAGTGCCTTTCGCTGAGAAAAAAATATTCAGGTCAAACTCGTTGAACTCGCCCTGCATAGCAATGTCACGGATCGAGTCCGGCATTTGATAGGTCAGTAGCACCATCCGTGGCAATGCTGCATAGGGGGTGTGTTGTTGCCCCTTCCAGTCCCGTTTAGCTCGCTGCTCATCCGAATATGTCCAGTTGAAAATCTGGTCTTCAATAAACTCACCGGACGCAATGGCCCTGAACGGAGTACCTGAAAGGTAGAGATAAGTGTTGGTTGTAATCGGCATAATCTCCTCTTCAAAGATCTCAATACCAACGCCCTCACCAAACTCTATCTCTTTTTTGTCTTCAGCCTCAAACAGCTCTTTAGCGTTATCACGCCATGCTCCGTAATGATATTCGTCAAGAATCACACAGTCCCAGTTGGTGGTATGCACCCACTCATTCTTGGCTTTTAGGCCACCAGTGCTTTTGTTCTTGCCCAGATAATCCTGAAATGAGCCGAAGCAGAGAATTGGTCTTTTCTTATCAGCCTCTTCATACGCAAGCCCACCGGGAGAAATAAATTGCCATCCCTCAAAATCAATGTGATGTTTCAAATCATTTTCCCATGCACCCTGTACAGCTGGTTTAAAAGTCAGCACCAGCACTTTTGTCCAACCCATCTTTTTTGCAAGCTGATATGCCGCAAATGTTTTCCCAAACCGCATTTTTGCATTCCAGAGAAAGTGATAAGCCTTGTCAACGTTTTCTTTTCTGCAACTGTTGAAGTAGGCGGCAGTTTTTTCCACAGCCTCCACCTGCTCTGGCCGCATTTTGAAATCGAGTGAACGGTTCTCTTCATTCATTGTTCTATCTCGAACGGCAATTACCGCAGCCTTAACTTCATGTACTGAGCACTTGAACCATTCACCATTTGGATTTTTTATTCCACTGTTCCTCAACCGACGATGAACCTCTCGGTCGGTGAAGGCTCCGCCATCGTTGCGCATGGCTGATTCTTCGAATACAATGCGGTAAGGAAGGCTGCCTGGTCGGAGTGTCGGATACTGTTGCGCCACCCGCGCTTGAGCATCTACAGCAGTATAACCTACTTTGAGTAAGCCTTTGTATTGAGGATTGGTGTCCTCGTAAGCATAGATCGTTGGCTTTGAATCTGGACGCTGGGGAAAAAATGGATCACTCATTGTTAATTCTTACGATATTTTAGAGTCAATAAATTCCCATTCCTCTTTACTAAGGCTCCATCTTTTTATCAACATCTCATCGGTATATTCGCTTTCGTATTTTCCTAAATCTGGAACAAAACAAAAATTCTGTTTCGTAACATCCTGAGAGATTACTGTTTGCAGTAAAAGGAATCGAACTACTTTTGTTAAAAGGTATGATTTAAACGATATTACTTCCTCTTTGGTCGGAAAAGCACATGCTACTATCCACGACTCGGTACAGCATTCACTTGGTTTAGCTATTCTTGTGTTTCCATCATAATAGAACCTTACTGGCTTTGAGAAGTCAGTTTGCCCAGCAATAGGAGCTTTTGGAATCAATAGTTTCCATTTATCAAGCAAACAATTGGTGTCTTTGACATCCGCTTCATTCGCATACCGCAATCCAATCTTTTGTATGAACCAGCAAGGCACTCCGCTACCCTTCGGAGTATAATTTGTTGGTAATCCGAACGGCTTACGTGATGATACTAAATCACTTAGATGCCTACCAGCATTTTCATTTTTATTGAGAACTTTGCGTATGATCGGAACCGCACAACTATGCCGGATAAACGTTTTAAATTCGTTAAGCTGCCTAACTGAAACAACACTCTCGCTTTTATGGAAATTAGTTATCTCGCATGGTCCGTTTGAATCTTTTTCCCAAAGGAAATAACAAATTCCACCAGCGATATCTACACCAGGAAAAATTTCAGCACTGTTTTCAAAATCAACAATTTTTCTGATTCTTGAGTCACTAAGCATTTCCGTCCTGAAATCATCCAACCCTTTCCCGCCCGCAAACCAGCGAGATGGGATAATCATGGTGAGATAACGAGGCTCCAATTTTTTTGCTTGTTGAACAAAGCGGTGATAAATGGGTGACGCACTTCTGCCATGGCCACCATCGCTTAACTGATATGGCGGATTGCCAATAATAACATCAAATTTCATATTGAATAACGCATCAGGATGGTCAGTGTGGATAAATTGATATGCATGGGTTTCCAGTTTTTCACCGCGGTCATATTCTTGCTGGCTTGCCCCGCAAAAAATACATTTTCCGTTATTCCAGTTATGATTAATACGCATAAAACGAATGTTCCCCTGTTCATTGCCAAAGGACTCACATACAGAATACTTACCGTTCGCTGTTTTTGAGCAATACACCGACCTGCGGGAAAGCATTGATGTAATCTCGGTAATGGCAATACCGAAAATCTGGTTTTTGAAAATGTGATTGCTTCTCGTTTGCCGGTCAGGTATTTCTCCCTCAAGCCCCACCATCAACCGTTTCGCAATCTCTCGAAGGAAAACACCGGATTTGCAGACAGGATCAAGGAATGTGGCAGTTTTATCGTGCCAGATGCTGGCTGGCAATACATCAAGTATTTGGTTCGCTAACTGTGGAGGCGTAAAGACCTCATCGTTGCTCAAATTGGCAAGGCAGGTCAAAACGTCCGGGTTGTACGTATTACTGTTCAGCATCGGCAACCTTCAGAAAGTGAATTAAGGGGTACTCTTTTATGGGAGTAGGAATGTAAATATCGTTTCCTTGATCCGAAAACATGGGAACCTCTTGAGGGTTTACGTGTTCCATCAAGCTCTTGAAGACAAAGACTCGCCGCTTGATCATACTTCCATTTACCGGAGACCATTCTGAAAACACTATTGGCATTGGCATAGCACCACATGTTTTCAGAGTGAGTGCATCACCCTGAACGATATTGCGTTCAAGAATATATTGAGCGGCATGCCGACATTCGTTTTTTGCCGTCTTTTTGAAAAGGAGGCTGTAATTCCAGTCAAAGTCACCGAATAACCGCATCCGGCATTCCTTGACATTGTCTTCAAGAATGTCTATACCGTAAATAGAAGAGATAGCAAGGATAGCATAACGTTCATACTCTATCTGATTCTTGCTATATCGACATTCTACAACCTTCAGTTTACGCTGTAAAACTTCAGTAAGAAAATTTCCTGTACCACACGCAGGTTCAAGGAACCGAGAATCAATCCGCTCAGTCTCTTGTTTAACCAAATCAAGCATGGCTTTGACCTCACGTTTACCGGTCAACACCTCACCATGATCTGCTACGCGTTGTTTTGATATTACTTGTGATTCCAATGTATTTCCAATGATTTTGCGATGTATATGCCAACAGTAATGCTTGCTGTCTTATAGATCGTTATCCTCCTTGGATAGGATTCCGAACAGAGCAATGTTGATGTAGTAATTGGAGCGGCCGATTTTTGCTTTTTTCAAAAAACCATCACGGGCAAGAATGTCGAGATATTTGGTTGCCGTGAGGCGGCTTACCTTTAAATCACGCTCTACAAACTCAATTTTAGTATAAGGGTGAAAAAAAAGATTGTTAATCAAGTCCTGGCTGTAGAATTTATATGCTGCTCGAATGCGATGTTTGTATTGCATCAGCGCATCTTTAATCTCCTGCACCATGCGGATTGTCTGACGGGAGGTCTGTTCGATACCTGTTAAAATATACAGAATCCAATTCCCCCAATCCCCTTTATCCCGCACCTCTTGCAGCAGCCGGTAATAATCCAGTTTCGTACGGATGATGTATCGGCTGAGATAAAGCGCAGGAATATCCAGAAGCCCTTTCAGCACCAGATAGAGAACGTTGATGATTCTGCCCGTTCGACCATTACCGTCGTAGAATGGATGGATGCTTTCAAACTGGTAATGGATAATCGCCATTTTGACCAGTGGGTCAATGTCCAACAAGGTATCGTCGTTGATGAATAGTTCAAGGTTGCTCATCAGCCGGACGATGGTATCGTATTCCTGCGGCGGCGTATAAATGGTTTCTCCGCTCTGCTCATTTTTTAGTTCGGTGCCCGGCAGCTTGCGGAATCCTGCCCGATTCTTTTCCAGTTCGGCGTGAATATCCAGTATGATGTTTGTTGTTAGCAGGCGCTTATGAACAACATTGCTCAATCCGGTGCGAAGGGCGGCAACGTAATTTCTGACCTCTTTAGCTGCTGAGCTGGTAGCGAATTCCGGAAACAGTTCATCTTTGAACAGTTCGTCATTGGTCGTGATGATGCTTTCTATTGCGGAACTATCCTTAGCCTCTTGAAGAGAAAGCGTGTTAATAAGAATTTCCTCATTGGGGATTGAGCTTGAAACTCCTTTGAGTTCAGCAAGGTATCGATGAGCTGACGCTGCTTTCTTCAGTATGGTCGTAGATTCCAGTAGATCAATGCATAATGGAGGAAGCGGTGCTAAGGGAGTATTCATCATGATAGATTTCGAGTATCAAGTATGTACATATATAGCAAAGCTGTTATTTCTATGCATATCAACGGAAACATGTATATATATTATGATTTTTCTATACATATCAGATGTTGTTGCAATAGATTTTCGGATTTTCCAGACGCCTCAATTTGTCACAGAATGAAAATCTATCAAAAAAAACGTGAAGAAACTTCGGAAATGCGAGATAAATGCACCTCCATGTTTATTACGCATGAGATACTATACCTCATATTTAGTTATAAAAATTCATGTTTAATGCTTATGCCCGCTGTTTTGCTTTGCGATTTTTATCCCGTTCTCCAAACTGCGGTGGCCTGCCATAGCTAAGGCTTTATATAATGCAATGTTATACAACGTTGTACTCAATGTGTGAACTCGTTGTGAACGAATGTATAACATTCATTATGTAATGCGGGCAACGGTTGGCGTTGCCCTGTGTACAGTCGCCAAATATCTGATAGGACATGACAATAAGATCACAACGGTGGAGCGTGAAGGCGCTGCTTTTGCGATTGCGCTTGCTGCGCACTGCTTTGCAGTGGAAAGCTGGCGCTCTGGTTGAAGCATCAAAACCGGATACGCAAGGGCTGAGATGAGAACGGGCGGGCTGTTTGCTTTGAGTGGCGGCAAACAGCATGACGGGATGAAGAACTGCCGTTGCGGGTGTTCAGGGTGAGAACATAGCTTCGGACGTGGATTTTTGCAGCGGGCGGTTTCTTCTGGTTTTTCCGCCGGCTGCTTTACAGAGCTACACGATATGAAGAAGATTTCCTCAAGCCATGAGCGTTGTGAAGTGAAGCAGAGCGGAGCGGAACGGCGCTGATGGCGCGGGGATGATGTCTGGGACTGGTACCAATGCGGTGATGAGGTGAACAGCTCTTTTGAGGGGATGAGAATGGCGGGATGAGCTGAAAAGCGCTTGTTGCGTACCGGAGCTGGAGAGCCAAGCTGCTGGAGTGAAGCAGTTGTGAAGCATGAACAGCGCGGAACGGAAGCGGTGCGGATTCGGAAGCGGAGGACGTAAAGCGGGCGCTTTCTTCTGCAGATAATTGCAACACGGCAAAAGCAAGGGCTGGGATGACACTTGGCGGGATGTTTGCCCTGTATTCTGCAAACAGCATGACAAGTGGCAGAACAGCCGTTGCGTTGTCACAGGGTGAGCGAGAGGATGGGGAGTTCCTTAAAAAATGTTTTGATGCAGATGGTGAGTACCCGAACCTTCTGCATTGCCTTACTCAGCGAAAGAATGGCTCAGCTACGTTAAACAGCTTTGGCGGGCTGTTTGGCCTCTCCCCTGCAAAGAGCATGACAAAGCTGCATGATAATTCCAAGCTGAGCCGTTCTTGAGCGTACAAGAGTTGAAACAGGTGGAACAATGTACTCATTGTTATACCTGCATGCCTTCATACCGAGGAGCTGCGCAAAACACAAGCCATGAGCGGCATGGAGCAAAGCGAAGCGGAGCGGAATGGCGGTGATGGCGGTGGGTCAGGGTGTGGAAAAGTAAAACAAGATCAGACTCCACTATTATTTGAGTGATTTGACCCCTATGGGATTCATTGCGACAACGGAGGCCGGTTTATTATGTATGGTATGTATGTAGTGCAGGGTTCCAAAAAAGAAAAATAATTCAGTTTTACAGATTCGCTTTAACTTTTTTATCTTTTTCTTTTAGGTATCTTTCCTATGAAGTTAAAGAAGAAAAAAACAGGCAAAATATTCAGAGTTCTCCGAAAATTGTAAAGTTTTTGTAAAACAAATAGACTTTTTTGATATCAATGATTGTTGTTAAATTTATATTTTATATATACTTATATTGCTTATAGTGGTTCGTTTTCTATGAAAATGGTATTTTTTTATAATAGCTTGTGATACTTCCTTCAAACTAAATCTTGATCCCATTATGTCTATTCTCATAGTTGGTTCCCTTGCGTTTGACGATATTGAAACCCCTTTTGGGCGTTCGGACAACACTCTCGGTGGATCATCAACCTACATCGCCCTGTCATCAAGCTATTTTGCTGATAAGGTACAGATGATTGGTGTTGTCGGCTCTGACTTTGAAGACAAACATTTTAAACTGCTGCATTCCAGAAATATTGATACGAAAGGGATTCAGAAAATCGAGAACGGAAAAACTTTCCGTTGGGCTGGCCGTTATCATTATGATATGAACACCCGCGACACTCTCGACACACAGTTAAACGTTTTTGCAGATTTCGATCCTGTTGTTCCCCATCAGTATCGAAATGCGGAATATGTCTGTCTCGGTAATATAGATCCGGAACTGCAGCTCAAGGTACTTGACCAAATTAACAAACCGAAAATGGTCATTCTTGATACCATGAATTTCTGGATTGAAGGAAAACCTGCTGAACTCAAAAAAACTCTGGAACGTATTGATGTCTTTATCATCAACGATAGTGAAGCCAGAATTTTAAGCAATGACCCGAATTTAGTCAGATCAGCAAGAATTATCCGGAATATGGGTCCAAAAACTCTTATCATCAAAAAAGGTGAACATGGAGCACTTCTCTTTACCGATAGCGGCATTTTTGCTGCTCCAGCCTACCCTCTTGAATCCATTTATGACCCCACAGGTGCAGGCGATACTTTTGCGGGTGGCTTTATAGGCCATCTTTCGCGATGCAGTTCAATAAACGATATTGAACTGCGTAAAGCTGTTCTTTACGGTAGTGCAATGGCAAGCTTTTGTGTAGAAAAATTTGGTACTGAAAAAATTGCAGCACTTGATCTGCTGGAAATTGAAGATCGCTTCCAAAGTTTCCTGGATCTTTCAAGAATCACCGACTAAGAATAAAATCGCCCATACAAGTTTCATTTTTGAAGATTGATACAACACCATACGACGTAAAAGCACCTTAAAAAAACACATTTGAAAGAAAGGTATGGCTCAGCTCAACATTCTTGATTATGGTTTTATCATTGGATACCTTCTTTTGACTCTTGTTATCGGTCTGTGGTTTTCGTCACGTGCTTCTGAAAATGTTGGCGAATTTTTTCTTTCGGGGCGCAAACTTCCCTGGTGGGTTGCGGGCACCGGTATGGTGGCGACAACCTTTGCCGCTGATACCCCTCTTGCTGTTGCTGGATTTGTAGCTAAAAACGGCATCGCCGGAAACTGGGTATGGTGGACTTTTGTTTCTGGAGGTATGCTGACAGTTTTCTTTTTTGCCAGACTCTGGCGACGTGCAGAAATCCTCACTGACCTGGAGTTCATAGAACTTCGTTACACTGGCGCGGCAGCAAAATTTCTCCGAGGGTTCAAGTCGATCTATTTCGGCCTTTTTATAAATGCCGTCATTATCGGATGGGTAAATCTCGCCATGTTTAAGATCATCAAAATCATGGTCCCGGAGCTGAATCCCCAAATAAGCATTGTTGCTCTTGTATTGCTTACCACCTTTTATTCCGGCCTTTCTGGATTGTGGGGAGTATCCATTACTGATGCAGTTCAATTTGTTATTGCGATGGCAGGATGCATCATACTTGCAGTACTCGCAGTCCATTCGCCAGTAGTAATCTCGGCTGGTGGTCTGACCAAAGCTCTTCCCGGATGGATGTTTGATTTTTTCCCTTCATTTAGTTCTTCCGGGTCAAAGCAAACAGTAACTGGAGCTACAGCCCTCCCTTTTGCATCTTTCGCAGCTATGGCATTTGTACAATGGTGGGCATCCTGGTATCCAGGATCTGAACCGGGCGGTGGCGGCTATATTGCTCAACGCATGATGAGTGCCAAAAATGAAAAACATTCGACGCTGGCCACACTTTGGTTTACTATAGCCCACTATTGCCTGAGACCATGGCCATGGATTATTGTAGGTCTGACAAGCCTTGTTATGTTTCCCAATCTTCCTTTGAACCAGAAAGAAGACGGCTTCATTTATGTCATGAAAGCGGTACTGCCCCCAGGGCTTAAAGGGTTGCTTATTGCAGCTTTTCTTGCTGCCTACATGTCAACACTCTCAACTCATCTCAACTGGGGCACAAGCTATCTTATCAACGATTTCTATAAACGGTTTCTCAAAACAACTGCCGATGAAAAGCATTATGTCATTGTTTCAAAAATCACAACATTTCTGACTGCTGCATTTGCCCTTTACATCACGTTCTTTGTACTGGAAACAATTACCGGAGCTTGGGAATTCATTATTCAGTGCGGAGCTGGCACTGGTTTTGTGCTTATTTTCCGCTGGTTCTGGTGGCGCCTGAATGCATGGTCGGAAATCACTTCTATGGTTGCGCCCTTCGCTGTTTTTGCGTGGATAAAATGTTTTACTGCTATTGCTTTTCCCTCTTCTCTTTTCATCATTGTCACCATTACCATTGCAGCAACGCTCGCGATCACTTTTTTGACTCCCCCAACCGAAATAACACAGCTCGAAACATTTTATAAAACCACAAGAGTTGGTGGTATTCTATGGAAAAAGGTTTCCAAAAACCTTCCTGACGTAAAATCCGATAATGGTTTTTTCATGCTGTTTATTGACTGGGCTCTCGGCATCGTCATGATCTATACTGTACTTTTTGGCACAGGAAGACTTATCTTTGGTAATTTCCTCCAAGGCGGCCTCTTCCTTGCTGTTGGATTAATTGCTGGAGCTCTTATTTTTATTGATTTGAACCGCCGAGCCTGGAACAATCTTAACTGAAAAAATGCATCAAGCCCGCATAATCCTTGCTTCCCAATCTCCTCGTCGAAAGGATATTCTCTCATTAACCCAGCTTCCGTTTACAATCATCACAGCCGAAACTGAGGAAATCATCGACCCCACACTCTCAATTGAAGAAAATGTTACCTCAATTGCTCTCAGAAAAGCTGAATCTGCCACAATCTTGATTCCGGAACTTGAACGCAAAACTATTATTATCGGAGCAGATACCTTGGTAGCAAAAGGAAACCGTATTCTTGGAAAACCGCGTGGATTCGATGAAGCTCACGATATGCTCAAAAGTCTCCAGAACCGTTCGCACCAAGTCTATACTGGATTCGCGCTACTATGCGGAAACAAAACCCACTTGGAATGCGTCATGACTACCGTGGAATTCGAACCAATGTCGGACAAGGAAATCAACCGTTACCTGTTTTCAGAGAAGCCTTACGACAAAGCTGGAGCTTATGGCATCCAAGACCCCCTGATGGCTTGTTATATCAAACGAATCGAAGGTTGCTATTACAATGTTGTCGGTCTTCCGCTTTCAAAAGTTTCAAAAGCACTTAAACATTTTCTATAAATAGAGTTGAACTTTTATGATACTCTATTTTCATTTGCAACCGTATCCATGCATTCCACAATCATTGAACAACCCCCTATTCTTTTGATCCTTGGCCCTACAGCCTCAGGAAAATCTGCACTTGCATTCGCTGTAGCAAAAAAAATCAACGCTGAAATTATTTCTGCCGATTCACGACAGGTATACTGCGAGCTCAACATAGGTACGGCAAAACCCCCAAAAGAAAAACTCTATGAGGTGAAGCATCATTTTATTGATGAAAAAAACATCGGAGAGCCATTCAGTGCAGGAAAATTTGCAGCAGAAGCAATAAAAAGAATTCAAAATCTGTACCTACAGGGCAAACAGGTTGTTGTTGCCGGAGGCTCAACTCTATACATTGAAGGGCTGCTTAAGGGATTTGCTGATCTTCCTCCGGAAAACCCTGAAATAAGACAAAAATTACTTCATGAACTTGAAAACAAAGGAAAAAAGCACCTTTTTAAAAAGCTTCTTAAATTGGATCCAGAACAAGCAGAAACTCTTGATCCTACCAAAACACATCGACTCATCCGCAGCCTTGAAATCATTGAGATAACAGGCAAAAGTGTAACGGAGCTTCAGAAAAAAGGGAAAAAGGCTTATACCAATCTGCGTTTTGTCACAGTCGCCCTTGAAATGCCAAGAGAAACACTTTATCAACGCATAAACCAACGAACTGATGAGATGATTGAGGCTGGTCTTTGCAATGAAGCTGAAGCACTTTATACTAAGTATAACCCCATGCTAACCAAAATAAAAATACCTTCTCTACAATCGGTGGGATATCAGGAACTTTTTCAATACTTTGACGGTCAGATTGACTTCCAAACATCAGTCAACCTGATTCAACAGCATACACGCAATTATGCAAAACGACAGTTGACTTTTTTTAAAAATAGACTTAATGTTAACTGGGTAGTTGCTCCGAGAAAGCATGATGAACTTCAAACCCTTGTTAGTCATCTGGTAAAAATGCTTTAGAACAAAAAAATTCACATAGAATAACTACCATTTTTTGCCGCGGTTATCATATTACAATACAAACGAGTTTGTTAATAAGTTTAGGATATTAATTGACTGCTTTTTCTTCAAAAAGCTAACCTGCAATACCGTTATGCAACACTCAATTTCGATCCGAAAAGAATTAACCATTCTGAAAATCGAGGAAGAAGTATTTGATTTTCGGCATGGAAGTTTATTCAGACAAGTAATGGATTGTTTGGTTAACAAGGAGAACAGCAAAAATCTGATCATCGATTTTTCACATGTAAAAGCTATTGATTCTTCTGGAATAAGCTCAATGTTGCTTGCCCACCAGCTTACCAATCAGGTACATGGACTTGCTATTTTTGTCTCTCTCTGTCAGCAGATCAAAGATCTTCTGAAACTGACAAATCTGGATAAACAGCTGTATATTTTTTCCTCCGTCAATGAGGTTATGACCCTCATTGAACCAACTATGAAAAGCAAACGCAGTGCTCGGGGAAAAGCACAGGCCCCAACATATGAAGTTATTGACGAACTATGCGATGAACTTGACCTTATTACCGAACATACCCTTCATGATGAGCATCTTGACGAAAACCTTATAGAACCTGATGAACTGATCGGTCAGCCTGAACTGAAAGATACTGTCGTTGTTAAAGAAGCTGGCGCTAAAAAAAGGGGACGCCCGAAAAAAACCTAACCATTACCATATTATATGACGGTACCTGTCACTGTAAATTATGAGATCGCAAGGGTAAAGACAGGAATAATTACAGGATGTTGTATTTTTTTCAAACACCGTCTAAAACAACTATTTTTTTGATGCTGGAATTACCATAGACAGCACTGGACCTTGGAACATCACAGTTCATGATAATCTTTTTTCCAGCAGATTTTTGAGGGAGCGCATCTTGGAATCGGAGAATTGTACATGGACGTCTCAGAGTTACTTTGTTTTCTTAATAGCTTGCTTGAACAAATATTTCACGTTAAAAAAATTCAGCGATAGAGCCGTTTAATAGAAGTACTTCGTTCAAACTGCTCAACTTGCTTCCGGCTTTCCTCCATAATAGCATCAAGCGGCATCTGTATGCTGATCATTTTCCTGAAACGGGAAGTTCCGGCAAGCTTGTCAAAAAATTCACCATTTTTTTCAAGGCCAATCTTGTCAGGATAAAATCGCTGAAGCGTAAGGAGAATAGCTGCTGCTGTTCTAAAAGGAGAAAAAGTTTTACGATCCGTAATAGATAGTGCCAATCCATGACAGTTCTTGTCTCGGAATTTACCCGACAATGGACGAAAAGTAACGGGATGGAATATTACTCCTTGTAGCATTAATCTTTTGAGTGCTTGAGCAACTTCACTACTATTGATAAACGGTGCGCCGAACTGCATAAAAGGTACTTCGGTACCTCGACCTTCGCTCACCGTCGTTGCTTCAAGAAACACAAGGGCTGGATAGAGTAAAGTCGTAATCACATTTTTAATATTGGGCGAAGGTGTCACAAACCTGAATCCAGGGTACTCATCAATAAATTGATCTCTCCGGTACCCCTGCATCTGTATCACACGGAGATCAAGCTTTTTATATTGCTGCTCTTTCAGAAACAAAGCAATCTCTCCTACTGTCATCGAATGAATAAATGGAATATTGACCGCTCCGACAAATGATTCATACCCAGGCGTAAGCATAAATCCTTCAGGATGCAACGGAATAACCGGATTAGGACGATCAAGCACCATAAAGGTTATTCCTGCTTCCTGACAAGCCTCCATAGCATTTTTCATTGTGGTAATATAGGTATAACACCTTGTACCGATATCCTGAAGATCGAAAACCAGAACATCAATCATTTTCAACTGCGAAATATCTGGTTTTTTTGAGACCCCATAAAGCGAATAAACATGAAGCGTGTCGGCCACAACAGTACTGCCAACTTTTTGGCCAGCTTCGATATCAATTGAAAAACCGTGTTCTGGAGCCATGAGAAACTGCAATTTAACGCCGCTTTGGCGCATGACCGCATAATTCGCATTACCGTTCCGTGTAAGTCCCGAAGCATTAGTTATAAGACCAACTCTCAGGCCTGAAAGTTCTTGAAAACCAGATTCCTCAAGTCTGTCAATACCGCATAGCAACGTATCAGCCCTGATAGGGAGAGTAACAAGCAAACAGAAAACAAAAAATGTGAAAAGAAAAAGTAGGTGAAGAAACCGTACCTTAAGATTCATTGGCAATTACCTCTGAAAACGAAAAAAATTCACTAACAGCAATATTGAAAATAATGGCCGACATCAAGGATAAAATGATGCTTTACTATTATTATACCATCCCCATGAAACCACGCAAAATAGAAAATAAAAAAGCCACCATTTTAAATGGCGGCTTTTGACTGTGGTGGGGACAGGACTTGAACCTGCAACCTTCGGGTTATGAGCCCGACGAGCTACCAATTGCTCCACCCCACGATGTTTGTGGTGTTAATGTAAGCAATAAATTATCTTTTGCAAATATTTATTGGATTTTCTTGCCATTTATTTCATCACCTACCGGCTCTATTACAAAAAGTTTCCCATCATTGCCTTCAACAGCAAGAATCATACCTTCAGAAAGCTCATCACGGATTGTCCGACTGGCAAGATTAGCAACAAGCACGACATTTTTTCCAACCATGTCTTCAGGAGAGTAATTACGCGCTATCCCAGCAAGTACCTGCCTTGTTACAGAGCCAACCTGTAATTGAAGTTTCAGAAGCTTTCCAGCCTTTTTAACCTTTTCCGCAGAAAGTACCAGAGCAACCCTCAAGTCAAGCTTGAGAAAGTCGTCGAAACTGATATCCGGCTTAAACTCCATACTTTTCTGTTCAGCTCCAAACTCACGTTTATGTGCTTCAGAAACCAGCAGTTGTATTTTCCGTAGTTCCGGCTCAATATCGGTATCATCAATTTTTACAAAAAGAATTTCCGACTTTCCCTTAATCCGGTGCCCTTTCTCAAGCATTGGTCGAAGCAATGTTTTGAGTAGGGAATTTCCACGTAGTAAAAGGTCATCTATAGTGCCTGTAAAACCCAGCATAGAATAAATCCGATTACTAGTCTCTGGAATAATCGGATAAAGAGCAATGGCAACAGCATAGCATAGATTCAGGGAAAGAGCTATGGTTTTTGCTGCGGCATCTCTGTCGGCCTTTAGCACCTTCCATGGTTCAGACTCGGAAAGGAAACGATTAGCCGCTCTTGCAATCTCCATACCAATAGAAACAGCATCCCTAAAATGAAACCTTTCAAACGCAAAGTCAAGTTGATCGAGAGTATATGCCCAGTTTATTCCAAAAGCATTCCACTCCTCTGCGCTGCACGCATAAGGAACCACCCCATCAAAGCGGGAATTGGTAAAATCAATTGACCGTTTAATAAAATTCCCAAGGGTATCGGCAAGTTCGCCGTTGGTCCTGTTCTGATAATCCTGCCAACTAAAATCCGTATCCTTGCTTTCGGGATAATTCGTCGCAATAGTATATCGCAAAGTATCTGCCGGAAATTTTTCAAGGAATTCACCAAGATAAACAGCATAGTTCCTTGATTTTGAAAACTTTCTTCCTTCGAAATTCATGAATTCCGATGCCGGCACATTGTCAGCAAGATTGTAGCATTGATCTTGACGTCCTTCATTCCATGCCATAAGAATCGCCGGAAACATGAGGGTATGAAACACAACATTATCTTTACCGATAAAATGAATAATACGGCTCTGAGGATCCTGCCAATACTCTTTCCAGCGCTCCACATGTCCGTTCATTTTCGCCCACTCTCTGGTAAATGAGATATAGCCTAATACGGCATCAAACCAGACATAAAGCACCTTACCTTGTGTTTCTGAACTATCCAAAGGAACTTTGATGCCCCAGTTTAGATCGCGGGTTATCGCCCGATCGTTCAATCCCTGCTTAAGCCAGGTACGAGTATAATTCAACACATTCGAGCGCCAGTCATCTTCATGGCTGTTCACATATTCTTCAAGCTGTTGCTGAAACCTTCCGAGTGGAAAATACCAATGTATGGTATCGCGAAGTTCTGGAACTTCACTTGAAATTTTGCTTTTCGGATTGATCAGTTCAAGAGGACTTAAATGGGTACCACAGTGTTCACACTGATCGCCATTAGCTTCAGAATTATTGCAAATCGGACATGTACCAGTCACATAACGGTCTGAAAGAAAACGACCAGCTTTGGGATCAAAAAAAAGTTTTTCAGTCTTCTTTTGAAAAATTCCTTTTTGCTCTATATCTGTAAAAAACTCCTGAGCTGTTTTATGATGAAGTGCCGAAGATGTCCTGCCATAATAATCAAAGGCAATACCACATTTACGAAATGCATCCAGATTCATCTGGTGGTATCGGTCAACAATATCCTGAGGTGATACCCCCTCCTTTTCAGCTGTAATAGTAATTGGTACACCATGTTCGTCAGAACCACCTATATGAAGAACATCCTCACCCTTGAGTCTTTTATAACGAACATACATATCAGCAGGAAGATAAACACCCGCAAGATGACCGAGATGTACCGGACCGTTAGCATATGGCAACGCTGTTGTAACAAGGGTTCTTTTAAACTGATACATGAAAAAAAACTGTTATGACGACAAAAAATATTATGAGTACTACAAATAAACAGATGATTAGTTTGGTTCCGGCTGAGTATTCAAAATCCAACCAATACAACTATTTTACTTAAAAATTCTCAATAAAATTACAGTAAAAATCTTTACTGTTTAGTAAAAAGGGCAAAAAACTTATCAACAGGATACTTGCGCCGTTGATCACTCTTCTGAAAACGAAGCCAGATCAGTTTTTTCTGCACATCAATACTCTCAACAACAGCAGCACCTTCAGAAGAGGATACTCTGTTACCGATTTCAGGCATCTGAAAAGATGAATGTTGCTGGCACCCTTTTTCATTTTTGGAATACCCCAAACAACACTTAGGACGGTTACATAAACCCGTAATATTAAAGGCATGGCTCTCGTTGATGACGGTCTCGGGATATTGTGCTTTTTCAGCAAATGGGTTGGCATGAATTTTCTGCAGCCAACTCGAACAACACAAAAGACAGCCACAAGGCCCTAACGCATTAGCTCTTCTGGCCTCTTCTCGTGTCGTAATCTGAACCATTTGTATTCTTGCTTTAAACTCTCCAGCAAGGTCACGCACAAGCGCTCTGAAATCAACTCGATGCGAAGACGTATAATACACTGACAATTTCTGATAGTCCATACGCAACTCAACATCAACCAATTTCAGATCAAGCTCATGTTTTTTAATCTTGTTCAAACAAATATCGCGGGTCTCAGATTGTCGTGTTTTCAAATCCTGAATCGCTTGATTATCACTCTCATTCGCAAGTCGTAAAACAGCAGAAAACTCTTGATCGCTTTTATCTAACCCTTTCAAATGAAGCTTCTTGCGAGCGATCTGACCAGTAGAATAAATAACACCGAAATCATAACCACCGTCTGATTCAACAATAACCTGCTGCCCAACATTATAGCTCATACCTGTATTGTTTCTAAAGAACTCCCTCCTACAACCCTGCAACTCAACCTCGCAAATATCACAGGAAACCACATCGGAAGAAACACCATAAATGGATTCCATTTCGCTGTGCAGCAATTGTGAAAGCCGCAGCCTTACCTTTGCATTATCACCTAACAGACAACTGCAAATAACATTGCTCATAACAGATTGTTTTGAAATGCAGGAGAAAAATCAAATTCCATGTATTAACCTAATCTATAACAACTTAAGTACGTCTAAACATTACAATGCATTTATACCCTGCATTTGACGCACGTCGCAATCAATGTATGCAAATTTATACTATTTTTGGAACCTTGCACCGATATACAGTGAATATCCGCTACACAGTAACAGCCATCAGAAAAAACGGTTGACGCAATTCTTCGACTCCCCTCTTTTGGGTTATCTATCAATAAAAAAGAAACTTTTTTTTGGAAATTCCCGAAAATAGTATTAACAATCGTTAATTTTCTAATAAAGAAACTGTCACTCATGATATCTATTTTATCTATAGTTTGTACATCGTGTTGCTGTAGTTGCGGAAAACAGCAACATTCTGATACAGAAATATACCGGGTGAAAATTGCAGCCTACACATAGATTAGATTAGTAAAGTGTGTGTACTTTTATAACAGCCGGTTCTGAATGTCAGTACCGGCTGTTTTCATTTACGATCAATTTTATATAAAACGATAACTTTAAACCAAAAACAACCATGTCCTCTTCAACAGCTTGCACAGGAATACCGTTACCGATTGTCAAGCTAAACCAGGTAGTGTTACTTTCAGGCATTGCTACTGCCATTGTCACACAGCAAACAATTATAACTACTGCCCTTTTTTTTATAATTGTTGCTGCAGTACTGTTTGGGAAAAAAGGAAGCCTCATATTCTTTATCGGCTCCCGTATTTTTGTACACCAAAACCAGAATGCACCAACTGAAGACCCGAAACTAATGCGATTCAACAACTCCATTGCAGCAATACTGCTTGGCAGCGCACAGATAGCGTTTCTGCTTGACGCAACGCTTACAGGGTGGATTTTTTCGGGACTTGTTGCTCTGGCGGCAGCATTAGCCCTCGGGGGATTCTGCTTCGGATGTTTCCTGTTTTATCAGTTCAATTTGCAACGTTTCAAACTTTTCGGCAAACATCAGCAAAAAGAAAGTACAAGTCAAGGCAACGGCAATTGCTGAATAATAAAGTGGGTCAGCGGTTGAAACCATACCCTGCAAACCTTTTTTTAATCGCAAGTTCGAATTTTGCTATCGACGCAGTTTTTGTAAACATTCTATAAAAACAATAACAAACGAGGAGAATATTTCTATGAGTTCAGAAAACTACCGATTTGAAACCCTTGCACTACATGCAGGACAGACAGTAGATGCAACACAGTCCAGAGGAGTTCCTGTTTACCGCACCAGTTCTTATCTGTTTAAGAGCACTGAACATGCAGCAAACCTTTTTGCCCTGAAAGAACTGGGCAATATCTATACCCGACTGATGAACCCAACCACCGATATTCTTGAACAGCGAGTCACACAGCTTGAAGGTGGAGCCGCATCCGTTGCCCTCGCATCTGGCACTGCTGCAATTTTCAATACCATCATCACTTTGGCTGAAGCGGGCGATGAAATTGTTTCAGCAAACAACCTTTATGGCGGCACCTACACCCAATTCGATGCAATTCTTTCCAAACTTGGCATTACCGTTAAATTTGTCGACCCGAAAGAACCGGCTAATTTCGAAAAAAAAATAACAGACAAAACAAGAGCACTTTTCATTGAAACTATCGGGAATCCTGTACTTGATTTCACTGACGTGAAGGCCATTGCAGAGGTGGCTCACCGCAATAACCTTCCATTGATTGTCGATGCAACCTTCACAACACCCTACCTGCTCAAAACTATTGAACTCGGAGCTGATATTGTAATAAACTCCCTAACCAAATGGCTTGGAGGTCATGGTGCAGGTATTGGTGGAATTATTACCGATGCTGGCCGTTTTAACTGGCAGGGGGGACGACACCCGCTCTTTACCGAACCCGACAAGAACTATCATGGACTCCGCTGGGCTATTGACCTTCCGGAACCACTTGCACCCATCGCATTTGCCCTGCGGGTTCGTACCGTTCCGCTCAGAAATCTTGGGGCAAGCATTTCGCCTGACAACTCTTGGATATTCCTTCAAGGCATTGAAACCCTACCACTCAGAATGATCCGTCATTCTGAAAATGCACTTAAGATTGCTGAACATCTTGCACAACATCCAGAGGTTGCATGGGTCCGTTATCCCGGACTGAAAAACGACCCATCCTACCCCATCGCTTCCAGAGACCTTAAAAATGGATTTGGTGGTGTCGTTGTATTCGGCGTGAAAGGTGGTTATGAGGCCGCAGTAAAAATCATTGATTCAATAAAACTTTTTTCTCATCTTGCAAATGTCGGTGATGCCAAAAGTCTTATCCTCCATCCTGCAAGCACTTCGCACAGCCAGTTATCCGAAAAACAACAACGCCAAGGCGGTCTTACACCCGACCTGATTCGTCTTTCAATCGGCATTGAACATCCCGATGATCTGATTGAGGCTCTTGACGAAGCCCTTTTAAAAAAATGAAACAGAGTAAACAAGGGGGCTATTAATCCTGTATGAGAAATAATACTCCTTAATTTTTTCATAAAAGAATATGGCGAACAAGCGTTTCACAGTAATAATTGCCAAAGGGCTTTATTTCCAGACGGAAATTAACAATCCCCAGGATTTCCCTGTAGCAATTAATAATTCCGTTTTTCTGAAGAAAAAGAACAGGAAAATAACCAAGAAAATATCTTTACTGGAAACGCTTATTCCTTGTACCATGTCCAAAACCAGACTCAAGGTTCCCTGCGAAGGCAAAAACGGAAAGTTTTTTTAAAACGGAGCATGCATTTATAATTAATAATGAATAAACAGAAATGGAATATCGCTCTTGTCATAGCCGACACACAGTTTTTAACAAACGAAGCACTCCGTTCAATTTTAACGCCACAATGCAATGCTGTCTACACTGTTTCAACAAAAGCTGGATTGCTACAATATCTAAAGAAAGAGGACATCTCTATCATAATCACAGATTATACTCTGTTCGATTTTGATTCTATTAACGAGCTTGGAGAAATAAAAAAACAATATCCCGAGACAAGAATCATCATTTTGAGCAATTTGATAACCTGTATTAAAATAAAGGAACTGCACGATATAGGCATTAAAAATATTGTTTTGAAAACCGACGATCGAGATGAACTTTTTAATGCAATTGACACCGTACTGAAAGGGAAAAAATATTATTCGGGTGATGTGCTTGATATACTTCTGAAAAAGGAAGGCCCAACAGAAAATGCCAGCCTGCTAACACCATCGGAAATTGAAATCGTACGTATGATTGCCACAGGGTTATCAACAAAGGAAATAGCAACAAAAAAGCATATCAGTTTCCACACAGTAGTAACACACCGAAAAAATATTTTTCGAAAGCTCTGTATTTCAAGCAGTTCGGAACTCTTGATGTATGCAATAAAAGCCGGATTAATAGACAATATCGAATACCATATCTAACATACCGCAATAGCGGTATGTACAAATACCTTTTTTGAGGTATTTGTACCAAAAGACTTATTGCTATTATTAATTACAATCAATAACAACCACCTAAACAATTAATATTTATGGGACGTATCGCACAAAAACTTACCGATCTTATCGGTAATACCCCTTTGCTTGAGCTTGGAAATTTTAGCAGGGAACACGGGGCACAAGGAACTATAATTGCAAAACTTGAATATTTCAATCCAGGCGGAAGTGTTAAAGACCGTATAGGCTTTTCAATGATCGAAGATGCCGAAAAAAAGGGATTGATCAATAAGGAGACTGTTATCATTGAACCAACAAGCGGTAACACTGGTATTGCTCTCGCATTTATTGCCGCAGCCAAAGGTTACCGTCTGATACTCACTATGCCTGAAACCATGAGTATTGAACGCAGAAACCTGCTCAAGGCGCTTGGTGCAGAACTGGTGCTGACACCAGGTCCAGCGGGAATGCCTGGAGCCATAGAAAAAGCTGAAGAACTTCACAGGGAATATGCAAATTCATTTCTCCCGCAGCAGTTCAAGAACCTTGCAAATCCTGAAATCCACCGTAAAACCACAGCCGAAGAAATCTGGAATGACACCGAGGGCAAGGTCGATATTTTTGTCAGTGGCGTAGGTACCGGCGGAACCATAACCGGAGTTGGGGAAATACTCAAACAGCGAAACCCTGAAGTGAAAATTGTTGCCGTTGAGCCTTTCGACTCCCCTGTCATTTCCGGTGGAAAACCCGGACCACACAAAATACAGGGAATCGGAGCAGGCTTTATTCCCGATATCCTGAACACGGGTATTATTGATGAAATCATTACTGTAAAAAACGAAGATGCCTTGCACACCGGTCGCAGCCTTGCGAGAACCGAAGGGCTCATTGTCGGCATCTCTTCAGGAGCAGCAGCTTACGCTGCATTGCAACTTGCACGACGTGAGGAAAACAGTGGAAAACGTATTGTCGTCATTCTCCCTGATACCGGTGAGCGCTACCTCTCAACTCTCCTTTACCAGTTTGAACCAGAACCGGTAAATATTTAAAATATGCAAATATCCCTGTTTTATAACACTATGTTTGAAAAGTACTGTCAAGACAACAATATCTGACAATAAACATATAGGGCTTGTTCGTAAATAATTTCAGTTTGACCATATTTCTTGACTTGGCTTTGTCCGATCATGAAAACAGTTACCAAGGCAAAAATCAGTTTTTAAAACTGGAAAAAACAATATTGGATGTATTTACGAACAACCTCTTAATACAACAGGAAAACAATTTTTTATTATGGAAGCCAGCATTAGCAACGTTTTAGAAAAGACAATACAGCTTTTATCCGGTTCAGGTGATGCAGAATCCGAGTTTTTGCCCAATCATGAACATTTACAACCATCAATTGAAAAACTCAAAGCAATAGTCGATCTACTCCGTTCAATTGTTTTCCCCGGTTATTTTGGAGAACCAGTTCTACGAAAAGACTCACTTCCACACATTCAAGGGGTCCGTATAGAAAAACTTTACAGTTTACTTACGAACCAGATTTTCTGCGTTCAACAGATGGAGGCAGCTAACAAAAGCTCTGAAAACGCCAAAAAAATTTCTGCTCAGAATGCACTCAGCTTTATAGAAATGCTTCCGGAAATTCGCAGAAAATTATGCACAGACGTCAACGCGATATTCAACGGTGACCCAGCAGCAAAAAACCATGCTGAAATCATCTTCTGTTACCCTTCAATCAGGGCTATGATTAATTACCGTGCAGCACACGCCCTGTTATCGCTTGGAGTACTCCTTATCCCGAGAATTATTTCTGAAATGGCTCACTCTGAAACTGGCATTGACATTCATCCAGGCGCTCACATCGGCGAATATTTCTGTATTGATCACGGTACTGGCGTAGTAATCGGTGAAACCTGTATTATAGGCAACAATGTCCGCCTTTACCAAGGTGTAACCCTTGGGGCAAAAAAGTTTGCTCTCGATAAGGATGGAAATCCATCTAAAAATGTGCCTCGTCATCCGATTATTGAGGACAATGTGGTTATTTACTCAAATGCCAACGTTCTCGGAAGAATAACCATCGGCAAAAACTCCATTATTGGAGGCAACGTGTGGCAAACAAAAAGTGTTCCACAGAATTCCAGAGTACTGCAACAAAAAGCAGTTGAAAGCAGTTTTACCGATGGTCTCGGCATTTAAGTAAATGACAAATAATGTTCCATTGATCACATACAATTAAACCCATCAAACTACTTATGTCAAACGAACAAAGGGAATCAGGCAGCCTGTTACAGCGCAGTGTAACTACCCATGTAGCAAGAAATCTGGCGAACACAACAAAAACTGCTCCCCAGATGATGTCCATAACCCCGAGATGGCTACTGAAACTCCTGCCTTGGGTTCATGTCTCATCCGGCACCTACCGTGTTAACCGAACAAAAATTGAACTGCAAAAGCCAGAACGCATAAGTATCAATTTTCAGGAAGGCATCGCCTCATTCAATCCTGAGGCACTTAAAAGCATTCCGCTTTTTGCATCGTTTGACGATGAAATCATTACCAGTGTAGCAAAAAAATTTGTTCTTGAAGAAAGTGAACTTGGTAACACACTGATCCTCGAAGGAGAAGACCGTCACAAGCTCTTTATCATTGCACATGGTCAAGTGGAAATATTAAGTAAGGGACTCCATGGAGAAGACCTCCGTATCGCTCTTCTTTCAGAGGGAGAATATTTCGGGGATGAGGATCTTGTATCTGGAAAACCGTCATCGGTAACTATCCGGACCATCACACCTACCTCGTTTTTCTCACTCTCAAGCCTTGATATCGAACAACTGTTTAAAGAGTCCCCTTCACTGAAAGAGTCCTTTCAGAACTCAGTTGAAGAGTACCTTAAAATCAGCTCTACGGTCAACAAGCATGGTGAAAAACATATTGACCTTGTCGCGGGATTCGCTGAAAATGTTGAAATCCCTGAAACCTATGTTGATTACTCGAATAAACCTCGTGAGTACTCACTACAAGCTATTCAAACCGTTGTTCGCGTACACACAAGGGTTTCCGACCTCTACAATGAACCCTACAACCAGATAGAACAGCAGATGCGCCTGACCATCGAGGGCATCAAAGAGCGGCAGGAATGGGAGTTTATCAACAATAGAGAGTTTGGCTTGCTTCACTCCGTTGATCCTGGACAGCGCATCAGCACGAGATATGGCACTCCTACACCGGACGACCTTGATGACTTGCTCACAAAGGTATGGAAAAAACCCGCCTTCTTTATTGCGCATCCAAAAGCAATTGCCGCTTTCGAACGTGAATGTACTTGGCGCGGCGTTCCTCCAGCTACAATCAACCTTTTCGGAACTCCAGTACTGACCTGGCGTGGAGTACCTCTGATACCAAGCGACAAGCTTGAAATCAACAAGAACAGCAAATCAGGTCACGGTACCACAAGTATTATTCTACTTCGTGTCGGTGAAAATGAACAGGGTGTGGTCGGACTGCATCAAGCCGGTATTCCTGGAGAGATCAGTCCAAGCCTTTCGGCAAGACTTATGGGACTCGATAAACTCGGAGTTGCATCATATCTGTTAACTCTCTACTCATCCCTGGCAGTACTTACCGATGATGCTTTAGCCGTGCTTGAAAATGTCGAAGTCGGCTACTATCACGATTACGAACATCGCAAGGCCGGAACCAAAACAAAATAAACCATTGCCGATAAACCGCTATAGCTTGTAACTTATTACAAGCTATAGATTACCAGAGAAGTTATGCTAAAAGAAAACGAACAACCGAACATTCCTGAAATAGAAAGTGAAGCGTTAAACCCTGTGTTGATTGCTCAAATTGCAAGCAGACTGTTCAATGAACTGCCCGAAGCTTCAAGCATCCCGAGATATGAAACCGATGCAGCAACGGCCCCGTCGTCGTTTGCAGGCACTACCCATGATAAAACACGTCTTTTCTCTGAACAGAGTGGAATGCGCTCCCCTGAAGGTTCATGGGAGCAGGAGTTACCTGCATATAAAGAACCCCCCTATTTTACTGATAAGTCACAACAAGAAAGTGATCCTTATTATTTTCTTTCCCGAACTTCCGAGAAAAAACCTGAACCGCTGGAACATCACGCTAATAAACTGACTGATCAGCAGGCATATTCAGAAAATAAAACCGGTTCTTATGGATTGGATCAATTTATCAAACGTACACTTCCGGTAAAACCGGAACGTATCGAAGATTTTTCAAAGGCCAACCCTGAAAGTACCACACCATTTTTCACTACCCTGAACAGTGGACTACCGGATGATGATGATTTTTCATTCAGATTGCTTATTTCTGCCGCTCAGGATTCGGCATCGTCATCAACGTTCCAACAGGAAACAACACCTCGGCAAATAGTCAGCCATGAAGCTTTTTATCCAAAACAACTTCAGAACCATCAGCCACAACAATCGGGATTGACAAAAGAAACAACAGAAGGTACTTGCTATATAGAAAAGATCTACAAAACCTTTGAACATGAACAAGGGAGCCCTGATCTTGTCAAGATTTTTCAGTCGCTTCGTCGTAACATCGGCTTCCCTTTAGAAAACACTGAAACCTTACAATCTCTACCTAAACAAAACCCTTTTAATCACTTATTTGGCTCTGCTCCTGAATTACCCGTAAAGCCGCCGTTCCCAATCCAACCAACCAGCGAGCGTATAATTCCAGACACCACGCTATTACCGTTCGGGCTGCCGGAAACACCAATTGAGCCTTATTATTTTCTGCATGAACCCAAACCTCCGGTGCACCAGTCTGAAGGGTTTGATGTACATACCATCCGCAAGGATTTTCCGGTATTGCACCAGAAAATTCATGGGAAACAGCTTGTCTGGTTCGATAACGCAGCCACAACGCAGAAACCGTTAAGCGTCATCAACGCAGTCGCACAATTTTATGCAACCGACAACTCGAATATCCACCGCGGTGCGCACACCCTTGCCGCTCGTGCTACCGATGCCTATGAGGAATCACGGGAAAAAATTCGCCAGTTCATTGGAGCTTCCTCAACTTCGGAAATCATCTATGTCCGAGGTACCACCGAAGGGATCAATTTGGTAGCACAAACCTGGGGCCGAAAGTTCCTCCTGCCAGGTGATGAGATTGTACTCTCCATTCTTGAACACCACGCAAATATTGTTCCATGGCAGATTATTGCCCAAGAAAAGGGTGCCCGCATACGGGTAGCACCGGTAAACGACCAAGGCGAAATCATTCTTGAAGAGTACACAAAACTGCTCGGTCCACGCACTCGATTTGTTTCGCTAACTCATGCATCCAACGGGCTTGGAACCATTCTGCCAATCAAGGAGATGATTCAGCTGGCCAAACGCTTTGATGCAAAGGTACTTATTGATGGCGCCCAATCCGTAGCCCATATACCGATCAACGTTCAGGATCTTGACGCCGATTTCTTTACTTTTTCAGGTCATAAAATATTTGCACCAACCGGAATCGGTGTCATCTACGGTAAACGGGAACTACTGGAACTCATGCCTCCATGGCAAGGCGGCGGCAACATGATTCAGGATGTCCGATTTGAAGAAACCATCTACAATGAACCGCCAGCAAAATTTGAAGCCGGAACTCCCTCTATCGGCGATGCTATCGGCCTTGGAGCAGCTCTCGACTATGTCCGCAAAATTGGGATTGAGAACATCGCCCACTATGAGCATGAACTTACAGAATATGCAACCGCCAAGCTCAGCAGCATTCAGGGACTTCGAATTATCGGTACTGCACGCAATAAGGTCGGCGTACTCTCCTTTGTACTGAACAATATGCCAAATGATGAGGTCGGCAAAATTCTTGACCGCGAAGGCATTGCTGTTCGCACAGGCCATCACTGCACACAACCGTCATTACGGCGCTTCGGAGTTGAAGGAACAATTCGGCCTTCACTGGCATTCTACAACACTAAAGAGGAAATTGATCGACTTGTCGGAGTAATCAAAAATATTCAACGCAGGTAAAAAATAAAAAGAGTCAGATAACGGTTATATTTGTTCCTTATAATTGCAATAAAGCGGCTTTTCCAGAAACCATTAATCCGTATCGGGTTACCCTTGTCATAAAAAAACATGAAGTTTGAAACCATAGCCATTCATGACGGACAAGCGCCTGATTTGTACACCGGTTCGGTAACAGTCCCTGTATATCAGACGTCAACATTTGAGCGGGAAGACCTTGAACATCATCGTGATTTTTTCTATTCAAGAATCGGCAACCCTACCAGGAAAGCCCTTGAATCGACCCTTGCCATGCTTGAAAACGGAAAATATGGACTCGCTTTCGCTTCAGGCGTTGCAGCAACAATGGCAGCACTTCAAGTATTGAAGCCAGGAGAGCATGTAGTGTCAAGCAACGATATTTACGGTGGATCCTATCGTATCTTCGAACAGCTCCTTCGACCATGGGGTGTTGCAACCTCCTATGCGAAAAATGAAACCATTGAAGCTTATGCTGCCTGCATAAAGCCTGAAACAAAACTTATCTGGCTCGAAACCCCCTCCAATCCCCTGCTTCAGCTCTCAGATATCAGGGCACTTGCAGAACTGGCAAAAAAAAATAACATCATCATTGCTGTCGATAATACCTTTGCTACACCATATTTCCAGCGTCCTCTCGAACTCGGTGCGGATATTGTCGTACACAGCACAACAAAATATCTCGGAGGACACAGCGATGTAATCGGCGGTGCTGTAATAACATCGAACTCCGCACTGCACACAACAATCAAAAATTATCAGGCAGCTGCCGGTGCCATACCTGCACCCTGGGATTGCTGGCTGATTCTTCGAGGTCTGAAAACCCTGAAAATCCGAATGAAAGAGCACGAAGCAAATGCGATGCACCTTGCAGAACTTCTCGAAAAACACCCTACAGTGGAAAAAGTGTTTTACCCCGGGCTCAGCTCTCACCCTCAGCATGAACTTGCCAGACACCAAATGAGTGGGTTCGGCGGCATGCTGACCATCGCTCTGAAAGGAGGACTTCCTGCCGTCAAAAAACTGACAAAACATATCAAACTTTTCATTCTGGCTGACAGTCTCGGCGGCGTGGAATCGCTCATTGCCTCACCACCAAAAATGACGCTCGGTGCCCTCACCCAGGAAGAACGAAACAGAAGAAATTGTACAGACAATCTTGTCCGACTTTCGGTCGGTCTTGAGAATGCTGGCGATCTTGAAGCCGACCTCCTTAACGCTTTAGCTCAACTGTAAAACAAATAAACAGAAAAAATCCAAATGATGAGCACCGCATGCTTTTTGAAAAATTTTGAGGCTAAAGATATCGTAAAAAAATATCGCAAATGATTACTATTGAATTAAATGGTGAAAAACAGTTCATCCCGTCAGGCTCCAACATCAACGAACTTCTTTCAATAATCGGATCTGACGGAAAACATGTGGCAGTATTAGTCAACGAAAAAAACATCCGTCCCGAAAACCGATCGGCTCACCTGCTGCAGGATAGTGACCGGGTTGAGGTACTGATCTTTGCTGGCGGCGGCTAAGCTGCTGCCTCATATAGAAAACAATAGCTATGGATTTATTGCAGTTAGGCTCTTATAAGTTTACTTCTCGCCTGATTCTCGGAACAGGAAAATTCAGTAATACAAAAGTGATGCTCCAAGCCATTCAGGCTTCAGGTACACAACTTGTTACGGTAGCACTGCGACGCTTCAATCGAGAGCAGCTTGCCGACGATCTTTTTACACCCCTCAAGGAACTTCCAACAATAACGCTGATGCCAAATACTTCAGGAGCTTCCACAGCCACTGAAGCCATCCGCGCAGCCCATATTGCCCGGGAACTTTCCGGAAGCCCTTTTATCAAGGTCGAAATTCACCCGAATCCGCAGCATTTAATGCCTGACCCTATAGAAACCTATGAAGCCTGCAGAATTCTGGCAAAAGAAGGTTTTCTTGTCATGCCCTATATAGCGGCTGACCCCGTTCTGGCTAAACGCCTTGAGGATGCAGGTTGTGCATCAGTCATGCCGCTCGGATCAGCTATCGGTAGCGGTCAGGGACTTGCTACAGCAGAGATGCTCAACATCATCATCAAGGAAAGCGGCATTCCAGTCATTGTGGATGCCGGCCTGCGTTCCCCATCCGAAGCTGCCAGTGCAATGGAAATGGGATGCGAAGCGGTGCTGGTCAACAGTGCCGTAGCAGCAGCAGGCAACCCACCGGAAATGGCCGCGGCTTTTGCCGGAGCTGTCATTGCAGGAAGAAAAGCGTTCAAGGCCGGCCTGATGCACAAAAGCGGCTCAGCAGTAGCAACAAGCCCTCTCACAGCTTTTCTGGGAGCAAATGTATGAACGCTGTACCAGAGTGGCTCACCAGCGATCGGGATTCGGCAATCCTTGCCACTATGCTTGCATCTTCCTCTTCAAGCACCCTCGAAACACTGGCCGCTGAGGCAAAAGCCATTACCCTGCGCCGTTTCGGGCGTACCATTTCGCTCTATGCGCCACTTTATTTGTCAAACTACTGTTCAAGCGGCTGTGCTTACTGCGGCTTTGCTTCCGACCGAAAAAACATCCGGCGCCGCCTTGAAACCGAAGAGATTGAGCGAGAACTGCAGGCCATGAAAAAACTTGGAATCGGTGATATTTTACTGCTAACTGGTGAGCGGACGAAAAGGGCTGATTTTGACTATCTTCGCAAATCGGTAGAGATTGCAGCCAAACACATGCAACGGGTCTCTGTTGAAGCCTTTCCCATGAGCGTCAGTGAATACCGATCTCTTGCCGAATGCGGCTGCACCGGTATAACCATCTACCAGGAAACCTACAATCGCCAGCGTTATGAAGCGTTGCATCGCTGGGGCCCAAAAAAAGATTTTCTTGAACGTCTTGAAACACCAGCAAGAGCGCTTGAAGGTGGCATAAAAACCGTAGGAATCGGAGTACTTCTCGGCCTATCGGAACCAGTCGAGGACATACTGATGCTCTACCGCCATGCCCGCCATCTCGGACGCACATACTGGCGCGCAGGCATCTCGGTTTCGTTTCCCCGGATGAGGCCGCAAACCGGAAGCTATGAACCACCATTTCCGGTTGACAATTATCTTCTTGCCCGCATGATCTTTGCATTCCGTATTGCACTGCCAGATGTTGAACTGGTACTTTCAACCAGGGAAAGCGCCGCTTATCGCGACGGAATGGTCGGGCTTGGAATAACGCGTATGAGTATTGCCAGCCGCACCACGGTAGGCGGCTATGATGACGCGAATAACGACGAAAAAGGACAGTTTGATGTTTTTGACAACCGTACGGTTGAAGAATTCTGTACGGCCCTTCGTAAAAAAAACATTGAGCCCGTCTTTAAAAACTGGGAACCGGTCTTCAACGGCCCATCTTACAGACAAGGTTCCGAAATGAAGCAGGAGAAGCTGCACTCATGCCATTGAACGACAGCCAGAAACAGCGTTATGCGCGCCACTTGACATTGCAGGAAATCGGCGAGAAAGGACAGGAGAAACTGCTCCAGGCAACGGTACTGGTAATCGGTGCCGGCGGGCTCGGCTCCCCTGCCGCACTCTATCTTGCAGCTGCCGGAATCGGCAATATTGGGCTTATGGACAGCGACACTGTGGAACTGAGCAACTTGCAACGCCAGATCCTGCATACCACCGAGTCAATCGGTCACCAAAAAGTCAAGTCTGCAGCTCAACGGCTACTCGCTCTTGACCCCAACATCAACCTCACGCTCTACCCATTCCGCCTTACCACCGATAACGCAACTGAAATCTTTGCCGCTTACGACTTTGTGATTGATGCAACCGACAATTTCGAATCAAAATTTCTTATTGCCCGCGCATGCCATAACGTAAAAAAACCATACTCCCATGCCGGCATAAAGGAGTTTTATGGCCACACAATGACTGTCCATCCAGGAAAGACCGCTTGCTATCATTGCGTTTTCCATGAAGAGGGTGTTCCTGCATTATCAATCCCTTCCGGCCCTATCGGGGCACTTCCCGGTATCATCGGTTCCATGCAGGCCATTGAAGCCATAAAATATCTCCTTGCCATTGGCACTCCCCTAATCAATACACTCTTGACCTATAACGCATTATCCACAGAAATAAGAAAAATATGGGTACAACGTGACCAGCACTGCCCTCTCTGCGGAACAGAAAGTGTCTCTTTTAAGTAGAAATAGTCAGAATCTGTCCAAAATTTACAGTTCATCATGACTTGCGCACCATACAGGTTGTACAAACACCTTTTTCTAATTGCCACAAATGTTCAGAACCGAGTGGATTACTCTTTTTCTGATTTGTTTCGCTCAAACAGGATTTGCCAATAATGCCTTTTTAGAAAACGGTCATCTACTTTTGATTCCATTTCAAGAAATATCTGATAAAGTATAGAAAACAATAAAGCTCTAGTGCAAACTTAATCAGCTCAGTAATGTCAATATGCCCGATGACAGCCCTTGGTTTCACGCATTTGGTTTCCCTGAATGGGATGATGCCAGTGAGCCATCATTCCACTCGTATGGAACGTGATATCAATGCCATGGACAAAGTGTTCGCTGTTGTTGTGCAGCTCTGGTTTGCCATAAGCAGAGTATAGGCGAAAATGAAAAAATGCAGCAAGAAGAAAAGCTTAGAATCAGTAAAAGAAATTTGTTGAGTATGTGGCAACCTATATGTCTGGCTGACATCGGTTCATTGATGACTTAGTGCAGGATAGCATAGTCGATGAAGATGAGCTGCATCAGACTGTCAGTAACAGTTATGAGTTTGCTGAATATCACGTATATTTGATGATATTCGAATCATTCAGAAAATTATGGAACTATGGGTTGTAAACAGCGGTCTTATGCCGATCCATATAAGACGCGTAATAAAAAAAGATTTATAGTATAAGTCGCTAAGAATAAGGAAATTAACTACGTTTTATATGATTTTAAATTTACGGTTTATATGTTCGGAACCATATATTTATTGTTGGTCATGGAGAAATGACAAATGACCCTTGATTGGCCAAATCTGATCGCAGGAGGAATCGTGGGTGCTTTGATCGCGCCGCTTCCCGCTATTCTGGTGCGGCTGGGATACATGATGATTGGGAAGGGGGCATCCTCCTTCATAACCGGTGAATGGTTTTCTGCAGAGTATGACCTAAAGTCAACAGATACCACTAAACGGAACACCATTCTCAAGGTCAGAGTAAAGCGGAGGCTGGACGGAAAGGTCGTCGTGGAAGCATTGGACGGTTTGGTTTACGCCAACCCAAAGCGACCGACACAATGGAAAGTCCTCGGTGTTGTTCGGAACGAGGTCTTGGTTGGCACTTGGAGGAGCACGACCCCGCACTCAACGAGACACGGATCGGTCCTTCTGAAGTTTTACGACGATGGTAGGGCATTTGGATACTATTTGGGTGTTTCCGACGTACCAGTATGTGGCTACTGGTTGATGAGCAGAGAAGAAGCGGATCTACGAGAACTGGCCGAAGCGGTCGAGAAAGAATTTCCTTGGGCCGATCTGAAGACATTGGTCGACAAGAACGATCCGAGAGTCAGATAACCAGAGCAGGCACAAGCCGAACAAGTTCGTAGAGCAAACTCGCTCCGCGTGCGACTCACGACTGACGTTAACCAAGGAGAGGAATAGCTAATTCGGACCATCATGCACGACACGACGAGCGAACTAAGGCCAAATCAAACGGAGATAGCTTTTCTTAATCTGGCATACAATTCCTTCTATGATATTTTCGACGAGGTTATGGATGATTCCTTTTGGGACAAAGACGCTTGGTATCGTTTTTCGCGCGTCACGACTGGATTCGCTATTTACGCGGAAGTATTGAATTATGAACCTATAAAGTGGTCAATAGAACATATCAGAAGATCACGCCCCCCTATGGAGGCCGAGATTGGAAGTGAACTTTTTAAATTCATTCGGAATGTATTGAGTCACTTCCCATTCTTTCTAGCGTGGGATGAAGTGTGGATTAGCAAGAGCTTGGTCAACTGGTATAAGAAGGGACAGTCCATCGACAAGTTTTTGAATACCTATGCTGGAAAACCTCCCGTGAAATACAGGTTTTGGGAAGCTTCTAAGAAGCGCATGACTTACCTCAGTATTACATTCCCAACCTATTATGACGGAGACACGAAAGTGTGCTTGAAAGACTTAGTAAACGAAAAGGATGGTGTCAGATTCTGTTTCATTCTTATGAAGCAGATAATGAACACTCAGGTAGATAACGAGGTCGAGAAGATTCAAACGACGGTATAACAAAGGCTTGCAGCGGATCGTGGCAGAAGGCGGCAACTCCCGCTGATGCCCACGTTTGGTTCATAAAGCGAAAAGGTGGAGGAACTATGTTTGAAGTTGATCGGCTTTTACAATCGATGTACGGAGGATATGCAAAATCCGTCGGTCTAAATCCGGAAGCCCTCTATTTCAATGGGACACCGATTAGGCCTGTGGTTCCGCTTGATCACGGTACGGAATCGGTTTTCTTACTTGGGGCGTATCCGTCGTCGAGGTTTTTTGCATTCGGGGGCTTGACTGATGTTCCCGCCGGCGACAACTTGGGGCCATTCGAAAGCGAGAGATGGTTCGATGGCTTGAGGGTCCGCGCTCAAGCATCGGCTCGGGAACTAGATGACTACTTTTTCAAACCAATCAAATTGACCCGCGAATCATGCTGGATCACGGACCTGGTCAAGGTCTTTCTTTTCAAAGACGGTCATACGGCGAAATACTCTAAGCTGGGATTCGATGCACCGGCTGGTTATGAGCGAGCCCGCTTTCATGAACTGGGGATAGAATCGCTACCTTGGGTTAGGCAGGAGCTAGCTCTGGCTCGCCCACGACTCGTTATCACTCTCGGCGCAGAGGTTGCAGGAGTTGTACGCGGAGTTCGTTCGGGGAATCGGCAAACGTTGCTCCTGAAACCACAGATTGAAGAGATCGACATAGCTGGGTATGCCGCACCGACTATCCATTGTGCGCATCCCGGGATACTGATGCGGCCGAGTGAACAGAATACGTGGCCGCAACGTCACAAAAAGGAATTTGTGCCGGTCATTCGGAGATTCCTGAGTTAGGATGTCAAGAGTTCCTGACATCGCGTTGGACCAGACTGAACCGCCTTGTCATGCTCGCTGTTCAACGCTGACGCTAACTCTCTCAAGGTCGGTCCTTGATAGTTTGATTATCGTTGTAAACCGCGTTTTTATACTGATTCATATAAGACGCTGAAATATGAAGCAATTAATAGTATAAGTGGCAGATGACAAAGAAATTATCTGCGTTTTATATGATTTTGAATTTGCGGCTTATATGGGTTTGAATTAAAAATCTGCGATATTTGCGGATCCATCAAATTATTGTTATGTAAAAAAAAAGAAAGGACTAATAAATGAGCCTCCCGAATCTATTCTGGAAACGATCCAACGGCACACTCAGCCTGTTAGCAACTCCCTTTAAAACTGAAGAAGAATTTGAGCGAACTGTTTTCGAAACACAGGAAATTCTTGAAGATATCTTTACGTTAACTCGACAAGTCCGAGGTGGGAACAAGACTGATATACCGGATATGATCGGCATTGATAATGACGGCAAGGTTTGTATCATCGAGATGAAAAATGTCGATATCGATGCCTCAATAATCCCACAGGTGCTTAAGTACGCTTTTTGGGCTGAAACAAATCCCGATTCTATAAAATCCCTATGGCATGAATGCGACAATAAACCAGATAATTTGCCAATAAGATGGGATTCAATTGAGGTCAGAATCATTGTTATTGCCCCGAAAATTCTACGGTCAACACTGGACATCGTCGATAAGATAAATTATCAGGTTGACTTGGTAGAGGTTAATAGATGGGTTGAAGGGGACAATTCTTTTTTTCTGGTGGCAAGACTTGAACAGGAGAAAAAGTCAACTAGGATAAAGCCCGTTTCAGGCATGGTTATATATGATGAGGATTTTTATAAACGTGAGTACAACAAAAACAGCGCAGTACAATTTTTAAAGTATGCAAAAGAGTTGGAGGAGTTGGTGACGGCACAAGGTTGGGCGCTAGAAATGAAGTTCAATAAATCATATTGCGGATACAAGGCCGGATTTTTCAACGCTTTCGGTATTCAATTTGTCGGCTCAAAGACTTTTGCATTCTTCTTGAAACTTTCTGAAAAAGAAGCAAAAGAATTCTCCATCCCTATGACCAAGTATGAATCACAATGGAAACAAGCCACATATTACATAGAACCCGGAAAAACCAAGACTAAAGATTATTTGCCTCTGTTTGAGATGGCATACAAGCGCCTCTCCGGTAGAGAATAAAACCAGATAATAAGGACAATCCAGCGGATAGGCTACGCCTCCCGCTGATTTTTTCATTATGTGAGAAAATAAAATTGAAAACGAGTTAATCAATCAAATGACTCATTTTGAAATAACTTTGACAACCAAAACCAATAAAAGAAAAATTATCGTATACGGTCGTGAGTTTGATTCAATCGCTAGTGCAGCTAATGCGTATGACCTATCACGCAATACGGTGGATTATCGACTCTCAAAGGGGTGGACACCCGAACAAGCATTTGGTCTGGAACCACGTCCAGATCACGCTGCAAAAACGCCTGGTATTCCAGTAAAGGTGCAAGATCACGAGTTCAAAAATATCAAAGAAGCTGCAAAATATTACAGACGAGCCTACACGCATATTTTTGATAGACTCAAGAAGGGATGCTCAATCGAACAAGCACTCGGTCTAATCAAGCGGACAGACTCTCTTCAGTCAGAATACCCCGAACTTGCAAAACAGTGGCATCCGACCAGAAATCCTACTCTGACTGCCGAAGCGGTAACACCACATTCAGGTCAAAAAGTATGGTGGCTGTGTCCGCACGGACATGAGTGGAAAGCGGTCATCAACAGTCGATCGCGAGGAGGGTGCGGTTGCCCATACTGTGCAGGACAAAAGCCCACAGCAAACCGAAATTTTGCGACTGAATTCCCCGAGTTAGTCAAAGAATGGAATTGGGAAAAGAACGGTAAAAAGAAACCTGAAGACTTCACTCCCAGGTCTCAAAGTACGGTCTGGTGGCGTTGCGGAAAAGGCCATTCGTGGAAAGCACCTATAAATAATCGCACACGAGATACGAAAAATTTGTGTCCCATTTGCAGCAATAGACTATTATCCGAAGATAATAGTCTGTCCCAGATTCGCCCGGACATTGCAGAAGCTTGGCATCCTCACAAGAACACACCTTTAACACCAAACGACGTTGTGGCCGGCGGCAGTAAAAAAATCTGGTGGATATGCAAGCATGGCCACGAATGGCAAGCAACAATTGGAAGCCGTGTTATTAGTGGGACTGGATGTCCGAAGTGTTGCCTTCAGACATCCAGAATTGAAATTGCTGTCTATACAGAGCTTGATGCATTGTTTAACGGTGTTGCTTGGCGTGAAAAGATTTCAGGTTATGAATGTGATATATATCTACGCGATAATAAAATTGGTGTCGAGATTGATGGCGTCTACTGGCACAGTCGAAAGCCCAAACAGGAGTTGGCAAAATCAGCTGCATTTGAAGCAGAAGGCATTCAACTATTTCGATTAAGAGAAGATGGCTTGCCGCCGTTAAGTGAACGCGACATTTCTTTTAAATCTTCAGAAGGGGAATTTCTTGTTATATCCAAGCTGGTTAGCAGCCTGCTGAAACATGCAGAACTTTCTGAACAACAAAACGAAAAGCTTCGAAGCTACATAAAAGGATCAGGACTTATCAACGAAAGGCTGTATCGCAAATTGTTAGCTAATTTACCAGCCCCACCACCCGGTCAGTCCTTTGCCGATAAACAGCCAGATATTGCTGCAGAATGGGCATATGATTTAAATGCTCCGCTGTCACCAGAGCATTTTAGGCACCAAGCAAATAAGAACGTTTGGTGGCGTTGCTCGGAAGGTCATACATGGAAGGTGTCTATTAATAATCGCACACAACATGGTACTGGTTGTCCCTTTTGTCCTCGTCCTTTTGTCAAAATCACCGATGAGAAAAACCTGGCTGTACTCAACCCAAGCTTGGCGAAAGAATGGCATTCAGAAAAGAATGACGATCTTCATCCAGAAGATGTTCGGCCGAAATCAAACCTAAAAGTTTGGTGGCAATGTAGCAGCGGTCATGAATGGGTGGCCACAGTTGCAAGTAGAGCCGAAGGTACAGGTTGTCCTTACTGTTACGGACGCTTTGCTTCGAAAACAAATAATCTGGCAAGTAAATATCCCGAACTGTTAGAAGAATGGGATCGAGAAAAAAACAAAGCTCTGAATCCTTCAAATTTTACTCCGCATGTTAACAAAAAAGTCTGGTGGCACTGCAGAAAAGGACACAGCTGGCAAGCTACAATCTATAACCGAGCTAAAAACAAGTCTGGATGCCCTGTCTGCGCTCGGGAAAAGGCTCGGAAATATTCAATTGAGGACATACAGGCGATTGCGAATAAACGTGGAGGGAAATGTCTTTCCAAGAATTTCACGAGTGTTCGGTTGAAATTGAAATTTTGCTGCAGCGAAGGGCATATTTGGGAAACACGTGCAGACAGTATCTTATATACCAATAAGTGGTGTCCTGTGTGTGGCAGAAAGCGATAATTTAAATGTCCATTTCTGGCTAAAAGCAGATATCAGAAAATTATATGAGACATAATAAAACACATAACAACGCACTTTCCCGGACATAACCCGCGCTTCGCGCGGCTTCCGCCGGTGAGTTTGAATGTTGGGCATAAACAGTGGATATGAAAAAATTGTCAGAGAGGAGGAATTTCGAGTTAAAAGCACCCAAGTAGCGAATTCGTTGGTGGAATATATTCTCAATGATGTTAATTTTGACCGGAGTAGCCTCCAGTGTAGCTCCTCTTATATGGCAGGAATTAAATAACCCCGCCGCACGCAGCGGGGAATACGACCCAAAGGAATTTATAATGAACAACTTCCTGTGTTATCTGAAACATCCTGACCTATGCTTTTTTGCAAATCCAATTCAGTTACATTTTGTACTATATTTCAAAAGCAACAATGCATAATAAAAATGGTTGCGTTAAGCGCTATAAATTGATGAGCGGTAAAGGGAAATAACACCAAATGGTGAACAAAAAAACACGTATAGCTGTCTTCTGCTCAGGTAGTGGCAGTAATTTCAAGGCCTTGTTTCATGCTCTTAAGGTCAAAAAACTCAATGCTGAGATTGTTCTCTGCCTTTCTAACCGTTTGCAGTGTGGGGCAATGGAGTTTGCACACCAGAACAGCATTGCAACCGTGCATCTGACAGAAAAACAGTTTGATTCGTTTGAAGCTTTTGCTGCCGCCATGGTTGCCTGCCTGAAAGAACGGCAGATTGAGATTGTTCTCCTTGCCGGTTATCTGCGAAAGGTACCGGAAGCCGTCGTTGATGCTTTTCCGGACAAAATCATCAACATTCATCCTGCCTTATTGCCGAAATTCGGCGGTGAGGGCATGTACGGTGTCCACGTCCATGCTGCGGTTATTGACGCGGGAGAAACTGAGAGTGGCGCCACTGTTCACTTTGTGAATAAAGAGTATGACAAGGGAAGAATTTTACTGCAGCGAAAGGTTCCGGTTCTTACCATTGATACCGCCGAAAGCCTTGCTGCAAGGGTACTTGAATGTGAGCATACTCTTTACCCTGATGCTCTTGAAAAACTGCTTGCCGAACAGAAATCATGAGTTCCGGCAAACTCAAGATCAGTGAAATATTTCACTCCATTCAGGGTGAGTCATCTTTTTCCGGCTGGCCTTGTGCTTTTATACGGCTTGCAGGATGTGGCCATAATTGCCTTGACTGTGATACTGATTACGCGGATAAGGTTGAAAGTATTCTTGACATAGAAGAAATAATCAGGCAAGCTACAGCATTTCGGGCGCCCTGCATTGAAATCACTGGCGGTGAACCGCTTTTGCAGCCTGCTGTATATAACCTCATGCAGCAGCTTTGTGATCTCGGTCAACAAGTTCTGCTTGAAACTGGAGGTTTTCTTTCTGTTGGCAACATTGACCCTCGTGTCCATAAAATCATTGATCTTAAAACCCCTTCATCTGGAGTCAGCGATCAAAACAATCCCGAAAACCTTCAGCTTGCACTTAAAGCGTCACCTGCACAGCGAAAAACCTTTGAGTTCAAAATAGTTGTGGGATGCAGGGATGATTATGAATGGGCAAAATCTCTACTGTTCGACCATAATTTAACGGATTCTGTAACGGTTTTGATGGGCGTAATGTTTGGTAAACTTGAACCGGAAGAACTTGCGAAGTGGGTCCTCACTGACCGGCTGAAGGTAAGAATGCAGCTCCAGTTGCATAAATATATCTGGCAACCCGGAATGAGAGGTGTATAGTAAGCAACATCACAATAAATCTCTTCCCGCCATTCCGTTTGGGGTTTTGATTGATTACTGTTAAGTTTTTGTTTGTTAACCTTTAATTTTTTCCCTTTGCCCTTACTCTCCATTATCATTCCTCTTTTCAATGAACGGGAATCGATCCCTGAACTGCTTGAGCAGCTTTATGCCGCAATGCATGAACAAAAGCTGCGCGACCTTTTTGTGGAGCCATTCAGTTTTGAGATTATCATGATTGATGATGGCTCCACTGACGAGTCAAGCAAACTGATTTGCTCCCTTATTGAGTCAAGACCTGAAATTCGCCTGATTTCGTTTCAGAGAAACTTTGGAAAAACAGCCGCCCTGTCGGCTGGGTTCATGGTTGCAACCGGAAACTATGTCTGCACTATTGATGCCGATCTGCAGGATGACCCCTTCGCAATCCAAGTGATGATTAAAAAGCTACAGGAGGGATATGATCTGGTCAGCGGATGGAAACAGTATCGCAAGGATCCGGTTTCCAAAACCCTCCCGTCAAAACTTTTCAATACAGTAACACGACTCTTTACAGGCATAACTATTCACGATTTTAACTGTGGACTTAAAGTTTACCGTAGAGAGGTAATACGCCATCTGGAGTTGCACGGAGATATGCATCGCTATATTCCCGTACTTGCGCATTGGACTGGCTTCAGGATTACCGAAATTCCAGTAAGCCACCGGGCAAGAAAATTTGGCAGAACCAAATATGGTTCATCAAGATTTTTTTCGGGTTTTTTTGATTTTCTCTCGGTGATTTTTATTACGCGATATCTTCGCCGTCCCATGCATTTTTTCGGCATGGCAGGTCTTACAAGTTTTTTCTGTGGCTTCGTCATCAGTCTCTACGTTACTCTCGATAAAATTTTGCTTCATAAGCCAGTCAGCAACCGGCCGATACTTTTTTTTGGTATTCTGCTGCTCATTCTTGGTGTTCAGCTGTTTTCTACCGGACTTCTTGGCGAAATGCTTTCAACATCGTCGTCTAAAGGAAGTCCATTTGCTGTTCGAGAAACAGTAAATCTTACTACCCGGCAAGTAAAAAAATTGACCTCCGATGATTAACTCTATCCACTATTATTCTGTGTTTTTATGAAACGAGTTGGAGCTCATGTAAGTATTGCGGGAGGTGTCGAAAATGCACCGCTACAGGCTCAGAGTATCGGAGCAAAAGCTTTTGCTCTGTTTACCAAAAACCAGCGTCAGTGGAAAGCACCGAAACTCACTGCATCATCCATAGATGCATTCAAAAAAAACTGTAATGACGGGGGATTCAAAGCTGAACATATCCTCCCACATGACAGCTACCTCATTAATCTTGGTAGTCCCGACCCTGTCAAGCTCCAAGTTTCTCGTGAAGCTTTTATTGAAGAAATGCAGCGAGTGGAAGATCTTGGCTTGGCTCTGCTGAACTTTCATCCTGGAAGCCATCTCAATACAATTGATGAAAAGCTCTGCCTCCAGCTGATTGCTGAATCAATAAATATGGCGCTTGAGTTAACAAAAAATGTTACTGCCGTAATAGAAAATACTGCCGGCCAGGGAACCAATCTTGGGCATCGGTTTGAACAGCTTGCATCCATTATTGAACAGGTAGACGATAAAACAAGAGTAGGTGTTTGCCTCGACACTTGCCATCTTTTTGCAAGCGGGTATGATCTGCAAACAGCAACAGCTGCAGACTCCACTTTTAGAGAGTTTGATCGAACTATCGGATTTAATTATCTCAGAGGAATACACCTCAATGATGCTCTCCGCCCACTTGGCAGCCATCTGGACCGCCATGCATGTATCGGTAAGGGAACAATAGGAATTGAAGCCTTTTCATATATCATGACTCATAATGCCTTTGAAGAAATACCCCTGATCCTTGAAACTCCTGATTCGGAACACTGGAAAGATGAGATCAGCCTGCTCTACTCCCTTGTACAGTAAAATGTTTTACCATTTGGAAACAATCCGAAAGTATTTGCCTACAGAAAACGCACTGCCAAAAATACCAAGTACCAGTCCAAGAAGTACTGTCAAAGGATAAATCCGGAAAGCAGAAGTTTCGAGCACTTTATAAATACCAGGTTCATAACTGAAAAGAAGTTGATCAAAAAGCAAATAGAGTGCGCCGGCAGCCAGCAGACCAGCAATCAAACCCTGAAGAGCTCCCTCAATGATATAAGGAGCACCGATAAACCATCCGGTAGCTCCTACCAGACGCATGGTTCTTATTTTCTCTTTTCTCGAATACATGGCCAGACGAATCGTATAACCTATCAGTACAATGGTTGCAAGAGAAATTAATAATCCTGTTCCGCCTGTTAAAATCTTAAACAAGTTCGCATTTTGCTGAATTTGACCAAGAAATGCCTGATTATAACGGATATCAGCACTTGGAACGATCTTACGGAGCGCAGGAAGAATCAATTCAATACTTTCTGGACTTGCATACTCAGGTAAAAATTTCAATTTCAAGGATCTTGGAAGCGGATTTGAACCGATAATCCTGACAATATCCTCACCAAAATCACGGCTAAACGTCTTGGCCGCATCACTCTTCGATACATAATGCACCTCCCGCAGGCCACTGAGCATCTTGATCTGCTTTGCAGCATCAATGGCCTGGGAATCTGTCATTGAGTCATCAAGAAAAACCTCAAGCTCTACCCTGCTGCGCAGTTCCTGAATCACATCAAAAAAACTTAGCGACACAGTACTGAAAAGACCAAGCAGCACAAGAGCAAAAAAACTGACTGTAACGGTAATTGCTGCGGGAAGTTTCGCTCTTCCCATACTTGAAAAACCTTCCTTTAAAACAAACAAAAGTGACATAACAGCTTATTTGGCATTTAATAACATCTACAACTGAAAGAATTAACAAAACAAGTTGTAAAAACAAGTTTTTTTTCTTTTAATTAGAACTACAAATTGGGGCTATAGCTCAGTTGGTAGAGCATTTGCATGGCATGCAAAGGGTCAGGAGTTCGAGTCTCCTTAGCTCCACAGAAACAAAAAAAGAACAGAAGCATGGGAAAAAATTATGCTTCTGTTCTTTTTTTGCTTTTTGTTGCCATCCTTTCCAATTTCAAGCATTTTTCCTGACCGCTTTAACAATTATAAAAACTGTTCCAACAAGCATTGATGCGGCAAGACCCGCAGCAATATTGAAAAGAGCAGCAAGAAGCACAACCGGAACATTAAAACTTATCTCGAAACCCAACATACGCGAGCTCACGAAAAAGGTTAGTGCCGTCAGCACGGTAAAAAGGAAACTGGTAGCAATACTTCCAGCAAAAGACACAAAAAGTTTTTCACCCCGCCCTTCTGCAATCGCTTGCTTTCTTTGTATTTGTTTTAGTGCACCCGGATCAAGCTTTTTTTTGACCATCATAGCAGCAAGAGCAATCACAATCAAAAAAACGACATGAATACAATAAACATTGAAGAGTACACTCTGCGGAAAATTGAAAAAAAACTGGCCAAGCCTTGCAGAAGCAAGCTGGAGCATAAAAATTGATGTCCAATAAAAAACGGTGCCCCAGAGTAACGTTACTAAAATCCAGACTGCCACACCGGGTGGAGCGGGAGCTTTTTTGATTTGTGATACCATAATCATGAATAATTGTTGATTGAAAAAGTATATGAACAATGCCTCCCCTAATTTGAGAAATATACGCTTAGGGAACAAAAAGCTCCTTTTTTTATTTTTTTCTCTTGAAAAATTTTATTCAGAAGTAGACTTGATGTAGAAAACATCCACAAGAACTGGCACAAGAATTATTTTTAGGTTTTCGGGTTTTACATTTGAATATTTATGTTCATTTACCATTATTGTGGTGCTTAGTTTTTTAACTCAACTTAAACATACTATTGCCAATGTGTGGAGTTTTCGGGGTTTTTAATTCAAAAACTCCCGCAGAAGATACCTTCTATGGGCTATACTCACTTCAGCACAGAGGGCAGGAAGCTGCAGGTATCGTTGTTGCAGAATACAACAAAGTTAAAAAGAAAACTCTTTTCAAGCAGCATAAAGGTATTGGCCTTGTTTCAGAAGTATTCAGAGATGAGGCCATTTTTGAAACTCTCAGTGGATATGCAGCCATAGGCCACAACCGATACTCAACCACGGGTTCATCATCATCAGTAAACAATACTCAACCATTCTCACTAACCTATCGATCAGGAAGCCTTGCAGTAGCACATAACGGAAACCTGACTAACGCCCGCGCCTTGCGACGTGAACTTACGGAGTCTGGAGTGATCTTCCAAGCATCCTCCGATACTGAAATCATCCCACATCTTGCCGCAAGGAGCAGAGAAAAAGAGCCTATTCACCAGATCTACCATGCATTAAAGCAGCTGCAAGGCGCATATTCAATGGTCATACTGGCTAACAATCAGATGATTGCAGCTCGTGATCCTTACGGGTTCAGACCACTTGCTCTCGGTCAAAAGATTGATCCTTTGACCGGAGAACTGACCTATATTATTGCCAGCGAAACTTGTGCCTTCGATATTATCCAGGCTGAATACATTCGAGATATTGAACCCGGAGAAATTCTCCTAATTGACCATCTTGCAGTAACGAACGAGAAACCTACCTCATTGTTTCTTCCGACCTCACAACGTAAAGCACGCTGCATTTTCGAATATGTCTATTTCGCCCGCCCCGACAGTTTTATTTTCAAGCATTCCGTGGACAAAGTCAGACGAAACCTCGGTAAAAATTTAGCCCGGGAGTCTCAAATTGAGCAGCAACCCGGAGAAAAGGAGTTGACTGTTGTAAGCGTTCCTGACTCATCCAATACCGCCGCTCTCGGTTTTGTAAGAGAAAGCAATAAACTGGACCGATCGGCAAGGTTTGAGCACGGCCTTATCCGTAATCATTATGTAGGGAGAACCTTTATCCAGCCAGGTATTCACAGCCGCGATATTAAAGTCCGTTCAAAATACAACATTGTACGCGGTGTACTTCAGCATCGGCCAATTATTCTTATCGACGATTCCATTGTGCGGGGCACAACAGCAAAAATGCTGATCAAGCTTATTCGTGAGGCTGATCCTACAGCAATACACCTCCATATAAGTTCACCACCTATTACCAATCCCTGTTTCTACGGTATGGATTTTCCTACTAAACGGCAACTGTTGACCCACATGTTCGCTACTCTGGAGAATGATACAGAGGAAATTGAAAAGATCCGGGAGTATATCGGAGTAGATTCATTGAAATACCTCTCAATGCAGGGACTGATGAACAGCGTACCATCGTTTGAAAATGAAACTTGTAGTTATTGTACCGCCTGTTTCAGCGGAGACTACCCGATCCAAATCAACGAAGCAACAACCAACAAAGAGGAAAACGATTGAATCAATAGAAAATGCACAAGTATACCCATACCAACCAAAACATGGAAAAAGTTATAAGCACTTCACACTTTCTACTTTTTGCCCTGTTTGAACTCAATTCTTACTGAGGTATGCGGAACAGCCTCAAGTCTTTTTTTCGGAATGGGCTTGCCTGATTTGATACATATACCATAGGTCTTGTTTCTAATTCTATCAAGAGCCTGATCAATATAGCCGATATATTTTTCATCCCGGGCAATAAACATAAAGCGTTGCTCACGATCCATGGTTTCTGTCCCATGATCAGCCATATGCATGGAATAATTGGAATTGATTGAATCTTCCACACTTTCTTCGGAAAGCGATGAGCGCAGAATATCCAAATCACGAAGAACCTCTTCACGTCTTTTAAGCAATAAATGTCTGAAATGCTCAAGTTCTTCGTCAGTCAAATAGGTTTTTGTCAATACCGGTTCTTCAATAACCTCATTTTCTTTTTTGGAAGCACTGCTGCTTTTTTTTGCCATAGTACATCGTATTTGCTGATTCTAACAAAAAGCTTGAAAAAAACAAGGATAAAGAAATTTTCGAAGCAGATATTCTCTATAATTTTACTTAGCTGATTAAATAATACGATTAAGTAACATATTTATCAAGCAATAACACACACACTTCATCATTTATAGGATATTCTATACCCAAACCTTTTTCTCGATTATCGTTTAGATCTTCTATAGACAATGCAAGCGTCTCTGTTTTAATGTAAGCTTCATTGGATTTAATAGCCAGCCAAAGTTTTCCTAATTTCTTTGCACCAACATATATCTTGATTCGGTCAGTAATTTCAAAACCCTTCAGCTTACGCATTGCTTGGATTCGACTGACCAGTTCACGCGATATCCCTAGCAGTTCAAGTTCTTCGTTCATCTCTGTATCAAGAGCAACCATGATACCATTGGTTTCATCAGACGCAACAAGCCAGCCTTCAATATCCTCATGCAGGATCTCTACATCCTCACGCAGAAGCTCAATCGTCTTTCCGGAAAACTCCAGCGATAATCGGCCTTCTTTTTCCAGAAGAGCGATCTGCTTATGACTTATAGTCCTAATAGACTCCGAAAGTGCTTTCATATCTTTGCCAAAACGAGGGCCCAAAGTTTTAAAATTCGGCTTCACCTTTTTGCTGATAACCGATCCAGTTTCCTCGATATACTCTATTTTCTGAACATTAACCTCTTCTAAGATTATATCGGCGACTAAGGCATACTGATCCCTTACTTTGGTATCATCAACGGCAAGCAGAATACGCGTGAGCGGTTGACGAACCTTGATTGAAGCTTTCTCTCGCATGGTACGAACAAGAGAAGTCACAATCTGAGCCTTTTTCATACGTTGTTCAAGTGGTCGGTCAATAGCTGATGATTCAAACAAAGGGAAATTTGCAAGATGAACTGATTCAAATGTTTCAATTTTGCTTACCCCATTCAAAGACATGTAAATACGGTCGGCCAGAAAGGGTGTAAATGGAGCAAGTAGCTTTACTAACGTGTCAAGAACAGTGTAGAGCGACTGATAGGCTCCAATTTTATCAGCTCCCATATCACTCTTCCAAAACCGTTTCCGCGAACGGCGGATATACCAGTTAGAAAGATCGTCAACAATAAAATCATTAATCAATCTTACTGCACCAGTAAGATCATACTGCTCCATGCGCATATGAACACTACTGACCAGAGTATTCAAACAGGAAAGTACCCAGCGGTCAAGCTCTGAACGTTCCTGAAGAGGAATAGATGCTTCAGAAAACTTGAATCCATCAACATTGGCATAGAGGACAAAAAAATTATAGCTGTTGATAAATGCACGGAAAAATTTGCGCTGTTCCTCTTCGATTTCATCAGCATTGAATGATTTTGGCCTCCATGGAGGACTGGTCACCATCAAGTACCATCGAAGAGAATCTGCCCCATATTGATTCATGATTTCAAAAGGGTCCACTACATTTCCTTTTGATTTTGACATCTTCTGGCCATTTTTATCGAGAATATGGCCATTTACAATCAGGTTTCTGTAAGCCGGTTTATCGAAAATCAGAGTGGCAATGGCGTGAAGAGTATAAAACCAGCCCCTAGTCTGATCAACGCCCTCAGCAATAAAATCGGCCGGAAACGTTTGTTCAAAAACTTCACGGTTCTCAAAAGGATAATGAAGCTGAGCAAACGGCACGGATCCACTGTCAAACCAAACGTCAACCAGTTCAGGTGTCCGATTGAAGCGCTTGCCCTCCTTAATAAAATAAATTCTGTCAACAAAAGGCTTGTGAAGATCAAGTTCCACCAAACCACAGTCAAGCGCATCCCCCAGCAAATGCTGTTCTCCATCAATATCAATAAATCCATCACGCAATTCAGCAAGCGATCCAACAGCAAATAGTTTACCCGACGCAATATCGTCACCAATAGCAAATTCTTCTGAAACCCATATAGGTAGAGGTGATCCCCAGAACCGTTCGCGTGAAAGCGCCCAATCCTTGTTCTCCTCAAGCCAGTTTCCAAAACGACCTGTACCGATCTCAGGGGGACACCAGTTAATAGTTTTGTTGAGCTCGACCATACGATCGGCAATAGCAGTGGTCCTTATATACCAAGACTCCCTGGCATAATAAATTACTGGTACATCATAACGCCATGAAAACGGGTAGGTATGGGTAATAGTCTCTTTACGATATAATTTCCCCGCATCCCTGAGTTGACGAATAATCAACGGATCGGTATCCTTGAAAAACATACCATCATAATCACTTACTTCAGCGGTAAAACATCCATTGCGTGCAACCGGCTGTAGCATTGGCAAATCATATTTTTTGGCAATCTCATAGTCATCGGCACCGAAAGCCGGTGCAATATGAACAATACCAGTGCCATCCTCTATTGAGACAAATGATCCGGTTGTTACGTACCAGCACTTTTTTTCAGGATGCAGATAATCAAAAAGTGGCTCATAGTCAAGCCATTCAAGATCACCTCCTTTTAATACATCAATAACCTGCCAGAGCAATTCACCCGCATCGTTTTTCTCAACAAGCACCTGTAAGCGAGATTGAGCAAGAATCATCACTTCGCCACTTTCACTATGACGAACCTTTACATAATCAATATCGCGGCCTACACAAAGGGCAACGTTTGAAATCAATGTCCAAGGCGTGGTTGTCCAGACCAATAAAGATTCATTTGTTTTCTTTATCCTGAACTTCACATAAATACTCGGATCTTTCACCTCCTTATACCCGAGAGCGAGCTCATGCGAACTTAGCACCGTCTCAGATTTCGGGTCCTGAGGCACAATTTTGTAATCCTTGTATATTAAACCCTTGTCAAAAATTGTTTTCAGCGCCCACCAGACTGACTCAATATAGTTATTGGTACAAGTGATATAAGGATGATCCATATCAACCCAATATCCCATCTGCTCGGTCAGCTTTCCCCAACCTTCACGATTATCGTCAATGTGATAATAGACAAGAGCTCTTGCTTCAGCATTGAACTGCCCCTCTCCATATTCTACAACTTGGGATTTGTTCTTGAGACCAAGCTTTTTCTCTACCGAAATCTCTACCGGCAATCCATGGGTGTCCCATCCAGCCATACGTGGAACCCGATATCCCTGCATAGTTTTGTAGCGGCAGACCACATCTTTTATTGTACGGCTGAAAACATGGTGTACACCTGGCTTACCATTTACTGTCGGAGGCCCTTCATAAAAAGAGTATACCCTGTCCGCAGATTTTTGTTCCAGGCTTTTTTTAAAAATTCCATGTTCTTTCCAGTATGCTAACACTTCTGCCTCTACTATACTATAAGGCACATTTGAGGGATACTCGACAAATTTATTGGACATAATTCTTCAGTATCAATAAAGAATCCTCGCAACAGAGCTACGAAGTATTAATTCATTTATAATTGATTTATTCACGAAGCAAAGCTTCGAGGAATGTACCATAGAAATTCAAACTCAATAACAGTTATAATACCTGCTATCACACAAAAGAATGCATATAAGAGCGCGGCATTAAAAAGCACAGGCAAGCTTTTGAATAATCTAAAAGCTTGCCTGAAATCTTATTGTATAAACTTATCGGCTTATCCTGGCAGTTGATGCCTGAAACTTTTCCGGCTTTTACTTTTTTCCGCCAAGTGAGGAACTGACGCCTTCAAGAATTTGCTTTGCTACCACTGTCAGTGAATCAAGCGTCTGAACAACAATCTTGCCCAAAGGAGTTAACGCACTATCAAGAAGAGTACCAACTCCAACAAGAATTGTTGCAAAATCACCTTTTACCACATCACCTTGGCGCTGCTGACCCTGCCCGGCAGATTTAATTTCTTCAGCCATATGAAACAGATATTTAGATTTAATGGATTTAACGCCAGATCAATAATATAAATATTTAAAATGTACTATTTTTTTATCTCCAAATCAAAAAAATTAGAAGGGCGAACCATTTGTCATTACTCGCGGCCGTAACGATCCTCAACACGAACAATATCATCTTCACCCAAATAAGCCCCTGTCTGTACCTCAATCAGTTCAAGCGGAGCATTGCCGATATTCTCAAGGCGATGCAACGCACCTATCGGGATATAGGTCGACTGATCCTCACATAGTGTTATTTTTTTTGATTCCACCGTAACAATAGCTGTACCCTTGACTACAATCCAGTGCTCGGCGCGATGATGATGTTTCTGGAGCGATAACGCTGCTCCAGAGTTTACCGTTATGCGTTTGACCTTGAAGCGTTCTGAAAAATCAACAGTTTCATAAGAACCCCACGGTCTGTATACCCGACGATGAGTCAATGCTTCATCCCGTTCTTTATTGTTAAGCTGTTCGACTAACAACTTGACCTCTTGAACACAATCCCTTGAAGCCACAAGCAGAGCATCCTCAGTTTCAACAATAATGCATCCATCAAGACCCACCGCAGTTACAAGATGACTGGTCGTGTGGATATAGCTGTTCTTCACGCCACGCAACAACACATCTCCTTTGGTCACATTACCCATGTCGTCACGTTCCTGAACATCCCAGAGCACTGACCAGGCCCCCACATCACTCCAACCGGCATCGAGTGGTACAAGAGCTGCTTGTGAGGTTTTTTCCATCACTGCATAGTCAATAGAATCATAGGGAGATGCAAAAAAAGCTTCTGGATCAAGACGCAGAAAATCAAGATCTTCAACTGCCAGCTGCAAAGCCTCCCTGCAAGCGACAAGTATTTTCGGCGCATACGTTTCAAGCTCCTGAAGATACGCATCGGCCCTGAAAAGAAAAATGCCACTGTTCCAGAAATAGTCTCCCGCGGCAACATAGTGTTTTGCTGTTTCCCTGTCAGGCTTCTCAACAAATTTAAGCACCGGATAGACCAGCTTTTCACCTTCACGTTGAGTGGATACCCTGATATAACCATATTCAGTTTCAGGCGAGAGAGGTACAATTCCAAACGTGACCAGTTCACCTTTTGCTGCAGCACTCTTTCCGGAGGCAACAGCGCCACCGAATGCTTGCGGATCAAGAATAACATGATCGGCAGGCAAGACAAGCATAAGAGCGTCTGGATGCTTTTGGGCAGTGAGCAGTGCTGCAATGCATGCTGCAGGAGCGGTATTCCGCCCGGTAGGCTCAAGAACAATCTCCCCGATCCTGGTATCTATGGCACGAAGCTGTTCGGCAACAAGAAACCTGTGACTCTCATTGCAGATACAATAAACCGGACCAATATCATCAATAGAGGAAAGACGAAGCACCGTATCCTGCAGCATGGTGTTTTCTCCAATCAGAGCAAGTAACTGTTTAGGGTATAATGCACGGGATAAAGGCCAGAGACGGGTGCCGGAACCACCACTGAGAATGACAGGAATAATCATGAACGAAAAGATGATTGGTTAACGAGTCCTGTAATTCGCATACATTTTCCATGTCGATTCCACAAGGGTATCGACATCGCTATATTTAGGTACCCATCCAAGGATCTCCCGAGCCATTGATGATGATGCAACAAGTTCGGCAGGATCGCCTGTACGCCTTCCAGAAATCTCAGCAGGAACAACTCTTCCAGTAATAGCCCTTGCACGTTCAATCATTTCAAAAACACTTACACCAGTCTCAGAACCGAGGTTCAGGGTTATGCTCTTGTCATGCTTTAAAGTATACTCAAATGCACTTACATGCGCTTCCGCTAAGTCATTTACATGAACATAGTCACGGATGCAACTCCCGTCACGTGTCGGATAATCATCGCCATAAATGGAAAGTTTCTGTCGAATACCAGCAGCGGTTTCCATAACAATCGGCAGCAGATTTTCCGGATTCAGCTCAAGCCCCCTGACACGACCACGAACATCATAACCTGCAGCATTGAAATAACGGATAGCCGCATAGCGCATCCCTTTCAGCCGATCATACCATCCAAGCAGTCGCTCAATCTCAAGCTTGGTGAAACCATAGAAGTTTTCCGGATCTTTCGGATGATCCTCATCAATAGGCAGATATTGAGGACTTCCGTAAACTGCTGCCGAAGAAGAAAAAATAACCGGTGAGATTGCAGCCGCTGCCGCCTGGTTGAGAATATTGATTGTACCGGCAATATTGGATTCAGCATAAGCCTCAGGCTTTAGCATTGAGTGACCGGCAGCTTTGAGAGCCGCAAGATGCACACATCCATCAAAGCCTCCGCTACTCATAACGGCACGCAACTGTTCAGGGCGCATGATATCACCATGCACAAATTGAGCATCTGCAAAAAGATTTTCCCTCAAACCTGTCTGCAAATTGTCAAATACCGTAACATTATATCCTTGATCAAGAAAGGCTCTTGTAACATGACTACCGATATATCCGGCACCTCCGATAACCAGAATTCGCATAATAAAAGTTGTTCAACGTTGGTTTAAAAATAACCGTTACACGTTTACCTTACCCCATAAACATCCTGATAATACTTTATATAATTACCAGAAGTTACATTATCAACCCATGACTGATTTGAAAGATACCACTCAACTGTTAATTCTAGTCCCTGTTCAAACGATATTGAAGGAAGCCAACCAAATTCAGATTGCAGCTTTGAAGAATCAATGGCATAACGAAAATCATGACCAGATCGGTCACGCACATAGGTAATAAGTCTTTCAGATTCTCCGTTTATCCGTCCAAGCTTTGTGTCCATAATCCGACAAAGCAGTTTAATCAAATCAATGTTGGCCCATTCATTATTACCACCGATATTATACGTCTCCCCTATCTGGCCTTGATGAAAAATAATATCTATTGCCTTCACATGATCAACAACCCAGAGCCAGTCACGAACGTTCTCTCCATTCCCATAGACCGGAAGCTGCTTGTTCTGAAAAATATTATGAATAAAAAGAGGTATAAGTTTTTCAGGAAACTGGAAGGGACCATAATTATTTGAGCAATTGCTTATCACCACAGGTAGATTAAAGGTATTATGATAAGCTCTAACAAAATGATCAGAAGAAGCTTTTGCCGCTGAATATGGACTGTGGGGATCATAAGGAGTTTTTTCAGTAAACAGCCCTTTGTATCCGAGTGAACCATAAACCTCATCGGTAGAGATATGATAAAATCTTTTTCCAGTAAAATCATCGGGCCAGATAGCTTTGGCTGCATTGAGCAGATTAACTGTACCAAGAACATTGGTTAGAACAAATTCCGTCGGGTTAGCTATCGAACGATCAACATGCGACTCCGCAGCTAAATGAATCACTCCATCAAAAAGGGACTGTTCGAACAACTGTAAAATAAATTCCCCATTCGTTATATTCCCTTTCACAAATCTATAATTGGGCAGTGTATCAATATCCTTCAGATTTGCAAGATTTCCGGCATAGGTAAGATTATCAAGATTAGTAATTGTGTATTCAGGATAGCTCTTCAGGAAATACCTGACAACATGTGATCCTATAAAACCAGCTCCTCCGGTAATCAGAATATGCATTACTTGTTACGTTTATTTACATGTTACAATTTTCATCATAATCAGTCGTTATCCCTTTTCTCCGGCTGCCTCTACGTCATCATTGTGCATCACAGCTACATTTTTTCAAGCATATCTGCCAATGATGAACGCCAGTGAGGAATTTCGAATCCCCAAGCCCGTTTTATTGCTGACTTGTTCAAAACACTATAGTAAGGCCGCTTCGCTTTAGTCGGATATTCGATACTTTCAATTGGCAATACCCTGCAAGACAATCCGGCCAGCTCCATAATAGCTTCAGCAAAATCATACCAAGAACAAACACCTTCGTTAGAGTAATGGTAGGTCTGAGCATAACAATACAACGGATCATATTGCTCAAGAATGACCATAATTACATTTGCAAGATTGGCTGCCCGGGTCGGCGAGCCAACCTGGTCAGCTACTACATTCAATGTATGACGCTCGGCTCCAAGACGTAACATGGTTGTGACAAAATTACTACCATAGGGGGAGTAGAGCCACGAAGTTCTGATTATCAGATAAGAAGGAGCAATCCTGCGAATACATTCCTCCCCTTCCCATTTAGACAACCCGTAAACACCGATAGGAGAAACCAGATCACTTTCCCGATAAGGAATGCTGGACTCACCATTAAAAACATAATCTGTCGAAATATGTATAAGAAGAACATGATGTTCTTTGGCATACGCCGCAAGCATGGCAGCACCTTCCCTGTTAACAAGAAATGCCGCATCAGCATCTGATTCAGCATTATCAACGGCAGTATATGCAGCACAATTCACAATCGCCTCAATCAAGTGGAAGCTACAGATGCGCTCAATGTGATCACTCCGGGTAATATCAAGATCGGGAAGGTCATAAAAAAAATAATTATGACGATCGAAAAAAGCAGAAAGTTTTTGCAGTTCTGTACCCAGTTGACCTTTGCCGCCGGTAACAAGAATATTCATACACAATAAACAATGACTGAAAACTAATTCCATTAAAAGGCAACATGGAAAATAAAATCACATCATACTCTCACACAGCTTAAGTTGCCGGATAAAGCTTTTCACGCCGATAATCCTCATACCGAAAAATATCTACCGTACCGAAACCCGGCTGCCGTGCATCTTTATCCGAAACCATGATATTTTCTTCCGAAAATCGCCAATCAATACCGAGAACTGGATCATTCCACAAAAAACCTGCATCGTGCGATGGTATATAGTAATTATCACACTTGTAAGCGAAAACAGCCTCCTTGGAAAGCACGAGAAAACCGTGCGCAAACCCTTTCGGTATCCACATCATATTCTTGCGTTCAGCATCAAGCAGGCAGGCAACATGACAGCCATACCAAGGTGAGCCAAGGCGTATATCAACGGCAACATCAAGTATTATTCCGTAAACCGCACGGACCAGCTTTGATTGTGTAAATGGTGGCTTCTGAAAATGGAGCCCACGAAGCACACCATAGCTTGACTTTGACTCATTATCCTGAACAAACGCTACGTGACCAACATGCCGTTCGAAAATATCCTGGCGGAATGACTCAAAAAAATATCCACGATCGTCTTCGAATATTTTTGGTTCAAAAAAGAAAACATCGGGTATAGCGGAAGCAATAACTCGCATAAAACACGCTGATAAAAATAAATCAGAAAATCATATCTGCCTAAAAAACTGAAACTCAGTAAAATAACTTTTTATAAAAGTGAGAAAAGCCTCCAGTCACGGAAACAACCACGATACCAACAACAAATCAGGACTTATAGCTGCTTAAATTGTCGATGTTTATTACTAATGATATAACAAGAAATGGGTTTCTCAAAGGTTTGCTTTGAGCCTATTCAATTCACCATATGCACTGAACACATTATTTACTGATGTTGTGATGGTCAGCTTCATTTTCTACAGCATTCTCCGACCAGCCTCCACCCAAGGCAACAAATAGCGCCGTCGTATCTTGCAACTGTTGAGCTTTTGCCTGCAAATAACCGATCTTTGCTTGACGGTACTGACCGTTTGCGGTTAATACCTGTAAATAATTTACAAGCCCTGTCTGGTAGTTCTTTTGAATAAGATTCAGCGACAACAGTGCAGTTTCTAAAGCCCGAGTCTCTACTTGCATTTCCTCAGCATCATGCTGTAAGGCACGCACAATATCAGCAACTTGCGCAAAAGCGGCAAGTACGGTTTGCCTGTAGCTCGAATAGCTTTGCTGATAAGCATCAATGGCTGCCTGCTTGCGTGAACGGAGAGTACCTCCATTAAATACCGGCGCAACAACATTCATTCCCATTGCCGACACATTGCTTTTGCTATCCAGCAAATTACTTATCACCTGACTGGACTGCCCATAGCTTGCATTCAAGGTAAAACTCGGAAACAACGACGCTGTAGCTACACCAACACCAGCACTAGCCTGATGCAATTGCGCTTCAGCAGCAAGAATATCAGGCCGTTGGCGAACAAGTTCCGAGGGAAAAGAGAGCGGCAACAATCGGGGAAGTGAAAGTTCCTCCAACTTGACCAACTGCGCTTGCCATTCGGATGTTGTTTTGCCTTCAAGAGTAGCCAGTAAATGTTCAGCCTGGCTCAACTTCTGCTGTAAAGAAGGTAATGAAGCCTCAAGTGTTTCCAGTTGGTTCTTTAACGCAAGAATGGAAACATAACGTATTACACCTGAATCAAATTGTTTTTCAGCAATGCTGATCTGCTCTTTTTGCATGGCAATCAAACCCTCAACCTCCCCAATCTCCGCTTGATAAGCAGCCTGAGCAATAAAGGTATTGACAATATTTCCCGACAGCATGATATAGGTACCAAGGGTCAATGCCCGTTGCTGATCGACCTGAGCCGACAAAGCTTCAACAGCACGACGTTGTCCGCCAAAAACATCAAGCGCGTAACTTGCTGAAACTGAAAGTGTCGTCAAATTAAAAATACTTGCCGGTGCAGTACCTCCAGTAGCAACAGGTAGATATTTCTGTCGGCTTTGACCAAAACCAGTATTTATTTGCGGATAAAAAATTCCAGCACCAGCTCGAAGGTTATCCTGACTTTGCCTGAGACTTGCTTGAGCAGCCTTCAGACTGAAGTTATTAGCCAACCCCCTTGTAACAGCACTATCAAGCTGAGTTGAATTGAACAATTGCCACCAGTTCGATACCGGGCCAACGCCCTTTTCAAACCTCTGTGAAAGGCCGCCCACAGAAACAGTTTCACTGGGATCACCGCCACGATTGTAATAGCTTACTGTCGGAGCTTCAGGACGAACAAAATCAGGCCCGACAGAACAAGCAGCTATAAAAAACAAGCATAATCCACATAATATCAGTAATCCGAAACTACGGTAACAATGCTGGAACGATAAGCTCAAATCTGAGCTGTTTTCAATGTGTAACTGCTGTTTGTTCACCAATGTATACATCAACAAGTTGGCCAGGATATATTGAAACACCTTTGGGTTTCTCAAAACTGAAAAGAACCGGAAGAACCCGAACATCAACCCTTTCTGTTCTTTTGTTCGATAGTTCTATTTTAGGAGAAACATTAGGTTGTACTCGAACAAATTTCAACGGAACACTCAATTCCGTTCCATGAATCAACATTGTCGCACGCATCTGCGATGGATCAGGAATTCTATGAATAAGGATCTCATCCACGTAACAACGGACAGCAAGGTTCCCTTGCAGATTCCCCATCACCAATACAGGTAAAAAACCGCCAGTATAGGTATCATAAACACCCTGACTTGATATATAGCTACCAACAGCAGTATTGATTGAAAGAATTGTCCCACCCTTAACCGCTTTGATTGCATACTTAGCCAGAATCGCATTGGAAGTCTGATAAGATTTTGAGGCCGCCTGATATTGCTTTTGAGTCGACTCCAAATTTGCCTGAGCTATGTTGACTGCATTTTCAGCTGTATCCAACGCATCTTTACTCACTGATCTGGAATCAAGTATCCAAGAAGCTTTCTGTTTACTGAATTGATCCTGCAGGTTTTTAAGCGTTGCTTTTGCCACAGCAATCTGTGCCTGGGCAGATTCCATCTGGGCCTTTTGCTGCTCGGCAGTTGAACGCTGTACCGAGTTTTCCAGAATAAACAGTGGTGCACCTGCCTGTACCTGCTGACCTTCTGTAACCAGAATATTTACTACCGTACCTGAAACTTCAGGATAAATATTGACATTTGCCCCACTGGTTTGAACAGTTTCGATAACTCCACTGGCATAAATACCCCTTTTATAAGGATTAGAGGCCGGCTTGAATGCTGGTGGCTGTGGCTTACTCTGAATTCCCAGAACATATGCCGTCCCTATTCCAAGCAGAATACCAAAAAGTGCAAAGCCAAATAACAGTTTATTTCTCATTTGAATAATGCTTTTCAATGCCAGTGATTTTCCCGTCTTCCATGTTCATGATGGTATCCGCATATTCATAAATTCTGCTGTCATGAGTCACAATGATAATGCATCGTTTCTCGTTCAGAATATTTGATTTCACAAACTCCACTATCTTTCTTCCTGTATCCCCATCAAGTGACGCTGTTGGTTCATCAAATATCAAAATATCTGGTTGACCAGCTATTGCGCGGGCAATAGCCACACGTTGTTGTTCGCCACCACTTAATTTGACCGGTTGTAACTGAGCCCGATCCTTGAGCCCGACAATTTCGAGATATTGCAAAGCAACAGTCTGGGCTTTAGCCCAATCCACTTTTTTCAATATCAATGGAATTGCAACATTTTCAACAGTAGTTAATCTCGGAAACAAATGATAATCCTGAAAAACAAAACCAAGCCGGTTCAATCGGAGATCAGCAAGTTCGTCATCCGACATGTTCCAGATCTCCTTCCCCTCAATAACAACGTTACCACTGTTCGGTTTGAGAATACCCGAAATCATGCTGAGTAACGTCGTTTTACCGCTTCCGGACGGCCCTACGATATAGAGAATTTCCCCATAACGAGCCTCAAAATTTGCTTCCCTGACAGCAAAGGTTTTGGTTTCTCCTTCACCAAACCATTTCGTTAAATTCCGGGCTTGGATTGCAAAACGCTCCATATCAGCCCCTGAAAATATCGAATGGTTGAATCTGAAGTACTTTTCGTACTCCAATATAACTGGATACTCCCGCAATAATCAGCACCATGACGAAAGCAAAACCAAGAATTGTATACGTAATCTGTGCAGCATAATCAGGAAGACGTATTCTGGCCAGAATCATCATGGTTGATGCAAGCCCCACACCAAGGCCATAGCCGATAAACGCTGTAATAAAAGCCTGAAAAAGAATCATTGAAATCAACTCGCGCCCTTTAGCTCCAATGGCTTTCATTGCACCAAACTTGTCAAGATTTTCCAGAATGAAGGTATAAAACGTCTGTCCGGAGATTGACAGACCTACAATAAAACTGATGGTCGTCATCAACATGATATTCATCCCCATACCCGTTTTGAAGGTATAAAAATCAGTGATTTTCTGAACGAATTCATCACGGGTAAGAGCCTGATAACCCAACTTCTTGATTTGCTGCTTGATAAAAGGAATATCCCTCACACTGTTCGGCTCAATCAGTACAAATGAAGTCGTGAATCGCATTGAAGGTATATAACTGATAGCCCTGCTATAAGTGGTATAAAGCGTAGGAATGCCGAACAGCCCCGAAGAAGCAACGTTAGCCAAACCAACAACACGACCACGATGATCATTGATTTCGAATTCGGTGCCGACAACAGGGTTTTCAAGCTTTTTGAATTCAGCATCCTTCACTACCAGAAAAGCGTTTTCCGCAAAAATATCCTCAATCTTTCCTTCGATCAATTCCGGTTGGCCATAGAGTGTTGAATCGTCAAGACCAACAATACTGACCGCCTGATAAGCACCGCTTTTGAGCTTGACCAGTGCATTTCCAAAGTACAAAGGCACGGCATACTTAACACCGTTAATGCTTCTGGCTGTTGAAAGCACATAATCAGGCATGGGAATGCTGCTGGTTGCATTGTTGACAGCAGGATCCATAACCCATACTTTCGCACCAATATTAAGCACAGAGGAAGATGATCTGGTCAGAATGCCAGAAAACATTGACATCATCATAACCATGAGAAACACGGCAAAGGTAATGCCGATCAACAGAGCCATAAATTTGCTCTTGTCATTAATAAGAAGCTTCAAAGCTATTTTAAGAATTCCTGGCACTTGATAATCAACTGATGTACGGTTAAAAACTATAGCTGAAAGTACAAAATAACAGCGCGTAAAGTTAAAGGTTTACACTCCTATTCGCTTTTCACGCACTCAAAACCCAACGCATACCGTGATTAAGCCACGACACCGTTTTATAATACGAAACCTCATAGGTAATGAGCACACAGATAACCACCATGAATATCAGTGCTATCATAAATATGATATCGGCAATACGTTCTATCTGGTGCATTCGTTTTAAACCCTGTCGTCTCATCGCCCAATAGGAAAAAATGCACGAAATAAGGAAAAGAAGGGCATCAATCGAAAGAAAATCATCCACCAAAGTTGTAGCTCCCTGCGTTTTAATAACAACCTGGATGATACCAATGACGGTCAAACAAACGCCAACCATAGCTGCAGACACAGAAAAAATGTGAATGCAAATGTTCTCTTCAAGATGTGTTTTTGAATGGTGCCCGATTTTATCAGAATCCATAGAGCATGAAACTAACTTTGAGTGTGAAAAGAGTGATCACCAAACTTGGCAACACAACCCCAATTACCCTATTAAATAATGCAGTAAATCCTCAAGTAAGCAGGAAGCGTAAATGAGGATTTCTGTACTTTTTGCCCAAGGCATTCGAATAACCATCTGCTGGTATTCCGATATACCCGTTACTTCTTCAATTGAAATAAAACCAGCGCTCACATTCTGCACGCTGACCCATGACCTGACGTTCCTTTCATTTTCAAAAAGGTCTGTATTTGCTCAGGGGTCAACACCGTCGCAACTTCTTTTAAAAAGCTGCTTTCCAAATGCGCAAGTTTTTTATGCTGATTTCCGATTGCATCCACCGCCGCATCAATTTTTTCCCTGTCAGTTGTTTTTTTAAGCGATTCGTCCGTCAGCTCCTTCTGCAGCTGCCATAATTTTTTCAGCTCAGTTGTAGATTCGTTGAAATGCTTCGTCTTGATTTCTCTGAAACTGACGAGCTGTTTTTCGGTCAGATTCAGTGCTTCGCACATGTTATAACCTCTCCCTCGATTACGAGGCCCCATACATGGGAGGTTACATGGATTAGCGGATACACCGTCACACTGCCGCATACCGGCAAAAGCAGCATTATTACCCTTGGGCGGTTCGGTCGAACTCTCTGCCATAGCAATACCTCCAATGCTGAGCAGCCCAACAGCAAAAGCAATAACCATTTTTTTCTTCATCGCTGTATTCATTTTAACGTTATAAATAAAAGATCACCATTGGCAATCATTACCATCAACAAAATACCTTTAGAATGTTTAAATAGCAGATTAACCCCCTTCCATAACCATTCCTATTACAGTATGACGATGTCCATGCAAAAATCTTGCAAAAAAACGACACATTCTTCTTCACCATGACCGCTAAAACCATTCATACAGGCAAAAAAACGGATTCTGGAAACCAAAAAGTAGTGCGCTGAAAATCCGTTGAAAGTACATGTTGCAATTACAAGGTAAAACAAGCACTTTGTTCAGGAAATGCAGTCAGAACGGTTGCCCTATATTTCGTGCAAGCAGCAGGAATGGCGGCAGAATCTCGATATGGCCGGTCAACGCAGAGGTCTTTTTTCTGAAACGCACCACTACCACTTTTCATTAATTGGTACTACATTGAAAAAAGTTGTTTTACACCATAACCAAATAAGGATGGAACTATGTCTTCGATCAGTTCAAATCTACAACTTGCCGCTGATGCCATTGAAGATGCAAAAAAACGGCTGAACCGAGCAAAAGCTGATGCCGATGACGATTACGAAATACGCCAAGCCATGAACATTCTCGATGAAGCAGCAGCCTATATACGAAAAGCTATTGTGGAAGTTCCGAAATAGCGAGTCAGTTACACTGTTAACTGAAAAACGCTACAGAGAACATCGCGAGCCGACAGGCACGAAAAATTGCCTTGGCAATGGAAAACCCTTGTAATCAGATTCAACCATTTTTCACTTATAGCTCATAAACTGAGATGGACAGCAAACAGCCTTTTGATTTCCAGCTTGATGTTATTGCACAAAGCCATGATATTCCTGTTGTTGTTGACTTCTGGGCAGAGTGGTGTGCGCCTTGCCGTATACTGACCCCTTTGCTTGAGAAGCATGCTGAAAAAAATACCGGACGCTGGAAGTTCATCAAAATTAATACAGAAGAACATCCAGAGCTGATTTCAGCTTACAAGATCAAAAGTATTCCCACTGTTAAACTTTTTGTTAAAGGAGAAGTATCCAGTGAATTTTCGGGAGCTCTGCCTGAATATCAGCTTGAAGAGTGGCTGAAAAAGGAGATCCCAAGTCCTTATGAAAAAGAGATTCTGCTTGCCGGTGATTTTGTGCTTCAAGGGAAACCCGTCATGGCAATATCACTGCTGGATGGGGTGCTGCATAAAGAGCCGGAAAACCTCAAGGCGAGGGCGCTTCTTGTAAAGTTGAGACTGTTTTTACATCCAGAAGAAGCAGTTCGCTTAATCAATCCCCTTGAGAATGAACCGGAATACGCTGAACTGACTGAAACAGTGAAAGTTCTTGGACGGCTGCTTCTTCTTACTCGGGAAAACCTTCCTGACGACTCAATAAAAGAGGACTATCTTTCTGCAGTGAACTTACTGCGCGAAGAAAATTTTGCCGGCGCGCTTGATAGTTTTATCGACGTTATCCGACGCCATCGTTATTACGATGATGATGGCGCCCGAAAAGCATGTATTGCGATTTTCCGCTTTCTTGGAGAGGAACATGAAATCACCCGGAAACATCGAAAATCTTTTGACCGCGCCTTTTAATCGGTGTTGCGGCAATGAAGTCTCAACATATGTATTCTGTTAGAACGACTGTTTTGCCATTTGAACACAAAGCTCCGGGCAACGAGGGACCCTACCGCTTGCACCGGAAAATTCAACACTGAATATTTATACTGCACAAAAACAAAGGGATATTGAATTACTCAAACACATTCAACTGATTTCCTTCATCTACTTTTATTTTGTTACTCTTGGCAATAAGATTGACAATCTTCTCATTTCCTCTCAAAGTATCACAAAGCATTGAAGAGTACGGATCATAACCTGATATATTAAAAGCAACTTTTTCCTCATTACAATTTGCATAACAATATAAACAGCCATGAGTACAACTATTATAAATACCAATATCTTTGCTTTCCACACAACCACACTCTTCTCTTTGGCTTTTATCTTTTGTTAAATTCAAAATATGGCCTGTTATTTTTTCAATAATTTGATCATCCACACATTTTGCATGACCAATACCATATTTGTTTAAATCAAACTCATGACTGCAGGTAAACAAAGAGATGCTCTGTTTTCTTGATATCTCCGAAAAACACTCAGCAAATAACTCAATCATCGGCATTTCCGGTAATAAACAGTCGATATCACGCATATTTCTTTTAACTTTATTGTAAAAAGAAAGGAAACTGATTATGCACTCATCGGTGTAACCGGAAAGATTTTGAGCCAAGTATTCAAACCACTTATAATGATAATCTTTATCAAAAACTGATGTCAATAAAATTGGATCATATCGCCAAATAACTTTTTCCTTACCAACAGTATCTGATAATCGCTTAAAAACATCCAGGATTTTCTTTTTTTTATCGACATTCAACTCTACACTTTTATCATACGACGTAAGAGTAAATAAAAAATAATACTTATACCCCATTGAATCTATTTGCGGCAAGTATGTTATAAAATCACGAGGGTTTTTTGTCCAAAAAACAATACAATCTACTTTCTCAGGAGAAAGATATACTCTTGTAACCTGCTTCGTATTCATTGGATTTCTTACAAGTACTTCCCCTGCGCGAAGACGATTCATAAACCATTCGCCATAAAAGGCAGGAATATCTGTTCTTCTGCTCGCACTTATAATCATTTAAAAACTCTCCATCACTATTTTCGGTAAGCAAAAAAAATCGCTTTTGTAACCTCTCTCTTCGGGTTAATACTAATTCTCCCAGGAATTGAAACAATATTATTAATTGCTTTTATCTGTTTATACTTACTATAACCATCATGAGCACGATCTATTGGAAAATAACACTGTAAAGATTCTTTGAATAAACTACATACTCCAGCATGAAACTCATCTCTTCCCTGACTATAATGATTTATATCATTAAAAATCAAAACACTTTTTCGCTCGCATATTCATTATAATTTGCTCTTGAACAAGCAATAGGAATTTTTCATGAAACCCATATCTTTTCAATGTTGAAAACAATTTATTTATAAAAATAATTTCAAAATCATTAAAAGAAAAGCCATCAAAAACATTGTAAACGAAAAACTCAGCACATTCATCAGCAAATCTTATGTTTTCCCATAACGGTTCCTTATCAACACCAACGTACAGCAAATTACTATTTAAATGAGTATCATAAATATACTTATTCATAGCTATGAGATCAGATCCAAATCCACAACCCAGAGACAATACTCTAATATTTTCTCTATCAGAAAAACTTTCCAAAATTTTAGCATAAGCAAGAAAGTGATATATCTCACTCACAAAAACAGGGCCATAATTTAAGGAATAATAACACAACTTTTTTAAGCAGGAGTAATCATCCTGGCCATCAAAAAAACTCCTTTTCATACAGGGATAACAATTGCATAAATAACAATCTTTTGTGTGACAACAACTCTGCTTCAAATAAATTTCATTAACTTTAGCCAAAAAGTCTTTCATTAATTTATGTTGAATTGATTTTTCACGAAGCAGAGCTTCAGGGAATTTACCAATATCGATTAAATAAATAAATTTCAATGAGAAATCTTAATCAAAAAAACCTTGATAACGAGCTATAGATATATCACCAAACTCATTCTTTACTTTCTTTTGAAATGAAATTTGTTTTTTCTTCTCCCACAACCCCTTGGCTACTTCCTACTCGTGAATTTTAGGGTTCAGTTCAAGAAAGCGTTTTAAAATTTCACGACGAGCATCGGAGTGGATGGTGTAGCGGACGCTATCGTTTTCGGGGATGTATTTTACTTCGTAGAAGTCGTGGTGGAGGTTGATGTCTTGCCAGCCGTATGCTTCGAAGACTGCGTTGTTCATCTGGAGATGGAGGTCAGCGCAAATCCCCGATGTCACAATAAAACTTTTGCCATTAACCCCTTTTTTAATGGCCTCCACCTGATGAAAATAGAGATTATATGAGCCAAAGATTTTTTTCAGCTCCTCATGAATGAGTTTCTCCGTCTCAAGTTCCTCAAGTGATTCTCCCAGCTCAAACGATGGGTTGAACTGAAGAAGTGGCTCAGGTAAGAATATCCCTTTTTCAAAGGCCTCTTGCACCTTCTCCTTGATGCGGACATCCCTGATATTTGTGAAGCTGTTGAGATAGTTTTTGTAATCCTCAACTATTGCCTTATGAATTTTGAATGCCTGCATTTGCTTTATAAGAAATGAGTATGGGCTATTGAAGAAAATACTTCCAAGTCCAATGACGGAACAATTGCTTCACTCTAACAGCACAGTATCTATTTACCAAAAATTCACTTCAAATAAAAGATACAGAATAAGTTACGGGCGAAATAACATGTTATTTTTTGTGGTCTTGAATTACAGCCGTTGTCTCTCAATCTAATTCTTGAATCCCCCGCCTGACATGTCTTTTTTCACTTCCAAATGCATCCGTTTCTCATGCTTACGTCCATATCACCTTCAAACACAAAAAATATCGTATCTTTGCCCCCGTGTTAAAGAATTATTTTGCAATGTTGATTATCGTTATAAGGCCTGTCAATCATGCTTGAAGCTCGAAACCTTTCCCTTACTGTAGGTACAAAAGAACTTTTGACCGATACCTCTTTCCGCATAGGAGATAAAGACCATGTCGCTTTGGTCGGTCTTAACGGTACGGGCAAATCGACCCTACTTCGCCATATAAACGGAACAACAGCGGACAGTGGGCTCATTACCGGCGGACAGCTCCTGAAATCGGCTGAAACCACAATCGGTTATCTTCCCCAAGAAATCTCCTTTGAGGATGATCTGGAAAAAACAGCCCTTCAATATTCCCTTCAGGCAAACATACGGCTTTTCGAGTTATCGGAAAAAATAACCCGCATGGAGCACGAACTGGCCTTGCCGGAACAGGATTATGAAAGCGAGGCGTACCACCACCTTATAGAACGATATTCCGACGCAATGCACGAATTTGAGCATCTGGGCGGTTATACCATGCAATCCGATGCGGAAAAAGTGCTCTCAGGACTTGGATTCAGCGAAATAGATTTTCATAAAAAGGTCAAGGCTTTTTCCGGTGGATGGCAGATGCGCCTCCATATCACGAAACTACTGTTGCAGAATCCAACCTTACTGCTGCTTGATGAGCCGACAAACCACCTTGATATTGATTCGCTCCGCTGGCTTGAAAATTATCTCCTGAACTACGAACACAGCTATATTATTGTATCGCATGACCGTTTTTTTCTCGACAAACTCACTACAAAAACCCTTGAAATCGCATTTTCACGTATCCATGAATACAAGGGCAACTACACCTATTATGAAAAGGAGAAAGCGGAACGATATGAGCTGATGATGGGCAAATATGAGAATGACCTGAAAAAAATGGAAGAGCTGAAAGCATTTGTCGACCGGTTCCGCTACAAGGCAACCAAAGCTCGTCAGGCACAAAGCCGGCTGCGACAGATGGAGAAACTCGAAAACCAGCTTCAATCACCGGAAGAGGATCTCTCACGAATCTCTTTTCGCTTTCCAAAGGCAAACCCTTCCGGACGAGAGGTCATGCGGCTTGAAGGTATAAAAAAAACTTACATTCTGCCGGATGGCACTAAAAAACAGGTACTTAACAGCCTTGATCTGGAGATCATGCGCGGCGACAGAATTGCCATTGTTGGATCGAATGGTGCAGGAAAGACGACATTCTGCAAAATTCTTGCAAGTCAGATTGATTTTGAAGGCAAACTTACGGTAGGTCACAATGTCTCTCTGAACTACTTCGGACAACATCAGACGGAAAATCTCTCACCAGAAAAAAGCATCTACAAGGAAATGCTTGATTCTGCACCTTCTTCGGAAGCCCAGAAAAAAGTGCGCGATATTCTTGGATGTTTTCTTTTCAGCGGAGATGCCATCAATAAAAAAATCAGGGTCCTGTCAGGAGGAGAAAAATCAAGGGTTGCCCTTGCAAAAATCCTTTTACAGGCATCGAACCTTCTGATCATGGATGAACCAACCAACCATCTTGACATGCGGTCGAAAGAGATGCTGATTGAATCGCTTGAAAACTATGACGGTACGCTCCTGATTGTCAGTCATGACCGGTATTTCCTCGACAGCCTGGTTAACAAGGTAATAGAAATCAAAAACGGTTCACTGCAACTTCACCTCGGTACTTATGCCGAATATCTTGAAAAAACGGAAAAAGCTCTTGAAGCAGAACGGAAACAGGAAACAGCCAAGCGGCAGACTACCCAAGTTGCCCCTCAAGCAAAAAATAGCGTAAAGGAAAAAGAACAGGTAAAAAACATTTCCTCAGCAAAAAAAGACAAGAAAAAAATTGAGGCGATAGAACAAAAAATCAACAGGCTGGAACAACAGAAAGAATCAATTGAAACCATTATGGCAAATGAAGATTTCTATAAAAAAAGCCAGCGAGAGACAGAAAAAATCCTTGAAGAGTACCATAAACTCTGCAACGAACTGAATGTACTTTTTGCTGAGTGGGAACAAGCCTCTGCATAACTGCTGTCACCAATACAGAAAAACACCGTGAGTGCGGAGTCAATATTCCATTTGACAAAATAGTCCCGAACCATTGGCATAACAGTGAAAAGTGCTTCAGCTTTAAATTTTAATCCATCGCTGAAGCCTGCTGGAATCAATGCCTGCCTGTAATACTTTCTGGATTATCAACCCGTCAGAAAAACCTGCAGCATCATGGACGGTTGTTTCCTTTTGCCGAAGCGCCTTGACAAGGCGATGAGCAAGAAAAGCAAATCCTACGGCAAAAATACCATGAACAGCAAGCGATGAAACCCGGATTTTCTCCTGCAATACCAGCTCGTCCTTCGACAGTATCGGTTCAACCTGCTTCCATCTGGGCGCATCAATCAGGCTGCGACCTCCTTTGGCATCACTGCTTGCAATCTCCCACAGCCTGCCGGCGCCATCAAGCCTTATGGTTTTGAGGCTTCCTACAACTTCAAACGAAAACCAGGTATAGGCACCAACAGTAGTAACATGCATCAACGATGAACTTGCCAAAGCAACAGATGAAGGGCCGAATTTCATCATCATGGCGAAATTGTCATCGGAAGTCACTGCACAGGATTTGCCTGAAACATCAGGCCTATAGGGAATACTGGTCGAAAGATTACATGACACTTCAGCTATTTCACCAATCAGATAACGATTCATATCAATCAGATGAGAACCGATCGCACCAAGTGCTCCCCCGCCTTTCTCGGCATCGCACCACCATGACCAAGGCAGATCAGGCCTGTTGCGACTGGCAAGATTTACCACAGCACGTGATTCATAAACCTTTCCAAGCTCACCACCGTCAATCATTTGTTTCATGAAGCGAACTGCCGGATGAAACCGCAATTGATGATCAAGAACGGCAAAACCGGATGCGTCAGCTGCCATATCCACCATTGAGGAGGCATCACCGACATTCAGTGCAAAGGGTTTTTCACATAAGACGCTTTTACCGCTTTCAAGTACCCCTTTTACCATATCTACATGCAGAAACGGCGGCGTGGTAACACAGACCAGATCAAGATCACACTCGAGCATTTCACGCCAGTCGGCAAAACCCTTCGTAATGCCAAACATCTTCACAAACTTCTCTCGATGCCGTTCAGTAGGGCTTGCAACTGCTGACAACTCAACATTGTCCATCAAAGAGAAAGCCGGAGCCTGAGCTACTTTTGCCCAGCCACTTCCGAAAAACCCTATTTTTATATTTTTATTCATAAAACTGCAATAAAAAAAGGGTGACCAAGATCACCCTTTGCATTAGTAACTTCACTAAAATTTTCAGCTGGCCTGTTGAGCTTTTGCAAGACGGGCTTTTTCAATATAGGTCTTCTGGATATCACGCGAAACATTATATGCCCGCGAAAGGCTGTCGGAACGCCAGAGCCTTGCATCAAAAGCCATACAGATGTTTCTGAGGAACGGAATACCGGCATCAGTCACACGAACACCTTTTTCACGCAACGTGACAATACCGTCATTTTCCATATCTTCAAGACGGTAGAGAGCAATATCAAGCTCGTCACAGTAGAGTTTCGGGTCTTCCCATGAGGTTTCCTGTTTACACATCAGGTTAAGAATATGGCGGCGGAGCACAAGATCCTCATCAGTAAGCAGATGACCACGATACAGCGGGAAACGGTCTTCGTTAACGGCTTTGATATAGTCAACACTGTCACGCTCATTCTGGGCAAAAGCATACCAGGTATCGCTAATTGAGGATGAGCCCAGTGCAAGCATCATTTGTGTGGTATTTTCCGTATAGCCCATGAAATTACGGTGCAAGGTGCCATTTTTCGCCGCGAGGTACAAAGCATCCCCTTCAATAGCAAAATGATCCATTCCAATTTCATGATAGCCAATGGACTCAAGCATTGCACGACCTTTATCGTAAAGTTCCTGCTTGACATCACCAACTGGAAGGTCTTCCTCCTTAAACTTACGCTGACCTTCGTACATGTGCGGATTATGGCCATAGGCATAAAAAGCAAGACGATCGGGCTTAAGCTCCATAACCTTCTGGATGGTATCGGTAACGGTAGCAAGCGTCTGCTTCGGCAAACCGTAAACAAGATCAAAATTAATGGAGGTAAAACCTATCTGGCGGGCAAGATCAATTTTTTCCTTTACCAGCTCAAATGACTGCAAACGATTGATCTCTTCCTGGACGACAGGGTCAAAATCCTGTATCCCGAAACTCATGCGGCGGAAGCCTACACTGTAGAGTGCCTCAAGATGCTCCTTTGTGGTTGAGCGAGGATTGGTTTCAAAACTGAAAATATAGTTATCCATTCTATTCACATGCTTGTAAAGACCATTAACAAGCGTGATGAGATTTTCAGGACTGAAAAAAGTTGGAGTACCACCACCAATGTGCATTTCCTTGACATTTAGCGTACCAGGAAAAACATCAACATACATCTGCCACTCTTTGAGGAGTGCCTCAAGATAAGGTTTTTCATAGGAGTGATCTTGGGTACGATGAGCATTGCAGCCGCAAAAATAACAGTAATTTTCACAATAGGGAATGTGAATATACATACTGACTCCGGTGGTTTCGTTACTGTCGTTGAAACCTTTAACCATCGCCTCTTTCCACTGCTCCTGGGTAACACCATCTGTGCTCCACGATGGTATAGTTGGGTAACTGGTGTAACGGGGACCGGGATTACTGTATTTGACTGCAAGATTAGTTGCCATTGTTAATCTTCCTTAACAAGTATTATTTTTTTAAATTAATTTCATGTAAAAATACACAAAACTCGGCAATTTCATAAATCAATAGCCTATATAACAAACGGCGGCAAATCATGCGGCTGATTATCTTTTTATTTATGCCAACAAAACCAGCAGAATATACATCCACTCCAGTTGTCGGCATCCTTATGGGTTCGGACTCCGATTTTGAAATCATGAAGGAAGCTTCTCTGGTCCTTGATGAGTTCAAGGTTTCATCAGAGCTCTCCGTAATTTCAGCGCACAGAACACCCCACGACCTTGAACAATATGCAACTTCAGCCATAGCACGCGGCCTTAAAATCATTATTGCCGGTGCTGGCGGAGCTGCACACCTTCCCGGAGTAACAGCAGCCATGACTGTTCTTCCAGTAATCGGTGTACCGATTTTCAGTAAAAAGCTCAACGGACAAGACTCGCTCTACTCTATTGTACAGATGCCAGCAGGCATTCCCGTAGCAACCGTCGGCATCGACAATGCCCGCAACGCCGCACTGCTTGCTATTCAGATTCTTGCCCTTTCCAATGACGCTTTAATGGCTGACCTTATTGAGTTCCGTAAAAAACTGGCCGATGCTTCACGCCAGAAAACAGGGAAAATCCGTGAAAAAATGTATGCAAAAAGCTGAATTCTGGATAAACCACCTGCAACTTGCACCCCACCCTGAAGGGGGATACTACCGTGAAACCTATCGAAACGGCAAGTCTTACCAGTTTACCGAAAACCTGCATTTCAAGGGTGCTCGATCCTATGCTACATCCATTTATTTCCTGCTCAAAAACAGTGAACGTTCAGTACTCCACCGGATTCATTCTGACGAGCTATGGTTTTTCCACTCAGGAAACCCGCTTAATGTTCATGTTTTTCACGAAACAGAAGCACCCTCATCATTTACTCTTGGACCTTCACCCGATGAAGGCCAAGTACTTCAGAGTGTGGTTCCCGCTGAAAGCTGGTTTGGCGCATCTCTTGAAAACCCTGAATACGAAAGCTATGCTCTGGTCAGTTGCGTTGTTGCTCCGGGTTTTGATTTTCGGGACTTTACCTTTGCAGATAGAAACTCACTGATAAAAAAATTTCCCGACTCTGTTCCAATAATTGAGCGACTCACCTGAACCGACTCGATAGCATAAACAAATAACAAAAATACTCATTATCGCCTAAAAAAGCTGATTAAGCTTACCCCAAAAGTCATGCAAAACAAGCAATGAATCGAAAGCGAAAAAAATCCATCAAAAGTCCAAAAAAATTAATTTCCAGCAAATATCATTTCCGATGGAATAAAACCTTATGTGATCGTTTAATGTGTTTTTTTTGAGGTAATAAAAAAAACTTATATTATGGCAGGTCAACCCGAATAGTTCTTTTTTAACGTTTTACTAACATTAACAGCAAGGAAGTTAATATGGCACTCTACATTACTGAAGAATGTACCTACTGCGGAGCTTGTGAACCAGAATGTCCGGTCACTGCAATTTCTGCTGGAGACGACGTTTATGTTATCGATGCCGGTACCTGCACTGAATGTGCTGGTTACTCTGATTCACCCTCCTGTTCAGCTGTTTGCCCTTCAGAGGCAATCGTTAAAGGGTAAGCAAAGGCTAATCCGAATAATAAAAAAGCGGCAGGTAGACGCCTTCCGCTTTTTTATTTCCTATTTTTACTCCCTCAACTATCTAAATAACACAACAGGTTTCATATTTCGTAATCCACAACCCTGCGATCACTGCTCACCTCACCGATAAAGGCCTTCAATGCCAGATGTTCAGGGTGTTCCTGATAGTCGTCAAGAGCTTGCCGGTGTATAAATTCACTGTACAAAACCACATCTCCCGAATGCGCGCTCCTGCTGAAATCAATACCCACTTCAAGAGCAGTCATCCCTTGCATTCTTCCTTGAAGTGCTTCAAGTTTTTCCTTGATCAGAAACGCATTTGTCTGCCGGTCGTTTCCATGCGCAGCATCCTTAAGCTGCCATATGACAATATGCTTGACCATGGTTTAGGATTACGATTTATTTAAAAAGTTTACTCTACAGCAAAAAACGACATCCGTTCTGCATTGAAAAATACCGGCTAATCAATAAAGCATATATTTGCCGTCATGCTTTGAATATCATGACAGCTCCGCTTTCTTTTTATTTTTCCTTGCAGACTTCAGCAAAGCAATATCATGCCTCTTCATCTTCTTATTGGATTTTACCATAGCCAGCGATTTTTTATCCAATTTTTTTCCAGATCTTGACAAAACAAGTGTTCTTTTCTCCGTTTTCCTTTCAGACTTTGCTATAGCATGTATCACACTCTTTCGCAACTTTTTACCCGCTGCAGTTACTGCAACAGTATGACTTTTCGACTTTTTAGCCGACGCAATAAGAACGTGTGCATTTTTCCCTGATTTCCTTCCTGGTTTCAGGGTCAGATGTGTTCTTTTACTTGTCTTATGTTCAATATTTGCAAGCGCCAACCGTCCCCGCGTCCGGACAACGGGAACTGAATGTCGAGCAATCATAAGAGATTCTGCTCTGTTGAGCTGAAGCGCCCGGTCAAACATTTCGGCGGCAACATTCCAGCGATCTGTCTTTGCATTCAGCATCACCATAAGAATATCCCTGTTATCCTTGACGGCTCTACCAATCAAACACCTTCCAGCCCTGACGGTATACCCAGTCTTGATACCAACTGCATACGGGTATTTATCCAGAAGCTTGTTATGGGTTTTCAAGGAATAAACCTTATGCAATGACTGCTCCGTAAAAACAGCCCTTTCCATTCGTGCCACCTCGTTGAAAACAGGATTCCTTATCGCATGTTCCGTCAAACACAAAAGGTCTCCTGCTGTAGATGTATTTCCAGCATAGAGCCCTGTATCAAAACCTGCAGGATTAGTAAATTTAGAATTTTTCATTCCGAGCGATCTTGCCCGTGAGTTCATCGCAGCAACAAAAGAATCAACATTTCCGGAGAGATAAATAGCAATAGCAAAAGCAGCATCATTACTTGAATTGATCATGGCCGCCTTAACAAGATCAACCAGCTTGATTTTATCTCCAACTTTGAACCCTGCTTTTGAAGGTTCAACCATCGTCGCTTCTTGTGTAATAACCACATCATGCTCCAGCTTTCTGCTTTCGATTGCCATGAGGCAAGTCAGAATCTTGGTCAGGCTAGCCGGCGAAACCCTCCTATCAACATCCTTGGCCATCAAAACTTTAGAACTGCTTAAATCCTTTACAATATAGGATTCTATTGCAGCACTAAACTGAGATGCGTCATCTCGTGGCTGTGCGAAAAGAAATACAGGAAAAAACAGTATTCCAATGAAGACAAGGGTAATGAATATCCTCAAAAAAGGCAAACCGCGGACAATGTGTTTACTATAGTTACGACTCAACGGTTCCCCTCTGCTGGAATGTATGGCTATCATATATGGTTCTTGCATAAAGAGTTGCTTACAATTCTTGTAATTATTTTACCGTGGTAAATACAACTGGTATGAGATGTTTCATGTCAATAATCCAAAAGTTACAAATCAAAGCAATAAATCCCCGTATTGTAATGTAAAAGACACTCATTTTTTTACCGTCCCCAAGCATAATCGTTAGCATAGCAACAAACAAACTTGCGGCCAGTTCTATGCTTCAAACAACACAACCACCGTTTACCATACTATACCAGCAATAAAAGAGACCCTGTCTTTTTGAGCAATTTTACATTAACAATTGCCTTCACTGATTTCAACAAAAAGAATATTCTACAGGCAGAACACTATTCTGTAAAACTTTTCGCTTCAGATATGTTCGGCTTTGGAGTATGGAGAGCTGTAACATCCATATTTTTGATTTGCATAACCAGCCGTACAGTATTGGTTACAAGCTCCTTGACTGAACGTTTAACATACCGGCTTTTTAAAAACTGGTTATAATTATTTTCGGTATCCTCGGCAGTCCAGCCCCGGCTCCATCCAAAAAAATTAAACGGTGGCAACGTAAAACCAAGATCGGTAAAAAACGAATTAAGACTTCCGGCAACACCCTGTACATTATCCTGCCCGCCGGTTATAATAAACGCGGCAACCTTATTTTTAATGAGTACCCGATCATGAATCGTTATCTGGTTCTGTACCGTATTCAGACGTTCAGCCATTTTGTAGAAAAGCGATGATGCATTACCCCACCTGATCGGTGTTGCAAGAATAACTGCATCTGCCCACAACACCATTGAACGATAAACCTCATTCATTCCATCATCAGGATCCATTTCCGATATTGAACATGGCCATGTACAGGCTCTTTCATGACGACTGTAATACCCTTCACAATGCCTGAAATTCAGATCACGGATTTTGATCATTTTCGTTGCAGCTCCAAACTCAGATGCCGCAAACTCAAGAGCGTTCTGCAATGCGGTTTCTGACGTGGACAACCTCGGTAAATCACGGTTCATATTGGTAGTGGAAATCCCCAGCACATTGATGCTTTTCTCTGTAACCTGATAATCAAGTTTTCTAAGATCAGCAACAGGATCAACATCGTGAGCAGCCACAAAAGCCTTGGTAATTGGCTCTTCCGATACACAAATCATACCATTCTCAATAATCACCTCATAAACCGCCTGTCGATCTTTATAGCCATAAGGCGCTTGCCCACTCTTCAGATTGTACTGCCACCCATGCCAGGGACAAACCACATAAGGTTCTCCATCTTCAAGCGTCTGAATGAACCCTTGGCCAAGATCCCCTCCCCTGTGAAGACAACCACTCTCAAGAGCGGTAATACTGCCACCATAATGAAAAAGCGCAATGGTCTTTTTGCCAAATCGAACCGATTTATGGCTGTTCTCAGGCAGTTCTGACGCCGGAATGAGGGGAATGTATGGCATAATGTTACCGTTCTGATATTGCCAGTTTAACAGCAAGCCCAATAAATACTGCGGCTGCAATTCTGTTGATGACTTTCTGTGCAGTGGGAGAGTTTCGGAATTTCTCACCAACTCCTCCGGCAAAAGCACTTATGATACCGAAAACAAGTATGGTCGCGATAATAAATATACCACCAAGCTGAAAAAACTGCAGTATCATGGAACCTCGCAACGGATCGGCAAACTGTGGCAAAAAAGCCATAAAAAACAGTGCAACTTTAGGATTGGTAAGATTCATAACAATCCCCCGCCTGTAGAGTTCTCCTTTGGAAAGAACAGGAACAGCTTTTTTACCATCCGTTGAAGCACCAGCCAAGAAAGCCTGCCATGCAAGATAGAGCAGATATGCCGCACCGGCGAATTTCAGTATACTGAAAGCAAGTGCCGAAGTACTAACAATAGCGGCAAGACCACATGCCACGGCAACCGTATGCCCAACCAGTCCGGTAGCGAGGCCGAGCGTAACGTAGAAGCCTGCTCTCCGTCCGTTCTGGGCGGCCTGAGCCATGACAAAAAGATTGTCAGGACCAGGTGACAATGCCAGAATAACCGCGGTTAAAAAAAAAGCCAGCAGAGTATGAATATCAATCATATGGCAGTTATGATGTTCAGAAATAGTGAAAAATGCCAGGCCTATCCTTTTTCCCGCAGATATTGCATTGAATTCAGCAAAAAAATAATCACCATAATCAAGGTAATGCGCACAGCGAATCTTTACTGATCTTTACTGAAATAAAGTAATCAAAATCACTCGTTCCATCCCTTTTCCGGCATATCCGTTTTTGAGAGAGCAGATCAATTCTGCGGCCGGCATCAATATTCTATCTCTTTATTACATTCATCGATTCTCAACAGCTACACTAACCCTTTCAGATACTCCTCTCTTCTCTCTCTCATAAACCGTTCAATGGCATAACGAAGCATCACTCTCGGCATCTTGCGGTAATGGTTTTGTAAAAACTCTTCCTCTGCAGCAATATCCCGTTTGCCGACCTCCCGAAGCATCCATCCAACAGCCTTGTGGATCAGCTCTTCCCTGTCGTCAAGCAGCATCACCGCAAGAGCAAGGGTATCGGTAAACTCTCCCTGCCGGATGAAATGAAAGGTTGCCATAATGGCAATCCTCCGCTCCCACAGGCTTTGCGATTGCGCAAGCCAATAAAGTTGAGCCCTGTCGCGAAAACGTAAAAATTTTCCGGCAATATGCTCCGCCGAAACATCAACCAGATCCCAATTATTAATATGGCCGGTATTGGCAAGGTACAAGTTGTAAATCTTTTCACGCAAAGGCTCTTCACCTTTCGAAAACTGGCGCATCAGAAGCAGCAGCGCCAGCAATCGGTCTTCATGAAAAGCTGAGGCAAGCAGCCGGATGACCTCGGGCAACGGTACATGGTCAAATGTAAGAGAGAGCTTTCTCAACACGGGAACACGAATTCCTCGAAAAAGATCACCCTCTCCATACTCACCTGGAGCTGTTTTAAAAAACCTCAGAGCAAAACGTGCAGCCTCGGGGTTTGCTAACTCTTCGAGCCTTGACTGGATGATGTCTGCGGTTACACTCATGGCAAATTTTCATTTATCAAAAAAACTCAGGTCAGTTCTGCAAGTTGCGACCACCGGGCCATCTCTTTTTCAAGCCGCTCCTGTAAACCCTGAAGTTCAGAACCAAGCTGCTGATGAAGTTCAAAATCACTGCCGGCCAGCGCAAGCTGTGCAGCAATTTCCGACTGGCGGCACTCAGCTTCGTGTATTGTTCGTTCAAGCGTTTCAAGTTCGCACTTCTCCTTGCTGCTGAGCTTGCTCGGTTTCGGCTTTACTGACAGAGCAGGAAGCGCCTTTTGCTGCTCTTTGCTTCCCGTTTTTTTCTCCCCCTTTTCCTTCGCCAGCACAGAAGCTTTCATCTCAAGATAGACCGTATAGTTCCCGGGATAACGGCGGATGAGGCCATTGCCTTCAAACACAAAAATATACTCAACTGTACGGTCAAGAAAATACCGGTCATGGCTGACAACAAGCAAACACCCCTGGTAGCTGTCGAGATAATCCTCAAGCACCCTGAGCGTTGGAATATCAAGATCGTTGGAAGGCTCGTCAAGCAGAAGAACATTTGGCGAATTGATAAGCTGCCGGAGCAGGTAGAGCCTCCGGCGCTCACCGCCCGACAACGTGCGGATATAACTGTACTGGGTTGAAGGGGCAAAAAGAAAGCGCTCAAGCATTTTAGCGGCAGAAAAAACAGTTCCATCCTTTGTTTTGATCTGTTCCGCCTCTTCCTGAATAAATTCAATAACCCGTTTTGAATCATCAAGCCCCCTGCTGTCCTGATCGTAATATCCTATGTTGACCGTTCGCCCAATCTCAATATGGCCGCTGTCAGGCTTCACCCGCCCCGTAATCATATCGAAAAGCGTCGTTTTACCCGAACCGTTCGGCCCGATAATGCCAATACGGTCACCCTTCTGCAAATGGTAATCGAACAACTGAAGAAGCACTTTGTCGCCGTACGATTTCGAAACCTGGTGAAACTCAATAATCTTGTCGCCAAGTCGTCCGGCACCGAACCCTATTTCAAGCTCTTTGGCCTTTTCCTTCTTTGGCGCATAAACCAGAGTTTCAGCCCGCAGCTGCCGGGCTTTCTGTTTGGTGGTACGAGCCTTGCAGCCGCTTCTCATCCAGTCAAGCTCCTGGCGAACAAGAGCCTGACGCTTGCGATCATCACGTATTGCCTGCTCCTCCTGTTCGGCTTTCTGCTGCAGATAGCTCGAATATCCACCAGTATATGTTGCAGCTGTCTGGCCATCAAGCTCTATCATTCGCGTGGCTACGCGGTCAAGAAAATAGCGGTCGTGGGTAATAAGAAGCACAGCGCCCTGATACCGCCTGATATAATTCTCAAGCCACTCAACGCTGTCAGCATCAAGATGGTTTGTAGGCTCATCAAGAATCAGCCCGTCACTCGGCACAACAAGTGCATGCGCCAGAGCAACCCTCTTGCGCTGACCACCGGAAAGAGTTCCCATAAACGCCGTAAGATCGTAAAGCCCGAGCTTGCCGAGCACCGTCCTGGCATTCGACTCAAGCTCCCATGCACCGGTAACATCCAGCTCATGCGATAACCTGCTCACCCGTTCATGAAGTGCAGGGTTGTCGGCATGGCTCAATTCCAGCTCCTTGCAGACCAGCTCATACTCGCAGATAAGATTCATGATCTTATCACTCGATTTCAAAACAGCTTCCAGCACGGTATCCTCAGGATTATAGGGAGAATCCTGAGGCAGATAAGCAATTCTTTGCTGGTTCGCCACCATAACCCTGCCTTTATCGGGAGTTTCAACCCCGGCAAGAATTTTAAGGAGCGTACTTTTGCCGCTGCCATTCGCGCCGATAATGCCAATCTTGTCGCGATCATCAATGCCGAATGAAACATCCGAAAACAAATGCTTCAAACCATACTTTTTCTCTAAACCTTCAACTGTTAACAGCACCATACCTTTTCACCGTTCCTTATAGTTCATTATCTTGCAAAAACAGGAATATAACATATTGCACTCCGTTTTGTTTCCCTGTAATTGCAAGCAAGCCAGACAGACAGTTGTTGCAGCATAAACAAACGGTACGGAATTAAAGCTCCGAATTGTGAAGTTTTATTATTGCTGTACAGTTTTCTATTCTCTCTTTTTTTTACTTAAATTAAAGTTTAAGGTTGAAAAAAACGGATTGCATTGATTGCTTCATGCGTGCGAACCCGGCAACAGAAGCCAAAACGAATCAAAGCCCTATGAATGAACTGGAGAAAGCCCTGGCATGGACCGATCTTCCTGTACCCGATGTACTGCACCAGCTTCCCTCCCATCATCAGCACCAGGTAGTTTCATGGGCAAAAAACGTAGTCACCCTTAAAACCGATGGCTTTGAAGAGCTCTACCATGCCATTGGCATGATTGTCAAATACATCCCCCATTTCGTAGTCATCCCGCTCATGGTTGAACATATCAAACCTCATATTGCTGCAGGAGTATGCCGAAAAATGGGTATTGATCAGGCTGTCGGTTATGCCAACGACCTTCCGCTCAACTACTTCTGCGAAGTATCCCAACATCTCGATACCATGATGATGGCGCAGATTCTCGAAAAAATGAAACGACATCACGCCGAAAAATACATCCACCACCAGCTCCAGCACCAGCTCAACCGCATGCTCGACATTGCTGAACATCTCGACCACCGCATGCTCGAAGTCATGGCCAAGCGTGTCACCCTCCCCGACAACGAGGAGGAACTTCTCAGCCACCCCAAAATAACTGTAATTCGAAAAATCAGGGCACTGCAGTAACTGACATAAAAAACTGAACGGAAGGTAAAAACGCAGAACCGTTAAGGTTAATCAGAAAGACAACAGTTACCTTCCTGCTTTCAGTAAGCCGCAGCAACATACCACCATAAACACACAGTACTGCTATTTTTTACAGCTCACATCTATATCTGTTGTCCCAGCTTGATTTTATTGATGTTGGCTTCAACCTGCCGCAACTGCATAGTTGCACCAATTTTTTGAAATAAAATTCGAGCCTGCTGATAGTAGTCCAGGGCATCATCAAGCTTGCCTTTGTCAGCATAGACAAGACCGATGTTGCCAAGAGCGTTTGCCTGTCCGAGTGGGTTGCCGATGGTTTTAAAGAGTGCAAGTGCCTGCTGATGGTAGTTCAGGGCGTCATCAAGCTTGCCTTGGCCAGAGTAGACAAGACCAATGTTGCCAAGAGCGTTTGCCTGTCCGAGAGGGTTGCCGATGGTTTTATGGAGTGCAAGTGCCTGCTGATGGTAGTTCAGGGCGTCATCAAGCTTCCCTTTGCCATAGTAGACATTCCCGATGTTGTTGAGAGCTTGAGCCTGTCCGAGTGGGTTGCCGATGGTTTTATGGAGTGCAAGTGCCTGCTGATAGGAGTTCAGGGCATCAGCAAGCTTGCCTTTGCCAGAGTAGACAAGTCCGATGTTGTTGAGAGCGTTTGCCTGTCCGAGAGGGTTGCCGATGGTTTTATGGAGTGCAAGTGCCTGCTGATGGTAGTTCAGGGCGTCATCAAGCTTCCCTTTGCCATAGTAGACATTCCCGATGTTGCCAAGGAAAGCAGCTTCAAAGCTTTTGTCACCTTTTTGCTGTGCCAACTTCAGACCTTCCTGATATGCACGTTCAGCTCCCTGATAATCTGAACTGTTATAGAACGATGTACCTGCATTCAGACAGGCCGACATTGTTGGCAGGCGGTCAATTGATGCCCTGTAGTTGTTTGCCGCACTGCTGTAGTTGTTTGCTTTAAAATCTTTTTCACCGGCGTCGAAATACTTCTTTGCTTCGTTCCTGCGCTCTTCAGCCGCATCCTGCAGTTCCTTGTCAAATCCTGATACGGTCGCTTTTTGTATTGTCTGGCCGTTCGGAGCAATGATGGTCTCAAGGGCTTCTGGAATATCTTTTGCAAGATTAATGATCCATCTAAAAAGCGCAAATACAGCTGTTGCTATACCCAAGAAAAGCTGTTGACCTTCAAGCAGTTTCAGCATTGGAGGCAGATGTGTTAAACTACTCCATGCAATCAGAATACCTGCCACTGCCATAAGAAACTCCAGGCTGTGCTTAAAAATGATGAGCAAAAGCTTCTTATTCTTCATACTTGGCAAGTAAAGAGACCAGTAAAATCAACCACCATTTCGAAAAGATAGGAAACTCGTTCAATTCTTCGACGAAATACGCGAAAGAAATAATAATCGTAGTGGTTATCTTGTCTGTTTAAAGCTTCTTGTTCTATCCCGCAAACCACCAAGCCATGCCCATTCAGGACTACCTTGAGGCCATCAACAAACGGTACAAAGCCGGAATCTCAACAGAACACAGTTACCGCGGAGACCTGCAAAACCTCCTGAAGTCACTGTTGCCGCACCTCCTCGTTACCAATGAGCCCCATCGAATAGAGTGCGGAGCACCTGACTACATCCTTACCCGAAAAAGCATCCCCGTAGGGTACATAGAAGCCAAAGACATAGGAAACTCCCTCGATAACAAACTCTATCACGAGCAGTTTACCCGCTACAGGAACTCATTGCAGAATCTGATTCTTACCGATTATCTGGAATTCAGACTCTACAGGGAAGGGGAGCACGTTACCACTCTGGCCTTGGCAGCCATGCACAATGGTAAACTACAGGCAAAGCCCGAAACCTTTGCGCCATTTATTGACCTGATGCAGGAATTTGGCCGGTACGAAGGCCAAACCATCAAATCAGCGTCAAAGCTGTCAAAAATGATGGCCGCAAAAGCCCGCCTGCTGGCCGATGTGATCGAAAAAGCACTCGCAACCACCGGAACCGATGCCGATACTTCCTCCCATGACGAAAACACCACCCTGAAAGATCAGTTCCATGCGTTTCAGCAGATTCTTATTCACGACACAACACCCAAACAGTTTGCCGATGTCTATGCCCAGACCATCGCATACGGCATGTTTGCCGCACGCCTCCACGACCCCACTCTCGAAGATTTCAACCGCGAAGAAGCAGCAAAATTAATACCAAAAACAAACCCCTTTCTCCGGAAACTCTTTCAGTACATCGCCGGCTATGACCTCGACAGCCGCATCATATGGATTGTTGATGCACTCGCAGATCTGTTCAAAGCTACCGATATACACACCCTGCTCAAAGATTTCGGCACAGCCACACAGCAGCACGACCCCATCATTCATTTTTACGAAACCTTCCTTGCCGAGTACGACCCCGCACTGAGGAAAAGCCGTGGCGTCTGGTATACACCCGAACCGGTCGTAAACTTTATTGTCCGCGCCGTTGATGAAATTCTGAAAACAGAGTTCGGACTACGTGACGGGTTAGCCGATACCGGCAAAACCACCATTGAAATTGACAGGGCAACAACCGATAAACGATCAACTACAGGGTATGTAAAACAGAAGCAAAGAGGTTCATAAGGTTCAGATACTCGATCCTGCAACCGGAACAGGCACCTTTCTGGCCGAAATTATCAAGCATATCCATAAACAGTTTGCCGGGCAGGAAGGAATCTGGAGCAACTACGTTGAACATCATCTCATTCCAAGGCTGAACGGCTTTGAACTCCTGATGGCCTCCTATGCAATGGCACATCTGAAACTCGATATGCTCCTTGCAGAAACCGGCTTCCACTCGAACAGCGGGCAGCGGTTCAGGGTCTTCCTGACCAACTCCCTTGAAGAACATCACCCCGAAACCGGAACACTCTTTGCCAGCTGGCTTTCGCAGGAAGCGAATGAAGCCAATTACATCAAACGGGATACACCGGTAATGGTGGTGCTGGGGAATCCTCCGTACTCTGTCAGCAGCAGTAACAAAAGCCAATGGATTGAGAATCTTGTCGCAGATTATAAAAAGGATTTGAACGAAAAAAACATACAACCGCTTTCAGACGACTATATCAAGTTCATCCGGTTCGGTCAGCATTTTATTGATAAAAACGGAGAAGGCATATTAGCCTATATCTCGAATAATAGCTTTATTAATGGGCTTATCCATCGTCAAATGCGGAAAAAGCTATTAGAAAGCTTTGATAAAATATACATCCTTGATTTGCACGGAAATAGCAAGAAAAAAGAAGTAAGCCCAGATGGTTCAGCCGATCAAAATGTTTTCGATATCATGCAGGGTGTTTCAATCAATATATTTATAAAAACAGGGAGAAAAAAGAGCAATGAATTAAGTCAGGTTTTTCATTATGATTTATTTGGGCAACGTGAATACAAGTATCATTTTTTAAATGAAAAATCACTTAATATCATTGAATGGAATAACTTAACAGTTAATAAACTTAATTTCTTTTTTGTTCAAAAAGATTTTCAGTTTGATCATACATATCAAAACGGTTTTTTAGTTAACAGCTTATTTAAACTTACTAATACAGGTATAGAAACAGGAAGAGATGAGTTTTTTATTGACTTCAGTTATAAAGCGCTTAGCAGTAATGTGAAAAATGTTTTTGATAACTTATATAATGACAAATTCATTAAATGTAACATTGACAATGCCAATAGTTTTAAGCTTAAAGATAATTTAAGAACATCTGTATACAATAAAAACCATATACAAAAAATACATTTCAGACCATTTGATAATCGATATACCTATTATGATATAACTCTTCAAAGAAGACCAAGTTATAATACCATAAGACATGTAATAAAAAACAATATTGCATTATCAATTTGTAGACAATCTATTACAAATAGAAATGGGATTTTTGTTTCAAGAGGAATTACGGATAGAAATTATACGGGGACAGCGGCTCAATATGGAGCTGGGATAATTTTCCCTCTTTACCTCTACCCTGATTCAGACCATCAGATTACCACGGGCGGCCAGCTGGAAAGAACGCCAAACCTGAACAAGGACATTGTCAATCAGATTGCCGCTGTGCTCGGCTTATCCTTCACCTCAGAAAAAGAAAATCGTGAAGGTACGTTTGCCCCAATTGACCTCCTCGATTACATTTACGCCGTTCTCCACAATCCAAGCTATCGGGAGAAATACAAGGAATTTTTGAAGATTGATTTCCCCAGAGTTCCCTATCCGGACAATCAGGATACGTTCTGGCAGCTTGTCGCTCTCGGTGGCGAATTACGGCAGATTCATCTGCTTGAAAGTCCGGTAGTCGATACAGGTAAAACACAATATCCCGTTCATGGTACCAATGAAGTAGAGAAAATAAGGTATCAGGAGAGCAAGGTCTTCATCAATGATGCGCAGTATTTTGATGGAGTTCCTCTTGTCGCCTGGGAGTTTTATATTGGCGGATATCAGCCAGCTCAAAAGTGGCTGAAAGACCGGAAAGGGCGGACGCTCTCTTTTGACGATGTCAAACACTACCAGAGAATCATTGTAGCCCTGACCGAAACAGATCGGATTATGAAAGAGATTGATACTGTTGAACATTTTGACTAACAATCTTCAGTTCTACTACAAGACTTCCAATCCGATGCAAAGCAGAACACAAAGAATCCTAAACCAGCTGGCTGGACAGGCTTGATAATCATGTCTACAGAACACCAGAATCCAGAAATCAGGAGTAAAGTTCTTCCCTATTCTTTGGCTTTATGATTTCGAATCTTCTCGTAAGATGCGCTCATGTATTTCAAGGGTCAGGGCATGAATACGATGGCTCAGTTGTTGAGTAAGCTCTGTCAGTTCGGTGTTTTGCTGAAGCAAGGCCACCATTTGTTCTGTATGTTTCATTGAAAGTGCCAAGCGCTGTTCATTAGCCATTGCAAGGTCTTCCCTGTGCTGCGCATCGGCTTCAGCGTGCACTTTATCACGGTCGGCCTGACGGGTCTGTGCAAGCAGAATAAGTGGCGCTGCATAAGCCGCCTGGAGACTGAAGGCAAGATTGAGCAGAATAAAGGGATAGAGATCGAATTTGGTAAAACCAGAAACGTTCAGCCCAATCCATACGGCAACAATCACCGTCTGTGTAACAAGAAAAAACGGCGTTCCAAAAAAGCGGGCAAAGGCTTCGGCCTTTTTCGAAAACCAGTCATCTCCAAAAACGGAGTCAAGATGAATGTGTGGAAAGTGAAAACGAAAATAGTTCTGATTTGGAACCTTTTGTGATACAGAAAATGATGGTGAGGTTGTTTGGTCTTTTTTCATTCTTATTTCAGTAGTGTCCGGTTAAATAATAAAGCTGGCCTGAAAACCAGAGAGAAAGCGCGATAGAAAAGTAACCATGAGATGAATATTTCTTTTGCTGAATCCCCTGATATTGTAACTATCTGTCAATGGAACCAGGTGACAAGAGTCTTGAGAAACCTGAACTTCAAACCACCATAGGGAGGGTAACGCAAATTCGGATCTGGATGCAGCGATCTCCGCAGTATACTCCGCTGAAATGAAAAGGTTTCAAAACCTGCTTTCCCGTGATAAGCCCCAAAACCACTGCTTCCCAAACCTCCAAAAGGAAGCCCGTGAATTGATGCCTGAAAAAGAAGATCATTGATACATACCCCTCCTGATCTGGTTTGACGCACTACCCGTTCCTGTACCTTCAAATCCGACGAAAAAAGGTAGAGCGCAAGCGGTTCTGGTCCTTTGCGAATACCATTCAGCGCTTCTCCAATATCTCTATACGTCATGACCGGCAGCAGGGGGCCAAAAATCTCTGATTGCATAATGACAGAATCCGCTGTCACTCCCTGCAGAATCATCGGCGCAATATAACGTTCATGAGCATCGGTTATCTCGCCAGGTAATGGTGAAAAGGCGGCCAACAGTTTTTCCAGTCGGGAAAAATTAGATTCGTTAACAATACGAGGATAATCGGGACTATGTCGAGCATCAGTACCGTAAAAATCGGTAATTGCATGACGCATATGGCGCAGCAGTTCTTCTTCGTTCTTTTCGGATACCAGAACATAATCCGGCGCAATACAAGTTTGACCTGCATTTAAAAACTTTGCCCATACAATCCGCCGTGCCGCTACCTTGAAATTGCATGATTCATCAACAATACAAGGGCATTTCCCTCCAAGCTCAAGTGTTACTGGCGTCAAATACTTTGCTGCGGCAGACATGACTTCCCTGCCCGTAGTCCGGTTGCCAGTATAAAAAATATAGTCAAACCGCTCTATCAGCAGGCCCCTGGCCTTTTCAACGCCGCCTTCAATAACACAAACAGCATTCCGGTCAAGGTAGCTACCCAGCCCTGCAGCAATAACAGCAGAGGTATGCGGTGCATGTTCCGAAGGTTTAATTACCGCACAGTTACCTGCTGCAATAGCACTGACAAGCGGCGCAAGGGTAAGGTGTAATGGATAATTCCATGCACCGATGATCAGCACAACACCATAAGGTTCCCGACAGTAAAAACCTTTTGCCGGCTGATAGATTAGAGGAACAGATATCCGATGGGGTGCCATCCAGGATTTCAGATGCTTCAATGTAAATCGGATTTCACCACGAAGATACCCTGTTTCAGTTAAAAACGTCTCCGCCGTTGATTTCCCGAAATCAGCGTGCACTGCAGCAGCAATATCCTGTTCACGGTTGATGAGAAAGGCTTCAAGTGCAAGCAACTGCGAACGTCTCCATGAAAGATCACGAGTATTTCCACCTTCGAAAAAGGTTCTCAACAACGTCAATCCCGGAAACTCCTGATCTTTTTGCATAACAGCATGTGATGATAAATTATGCCCAGCTCTTTACTGTGTATTCGGTAAAAGAGCAGCGAAAAATAATGTAACGAAAAAAGACTCTTGCTGGAACCCAGCCGGCTCTCAGTCTTTTTGTTTGCTGGAAGCAATCTGTTCGGTACATTATTGTAAAAGAATACCTTTATTAATCATAGCACGAGCGCTCAGAAGGTAAAACTGACGCTACAGAGAACTCTTTGCATAAAAGATTAATAAAGCGTTCATATACACCATACACAAAACTTGTTATCTGATGGAATGGATCATGCAGCCGGAAGCATGGATTGCTCTTGGAACCCTGACGGCGTTGGAAATTGTTCTCGGTATTGACAACATTATCTTTATTTCGATTATTGTAGGGCGGTTACCGATACAGCAGCGACACAAAGGGAGAATTATCGGCCTTGGACTCGCCATGTTAACAAGAATAGCCCTTCTGCTTTCGATAACCTGGATTATGGGGCTGAAAAGTGGCCTTTTTACTGTGTTTAATCACACTTTTTCAGGGCGCGACCTGATTTTGATAGCCGGAGGACTTTTTCTGCTTGCAAAAAGCACCCAGGAGATTCACCAGAGCCTGGAAGGATCGGAAGAGACAAAAAAAGGCAGTTCATCGGGCGGTTTTGCTTTCACCATGCTGCAGATAGCCGTTATCGATATTATTTTTTCGCTTGACTCGGTCATTACTGCTGTGGGACTTGCCAAAAACGTTGCAGTAATGATCATAGCTATTATTATTTCTATCGGCATTATGATGGCCGCATCAAAATCCATCGGTGATTTTGTTGAAGAGCACCCGACCATTAAAATGCTTGCTTTGAGTTTTCTTATTCTTGTTGGAGTCACCCTGCTTACTGAAAGTATCGGTTATGAAATACCGAAAGGTTACATCTATTTCTCCATGGCTTTCTCCGTTTCGGTTGAAATGCTGAACATTCGCTTACGCAAAAAAACAGCAAAACCCCTCCATCTTCACCCAACTATGGATATAGATGGCGATAGCAACTAAACTGTCTCACCTGTTTCGGACAAAAGAGTAGTAAAAACAAAATAACCAACAAAAGATCGAGCCGAAAAAGGAGTGATCAATATGCCTCTTCCCGTAAAGCTTACCCCCGAAAAACTTTACAGAACCTGTGACCCTCAGGAATTCAGCTTCAACAGCACTGAAGAACTTGACGAACAAGTCAAAGCCACCGGGCAAAAACGGGCATTCGATGCCATAAGCTTCAGCATGGGAATAAAACATGATGGCTTTAACTTATTTGCCCTTGGACCAAACGGCACTGGTAAGCAGACCGCTATCATGCACTTTCTCAGCTCTATTGCCCCGGATGCTCCGGTGCCGCCCGACTGGTGCTATGTCAATAATTTTGAAAAGCCAAGGCATCCCAAAGCATTGAAACTTCCTGCTGGAAAAGCATCTATGTTCTCTTGTGATATGGAGCACCTTGTCGAAGCGCTTTTTACCGTCCTACCCGCAGCATTCACCAGTGAAGAGTACCAAGCTCAAGAAAAGGATATCCGTGAAAAATTCCAGGAACAACAGGCCGAAGCTTTTGAAGAACTTGAAAAAAAAGCCGCAGAACACCACATTGCACTCATAAGAACACCAGCAGGGTTTGCTTTTGCACCCGAAAAAAATGGTGAGGTTTTCAAGCCAGAAGAGTTCATGGTATTGAAAAAAGAAGAACGGGATACTATTGAGCAAGAAATTGCAAACCTGAAATCAGCAATGCAAGCCATTATGGATCACATTCCAAAATGGCAACGCGAAACCCAGCAGAAGATCAAGGAACTGAACCGCAACATCGCCAATTTTGCAGTAAAACCTCTGATTGCCGAACTTAAAAAAAACTATGAGTCACTGGAAGAGGTTACGGAGTATCTTAAAACACTTGAAAACGATATTGTAGAAAACTTTGACCAGTTCCTTGAAAAAGATAGTGATACTAAAGAGCAATTTCTTGGTGTCTTTTCCGGCAGATACTCAAAGAGTGGACCTTTGTTCAACCGGTATCGAATCAATATCATTGTAGATAACAGCAAAACAAAGGGTGCCCCAATCGTCTATGAAGACAAGCCTGCCTGCCAGAACCTTGTTGGAGACATTGAGCACATTTCACAGATGGGCACACTGCTCACAGACTTTACTCTGATCAAACAAGGCGCACTGCATAAAGCAAACGGTGGCTATTTACTCATTGATGCAAGAAGACTACTGCTTGAGCCTCTTGCATATGAAGCGCTGAAAAAATCACTCAGAACACGCCAGATAAGCATTGAATCACTTGCCCAGCTTTACAGCCTTGTAAGTACAGTCTCTCTGGAGCCTGAACCGATTCCTCTTGATATGAAGGTCATTCTTCTCGGGGAACGCCACCTCTACTATCTGCTCAGTGTGTATGATCCTGACTTTACGGAACTCTTTAAAGTTGAGGCTGATTTTGAAGATGAACTTCCGGCTGATCGTGACGGAAAGCTTGCCTATGCCCACATTATCGGCACAATAGCCAAAACAGATAAGTTACGCCATTTTGACAGGAGTGCCGTTGCAAGGGTTATCGAACACGGCAGCCGACTTGCAGGGGATTCAACGAAACTGACAGCACACCTTCAAAGCATTAGCGATCTTGTTCGTGAGGCTGACTATTTTGCAGCATCAGCCAACAAACAATTTGTGCAGTGCGAAGATGTCCAGCAAGCCATCAATGCAAGAATACTCAGGTCTTCAAGGATCCAAGAAAAAATCAGGGAAGCAACCCTGAAAAACTTTATCCTTATTGATACGGATTCGGAAAAAATCGGTCAAATAAACGGGCTTGCGGTTTATTCTCTGGGAGGGCAAAGCTTTGGCCATCCCGGCAGAATCACCGCAAGAGTGCGATTCGGAAAAGGAGACGTTATTGACATTGAGCGCGAGGTAGAAATGGGTGGACCGATTCACTCAAAAGGAGTCCTTATTCTTTCGGGTTTTCTCGGCGCAAGGTTTGCTGCCGATCAGCCCCTTTCGCTCTCGGCCTCACTGGTATTTGAGCAGTCTTACAACGGTGTTGAAGGCGACAGTGCTTCCTCGACCGAGTTATACGCCTTACTTTCAGCCATGTCAGGCGTACCAATACGACAATGGTTTGCGGTAACCGGCTCAGTAAACCAGTATGGCCAAGTTCAGTCAATAGGAGGCGTCAATGAAAAAATTGAAGGTTTTTTTGATCTATGCAATGCAAAAGGATTGACGGGAAAACAAGGTGTCCTTATTCCAGCATCAAACGTAGATAATCTCATGCTTCGCGCTGATGTGGTTGAAGCTGCCAGAGACGGAAGGTTTTCAATTTTTCCGGTAACTCATGTTGATGAAGGCATTGAAATACTGACCGGTATTCCTGCAGGTGAACCGGATGAACAGGGCAATTACCCACCAGGAACTATAAATGGCATGGCTATGGCAAAACTGAATGAGATGAACAAAAAACTCAAAAAATTCAGTTCTCTTTCAAGCGATGAGGAAGAATAACCATACAAAAAAATGGCACTTTTTATACCGAACCAAAACAAAATCATACTCATTAAGCATATCGCTGTAGCTCTCGACTGCTCACCGCACAGCTTGGCCTCGCTAACTGCAGCAGCTGAACTTGCCCGGCTGCTGCACGCTGACCTTACTGGCATTTTTGTTGAAGACATCAATCTGTTCCGTATGGCGGAACTTCCTTTCAGCCATGAAATCCGCATGTACACTGCAGAAACAGAAAAAATTGACCCTCTGTGGCTTGAGCATTCAGTTAAAGCGCAGGCAAAAACAGCGGAAACTGATCTTCAGCGCATTGCCAAACAGTTTATGGTACACTATTCGTTCAGGGTAGCAAGAGGGATAGTGCCGGCAGAAGTAATCGCCGCATCTCTTGATGCAGATCTGCTTGTACTTGGCCGAAGCGGCAGATCCCCATCTTGCCATAAAAAACTGGGCTCAACGGCAAAAAAAGCTCTTGCAGAAGGGAAAAAACCACTCCTGCTGATGCAACCTGGTTTTTCTGCAAAAAAAAGCCCGGTACTGGTACTCTATGACGAATCGGAAGGAGCAAATCTTGCGCTGTCAACAGCGATGAGCCTCATAGAATCAGGCAACACGCTCCATCTTCTGATTTTTGGCGAAACATACAAAAAGAGTCTCGAAATAGAAGGTGAATTGTCAAAAAAAATATCGCTCCCGAGCAGTGTTGTTGAGTACCATCATCTTCCCATCAAAAATGGTAAAACAATTGTTCGACACATCCGCACGATTGGTTCCGGGCTACTCGTCTTAAGTGACCAGATGAAACTTTCCAAAGATTTGGTGCACGAACTTATAAAGGAAATCGACTATCCGGTTTTCTTGGTATAAACAAGAACATGAACATTAAACAGCAGCAAAACACAGAAGATCAAGCTCAGGAAAAAACACTGCCTGTAAATTAGTGTTGATGCTGCACCCTATTCATAGAACAGCTTTTTACTCGAAATAAATTGTTTGTTAATACCGGGTTCATAATCCGATCAATGAGAATTGATTATTTTTCTTGGCATACCGGATTTCAAAAAATCATTAGCCTTTCGATCAAAATCGCAGCAGAAACAGCAGCGTTAAGCGATTCTACCCGCGTCTTTTTTCCTCCATGCGGTATTTTGACAAGCCTGTCTGACAAATCATGAATCTGCTTACTCACTCCGTTGGCTTCATTGCCAATCACCAATACCTGTTTCTCTGGTCGTGAACTGAACTCCCTGAAATCCTTTCCATCAAGAGATGCAGAAACAATACAATAACCAAGCGACTTAAGACGCTTGAGTTCAGCAATAAGAAGCTCTGCCTCATAATGACTGGCAGCAAAAATACTCCCTGCGGATGCGCGTAGTGCTTTTGCATTGTACCGGTCAGCTGTTCCCAAACTGCAGATCACAGCATCAATTCCAAACCAAGCGGCTGTTCTCAGAATAGTTCCCACATTACCCGGATCCTGAACATCATCAAGCGCAACAATAAAAGAACTTCCCTGTAGTCCTCCACCGGCTTCATCGAATGATTCCAACTTGCGTTGCTGGCGAAAAACGCCGAAAATTCCCTGCGGGGTCGTTGTTTGAGCAAGCAGCAAACACTCTTTTTCGCTTATTGAAAAAGCTTTTCCTGAATAAGCCTCAGCAAAACGGATATCCGCCGATTCCGACTCCCTAATCAACAGGGCAACAAGCATATCCTCATCAGGCAGGTTCTGGCAAAGTTCCCGTACGGTACGAAGACCTTCGGCAAGAAAAAGTCCTTCCCTATCTCTCTGCTTTTTTTGATGAAGTTTAGCATACTTCCGAAGCTTTACCTTACTAACGGCATCCCACTGAAAATGCTTCATGTGAAGATGCTTGTTTTTTTCAGCTTTGAAAATACAGCATTGGGATCATGAGAAAAATCAGACGGAGGAACACCGATTCCTCGTGAAAGTGCTTCGCTGTCAAGTTCAACGCAAAACCCGTTTCCATCATCTTCCTGTTTTTTCTCAGCGGTATTCATACTGCGCTGGATATACTCGTCAAAACTCTCTTTGTCAAGAGAGAAATCAGTCAAAGGCGTTTGATACTCCTGAGCATTTGCATTACTATCGCCAATCGGAAGACATTCCTCCCCAGCCATGTGACTAATCTTAACGGTTAACTCCTCTCTGGAAAAATGACCTGCACCAGCTTTCAGCATCAATTTTCCAAAAGCTACGTCATCAAGATGATTAATGGCTTGAAGCAGAGAACCGAACCCTCCATACCTCTCTGCATAACTCCTAATGAGTTCATCAATCGAAACCAAGGCTGGCGGTGCAGATAAATCATTTTTTTCAGACTGAGCCGAAAAAACAGTATCCACCTGTTCACCTTTTTTAAAGCTTGAACCCTTTGGACTCATGAACTCATGATCAACAGCATAATTTCTGAGACGATCCTGCATGACTCCGGCACTTTTCTGCCGCTCACGGCGCATCGAAACCGATTCAACCTCCTGCCGCTGCTGAAGAAGAAGCCTGCCAACAATAACAATGCCCGTCAGTGCAACAGCTATAATAAAACACAACAGAATCAGTTCAAGCTTGAGACCAGAAATCGTTACAACAATCAGTTCGGCAACAATAAGGCCGGCAAAAAGAACAAGCAGAAGTTTAAGAAAGAATTGTTCATTCATAAAGCCTGCGCCTTTGTTTTATTATGTTGATAAGTTAAAACACCAAGCATATTTTCATGGCTTAACGCATCCACGTTCTCTTTTTTACGATAAAATAACAAATAAGATACTTCTCTTACTGTGGCATAATGATTTTGCCTGTAATGTACAATACATAGTAATAATCGAGCCGAGCATCAGATGTAGCGTTAAACTGTAAATAACTGAATCAGCAATAAAATAAGCTCTTCTCGTATTTAAAATTTCCTATAGATTTGTTCATTGTAAAAGAACTATAAAAATCGAACGCTATCAAGCCTGTGACACAAAAAAAAATTGTTGAACTCATTGCGCCTGCTGGAGATATGACTGCACTGCTTACGGCACTGAAAGCTGGAGCTGATGCCGTTTACTTCGGAGCTGAAGGCTATAACATGCGTGCAGGGAGCAGCAATTTCCTTCCTTCAGATTTTCCTGCCATAAAAACACTTTGCTCTCAATTCAACGTAAAAGGGTACCTGGCTCTGAATACTATTGTCTATGACAACGAGCTGAAAAAGATGACTCAGACTATTTCGGCAGCACAACAAGCAGGAATCGATGCCGTTATCTGTTCGGACATGGCTGTCATCGAAACCTGTCGAAAAGCCGAAATGCCTTTTCATATCTCGACACAAGCATCAGTCAGCAATTACAGCGCCGTAAAATTCTATGCATCCCTTGGGGCAAAAATGATCGTGCTGGCAAGAGAGCTCACACTTGAAAAAGTGCGCTATATTATCAGTAAAATAAAGGATGACAAGCTTGATGTGCAAATTGAATGCTTTGTTCACGGAGCAATGTGCGTAGCGGTTTCGGGACGCTGCTTCATGTCGCAGGAGCTTTTCGGTTACTCAGCAAATCGCGGACAGTGCGTTCAGCCATGCCGAAGGCAGTATATTATTACCGATCCGGAGGAAAACCAGGAACTTGAGCTTGGTACCGACTATGTCATGAGTCCGAAAGACCTTTGCACTATAGAATTCATTGACGTGCTCATTGACACAGGAATCACTGCCCTCAAGATTGAGGGAAGAAGCCGGAACCCTGAATATGTACACGCAGCAACCTCTGCCTACCGAAACGCAATCGACTTTTGCATCAACCACCGAAACGATGCGGATTTTAGATGCAAGTTCAGTAAACTGACGATACAGCTTAAAGAGAAACTTGCCCTTGTTTACAATCGAGGGTTTTCGGAAGGGTTTTATCTGGGAAAGCCTTTGGAAGCATGGACCAGAGAGTATGGTTCATTGGCGAAAGAAAAAAAAACCTATATCGGATCAGTCAAAAAGTATTACCCTAAAGCGGAGGTGGCAGAAATCCATATTTCTGCTCGAGGTCTCAATAAAGGCGACAAACTTTCCATCCAAGGGCCAAAAACAGGAGTGGTCACCATAATTGCTAAAAACATTTACACCAATGACCTTCCCGACACCAACGCATTAAAAGGCGATAGCGTTACAATAAAGTGTGCAAAGGTCAGAAAACACGATAAAGTGTACCTGCTTGAAAAAAGGCAATAAAAGAGAAAGCTAAAAAAGCGGCAATACTGTTTTTTTTCTTGACAGAAAGCTTTACGTACCTTTATAATTATAAAAAGCTCTTTTGCAGAATATTCGAAACCGGAGTCTTATCGATGATCTACAAAGTCATTTCTAAAAAAGAGTTCAAAAGGTTCATCAATGCGCTTGTCCAAAACAATAGCTCATTCGGGCCAAAACGAGTTGATACCGACACTCATGGAGAAGCAATATATCAGTTTCTACCTGTAACATCGGCCGATGATATCGCTTTCGACTACAGCAAGACAACCTCGTCAGCTAAACATTTTTTCCTTCCATTTCGCGAAGAACTATCGCATTTTCACTTTCACGATGGCGATTGGGAGCAGCACGTATCTTACGAGACAAACCCCATCGTGCTTATCGGGCTCAGAGCATGCGACATAAGTGCACTGAATATTCTTGACGATGTTTTGCTCAACGGTCATTTTCCTTCTCCCTATTACCTCGGAAAGCGCAAAAACACCTTTGTGATCGGCATGGACCATCTTCCGTTACCCGATTGCTTCTGCAAGTCTATGAACCATCATACCGTCTCAACCGGTTTCAACCTCTTCTGTTCAGACATCGGCGATGATTACTACCTGGCAATAAACTCCTCAAAAGCATTCAATTTTCTTAAAGAGTTTGAAATCCGTGCTCCGCTTTACGAAGACAACTGCCGTTTGGTTGAACGCCGAAAACTTATCAATGACAGTTTCTGTACTGAAATTGACGTTACCGGGCTTCCTGCAATTCTTGATATTGAATTTGACTCCTCTGTCTGGAAACAATGGGGAGAAAAATGCCTCAGCTGCGGAACCTGCGCCATGGTCTGCCCTACCTGCTACTGCTACTCAGTAGAAGAGTCATGTAAAAGTGATCTGAAAAGTTCCACCCGCAGCAAAAGGCTGTACTCCTGCAACCTTGTTGATTTTGCCGTAGTTGCCGGCGGACACAACTTCCGTCCGGAAAACGGCGACCGCCTCAAATACCGCTATTACCACCAGCATCGGGGATTTGCCGAAAATGACAACCAGCAGATTTGTGTAGGATGCAACCGGTGCGGAAGAGCATGCCTTGCCGGTATAAACCCCAAAGAAGTTATCAACGACCTAAGAATGGAGAAGGAATCATGCATGACATGCGTTTCGTTATCCCCCGGCAAGACATAAATCGGGAGGATTTTACCTCATCAGTGCCAAATTTCAACCACCGTTCGGATATCATGAATACCGACATGGGTTATAAATGCACCGTCACCAATATTGTCCGACTGACTGAACAGGAAAAACTTTTTCAGATCAGGATCATTAACCCTGTAGAAAGGGATATTTTCAGATTTCGACCCGGCCAGTTTATTATGCTTGAACTTCCCGGCTACGGCGAAGTTCCCATCTCAATATCAAGTTCCAACAGCAACCATGAATTTATTGAACTCTGTATTCGAAAAGCTGGTCATGTAACGTCGGCACTTTTCAATACCCGTGAGGGTTCAAATGTAGCCATAAGAGGCCCTTTCGGGTCAGCATTTCCGATGGATGAAATGGCCGGATATAACATACTTCTTATTGCCGGAGGACTCGGCATTGCACCTTTGCGCGCTCCGCTTTTCTGGATCAACGAACACCGCAACCGCTTTCTCGATATCAATGTACTCTATGGTGCAAAGGAGTCATCACAGCTGCTTTTTACCTATCAGTTCAATGAATGGGAAATGATTAACCATATAAAACTTCATACCATCGTCGAACATGCTCCAAAAGGTTGGCCAGGCAGAACCGGCATGATTACAGATCTCTTCAATGATATTTCCATCGACCCAAAAAAAACCTATGCAATTGTTTGCGGACCGCCAGTCATGTTCAAGGTTGTCTGCGAGTATCTCGATCGGCTCAACATACCGATGAACCGCATGTTTGTCTCGTTAGAACGGAGAATGCACTGCGGTATGGGAAAATGCTGCCGATGCATGGTTGGTTCTACCTTTACCTGTGTCGATGGACCAGTCTTTGATTACTGGTCAGTCATGAATCTAAAGGAAGCCATATAACATGCACCACCACGGAATCAGTTTTGAAAAGCTGAAAATAGCGCTTTTTGAATTTACCAGCTGCGGAGGCTGCCAGCTGCAGTTCGTAAACAGGGAATCGACACTTTTAGACTTTCTCAACCTGCTTGATATTAAACACTTCAGGGAGATATCCTCAGATTCTGCTGATGATTACGACATAGTGCTTATAGAGGGAAGTATTACCCGCAATGATGAAATCGAGCGTCTCCAGACAATCCGCAGCCGGGCAAAAATCCTTATAGCTATTGGTGCCTGCGCCTGTTTTGGAGGAGTAAACAACCTGAAAAACAAGGTGTGTGGCCAAACAGCTGTGAACGAAGTCTATCCGGATATGAAGATCGAAACCCTGCCGGCACGGAAAATCAGCGATATCGTCACGGTCGATTTATTCATATATGGATGCCCGATATCAAAAGAAGAAGTTGAACGCATCATTATAAACCTTGTCCTCGGCTCACAGGTCGAGCTCCCCAAATACCCTGTCTGTGTTGAATGTAAGGCTGAACTCAATATCTGTCTTTTCGATCTTGGCGAAATTTGCCTTGGTCCGATAACTAGGGCGGGCTGTAATGCGGTCTGCACAACAGGCAAAACAGCTTGCCTCGGTTGCCGTGGTCCGGCAGAAGAAATTAATATGAGTGCGTTCCTTGATCTGGTGAGAAAAAGACAACTGAACGAAAACGAATTAAAGGAAAAGCTGTCACTTTATAACGCATTTGAAGGATTATTGTTGGGCGTTAATTCTGAATAAAAAATGTCACATTCATTTTTGCTTATCATCGTTGCACTAATATTTGCCGGCTTCGTTTTTGGCTTCCTGGCTGGTTTTGCTATCAAGAGTTATCACCGATATAAGGTAAGGACAAATCAAAATCGCGGCGAAGCAGCAGTTCATAAAGTTATCCGCTCCAATTTTCCACCGCCAAACTATCATTTGTTAAATAATGTTACTATCCCTTTCCAGAATGGCACAACGCAGATAGACCATATTTTGATTTCAACCAAAGGAATATTTGTTATCGAAACGAAAAATTATTCAGGTTGGATATTCGGCGATGAAAAATCTAAAAAATGGATGCAAGTGATTTACAGAGTAAAAAGCAGGTTTCAAAATCCTATTCATCAGAATTTCTTGCATGTCAAAGCGATTCAGCAATTATTAGATTTTCTACCAAAAGAACAAATTCATTCTCTCGTAGTTTTTACTGGAAACGGACAGTTTAAAACATCTATTCCCAAAGGGGTTATATATCTAAATCAACTTATTGATTTTTTAAACAGCATTCAAAATGAAATCATTTCAGTCAATCGTGTTGAATTTTGTGTTGGGCGACTGGAATGCAAACGATATGAAGTAACAAAGATGACAGACCTTCAACATCGAGAATATCTTGATCAAAAATTTGGTAAATCCAATGGCTAAAAAACGCCAAACACCGTTGCTTGAAAAGCAATAAATTGCGATTTCTTGTTATCGGACTTTTCTTTTGTATGGAAATTTTTATTTGAATTCCCCTGTTCTGTCAGTGTCGTCCCAAAATATACTTGCGTTTCGCCCTTTATTGTGCCACATTGTAGCCACAACAGGAGGATATAACTATGATAGAAAATTCAGTTGTCAGGGCAAGGATTGATGCCGCAACAAAGGCCGAGGCTTCGGCTGTACTGGCTTCCATAGGGTTGACCGTGTCCGATGCCGTTAGGCTGATGTTGAAACGAGTTGTTGCTGAAAAGGCATTGCCGTTTGAGCTGCTTATTCCCAACGCTGAAGCCATTAAAGCCGCACGCCGTGGAGAACTTGTTACAGCCGGTTCTGTGGATGGGTTGTTCAAGGGTTTACATGCGGACGATTAAGGAAACCGGCCGATTTAAACGCGACTATCGCCGCGAGAAATTGAGTCTGTTCATTAACCTCATAAAGTTGTAAAGTTATTGTGATGTAATGGGAGTTTTATGAGTTATAGATTTCGAAAACTTATTACCTGATAAGCAGTTCATGTGATTTTTTAATAAAAAACAGTAAAAAAGTAATTTTTTACGTAAACTCTGCCGGCAACAGAACGAACGGAAAATTGAATCTTTTGTGACAACTCCATGCGCATTTCACGAAAAATCGAGATTGACTACGGCCATACACTACCCAACAGCTTTTCATTCTGCAATCAACTGCATGGTCACCGAGGCGTAATTGTGGCCACTGTTGAAGGGCGCTTGATTGATCGTACAGGTGACAGCGAGGAAGGCATGGTAATAGATTTCAGTTTTTTGAAAGAGATCATGCTGGAACATATCCACGACAAGCTTGATCACGGTTTTGCCGTATGGCAGCATGACCACGAAGATCTTGATTTTATTATAAAACGCAATTCACGAGTGGTCGTGACCGATGAGCCCCCCACAGCAGAATGCCTTGCCAAATGGGGATTCAACCAAATCCGAAACCATCTGCCCAACGGGGTAACACTCAAACAACTCCGCTGGTATGAAACACCTAACAACTGGGCTGACTACGAAGGAGAATAAATAACGCTGTTGTTAAAAGCAAATTAGAAGTAAATCATAAAAGGCCTTAAGGTCAAACAACCTGCAACTTAAACCATCTGGCAAAATACTTTTCTAAGGCACAGTAACAGCATTGCGGCAGTCCTCTCCGGGGTACTCGATTTCAACTGTTGAGTGGTAAAGACCATTGTGCTTAACCAGTGTTCGGATCAACTCCTTGAGCTGCATATAGGCTTCGCCATCAAGCAGTGTATCTACCTCAAGGTGTGCGGTAAAAACCGTATGCACCCCATCAAGAGACCAAATATGGGCATGGTGTACTGCATGAATATGCTTTAATGCTTCAATTTCTTTTATAATCAAAGCAAGATCATGCTCGTCCGGAACCGCTTGAAGAAAAACCGGCACCATTGCCCGCAGATTTTTTATGACACCCCAAAGGATATAAAGGGTAATCATAATGGCAAGAATCGGATCAAGTACAGGAATATCCCAGAAGAGCAAAATAACTGCAACAACCAGTACGGCAACCCACCCGAGTACGTCTTCGAGCAAGTGAAGTGCTACAACCCGGGCATTCATGCCACTCTCTTTTGACAGCCTTATCATGGCGAAACCGTTGACAGCAACTCCGGCAATTGCAAGGATGATCATCCCCCCCGCATCAGGGTGATGTGGCTCAATAATTCGAGGGATTGCCCGGGCAAGAACAAAAAGTGAGCTGGCTATCAGTACCACTGTACTGATCAGTGCACCAAGAAGTGAAAAGCGCTTATAACCATAAGAGTAACGTGAACTGCGTGCTCCAGCAGATACTTTTTCGAAATACCATGCCTGGCCAAGAGCAAACGAATCGCCAAAGTCATGCACGGCATCAGCAAGAATTGCTGTACTGCCTGTTAAAACTCCACCGATGATTTCGACAACAGTAAAGCCTAAATTCAGAAAAAAAGCAAGCCTGATGTTTCCTGGTGTATAGTGATGATGATGTGCGTCATGAACACACTGATCTGACGTTGTACTGCTCATAGAATCGGCTTTACTCCCCTCTTTACAATAATTTGTATTAAATATATAGGAGTAAATAGTAATATAGTACAATAGAATTTCTGGCAAACAGGTCAGTTTCCTGCTTGGAAATGAATCACCATGATCTCTGAGCAATGAATAGCCTTATTGTTACAGTAATCAGCTATGTATACTGCAAGATATAATAAGAAAGGGGGATTTTTTTGAAAAAGGCCTTTCCGAAAAAATCCCAGAAAGGCCTTCGATGTCAGAAGTTCAATGCAGCTTCAACAATCTGCTCAGCTTTTGCATTCGGCAAGTAAAAGTAACGACCGCCAAGCTTCTGGGCAAGTTTCGGCGCCTCACCTCTTGAAAGGTAATTCATCTGGGTATCAACAACAATAGCCGCTATACCGTCAGCTTGAATAGAGAGTGACAAAGCTTCAATCTCTTTTTCAAGCACCTCTTTCGACACTTTCTCAGCATCCGGATCAAAAGCTGCCTGCAGTCCAATATTACCACGTCCATCAGTAATCAGTACAAACATGACCTGAGTAATGCCTTTGCTCCGCGCCTGCTTGGCTGTTTCCCAACCAAGATATAAGGCCGATGCAAGCGGTGTACCTCCGCCAGTCGGTAGTACATCAAGTTCGCGCTTTGCACGATCAACGCTCTGGGATGGAGGCAGCAGTACCTTCGCCTGCTTTCCCCGAAATGAAATCATGGCAACCTGGTCACGATGCACATAGGCATTTTGAAGGAGACTTGCAACCGCACCCTTTGCCTGGCGCATACGGTTAAGTGCCATAGAACCTGATGCGTCGACGATAAAAATAAAGAGCGTGCCGGACTTATCCCTGAACCGTTTAATCTTGACGTCATCTTTGGAGATAATGAGAGCGGTGTTCGATTTGCCTGCCATCTTTTTATCGCGTCGGCGAGCCTCCTGCCAAGGGGCAGCAGAAATCAGAGTCGGAATAAGCGCAACCTTGCCACTGCGCATTTCACCAGGCTGAGCCCTTACAAAACGACCACGCTTGTTGTTCAGCGCTTCGCCACGGCTTCCTGTTGTAGCTTTCTTTTTCGATGCCAGCGAAATATTAAGAATATTATCCGGGAGTTCCATTTCAACAGCATCCATCATCAGCTCCTCAATCATATCAGGAGTATCCTTCTGCTCCTCTTCAGCGTCTGCATCAGGAGTATCTGCACGGCTGTTTTCATCTTCTTCTTCTTCCGTTTCTTCCTGTGGAGGAGCCTCCTGAGGCGGCATCTCTTCCGCCTGGGCTTCCCTTTCAGGCATGCGGGTAGCACGAGGAATAAGCACAAGCTTGATGGCGAGTTTCATATCCTCTTCCTCAACATCGCTCCGTTGTGCAAGAGCTGCACTCGCCAATGCCGCCCGAACAGTAAAGATGTCGACGCGGTTACCTTCAACACCAAGACTGATCGCCGTCTGTATCAATGCCTGAATCTGTTCATTGCTTATCGAAACATGCGGCAGTTGCTCTCTGGCAGCCTTAATAAAACCGGTAAGCATGTTCAACTCGTCACGGGTATCTTCTTCATCCCTTTTGCCAAGTACTGTATTGACAATTTTTTTACGCGCTCGGTAATCGTTCTGGGCGGTAAACGGAACAATAATACCTATCCTGTCAAGAAGCCCCATTCGTACCTCTCCATCTGACGGATCGTAAGTACCCACAAGCATGAATTTTGCCGGGTGCACCTCACTGAGCCCTTCACGCTCAACCAGTACTTCACCTCGCGAGATGGCATCCATGATGTGCGAAACAGCAGAGCTGTCAAGAAGGCTGATTGAATCAACATAAAGTACTCCGCCGTTTGCTTTTGAAAGCACGCCATGCTGAACCACGCGCATACCGGTAGCAAGTGTTGCCTCCAGATCAACACCACCAATAAGACGATCCTCAGTAACGTTCAGCGGAAGTTCCACGAAAGGAGTTCCTTCGGGGAGAATATGTGCAAATGCCCTGGCAATGGTCGATTTTCCCGACCCGACGGCCGAAGGAATAACAACACCGCCAAGTTCAGAATCAACGGCCAGAAGCATAAGAGCTTTCTTGGCCAGATCCATTCCTACAATATCGGTAAAAGCTATCATTATACGGCTTCCGCTTCTCCAAGGACTTTAGCAAGTTCACGTTCTATTTTTTCACCAGCATCAAGGGTTTCAAGCGGATCCTTACGCAAACGATGGCGCAGACAGAGACCAGCAATCTCCCTGACATGCTTCATAGTCACTTCTTTGTCACCCATAAAAGCCGCATGTGCATGTGCAGTACGAGTAATGGTAAGTTCTCCACGGTGGCCGTCAATACCGAGGTTCATGCAAAGCTTTGCAATATCGGTGAGTACAGCATCGGTCATGGTTACTTCCGAAAGAATATCTTTTGCCTGCTGGATCTTATGCTGCAACTTAAGCTGATCGCGATGGTACTTTTTCATAAATGCATCAGGATCATCATCAAACTCACGACGGCGCTTGACAATATCAACACGTTTAGCAACATCAAGAATTGTGATGATGCGGGCATGTAAACCGAAACGGTCAAGAAGCTGAGGACGAAGCTCTCCTTCCTCAGGATTACCTGAACCAACAAGCACAAAACGTGCAGGATGACGAATACTGATACCTTCGCGTTCTACAACATTTTTTCCACTGGCGGCAACGTCGAGAAGAACATCAACAAGATGATCGTCAAGAAGGTTAACCTCATCAATGTAAAGAAATCCGCGGTTTGCCTGGGCAAGCAGACCTGGTTCAAAAGCCTTCACTCCACTGGTCAGAGCCTGCTCAATATCAATAGTACCGCAAACACGGTCTTCGGTAGCACCAAGTGGAAGATCAACTACCGGCACAGGAATTTTCTCGGTCTTTACAGAAGCAGGGTCAATCGGTTTATGCCCTTTTTTGGCCTCTTCAGCTTCGACATACTGATCAACAGTACGGTTGTATGTATCATCCTTGACTCTTTCAATCAAAGGAAGCACTTCGGCAAGAGCCCTGACTGTAGTACTTTTTCCGGTTCCTCTATGACCCATAACCAGCACTCCCCCAATCCTGGGGTCGATAATATTAAGGATCAAACTGAGCTTCATTTCCTCCTGCCCGACAATTGCTGTAAAAGGAAAAGCCAGACCGGACTTCTTTTTTGCAGCGGAAGCTGCTGCTTTTTTCGGCTCCGGAACAGACGTCACCGTAGCACCCGCCTTAGCCTTTGCCGCAGGAGTTTTTTTTGCAGCAGTTTTTTTGTCAGCTGTTTCAGTCTGAGTCATAATTGATCATTTGGTTGGTACCCTTACCCTGTGAACCAGGAAAACATCACTCACAGAAAAAGGTTTACTGTTTTTAATGAGTTTAAATAATAGAACCTGAATTTATGCTTTTAGAAAGACAATAGAAAATGGTTTTCATAAACGATTAGAATGAGAGTATCGTTTTTTTCATCATGCGGCAAGCCAACAACGAAACTATCTTCTTCATTACTCCTGAAGTGCATTTTCGGCCGCCTCTTTTATCGTCTCGGAAAGGGTGGGATGAGCATGAACTGTACTGGCAAGCAGTTCCGCAGTAACCTCAAGTTTTCGCGCCAGCGTCAATTCCCCTATAAGCTCCACCGATCCATGTCCAAGCACATGTGCACCGAGCAGACGACCGTCAGCAGCATTAAAAACCAGCTTCACCAAACCGTCAATATTCCCATAGGCATTGGCCTTGCCTGATGCGGCAAACAGTGAACGACCTACCATGACCGTAAACCCAAACTCTTTTGCCTGTTTTTCACTCAAACCAATGCTAGCAACTGACGGTTCAGCATAAACACATCGAGGAATCATCGATTCATCAAGCATTTTGGGAATTCCGCCCGTTATGGCAAGAACTGCAATGCGAGCTTCAGCCGACGCCTTGTGTGCAAGCAGCATGCCTCCACGGACATCGCCAATTGCAAAAATATGGCTGACAGATGTTCTGCACACACTATCCGTTACAACAAATCCCCGTGAACTCTCAACACCAGCATGCTCAAGACCGAGCTGACTACAGTTACCGGCCACTCCAACAGCAACAAGAAGGTAGTCCGCACTGAGAAGTTGAGGCGCCGAGCCTTCAACAGCAAGAGAAGCATTCACCCGTTCCCCTGCTGTAACAACTGCCTCCAGTTTTGCACCGGTTGCAACATTGATACCTGCTTTTTTAAACGAACGTTCAAGAGCAGCAGAAATTTCTTCATCTTCGAGGGGGAGCAACCGGGGCATAATTTCAACCAATGTTACCGATGTTCCAGCCATAGCATAAAACCATGCCAGCTCAACACCAATAGCACCACCTCCAACCACAATCATAGACTCTGGAAGCGATTTCAGAGCAAGTGCTTCCCTGCTGGTAATAATACGACCACCATCAGGCTCAAGCCCAGGGAGCTTTCGGGGAAGAGAACCTGACGCAATAATAATGTAACGGGCAGAAACACCGCTGACACGCACACCATCACGAACAATATCTAAATCATGTTGTCCACTGAAAACCGCCTCACCCTGGTAAACCTCAACACCTGCGCGACGAAGCATAAAACCAATGCCTTTTGACATTTTCAATGCCACATTGCGGCTACGTTTGATCGCTTCGGAAAAATTGATACCGGCCTCCTGCACATGAAGGCCATAGTTCCCTGCTTTTTTGAAAAGATCAAGCAGTTCGGCACTCCTCAAAAGAGCTTTAGTGGGAATACAACCCCAATTGACACACACTCCACCTAAAGAACCCTTTTCGACAATACAAACCTTCATTCCGGCCTTTGCCGCCAGCAAAGCCGCTTCATAACCTCCTGGACCGGAACCAATGACTGCCAAATCAAACGAAAAAACCGGCTCCTCAGGCAAGTGTTGCATGGAGTACATAGAAGATATTATATGGTTTTGTTATACTTACCCCGCAAGTTCACCGCAACGGGCGTTCAAATTTTACAAAAATGCAAAATCAGTCGCTAAAAAACGAATCCGGAGAGCCCGATAACCTTAAACCCGAACCAAAAAAGCTCATTTTGCAGGTAAGTCGAGTGCAAACTCCGATGCGTATTGATCAATATTTAACAAGACAGGTTGAAAACGCCACACGGAACAAGGTTCAGGAGGCGATAGAAGAAGGCAGGGTACTCGTTAATGAACATCGAGTAAAATCGAATTATCGAATCAAGTCCTGCGACACTATACAGATCACTTTTCTTAATCCTCCAGCACCAGAGCTTACAGCAGAAGATATTCCGATTGATATTATTTATGAAGACGATGACCTGATGATCATCAACAAGAAGCCCGGAATGGTAGTACATCCAGCATTCGGCAACTGGACAGGAACACTGGCAAACGCTATTCTTCACCATATCGGCATGGGAGCAGAAGAACTCGACAAATCATCACTTCGTCCGGGCATCGTGCACCGGCTCGACAAGAACACCTCCGGCCTTATCATTATTGCAAAAAATCCTGTTGCACTGCACCGGCTTGCCCGCCAGTTTGCAGAACGGAAAGTACTGAAAACCTATAAAGCAATTGTATGGGGAGTTCCCGAACCACAAACCGGTACCATAACAACCAATATCGGACGATCTAAAAAAGACCGAAAAGTCATGGCAAACTTTCCTTTTGAAGGCAAAGACGGAAAAACTGCAGTCACCGACTATACCGTCACAGAAAATCTCCATTGGTTTTCTATGCTGTCACTGACACTCCATACAGGAAGAACCCATCAGATCAGAGCTCACATGCAGCACCTGGGGCATCAGATCCTCAGCGACGATACTTACGGAGGCGCCTCACCGCGAACACTCCCCTTCAGCAAAAGCGAAAGTTTCATCAAAAATCTTTTCGAACTGCTCCCTCGCCAAGCCCTTCACGCCGAAACTCTCTCGTTTCAGCAACCAACGAGCAGGGAGATTCTCTCCTTCACTGCGCCTTTGCCGGAAGATATGCAGCTCGCTCTTGAAAAAATCCGGATTATGATCACTTCATACTCGTTATAACGTTGAAAAGGGTAAGCTCACCTCTCCAGAATCGGCAGAAAACTCCAACACAAAACCCATTTGCATTTCTTTACCGATAAGACTATTCTCTGTTTAATGCCCCCGAAGCACCATTATCGCGGCATAATCAGTTAAAAGACTAATAAATAAATAAAAGCTTATCTATGAAAGTACTCGGCATCAATGGCAGCCCTCGCAAAGAGGGGAACACACACAAACTTCTCATGCAGGTTTTTACTGTTCTCCAGGCAAAAGGCATTGAAACCGAACTTGTCCAGATTGGTGGCACAGAAATAAGGGGGTGCCGTGCATGCTACCGTTGCATCGAACTTAAAAACAGGCAATGCGCTACAAAAAACGATAACTTTAACAGTGTATTCGAAAAAATGCTTGCAGCCGATGGCCTTATTCTTGCCTCTCCAACCTATTTTGCCGACATAACTCCAGAGCTAAAAGCACTGATTGATCGGGCTGGTTTTGTTGCGCGTGCCAACGGAAACCTTCTGAAATACAAAGCAGGAGCCGCAGTTGTTTCACTGCGTCGTGCTGGAGGAATACATGCTTTTGACACCATCAATCATCTTTTTCAGATCAATGGCATGTTTATTGTAGGCTCCACCTATTGGAATCTTGGATTCGGAGGACGTGAAGGAAACGAAGTAGAAACTGACACCGAAGGCATGAACAATATGAACGACATAGGTAATTCCATGGCCTTTTTGCTGAAAAAACTGGCAGACCACTGACCATATGAAAAAACGGAAAACAACTATTTATTTAATGGTAGCGGAAAAAAAGAATAAGGATTGAACTATTTTCCCTCTTGAGAACTGTTTTCATGATCGGAAAAGGGCAAGTCAATAAATATTATCAAAATAAAATTATTAATAATTCAATAGATTTGTAGTCACGCCTCAATTTTTCTCTTTTCTGTGACCCTTATCAGCTCATTGGAGTAAATCTATTACTATCTGACCCATTTTTGGCAAATTTCTTCAAGTGGTCAATGTCATGCGTTTGTCTCTTGTGAATTAAAAACACAATGAAGAACGTCAGCAAAAAACTGAAGACCGCTGTCCAGTATGCAAGGATTTGAAGTAGCGGTCCGGAAAAAGCAAGAGACCAGGTAGCGATAAGTGCAAAAAAAGATGGCAACAAGAAAATGATCAGTTGACCGAACGTCCTGAGACCAAGCGCAAGGGCAAACTGATTTTGAAGTGACTGCGACGCTTCGTAGGGGGGAGACGTTGTTGTTTCCGAGATAGTTGATGGAATCTCCTTGGACAGGTAGTTCAGCAGTGATCCAAGCATCACGTTGTGGTGAACCATAAGTGGCGCACAAGCCAAAGCCATATACGGCAAAACGAGCAGAAGCTCTTTCTTTACTGTCGGACTTCCGAAGGCAAATCCGACCACCGTTCCAACACCAGTAAGGTATAAGAGTGTGATGTTGTCACGCATCTGTAGACGTGATAAGAAGTGCTGGGATGCTGTTTTGTAGAAAGTACTGATGATATCATTCATAATTTATCTTCAACCCGCCAAGCTATAATACTCCACAAAAATATGATGACGTTTTAAAGAACCTCTACACAAGCTCGGTTTTCAAGATCGGCAATTGAAATCACTCCAACGGGAATTTGTTGATAACGTCTCTACTATCTTTGTCGATCCCGATAAACAGAGAAAGAAAAAGAACAGCTTTTACCAAAAATCAATCAACTACAGGTTGAAGCCCATACATAATGGCATCAAAGATTGTCCTGGATGTTATCGGTTTTCTGCCGCCTCCAGATTTCCGTTTGTATATCCTGCAGGTATCTCTCTAGCGTGACGGTATTAATGGTTCGACTTTTCCCCAAAACTCATTCAATACTTCCCAAGACTTTTTTTTTGCCGTTATCTTTTTCCTTAATAAGGAGTTGTCTTTGGATGAAAAAATAATGTGTTAGCTTATATTGACCAATTTATTTAAGAATAAGCTCTTAGAGCCCGTACCTCACCCCAATAAGAAAGTTACTGTCCGAAATTGAGAACTTGTTTCCTACCCTGTCCATCGCTTTTGCTGGAGTCAAATAGCGATATCCAACATCAAGGGTAACATTTTCTGATGTTTTGATACCAACACCTGTACCAACCTGCCAAGCAAACACATTGTTATCAACAGTCTCTTCGTGCTTATCCCTTGACCTGATCTTTGCCTCTCCAAGGCCGGCCATCACGTAAGGCGTAAAGTCTGAATCTTTGATAATTAAATCCATATAACCGTTAAGCATGACAGAAACCACTGAAACATGAACTCTCTTCACTGCGATACCTGACACACTCTTTACTGCATTAGACTGATAATTGACTGCTCCTTCAACACGGTATTTTTCAGATTTTGCACCAACAGCGGCACCAAATGTAGCACCTGTTTCGTAGTCTATAGCGTTAGAATTAACAATTATACCGAAACCACCCGAGCCACTGACATAAGTATCAGCTGAAGCTGGCGCTGCCCAAAGACAAGTAATTGCGGCGCATAGTACGGCAATTTTTTTCATTATTTATATTTTGCTTGTTATTATCATAACATCACTGCTATTAAATATAGTTAGAATTTACAAAAAGGAGAGAAAAAGAACAAAGCCAAGCAACTTATCTGTTTAAAGTTAAAAAATTCAGAACGGCTTCTACTCGTAGCGAAGAGCTTCTACGGGCTTGAGCTCTGCAGCTTTTCTGGCAGGCCAGAGACCAAAAAAAATGCCAATAATCCCTGAAAAAGCTGTTGCAAGAACAACCGATATCATAGATGTTTTGACTGACCATCCAGCAAAAAGCGAGAGCAAAAACGAGATGCCTATACCCGCAAGAATACCTATAACACCACCACTGACAGTCATGCCAACTGACTCAACAAGGAACTGCAGCATGATGTCGCCTTTTCGTGCCCCTATGGCCTTGCGCAAACCAATCTCCCTTGTCCGTTCCGTCACGGAAACCAACATGATATTCATGATCCCGATACCTCCTACTACCAATGATATAGCGGCAATGGAACCAAGCAGAAGACTCATGGTCTGCGTTGTACTGCTCAGCATTTTCTGAATCTCAGTCATATCCCTGATATTGAAAGAATCGTCATCAGCTTTCAGATGATGACGTTTGCGTATCTGTTCATCTATCGCAATTTTTGCTGTTTCTATTAATGTGGGCGAAATAACCTCCACAAAAATTCCACTCAAGTAGTCCTTGCCAAGTACCCGATACATAGCAGTCGTTACTGGAATGATCACCATATCATCCTCGTCATGCGCACCAGCAAACCCTTTTGCTGGTGCAACTCCAATAACCGTAAAATTAATTCTATTAATCTTGATAGTCTGGCCAACAGGATTTCTCTTATCAAACAACTCCTTGACAACTGTCACACCGATAATTGCTACTTTGTCCCGTTTTTGCATCTCCTCACGAGTAAACCACCTGCCAACTGAAGGCACTGCCGCCCGCATAACTCCGTAATCATATCCAACCCCGGTAAGATTTGTACTCCAGTTTTTGTTGCCAAAAACAATTCTCCCGGCACCATTTACTACCCCTGTTGCATTTTTCACTAGCGAAGGAAGAGCCGCAATATCAGCAACATCAGTAAAGGTAAAGCGGGTAACAGCACCCGAACCTTGGGCAGCACCCCTAATTTTGGCCGATCCACCCCTGATAGAGAGCATATTGGAACCCATCGATTTCAATTGTTCCTGCATGGAAGCTTTGGCTCCCTCGCCAAGCGCCATCATGGCAATCACCGATGCAACCCCAACAAAAATTCCAAGTACTGAAAGAAAAGAGCGCATCTTGTTGGCAAGAATGGCTTTGAAAGCCTGTGCCATAAACCCGATAAACCGACCATCCTGCCATAACGAAACAGATCTGGATAGATGAATGTCAAAACCATTCTTGCCTGCTGTTGCCTCTGAAGTCACTCCACCTTCGCGACGTTCATCGGAAACAATAACACCATCCCTCATGGTAATGACTCGCCTGGCATAAGCGGCAATCTCATTTTCATGAGTAACCATGATGATGGTTTTACCCTCTTCATTTAAACCCTTGAAAATCTTCATGATCTCGACCGAATTTTTCGTATCAAGATTGCCGGTCGGCTCATCGGCAAAAATAATCAACGGATCGCGCACCAGCGCCCTTGCTATTGCCACACGCTGTTGCTCGCCTCCGGATAGCTGGTTCGGAGTATGATCAATTCTTTTTTCAAGACCAACCTGCGTCAAGCGCTCTATCGCCTGCTTTCGAAAATCCCCTTTCAACCCGCTGTATATATGCGGAAGACGCACGTTCTCCAGAATGCTCATGCGCTTGAGCAGGTGAAACTGCTGAAATACAAACCCGGCAACGTTGTTACGCAATCCAGCCAGTTCATCTTCGCCAAGGCTATTGACATTATTGCCAAACAGCAGGTACTTACCCTTATCAGGAGTGTCAAGAAGTCCAAGAATCTGCATCAGAGATGATTTTCCTGAACCGGAAGGCCCCATGATTGCAACAAATTCACCCTGTTCAATCGTTACTGAAACACCGCGTAATGCATGAACAGTGCTTTCCCCAATACGATAGGTACGCTGAACATCAACAAGCTCAAGCAGAGGCTTCATGGTTTCTTCCTGTTCCGCTGCGGAGTAAAAGGATTTGATCCACCATTGTTTTTCGGAAGAACAAAAGAGGTGTCAGGCAGCAACACAACAGAGCTATCCGCCAATCCTTCAAGAATTTCGATATTTCGTTCATCCTGTAGCCCGGTACGCACCTTACTGTAACGCTGTACCTGTTCTTTCCCTACGTTTTTCTGAAGAACCACCATTCTACCGTTCCTGTTCTGAACCGCACCAAGTGGCAACAAGAGAACTCCGTTCTTTTCCTGAACAATAATCCTGATGTTGGCACTCATCCCGGAACGGAAAACCTCAGGAACACTAAGCGGAATAACATCAACGTTATAGATATTCACATTATTCTGCAAATGCGACTCATAATAGATATGACCCACCACCCCATCTACTCGAATTTCAGGATAAGCATCAAGCCCAATCACTGCCTTCTGCCCAACTTTAACACGGCCAATATCGGTTTCGTCAACATACGCCTTCACAATAAGTCGATCCGACAAAACGAACAGCGAATCACTCATGGTCACAGTCTGGCCAGGATCAACACTCCGGACAATGACCTGACCATCCATCGGCGCTATAACAGCTGTTTTTTTATACACACTGTTCCAGTAGCTCAGCTCACTTTTCCCTTGAAGCTTAGCTGCATCCAGCAGAGCTGCACGTTCAGTCGAACTAAGCGTGGCAAGCACATCTCCTTTCTTTACCAATCGACCTTCTTCAACAAGAATTTCCTCAATTCTCCCACCGACCGAAGACTGGATTTTAACACGGTTCTGCGGCTCTACAGCTCCGGTGGTGGATACTGACGAGCTGATGGATCCTCGTACAGGGCGAATTTCATCAAAACGCTTTTCCGATACCCGATTTCCTTTTAAGGCAAAAAACACTATGACGCCGAGAATAACGAACACACCAAAACTTCCCAATACTATCTTATTCTTGCTGACCATCAAGCCCCACTCCTTTTGCATGAATCCATTGAGCCTCGGCAATCAGCAAAGCTGCTTCGGCATTAAGAAACCCCTTTTTAGCGTTAACAAGATTGTTTTCAATAATAACCCAGTCATTAAACGTTATAAGACCGTTTGAATACTGCGCACTGGCAATGGAAGAGCGTTCAACTGCCGCATCAAGAAATTTTTTCTGCACTGTCACCATCTGCCGGGCATCCTGAAAACTTTTCCAGCTCTCTTCAAGAAAATCGAATATCTGCAAATAACCGTTTTTTTGTGCAGCATCATATTGATTCACCACAGCCATCGCTTTAGATACCTTCACTCTGCCACTCCCTCCCTCATAAATCGGCACCGAAACCGTTACTCCTGCATTCCAGTCAACAGTATTGACAGGCAACCGGTCAAAAGCACTTTTTCCTGCCGATGTATTCAGATAGAGTTGCGGAACAAAAGCACTTCGTGATGCATCCAGATCAAATCGAGCTGCCTTGCTCTGGGCATCAAGCTGTTGGAAAAGTGGATTATTTCTCGCCAAACCTTCAATGTCCGGTTGCCCGACGTTAACATCAGTACTTCGGAAATCTCCCTGAACCCTTAACTTTTTATGCTGATCACGTCCAAGACCAGAAGCCAGTTTAACTTGAGCAAGACGGAGGCCGCGTTTTGATTGGGAAACCTCAAACTCAGCCTGCGCAAGATCTGCCTCAGCCTGACGAAGAGCCCCGATATGTTCACGACCACCCTCATAGCGAAGATTGATCAACCGAACATTCTTTCGCCTTCTCAAGGCAATTTCGTTGGCTAAACCAACAAGATCCTGAGCTTTAAGTAGTTCAGTAAATGCTGATCGAAGCACAAAACGCACATCGGAAGAAACTGCACTGTAATTGTATTGAGCCGCCTTGATAGACTCTTCCTTGCTCCTGACTACATGTGATGTTTTGTGCCCGTCATAAAGAAGCTGCTGTGCCGATAACAAATAGGAGTAAAGTTCGCCGGAACCACTACCGCCCGCTGTATTTCTACTGTTTTGAGAGCTTAACCCCAAACTGATCTGAGGAAGAAGCCCTCCTCCCGTTATGCGTTTATCAGCTTCAGCCTGCTGCAATACCGCAAGGGCAGAATAAAGGTTCGGGTGTGCTTGCCTGGCTTCGCTGACACACTGTTGCCAAGTCAGCGTTTCTTCTGCCTGAATTGAAGATGCAGTTACAAAAATCAGAAACACCAATAACGGATAAACTCTGGCTTTCATTGCAAAATCGTTCTGTAAAAAACTTGAATATCCATATCAATAAAATCTCCTTATTGGACGCCTCGGACACAATAACCTTGCAGGCAAAAATAATCAGTGAGAAAAAAAACATCAGCTGCAGAAAACACAGCCGCACAAAATCAGATTGCAAAAAAATCCTTTTTTGCAAAGAAAACCATTAACAAAGCAGGAATTGGTATCACAAGCAGGATAAGCTATTACAACTGCATTCGAAGTAAAAATTCGGGGAATCCACCATTGAGTATCATGCCAATGTAAAGGTTACAATCAGCAGTAATCAATTCATAGAGAGAACATACATGTTGAGCTTGCATTCAGAGTATCCGTTGTGTCTGGGTGCTATAAATTTCTCAGTGATAGTGAGTGCAACAGCTTTACCTGCGATAAAACAACTTTCATAGCTTCCAAGACTTGTAACGATCACGCTCATCGGTTTCTTACTGCAGAGCGACAATTCCTCTGCATGAAAAGTAAATGGCTTACCTTTGGTAAAGCCTGATTTCAGGTCATGAAAAATACTGCGATTTTACCTCTTCACATTACAAAAAAAATCAGCAATACTACCTATCAGCTTACCCCGAGAATCACACTTGAAGCCTTGAACAATGCACAGGCATGTTCACCCTCTTTCAATGAGAGTTTTTCAGAACTTCCATGAGTAATTATAGCAGATATGACATTCCCTTCCCCAATTTCAATATCAACCTCAGTACTGACTGGCCCTTCAATAAGTTTGCTGATTTTTCCTGGTATGACGTTTCGGGCACTCAATTTAGCTTCGTGCAGTTCTCTGCCGACAATGATAGAGCTGGATTTGATTATAGCATACGCATTCATATTCTCTTTCAGACCGAGATTATCAACAGCACCATTAGTAATAATTGAGGTGATGCGGGTTCCCCCATTGATCAGAAGAATGACTTCAGCGTTTACCGCTCCTTTTGTAATTTTTTCAATGGTGCCAGAAAAAACATTACGCGCACTGATTTTCATTGATATCCTTCTTAAGAATTGATAAAGATTATTGGTATCTCCAAGACGCCCCTCAAGATTCTGAAGAAATTTCCGGTGCTCTTCCTGGATAATCCGAAACTGTTCGATAACTCTTTTCCCCTCTCTGGTCAAAACTGTGCCTCCGCCGCCCTTGCCTCCAGTAACGCGATCAACCAGTGGCTTTTCGGAAAGATTGTTCACCATGTTCACAAGATGCCATGCGGTTTTATAGCTGATTCCAATGGCTTTGGCCGCACTGTTGATAGAGCCCAATTCATGGATCTTTTCCAGCAAGGCAATTCTGTCTCCTCCAAGAAACTTGTCTTCTGCCTTCTGAAACCAGATCAAGCCATCAAGGCCGATATCGTCTTTTCTGCGCTTCACCCTGAAATTCCTGAATTGGTTATGGAAACGACTTTTTTCAACCTGATAATTTTCAACTTATCCCTTTCCCCTTCTTAATATAAGTTTTCCGGATAATCCATCAACGCGATGCTCATCATGTTTTGCTTTTTTCAAAGCCAATAACCGTAGAGAGTACGCATTCAGTGTTTTATAACTCAAAGAGTAATGTATCCGCCAAGTATTCCAGGATACTGTCTGCGAACCGTAAGATACAACGTCAGTGGATCAGCCTCTGAATCAACTGCCTAAAAAACTAATATCGAACACCTGTGATTAAAACCCGACAAGCGCATCCTTAAGTGATATCACAGGGAAAAACCTTGTTTGCAGCAAAACCCTTTTCTATTATACGGTGGCACATGCTCAATTATAAGGTTTTATGGCGTTTATAAACACTGCATAAACCCAAACAATCATGACCGATGCAATGAAAAAAATCACCATTCTGGTATTTACCCTGCTGACCATAACGGTAAATGCAATGGCGGAAGAACTGAATCTCTCCGTTGCAGCAAGCCTTAAAGAAGTCATCAAAGAACTCAGTACCAATTACACTAAAAAGCATCCCGGCACCGTTTTATTGAATAATTTCGGGTCATCTGGAACACTCGCAGGCCAGATTGAAAATGGAATACCAGCTGACCTGTTTATTGCAGCAAACACCGAATGGATGGATTATCTTAACGATAAAAAACTTGTCGTTGGAACCAGTAAAAAAACCTTTGCCTACAACTCACTTGTTTTTGCCGGAACAAGCAGTAAAAAAGTATCATCAATAAAAGATTTGCCGAAACTGGAAAAGATTGCTATTGGAAATCCGAAAAGTGTTCCCGCTGGAGAGTATGCCATAACTGCAATGAAAAAATCCGGTGTGTTAACAAAGCTTACAGGCAAGCTTGTTATGGCAAAAGATGTCCGAGAGTGCCTCATGTACGCCGAACTCGGCGAAGTTGATGGTGCTTTCATCTATAAAACTGATGCACTGCTGGCTCAAAAAGCAAAACTGCTGTTTGTTGTACCGCAGGAACTATACCCCAGGGTGATTTATCAGATAGCATTGACAGCCAAAGCCGCAAAAAACAATGAGGCCAAAACATTCTTTGCCTATCTTCAAGGAAATGAAGCCAAATCAATTCTCACTAAATTCGGTTTTAGCCTGAAGTAACACATACATATACACCTCATGAATTGTTGTTGACAACATGCAACTAACATCGGAAGACATTGCATCCATATGGCTGTCGCTCAAAGTTGCAGTTACAGCAACAGCTCTCTCATTACCAATCGGTTTTGCTACTGCCTGGTTGATCGTCTTTAAAAAATTCAGGCTGAAAGTATTACTGGAAGTTCTTATCAATCTTCCACTTACACTACCCCCTGTAGTGATTGGATATTTCCTGCTGTTACTTCTCGGCAAACAAGGATGGCTTGGAAAACTGCTGGCTGAATTACATATTCATCTCCTCTTTACATGGAAAGCCGCCGTTATCGCTTCAGTAGTTGTCGGGTTTCCGCTTCTGGTACGTTCAATTCGCCTTGGGATGGAATCTATTGATCAGCAAATGCTGGAAGCATCACAAACCCTTGGAGCATCATGGTTTGACAGCCTGTTAACAATAATTGTACCACTTTCCATGAAAGGCATACTCGCCGGGGCTTCGCTCATGTTTGCAAGAAGTCTTGGAGAATTTGGAGCAACAATAATTGCGGCCGGCAATATTCCGGGAAAAACGCAAACCATACCTTTGGCAATTTATGATTATGCGAGTTCCCCTTCAAGCACTCCGATGGCACTTTCGCTTTGCCTTATCTCCGTAATAATTTCCGTATTCGTACTTCTTCTGCATGAACTGCTCAGTAAAAAAATTGACAGGAGTAATGGGCTGTGAAGTTGAGCCTGGATATAGAAAAAAACATCGGCACACTTTCCCTTGAATTCAAAACGGATATTTCAGGTGAACGAATTGGAATTTTTGGCGCCTCCGGAAGTGGGAAAACAACCCTTATCAATCTTATTTCAGGTTTGTTGCTGCCCGATAAGGGAGCAATTATCCTTGACGGCAACACGCTGTTCAGTAAACACCAGAAAATCAATATTTCACCAAAAAAAAGGCGTATTGCAATTATTTTTCAACAGGCAATGCTTTTTCCGCACCTAAGCGTTAAAACCAATCTTTTCTACGGTTACAAAAGATGCCGCGAAAATAACCGAATCATCAAGCCTGACATAATGATTGATCTCCTTAAACTGCAGCCCCTTCTGCAGCGCAGGGTAAAACATCTTTCCGGAGGAGAAAAACAGAGAATCGCACTCGGCAGAGCTGTTCTTGCAAACCCGCACCTCCTGCTTATGGATGAACCGCTTTCAGCTCTTGACGATACACTCCGATTCCAGATCATTACCTACCTGAAAAGTGTCAGCACAGAATTCAGGATACCCTATCTGTTCATATCGCATTCCATAACTGAAATGCAATTAATGACCGACCAGGTTCTGATAATAAACAAAGGTCAACTCATTGAAGTAACCACTTCTGAAAAACTTGCAAAAAACAGGATGGTGAATAACCCGAACGGTTATGTTAATTTTTTGCGACTTGCCAATCCAGTTGATCAGAACGGATTATTTTCCTATAGCTGGGGAAATAACAACCTACTTGTTTCTGATGGTAAACTAAATGCGGAATCACTTTTTGAGCTCTCTTCACACGACATCGTTCTTTTTAAAAAGCATCCAGAAGCAATCAGTGCCCGAAACTTATTGGAATGCACCGTTACCGAAATGTTTAACTCTGGAACTAAAATTGGTATTGTTCTTGCTGTCAATGGCGAAAAACTGGTTGCCGAAATTGTCAGGGCAGCAGCAAACGAACTTGACATTGCGCCAAATTCTCAACTTTTTGCAGCCATCAAAGCCTCTTCGTTCAGAAGGCTGAACTGACTTTTACACAATAGCCCGGAAATCTCTGCTGTTAATGGGTATCATTTTTGGGAAGTGTTCATTTACTGACTATTTTCCATAGTGTATTAAATAAAAACTGGTCTGAACTCGTAGACGAAGGCAGATCTAAAGGGTAACTAACACTTTCGAAAATCAACAGTAAATCAATATGAAACGCCTTTTCTATTTCCTTATTACAAACCTTGCGATTGTTCTGGTGCTTTCTGTCACCATGAGTTTGCTCGGTGTAAAGCCATACCTGAATGCAAACGGCCTTGATGTCAGCAGTTTACTGATTTTTTCTTTTATCATCGGTTTTGGCGGTGCGTTCATGTCACTGGCACTCTCAAAATGGACGGCCAAGCGCATGTCCGGTGCTGTTGTGATTACAAATCCGAGTACCGCATCAGAAATCCGATTGGTCAATACAGTAAGAATCCAATCCCAAAGGGTCGGCATCACCATGCCGGAAGTTGCCGTATTTAATTCACCGGAGGTGAATGCCTTTGCTACCGGTATGACCAAAAACCGCTCACTGGTGGCTGTTTCATCAGGATTGCTCAACAAAATGACCAATGAAGAGGTGGAAGGTGTACTTGCACATGAAATTTCGCACATCGTCAATGGCGACATGGTAACGCTATCACTCATTCAGGGCGTGGTGAATACATTTGTCATATTCCTCTCAAGCGTCATTGGATATGCTGTCGACAAATTTGTTTTTAACACCAAACGAGGAAACGGTCCGGCATTTTTCCTGACCAGAATTATGGCTGAAATAATGCTGGGCATTTTGGCCTCCATTATTGTCATGTGGTTCTCGCGCAAACGTGAGTTTCGTGCAGATTCCGGAGCAGCTACCATAGCTGGCAGGGAAAAAATGATTGCTGCACTGGAAAAATTGCAGGCAGAACAGATTCAGTCAGCATTACCTAAACCTATTGCAGCCTTCGGAATATCTGGAATCAGAACTCATGGCCTGAGAAAATTATTCGCAACTCATCCAAGTCTGGATGAGCGCATAGCCGCACTGCGAGGAAAGTAAGTTTGTAAAGGCAGCTAAATGATGGCAGCTACGCCTATTCTTTACACCTGCTTGAATAGCACTCAAAACATACAATGCAAAAAATATGACTCGTAAAATTGCCATCATAACCGGTGGAAGCCGTGGCCTTGGAGCAAATGCCGCACTGAAACTGGCCGTTCGTAAGACAGATGTGATTATCACATACAAACAGAATAAGGCCGCTGCCCAAGAGGTCATTTCCAGTATTACCAAGCTGGGGGCACGAGCAACTGCACTGCATTTTGATGCCGGCTCTGTTTCAGGGATTTCCGCTTTCACTGCCCAGATTCAGGAAGCACTGGCACAATGGGACAGAGAGCATTTTGATATCCTTATCAACAATGCTGGAATGGGCATCCAGGCGGCTTTCACTGATGTGACAGAAGATCAGTTCGATGCGCTCATGAATGTACACTTGAAAAGCGTTTTTTTCTTGACCCAGGCACTTGTGCCGTTGATGGCCGATGGAGGACGCATACTCAACGTTTCTTCCGGCCTTGCCCGTTTTACTTTGCCAGGATATTCCGTATATGCATCCATGAAAGGCGCCATTGAAGTGCTGACAAGATACCTTGCCAAAGAGCTCGGTCACCGAGGTATCTCAGTCAATGTTTTAGCGCCGGGAGCAATAGAAACCGACTTCGGCGGAGGTTCTGTGCGTGACAACAAACAGCTTAACTCATTTATCGCTTCCGGAACGGCATTAGGTCGTGTCGGCCTTCCGGACGACATTGGTGATCTCATTGCCGCCCTGGTTTCTGACGACTGCCGATGGGTAAATGCCCAGCGTATCGAGGCAACCGGTGGGGTGTTTATCTGATATCGAACAAATGCCTAAAATTCGGGGCCTACTATCACGACATTACCCTGCACACGACCATTTAGGATCGGGCGCCGTTCTGTCGAATGCCATTACCTCTACACTGCATTGTTCGAGATCGTATGACTCTTGACAGCCTTCAATCATAAGTATACCTCCGCTGAAACGCACCCTTAGAGGCACGACAACCTTGCGCTCTGCGCCGCAAACATTGTCTTTCAATTTCGGAGCAAACAGATGTTCTGTGCCGAACAGGTCAGTCACCAGAATCTGATGGGTAACAGTCGTGAGCGCTTCAACCGCGCCACCCTGACTAAACTGCAGTGAGTTCAGGTCGCCATGGATTCCCAGCGGCTCATTATCATAGGATGTCATGAAGCCAACCGGTGTAAGCACCTGCACCTGCCCTGATGGCTCCAGCGAACGTATGCTCCCGTCCTCGTAAAACGCAATACCGATACGCACGCGAATGTCGCCCACTGGAGATTTCACCGTGAGAAACTCTCCCGGCCAAAGCGTCAGACTCTTGAGTGCGCCGCTTTCATAAAACTGCAGAGCAATAAATTTGGCCGTCAGCGGACCAATTGGGGAGTGGATGGTCACTGCCTCGGCAAGTGAAAACTCGTTTTTTGAAGTCCAGAACCCACTCAGTCTTCCGTCAAGAGAAAAAATCCGCTTGATGCTCCCGGACTCATGGAATGTAACCAGCTCGGCCGGCAGAGTCCCGACTGGCGTATTCACAAAAGCCTGCTCCTGCAAAGCAACGGACTTGATCGCCCCGCTCTTGTAAAAGTAGAGCGGTTTAACTGGCCTGCGCCCGATATCTTCAGCCTGATATTGAGGCACCAAGTTGCCATAGGGTGTTTTCAGGATATTTTTTCTGCCGACGAGGCAGCCATCTGTCTTGCCGTTTGAAAAGAGTGTCCGGAACTCGACTCCTGTAAGTTCTCCGTAGGCGGTAGTAAAACTTTGCATATGGATTCCTGTTTGATGTGGTCTTTTGATTCGCTGCTTTACTATTTAATTAAGCAACTACTGTGCCACACCACAAAAAGAATACCGAACTCCTTACTAATCAATGAGTTGACAATAAATCAGCACAGAATCACTTTGATGCAAAATGATACAAATCAGTAGGATCAAGACAGGAAACTACATTATTGAAGAAATTTGCATCCTATGCTTGGACTGAGCCCTACGCGTAACTGTAACCAATTTCATTACATCGCCTGCTTTCTTTCGAAAAACCGGACACTTCACCCGCATTCATGGTCATGACAGATGGCAAACCCAGTGACATTTGACTCTGTTTTTTAGTTTTCCGAAGATTTGGCAATTTCTCCCTGTTGAAATATATTTAAAAGGTGTGTTTTGCCGGTGAAGTCAAAAAACTGAGCAGCTACCTTGATCAACAAAAAAGAAGCAGAAATGCATGAAAATGCCGGATAATTCCAAGTGACGTAGCTTCATAATTTACTGGTTTACTGGCAGACCTTGTATGACGGAATCATGTCTTGTGCAACGCTTAATAAAATCACATCAATTAATTATCAGAAAATATATCATTGGATAGTTAATAAAGATGCTCATGTGTATCTGTTTACTATCTGGCTTTATTTTATTACGGAATCAAGTTGTGCGGAGCACTTACCTTATGTTTATTAATCCATTAGAAATCTTAGGTATATCTAATGTAACTGAGGCAAAAGGTATTAATAATGAAAGTGTAAAAAAATTAAAACGAAAGTTGTTCGCTGATATTGATTTATCAGATGATGGAGTATATGACTATTATGGGCTGAAAATCACTAAAGGCAGTTGTGAAAAAGTAATTGATGAATTAAATAATGATAATTACAAAGAGTTTTATCTGTATTTAGCAAGCAATAATCCTTTAACTGAATTTTTAGTTACTGGTAAAGGCAGTATCTTTATTAATTTTAAGCTTGATAGTATTTTTAAATGTCCAGAGTTTATAAGTTTTATTAGTCCGTATTTTTCACCCAAATTTGACCAGGCATTGCTTTTAGCTTTTCAAGATGTTGATACAGAAAAAATAAAAGCTATCTTAAATACTACTATATTAATTTCTCCATCAGATATCAATACAGCATTCAAAAGCACCTCAATTGATATTCAAAATAAAATTAGTGCAATTGATAAAATAACACAAAACATAAAAAATAAAGCGAGCGATTATAATGAAGACAATATTGTTAATATAGTAAGTATAGTAAAAAAATTTTATTTTCCAGTTGAGGCGCTAAATTGTTTACCTCAATACTTTCAAAGCCAAATTTTAAACGTTGCTAACGCTATAAACTATCTTTCAAATTCTATTTGGGATAGCTTTTACACAACCCAAGTACCTCAAGATTTGACTGGATATTTACTTCAGCTCAATATAGAAGGGGTTAACCGACCAACTTTTGAAAGCAATTATAAATTTTTTAAAAAAAATAATGATGAAAGAATTGAGCAAGCTAAAAATGCCACTGTGCTAAAAAAATGGGGTGGCTTCCTTTTACACATTAATAATATTATTGCTAAAGTTGAAAATGAAACTACCCAATCAAGTGATGCATATATATTTTTATGTAATCTATTTCAAGTAAGTGAATTAAATGCTCTTCCTTCATTTGCAAATGAAATTCGGGATCAAATAGGGCATTCAATACGAAGTCTTTCAATTTCAATGTGGAACAAACAAAATGATATAAAAAATTCCTTAGCTACAATCAGTATTGCATTAAAAATAAATATTGATAATGATATAAAAAACAGATTTTTAGAAGATCAAAATGATCTTATAGAAATTGAAAAAAAATATAAGGGGATATTAATTTGTCATTTTTGTAATAAAAACAAACCAGACGAAAACAGTAAAATTTCAAAAACATTATATAAAGAAACACATAGAAGCTTCTTCCCGAGACGTGTAGAATTCTCCTATGTTAATGTTGATATCCCGCGATGTAAAAAATGCAAAGAAATACATTTGAACCTTAATAATAAATATCCAATTTTTCTGGTTGGTGGAACTATATTCGGCGGGTTATTTGGATCAATATTTGATAGCCATTTTATTATAGGTGGATTAATAGGTGTCGGTATTAGTTTCTTTATAGCAATAAAGTATGAAAATAGTCAATTAAATAAAAAAAACATAAAGAGCACATCTAAATCATCGTTATCAAAACATCCGATTTTAGCAAAAAAAATAGAAGAAGGTTGGACTTTTTCAAAACCTACAGCTTAATATTTAATAAGAGCAAATATGAAAGAGATTAGAAATATTAACTATAACAACCCTCAGTCACATCTTAATTTGGTAAATCAAATATTTGAAATCGAGCAAAAAACAAAGGATATCAAAGAGAAAAATTCGATATTGAGAAATATTAATAAACTAAAAGTAATTCTGGAAGATAGTTTTGGATTATCTTATCATAACCCTTTAGGTGAAAGTTATTCAGACACAAGAACCGATTGCGAAGCCACAATAGCGGGAGCAAATGTTGATAATCTTGAAATTGTAGAAGTAATACAACCAATTATTTTTTCTTCTTATAAAAATATTGAACACGTTATTAAAGTGATTGTTCAACCTGCGGTTGTCATTGTTCACTCAAAAACACATTAACCTATTAAGTTAACTGACATGGAAAACACAATAAACTTTGGCATTGATTTAGGAACTACAAATAGTGCCATTGCAAAGTTTGTAAAAGGAGATGTAATAATTTTTTCTAACCCCCAAGATTACGGTAGAAACACATTGCCTTCAGTTGTCTCATATCGAAACAATAATATTTTTGTTGGGAAAAAAGCGAAGGAATTTTTGGAAAAAGATCCTAAAAGTGTAGTCGGTATATTCAAACGAAAAATGGGAACTTCTGAAAGTTTTAAAATCAAATCGATTAATGAATCAAAAACTCCTATTGATCTTTCTTCTCAAGTATTAAAGGAACTAAAAACATTTGTAAATACTGGCGATATATTAGATTCCGCTGTAATAACTATACCAGCATCTTTTGACACAATTCAATCTAATGCTACAAAGCAAGCAGGTATGGATGCTGGATTTAAGCAAGTAGTCTTACTTCAAGAACCTATTGCTGCAAGTTTGGCATATGCAAATATGAAGAAGGAAAAAGAAATGAAGGATGGACGATGGTTAGTATATGATTTAGGGGGAGGAACCTTTGATGTCGCTTTGATTAAAATCAATGATGGGGAAATGAGTGTTTTAGATCATGAAGGAGATAATTTTTTAGGTGGAACTGATTTTGACAATATTATATTAGAAAAAATAGTAATTCCAAAGATCTGTGAACAATACAACTTTTCGACGTTAGAAGATGATCTGAAAAGTGCATCTGGTAACCTTAATGCTAAATACTATGTACTTTTAAGACGAGCTGAGGAGGCAAAAATAATATTATCATCAAAAACTTCAACTGAAATAACTATTGATGGTTTTGAAGATAATGACGGTATCAACGTGGATATGGAAATTGTAATTACTCGCTCTGAGTTTATTGATTTAATAAAGCCATATATCGATAGTACTATTGAGATGATAAAAAAAATAATTACTCGAAATTCATTAAAACCGATTGAACTACAATTTACACTGATGGTTGGTGGAACTACATATATCCCATACGTTCGGAGTCGTATTGAGGAAGTTCTTCAGATACCAGTAAATTGTGAAATTGACCCAACAACAGCAGTAGCAATCGGCGCTGCATATTATGCATCAACTAAACAAAAAGAGCTTTCGAATAATAAATCCAATAAAAAACAAACATCAATTTCAATAAAAGCCTCATATAATAAGGCATCTAAAGAGAAAGAAGAGTTATTTGCCGCTAAAATCACAGGAGATATATCTGACTTAAGTTATCGTATTATTAGACAAGATGGCGGTTATAACTCTGGTATAAAAAAATTATGCCAGAGAATAAATGAAGATTTGCCTTTAGTTGACGGTGCATATAATTATTTTACATTTACGGTTTATGATCAGCAAAATAATGTAGTTGAAACTGATTTAGAGTCCATAGGCATTAATAGCGGATTTGGTATTAGCGGACAACCTATTCCTGAAGATATTTGTTTAGAAGTAGATGATTATGATAATCCAGGAAAAACAAGATTATTACTTGTATTTCAAAAAAACTCTATATTGCCTCTTTTTTGGGAGAAAACTTTTCCATTAAATAAAGGATTGATAAAAGGAAATAATGATGATTGTATTTATATAAAGGTTTTAGAAGGTTCTCATTCGGCTTTGCCTGAAGCCAATAAAATAATTGGATATATAAAAATTAAAGGGATGGAGATTAGTAGAGATATAGTTAAAGGTTCAGATATTGAAATTTCAATTTCAATATCTGAGTCAAGAGATATTGAAATCTCTGGTTATGTATGTATGACTGATCAAGAATTCAAAACAACCTTTAATTTTACGAAAAGGAACACTCCAATAGAATTTTTAAAGGAACAGGTTTTGGATTTATCTGAAAAATTAGATTTGGAATTACAAGAATCAACTGATAATGAAGACTATGAGACTGCTAGTGCATTGCATAAACTTAAAAATGAAATGCAGGCGGTTAGTCACGAAACAGAACGCCTTACCACTGATGATGTTACAGATAAACGATATCAACTTGAAGATAAAAAGAGAAAAATTGCACAAGAAATTGATAGTGCCACAAAAAATAAAAGGATACAGCAAGTAAAAGCGCATTACAAGGAAATAAAAGAAGAATGCAAAAATATGTTAGATGCAAATGGTAACGACCATGAACATAAAGCCTATAATGATATAGTATTACAAGAAAGCGCATTTTTTGCTACGAATAGCCCATTAAAAATTCAAGAGAAATCTGATGAAATGCATTTTATTTTATCAAGGATTAGATGGAGAACCCCTGAATTTTTATCCGATATTTTTAATTGGTGTAAAAATAATCAGACAAGAATGAATGATCACACTCAGGCAAAAAGTCTAATTGATGCCGGTAATTTTGCAATTGAAAGTCAAAATTGGGAAAGACTATCTGAGATTAACCGTGGTTTATTAAACTTACTCCCAAGAAATGCAGAAAATGAAGCAATAACAAGAATAGGTTATTTTTAACGTTAAATATTATTCCTCCGGCAATTAGAAGTGTTAATCCTTTGTCTTTAAAACATGGGGTAAGTAAAGTCCATACTGTTTTTTTGTCAACACCTATAGTTGCCGGAGGAATAACAAAGAGCCCCGCAGTAAAGTTACAGGGCACTTTGTTGATCTTCAATACCTTCCCTTAATTTTATCAGAACTGACCGGTCGTGGCAGCTTTCGAGAAGCTGCTTGATGCTCTGCCCTGTTATCGGGTACACGGGGTTAGCAATATCAAGGAGAGGAACGAGTACGAACTTCCTGTATTGCAACTGGGGATGAGGTATTGAAAGTGCTTCCGTACTGATAATCTGGTTGTCATAGAGCAGAATATCCAGGTCAATGACCCGAGGACTCCAGCGAGGGTATTCTTCAGACCTTCCAAGCCCTTGCTCAATGTTTTTACAGTGCTGACGAAGCTCTTCTGGTAAAAGAGCAGTCTCAAGAAGAACAACACTGTTATAGAAGCGATTCTGACTTGTTTCGCCAACCGGTTCAGTCATATAAACCGGTGAAACACTGCTTACTGATGTCTTATCGAGAAAAACAAGCCGGTTTACCGCTTCCTGAAGATACCTAAGACGATCTCCGATATTGGAGCCTATTCCGATAAATACCTTGTGCAGCGGCATAATTTCAGAGACGAGTAATAGAGTAGTCGGCTTCGGCATAATCGCATATACCGTCAACAGGCGGATTTCGTTTACGCACCTTGATGGTTATATGATTAATAACAGGAAAGTCCTTGAGAAGATAGTGCGCTATCTCATAAGCGATCGCTTCAATGAGAAAGTACTTTTTAAGAGTCAATGTTTCACGTATTTTTTTGTACACCGTTCCATAATCGATGGTTTTGCTGATATCATCATTGCGTGCTGCATCAGTGTAATCGAAAGAGAGTTCAGCATCGACTTCATATTTCGCCCCGATTCGATGTTCTTCCCTGAGCACTCCATGATGTGCATAGAAAACCATGTTTACCAACCTGACGCGGGAAAAGGAGCGCTGAGCCATAAAATAAAGTTCAAATGATCGTTTCTTTTAAAACTAACAATGTTAACGACAAAAGTCTGAAATCAAAATGGAAAAGCGTAAATTTTCAGCCTAACCGTGCACTCGTTTTCATCTTGTCAGAATCAATTTGATATGCCTGCGCAATCACTGAAGCTTGAGTAGACTGAATGGTAAAAAAGTGTTAACTTCAACGTGCTTATCGATTAAACTATAGATGTCGATAGAAAACAGTGCGTCCTTTAATTCTTGGCGTGTTTTAAAGACTGAGGATTGATGCTTTTAATTGCCGGAGCAATAACAGCTTAAATCCAAACGTAAACTATTTGAATATTTGAAGTTAAAATCAAGTTCATCAACTATGATAAAGGCAAAAAACAATTTTTATGAGAGCTGTCGCTCAAGGGCAATTATGCTTGCTCTTGAGGAAGATCGCTATACTGGAGATATCACAACCCTTGCGACCATTGAACCTCATCAAGAGGGTGGCGCAGAGATAAGAGCCAAAGAAGATGGTATCGTAGGTGGTATTGATGTTGGCGTAGAGGTGTTTGCGATGTGTGACCCTGAACTTATGATTGTGCCGCATCGAAAAGACGGCGAATCTGTCCATTCCGGTGACCTTATCTGTGAAGTTAAGGGAAAACTCTCATCACTACTTGTTGGTGAACGTACCGTTCTAAATTTCATGCAGCGCATGTCGGGCATAGCAACCAGAACGAGATACTATGTAGAAAAAATCAGTCACACTGCTGTTAAAATTCTCGATACACGGAAAACCGCTCCCGGGTTGCGCTATTTTGACAAGGAAGCCGTTCGAATCGGCGGAGGCAGCAACCACCGTTTCGGACTATTTGACATGATTCTGATCAAAGATAATCATATTGACGCTTCATGCGGCATAACCCCGGCTATTCGCCATGCCCAGATATATCGTGAAAAACAAGGACTGGAAGTAAAAATTGAAACCGAGGTTCGTAATCTGGATGAGTTAAAACAGGCAATGGCATGTGGAGCGGATATTATCCTGCTCGACAACTTTACACCTGATGTTATGAGAGAAGCTGTTGATTATGTCAAAACCGCTTGCAGCAATCAGGTTCTGCTTGAGGCATCAGGCAATATTGGTCTGCACAATGTTGTGGAAATTGCAGAAACTGGAGTTGATTACATTTCTATCGGCGAGCTGACGCACAGTGTAAAAGCGCTGGATCTTTCAATGAAAATTGGACTTGCCTGAAACAAACGATATGGAGATTGGAATTGATATTGTCGATCTTGACCGGATCGAAAAAGTATACAACCGATACGGTATCAAGTTTCTTCGGAAGTTTCTTTCCGAAAAGGAAATTTCGGTCTGTCTGCATAAACCTCAAGTTATCGCAAGTATCGCCGGTCGGTTTGCTGCAAAGGAGGCTGTTGTTAAAGCTCTCGGAACAGGCTTTTCTGGAAGGATACACTGGAAAAGCTTTGAAATTTTCAATGATGAACGAGGGCGTCCGTTTGTTCGAATCGTTGATTCCTCTTGCTTTCCTTTAGATTGTTCCGTTAAAATATCTATTGCTCATGACCGTCGCGCTGCAGTTGCAACAGCTTTGTTAGCAATACAGTATTAATGAGAGAGATTGAGAAGTTGTTCTGCGGGAAAAAAACAGGTGTTCTTTTTTCGAAAACACCTGATTTTCCTCCAATTCACTGAATCATGCCTGATGAAGCGGGATAGATTTTTCTTCTTCGATGATTGTTACTTTTGACTTAATGATATCGTAAATCTTATCCTTAAGAATAGTATCAGTAATGTAATCCCTAAACTCTGTCGAAAGATAAGTGCTAAGAATATCCTCTTTATTCAAAGATGTAGACTTACCGGCTTCTTTTTCCGCGTAAGCCTTTATATCTTCGTCCGTTACTGTGAGCTGGACGAGTTCAGCAATTTTCTGGCTGATAAGCAGCCAGCGTGCGTGTTTTTCAGCATTTGGTCTCATTGTAAGGCGAAACTGTTCAGCGTCGAATCCTTTCGGAAAACTACCGCCTATTTGCCGTTTGGAATTTTCAACCAGCATGTTCGAGAAAGATTCGATCATGGATTTCGGAGTGGAAACCGGATTTTCTTCAATCAGTTTTGCTGAGATTGATTCAAGCAAATCTTCATCGGATTTCAATATAAAGTGCTGTTCAAGCTGTATACGAACATCATCAGTAAAATCAGTCACGGATTCAAAGCGTTGCCCGCTGATCTCTTTGACCAAATCATCCGTTAATTCAGGGAGTTCAAGACGCTTTACCTCCTTAATGGCAATACGGAAAGTGGTCGGTTCTGTATCGGCATCTATCGGTTCAGCTGTAACATCCACAACATCTCCAGCTTTTTTCCCTATAAGCGACTTTCGGAAAAGATTATCCACTGGAAGGTACTCAAGGTTAAAGTGATGGTTTTCCGTTTTCTGATTTTCTTCAGGTTCACCATTGTCATTAAGGCGATTGACATCACCAATCACAGTGTCTGTGATTGATGCGATATCATCAACACTTATCATGGTACCGTGTCCTTTAAGAATCAAGTTTACTTCACGCTTGACATCTTCATCAGTAATGATATAGCGGGCTCGAGTAAAAGAGTAGCCACTGTAATCTTTAAGTTCAAATTTAGGATGAAACTCATAAGAGAGTCTGATAAGAAGCTGATCAAGATTAAAAGAGAAGTCAATCAATTGAGCACGGCTTGCCGGTTTGATATTTTCAGCATCAACAATTTCTCCAAAATATTTCGATGCCATTTTTTCAGCTATGTTAGCCTCAATTGATGAGCCAACAAGTTTCTTAATCAAACCTATAGGAGCATGTCCTTTTCTGAATCCCTTGATCTGTACAGTTCTTTTAGCTTCTTCCAATTCCTGATTATATGCATCACCGAATTCTTCAGCGGAAAGAATAATTTCTACTTCCTGTTCGGTTTCGCTTACGTTCTTGATATTCTTTTGCAAGGCTTTCTTTGATTAATTGAAAAATTGTTAAAATTTAAGGTTTAAAAGATAAGCATTAATCCTCTTTTATAAAAGAACGCTATCATCGTAACTATCTTACCGTTTAGGTTTATAAATCAATGTTGAAAACGGTGCATCCTGTAGAATCCGCTCGGCCGCTTCAGCAATATCATCCAATGTAACAGCTTCAATCGCAGCTATCTTTTCTGCGGGTTCAATATATCTTCCAAAGTAGGAAAGATCCGATGCCACCTGCGACATTCTAAATGTCATTTTTTCCATCCCCATTATATAGGTTCCGAGCAGTTTAGTTTTCGCCGTTTGCAAATCCTCCGGCTCAGGATGTTTAAGGGCAGCGCTTTGAAGTAGATTTCTGATGAGCTCAAGGGTAAGTTTGGTTTTATTGTTGTCAGTACCCGCATAGATGTTAAGTGCAGTCAGATCATCAAAAAAAGTGACGGATGAATAGACGTTGTAGACCAGTCCCCGTTTTTCGCGAAGTTCAAGATTAAGAATGGAACTCATACCAGTGCCAAGCATACAGTTGAGCAGCATAAAACTATAGAAACTCGGGTCGTAACGTGCTATTGCTGTACCAAGTACAATTTGCGCCTGGAAAAGTTGTTTTTTCAATGTGAGAGTAAAAGGAGTGTAATACTCCATACAGAATGGCTGTCGTATATATCTATCGCTGGCCTCCTCAGCAAGCGAACCAAGAAAATGTTCAGCGAGCTTCATGATATCGTCATGCCTAACATTACCTGTCACAGTGAGCAACATGTTTCGGGGTATATAGTGCCGCCGCATGAAGTTTTTCAGGTCATCATCTGTGAATTCTCGCACGCTTTTTTCTGTACCGAGAATCGGTCTACCGAGAGGATGGTTTGGAAATGAACGTAGGTCAAGCTCTTCAAAAATCAGCTCTTCAGGGGTATCATTAACACTGTTGATCTCCTCAATGACTACATCTTTTTCTTTTTTTATCTCTTCGAACGGGAAAACAGGGTCACAGACAAGATCCGAAAGCAGTTCAAAGGATGATTCAAGATGTTCACTGAGGCAACGCAAGTAGAGACAGGTGTGTTCTTTTGTGGTGTAAGCATCAAAATAGCCTCCGTTTTTTTCTGTGTTTCTTGCAATATCAAGGTAAGAGCGCTGTTTTGTACCTTTAAAGAGTGCATGTTCAATGAAATGAGCAAGCCCCTGACATTTATCGGGATCATCCCGTGAACCAGCATCAATCTGTATGCCAAGGGTGATACTTTCTACATAAGGTACCGCATCGGTGACCACCCTTAATCCATTTGTCAGAACATCCTGTTGAACAGGCATTGCTAAAAAGGGTGTTGCCTGATACAGCTTGTTTTCTTTTGTCATTACGGAAAAGTTTTCTGATGCTTATGACAGAAATTGAATGCAATGTAGTTTTAATTCTTATTTTTATGAACAGTAAAGCTTTGCTATTATTTCATACCTGATTGCTTCGGTTTGTTTTTTCAGGGAGTAAAGAATGACCGAACATTGAACTCTGGAAAACGCACAGACTGTTGTTACCGGAAGTATCATCTGTATATTTGCAAGAACTGAAAGAGAGAACTATTCAGCCTTTAATGTCCAAATCATCCATTGTCATAACTGGGGCTACCGGATATATCGGCTCCCAAATTCTGCTTACGCTCCTCTCCCGGTTTTCTGGACATTTGAGTATCAAGGTGATTGCCCGACACAACTCGGACACCTCTTTTCTCAATGAATTACCTGTTGAAATTGTGAAAGCTGATATCCTTGACTCTCTTGCTCTCATTGATGCATTCAAGGGAGCGGAAACAGTGTTTCACTGTGCAGGTCTTATCTCCTATACAAAAAATTTTCGGAATGCGCTTTACGAAACCAATGTACTTGGTACCAGAAACGTTGTCAATGCTTGCATTTTCAACAATGTACGCAGGCTTGTGCTGACCAGTTCCATTGCAGCAGTCGGTACTACTGAGAACGGTTCACCTGCCAGCGAATCAACAGTCTTTCAAGATTGGCAGCGGAAGAACAGCTATATGGAGTCTAAACACCTGGCCGAGCTTGAGGGACTTCGTGGTGTAGCCGAGGGCTTGGATGTTGTAATGGTGAATCCCGGAGTTGTAATTGGAGTTGACCGGAAAAACGCAGCATCAGTCAGTTCGTCGAACGAGGTACTGCGGTTGATCTACCAGGGCAGGCTTCCTGTCTATCCTTCAGGAAGCACCGGTTTTGTGGATGTCCGTGATGTGGCTGATGCTCATATTGCAGCATGGCAGAAGGGACGTTCCGGTGAGCGTTATCTTATTGTTGGTCATAACCGTTCATTCCTGGAACTTTTTAATTGTATTAGAAGCCTTACTGAAAACCCGGCCCGACCATTTTTCAAAGTGCCAAACTACCTGGGGCTGTTAGTCGGTCTCGGAGGCGAATTTTGGTCAATTCTTTCAAATAAGCCATCCTTTATCAGCTTGGAGAGCATACATATTTCATCAAAGCTACTTTCATACAGCAATAACCGTTCAGTTGAGGAGTTGAAACTGCGTTATCGGGAACTTTCAGAAACGCTCACGACTATTGTCAGCTGAAGAAGTCGATCTTTATCCAATTTTATCATACTTGTGCTATGGATACCAAGAAAATCGAACAGACAACACCGAGTGTTGATCCAGCAAAACTCAAGCAACTTAACCTTGCGGTTGAGGTTCTTGAAAAACAATTTGGCAAGGGTTCTATAATGCGATTGGGTGATAGCTCAGCCGTAATGCAAGTACTGTCGATTTCAACAGGATCCATGACACTTGACTTTGCTCTGGGAGTCGGGGGGCTTCCCCGCGGCAGAGTAACTGAAATATATGGACCTGAATCATCAGGCAAAACAACCCTAGCCTTACATGTGATTGCTGAAGCTCAGAAAGAAGGAGGAATTGCAGCACTTGTTGACGCGGAACATGCATTTGATCCTTCCTACGCTCGTCGCCTCGGTGTTGATATCAACTCAATGCTCATCAGTCAGCCCGAATCCGGCGAACAGGCACTTTCAATTGTTGAAACACTGGTCAGAAGCGGCGCTGTTGATGTCGTGGTGGTTGATTCCGTTGCGGCCTTGGTTCCCCAGGCTGAGCTTGAAGGAGAGATGGGCGACAGCGTTGTTGGGCTCCAGGCTCGGCTTATGAGTCAAGCTCTGCGCAAACTAACCGGTGCTATATCAAAATCAAGCTGCGTCTGTATTTTTATCAACCAGCTCCGCGATAAAATCGGCGTCATGTATGGCAGCCCTGAAACAACAACTGGGGGCAAGGCTTTGAAATTCTACTCATCAGTGCGACTGGATATCCGTAGAATCGCTCAAATCAAGGACGGTGAAGAGATTGTCGGAAATCGTACCAAAGTAAAGGTTGTTAAAAACAAGGTAGCCCCCCCTTTCAGGATTGCCGAGTTCGATATTCTTTACGGTGAGGGGATTTCGGCTGTAGGTGAACTAATTGATCTTGCTGTTGAGTTTGGAGTTGTGAAAAAATCCGGCTCATGGTTCAGTTACGCCGAAGAAAAGCTCGGCCAAGGTCGTGAAACTGTCAAAAAAGCACTTCGGGACGATCCGTCACTTTTCAAAAAAATTCATGCGCAGGTAAAGGAACTGATGAGAGGGCCTGTCGATGTTATAAATGGATAGTGATGAAAATCGGAACCATAGAGATTGATCGTCCGGTCATTCTTGCACCGATGGAAGATGTGACTGACAGAGCCTTCAGGCAACTTTGCAAACGAAACGGAGCAGACATTGTCTATACGGAGTTTATCAGCGCTGAAGCACTGCGGAGAGGTGCTGAAAAAACCGTGCGCAAGCTGAAAATCGATACTGTTGAACATCCAATCTCTGTGCAGATTTTTGGCAGCAGTATTGACTCAATGATTGAAGCTGCTGTAATTGCTGAAGAGTTCCGCCCGGATTATCTTGATATCAATTTCGGATGTCCAACCAAGAAAGTAGCAGGCAAAGGAGCTGGCGCAGCCTTGCTCAGGGAACCGGAAAAAATGGCAAGCATTGCCGAAGCAGTTGTGCGCGCAGTAAACATTCCGGTAACAGCCAAAACAAGAATCGGATGGGATAGGGAATCAATTAATATTATTGATATTCTTCACCGTCTTGAGGATGCCGGTATCCAAGCTCTGGCAGTTCATGGACGAACCAGAAGTGAAATGTATAATGGCAAAGCGGACTGGAACTGGATCCGTGAAGTAAAACAACAGGCGCGAATACCAATTATCGCGAATGGTGATATATGGACGGCTGAAGATGCCGTCGCCATGTTTGCAGAAACAGGTGCTGACGGAGTAATGATCGGCAGGGGATCAATTGGTAATCCTTTTATTTTTGCCAGTGCAAAAAATCTTTTAAAAACCGGTCAACCGATGCCTTTACCGGATTTTCGTGACAGGATCAATGTGGCAATTGAACACTTAAAGCTTTCAGTCCAGTTCAAGGGTGAAAAGTACGGAACGCTTGAAATGCGCCGACACTACTCAACGTATCTGAAAGGGTTACCGATGGTATCACGGGTACGTAACAAACTGGTACGTGAGGAGCATTCGGAGCAGGTTATCGAGATTCTTCTATCTTACAGTCAAGAGTGCGAAAAATATGCAAGGGCGGGAAAAATCCCTGATTATGCGGAATACCTTAATGACCATTCAGATAAATTAATTTTGAATTACTAAGAATCTCTTCGTAAATAATTTGACTTTGACAGTACTTGCTGACATGCCCTTGATCAGGAAAACAGTTTTCAAATAAATAAATAGTTGGTAAAACTGATGCTATTATTGCCTTCGAATAACATTGAATTTATTTACTAATAAGCTTCTAAGTAAACAGTATAAAAATAAGTTATGAATACTTCGACGTCCCATTGCCGGGTAGCAGTGCTGGGTGCAACAGGACTTGTTGGACGCACAATGCTTCAGGTCATGGAAGAAAGAAAATTTCCTGCTACCGATATTGTTCCTATTGCCTCCTCCAGAAGCGCCGGTCAGGTGGTTCAGTTCAAAGGAAATGAGTTCATTATCCGCGAGCCGTCAAGAGAATCGTTCCGTGGCGTTGATATCGCACTCTTTTCCGCAGGCGCTTCAGCCAGCAGGGAGTGGGCTTATGTGGCTGCAGAAGAAGGAGCAATTGTCATCGACAATTCTTCAGCATTTCGCATGGATCCGGATGTCCCTCTGGTTGTTCCAGAAGTAAATCCCGAAGCCATATTCAAGGCGAATGGCACACCTGAACCCATTATCGCCAATCCTAATTGTTCGACCATTCAGATGGTGGTGGTACTAAAACCACTTCACGATATTTTTGGTGTCAAAAGGGTTGTGGTTTCTACCTATCAGTCAGTTACCGGTAAAGGAAAAGCTGGACGCGATGCCCTTGAAAGCGAACTGGCCGGAGAAAAACAGGAACAGTTTACCCATTTTCACCAGATAGCTTTCAATGCCGTACCTCAGATTGATGTGTTCACAGAAAACGGTTATACCAAAGAAGAAATGAAAATGGTGAACGAAACCCGTAAGATCATGGGTGATGAGTCCATAAACATCTCTCCAACAACGGTACGAATTCCTGTATATGGTGGTCATGGAGAATCTCTCAACATAGAACTGTCGTGCGATTTTGACATTGAGCAGGTACGTACACTTCTCGGTCGCTCACCAGGCATTATCCTGCAGGACGATCCTTCAGCCCGTATTTATCCCATGCCACTTACCTCCTATGAACGTGATGAGGTCTTTGTCGGCAGGATTCGCCGTGATTACTGGCATCCGCAAACCATCAACATGTGGATTGTTGCAGATAATCTAAGAAAAGGTGCAGCAACCAATGCCGTCCAGATTGCCGAGGTTATCAATGCGAAACGGTCGTAGAGTACTTTTTGTGCTCAAAAGCCATCAGTGCAACACTGATGGCTTTTACTGCAGCAGATGAAGAAATCGGAAATTTTTTCGGGTTACTGATGGATATCAAAGAGGGAATTACCAGTGGCCTCAAAGTTATGGAGGTTTCTTTGCCAATTACTGTAGTCATTGCTCTGTCTGCCCATTTACCAGTAATCTGAAAGTCCATTTCACGGTAAACAGGGTTAGCAACAATTTCACTGATTGAAAAATATTCAGCTTCCTTCCGGTTTTTTATTTGCCGATACGAAAACTTTTCAATTCTTCCATTTTTCGATACAGCAAAGAGCATGTATTGTTGTTCAAGCTTGAGAATAACCTGTTCTGTATTCGTAAACTTCGACAAATAGAGAAGAGGAAGCAGGGCTGCTCCCATGAAGACTATCCGGTAATTTACAGAAAAGTGATTCACAGCAATTCTGCAAGGCTCTGCAGGATAAAAGAGTAGCAGATGCTTTACATACGGTACGTTACCGCAAGCTTCGTCAGCATAACTGCTGACATCAAAGCAGTACTCTTCGGGACGGTTTAAAAAGTATCCCGCTTCAATCCTACAATACTTTTGAGCAGCTTCGAAGCTGGCTCCTTCGGGCAAATATGCCAGTAGGGGCTGGAAGTTTGCAGGTTCCATACACAGCGCAATTTCTTCCTGGCTCCATTTTTTCAAGTAGTCTGAAAGCCTTTTCAGCAGGCGATTTCCTTTATCGCCAGCAATGTCATCAAGGCCGAACGGAAAAAGTTTACAACCACTAAGGCTATAAGTGTCAATGCCAGAGGTTTTCAGCCGGACTATGGCGCACTCTTTGGTATCAATAGTACAAGCTATCTGGCTTTGACTCATCACTCGAGGGTAAAATGTTTTTTCAGGAGTTCAAGCTTTTTTTTGCCGACTCCCTCAACTTCTAAAAAGTCCTTGAATTGTTCTACTTTCCCTCCTTTTGCTGTTCTGAAAGTAATCAGCCGGCCAGCCATAACCGGACCAATTCCCGCTATTTTCTGCAACTGTCCTATATTTGCCTTATTGAATGAAATGGTACCATTAAATACCTTTTTTTTAACAAAATGGCGGGTTCTATTCTTTTCTGCATCAACTTCATTGAGTACATCCTCTCTAACTTTTTCCTGATCAACAAAAGCAAATCTGATCAGGCTATCTACTTCTGCTTCACGGTACCGTGCAGATTCAGCTTTTTTTATAAGCTGGTCGGTTTTCTCAACTGAGCGAACATTTTTCAGGATCCCTCCGAGCACCAAAAATCCTAAAAGGAGTGATATCAGAGAGATTTCCGCTTTGGTCAGGCTCAGTCTCTGGGAAAGTTTTTCAAAAGTAATCATTATAGCCTTAAACTACATGTGTACAAAAAAACTTATTTCAAAAAAAACTCTACTGATCCGTTAATACCCTGTATTATAATAGGGTAAGGTGCTACTCCCCTGTCATGGGCAGGCATTTCAAGGGTTTTTACAAACTTACAACACCGTCCTGTTTCTGGGGAGTATTATAAGCAACATCACTCCCTTGATACTCAATGCTCTCTGTATCAACATAAGCACTTGAACTTTCTCCTGAAGAAACTTGCACCCAATGCTCAGCGAAAGCCGTCGGCACAAACAAGAATAACAGCGCAACAGATAGCAGTAACTTTTTCATGGGCATTTCATTGTTTTGTGTGAGATTCAGCTATTGGCATTGTACTTGTTGATACACTGTTAAACCTTCATCACTTTCATGCTCTCTTCACCGAATTGACTGATAACGCGGATAGCAATGGTTTGATTGGGTTTTATTGCAATCGGATGTGATGTAAAACCATAAAGGCGGTCGAAGGCTTCCTCATCAATTTCGATTTTAAGGGTTTTTTCGGCGTTTCGTTTTGTTCTGGAGCGGGCGAGGTCGTTGAGGCATTTTTTCCATTGATCGAATTCATCTCGGTTGCCTCCGCAGAAGAAAACCTGTTTCACCACAAAGTTGCTGCCGTCGTAGTCGTCGTCAACCATCCAGTATGCTATATCCGCAACACTGCGGGCTTTGACTTCGTCTTTTATTGGGTCGTAAATGTCGAGGCCGCAGATTTCAACGGTAGCTTCACTGCCGGATGTGTGCAGTTTTATGTCGGGCTCGCCGATGGTAATGAAGGAACCGGCCTTTTTGTCTTTTTTCATGAGGCCGTCCTGCATGAGGTCGTCGTGCATTCGGGCTTTGGTGACCTCGAAGGTACCCATACTTGTCGTCTGGGTGCTGCTGACAATGTCGCTTTCAAAGCTGAAACCAAGTATCACCAGCCAGTTCGCATCGCCGCGCTGGCGGCACTCTTTAACCGCTTCGTTGACAGCCTGCTTGCTGACTGTGCCGAACTTTGGCCCAATATGGAAGTAGGCTTTCTTTTCACCTTCAGGCGTCTGATAGAATCCTTCGGCATGGAGGGTGGAACTGACCAGTCGTTCAATACGGATAAAGACGGCCTGCTCGTTTTTGATGCCGTTTTTTACACCGGCTGATTTCAGATGTTCGAACACCCGCTCTTCAAATCTCACCATTCCTTCGGTGTCGGCGGCTGTTGCCGTTACCGCTTCCGGAGTGACTGGTTCGTAGTTCTGGAGTGTCTCGACCGTGAATGGACCGCAGACCCGAAGCTTCTTTTTGTTTTCGTAAGGCTTGTCGTACAGTGTTTCGGTTGCCGGCGGTTCGTCGTTGGCAAGGGATTTCAGGGTAATGTGCGGCACCTCTTCATACACAAACCCTTGACGCACATCTCCCGACTTTTTGTTTTCAGGCTTTTCAGCAACACTCTTTTTGATTTTGCCATCCTTCTCAGCACTCTGCACATCAACATCACTGTAGAGATGGTAGTAAGGAAAGGTTGCCGTCATCAGACGGGTTTTTGCAATATTCAGCGCAATGCGGCTGGTGTCGATGGTCATCCAGCGCCTCCCCCACTGCTCGGCAACATAGGCCGTTGTACCGCTGCCGCATGTCGGGTCAAGCACCAGATCACCCGGGTCGGTGGTCATGAGAAGACAACGCTGAATTACTTTTGAATAGGTTTGAACGATATAATTTTTTTCAGCGGCATAAGTACTTTGTTGAGTATCAGACCAAAAATTATTTAATGAAACAACAGGAAAATCTTCAGCATAACGTACATATGCCAAAGTATTCTTTATACCAATTAATCTATTTAATCCTGCTAATTTTTTAAAACCCTCTAAATTTGATTTCCAAAATGCCCCTTTAGATGGGCTATATTTTTTTCCTCCAAACTCAAATTCAAATTCAGAATTATTTCCACCACTTTGAGAAACTAAAGGCGCTGTAATAAATCGTTTACCTTTTTGTATTACTTCCTCACCATTTAATTGATCAGCGTTAAGACGATATCGATTTCTATCCTCATCTTCTATCCAATTATATCCTTGATTTAAACTTTTTAATGTCCGTTCAGTATATAATTGTCTAAACTTGATATTACTTTTGCTTTTTCCATACCAAATAATAAAATCATTTACATTATCCAATAATACACCCATCTTGCCTGCTGTCTTAATAAAGGATATGGTACTCACAAAATTTTCACTTCCGAACACCTCATCCATGAGGCACCTGACCAAGTGCACATTTTCATCGGAAATCTGCACAAAGCATGAACCGCTTTCGGTCAACAATTCGCGTGCAATCAGCAGCCGGTCACGCAGGTAGCTGAGGTAGCTGTGGATGCCGAGTTCCCATGTATCGCGGAACGCCTTGATCATTTCCGGTTCACCGGTGAGATGCTCATCACTGCCGTCCTTGACGTTGCGGTCGTTGAGCTTCATCTGCCAGTTGCTGTTGTACTTGATGCCATAAGGAGGGTCGATGTAGATCATCTGCACCTGCCCGGCCATGCCTTCTCGCTCCAGCAGGCTTGCCATCACGAGGTGGCTGTCGCCCTGAATGAGCCGGTTTGTCCAGCCGTCTTGATGGCTGTAATATTCCGACACTTTTTGCAGTTCATCCTTTTCAAGTGCGTTGCCGAACAGCTCGTTTACCGAAAAAAGGTCCATCTGGTCGAGAGGATTTTTCTCCTCCACTACCCTGTGCAGACCGGCAACAAGCTTTTCCGGAGCAATATGCTCGTGCCGGTAAAGAGAGCGGATATCGACATTCAGCAGAGTATCGGTATCGTCAGCACCATACTTGTTCACCCAGAACAGTTCGGGATCCTGCCCGCGATGCACCACCGGATTTTTCGGCAGTTCCAGCGTATGCCTGCCGCCGAGCACTTTGGGACTCGCCTCTTCGTACCCTGCCTCTTCTTTTGAAGGAATATGGGCACGGGTATCAGCCTTGTGCCGTATGGATGAGATATTGTCGGCCATAGTCTTTTTATTAAAAGCTTCTGAAAAGTGCTACCAAGAGTGTTTGAAGGTCTTTCAAAACAACCTTGTCGAGCTGCTCATGTAAACGCAGATATCTGCCATTGGTTCAGATTATCGTGTTGATCTTGTTTATAAGCTGGTTCCTGATGTCGCGAATGTCGTTTGCTATTTCAATGAAGTGCCAGCGGCCGAGGGAGTAGGTTTCCTGCACAGCGTTGACGGCAGGCAGCCATCGGTTTTCCACGAACCACTTCTTTTCAGCCTTGTCTTTACTCATGCCGCTGATCTCGATCATGAGGTTGAGCGGCTCCCCTGCCGGCGTTGCAATAGAGGCGATAAAGTCTGGATAGTACTGCCTGTCCTGCCCCTCCTTGACGTAAGGTACGGTAAAACCGAGAAACTGGTTCTTGACATAGCTGATAACCTGAGGCAACTCTTCGAGGGTTTTAGCGGCAATCCCTTCCCAGTCGCTGTCCATAGCCACATAATTGACATGGCTTTTGGTTGTGCTGTACACCTCTTTCGAGGTATTGCCGTTGACATATTTTGTACTGCCGAACCGGTTATAGTAGTTGAAAACCGGTCGGATGTACTCTTCGGTATTGATATGGGGATTGATACCCCTGACAATATGGTCGGCAATCTTTTTGCCATCCTCAAAGTACAGCAGGCGTTTGTAGCAGTCGTCCTGCTGGTTCAAAAGAATAACCTTGGTCTGGTACCACTCTTCAACAATAGCTTTCAGTTTGCCAAATAACTGAAAATGCGGATTCTGGTCATCGTCGGAAAAGTGGTACCGGATAAGCTCTTTGGTAATGAGAAAAACCAGCTCCTGTTCGCGCTTTTCAAGCACTGATGTTACCTGCAGTTTCTCTTCGTGCGGTGAAAAAGGGCTTGCAAGCGTGGTTTCAGTCGGGAATTTTGAAAAATCAAGCTCATAATTCTCAATACCTGAAAAGTCGTGACTGATGTAACCCTGAAGCTGTTCTGTGCGGTAACCGATGAGGTTAGGAAAGATGATTTCTCTTTCGCTCTCTCTTTCAGGGAGAGCCTTGATATGGGTGTAATCCGGCGGATCGGGATGAGGAGTCTTGCCGGATTTGAACATGGTAAAGGGTACGCCAATAATATGGGCATATTCGGGTGGAAATTTTTCGATCAGGTTTTCCGGTTTAAAACGGTGGCGCTCTTTTTCCGTAACCAGTTCTCCGGTATCCTTGCGCCAGGTCTGCAGGTAGTAGTTCATCCTCCTGAGTGCGCGTCCGGCAACCTGTTCGCACAGGAGCTGCGAACCGAATGCCCTGAGTCCCATGATGTGCGTGACCGTGTTGGCATCCCACCCTTCGGTCAGCATGGAAACCGATACAACGCAGCGGATATGAGCGCCGAGCTTGTTGCCTGGTTTGCCTACGGTATTGACTACTTCTCGCAGAATTTCCGCATCGGTGATTTTTTCTGCCGCACCCTGCCCTTTCAGCCGCGCGAAGTTCCGTTTGAATTCTGCAATTTCGGAGGCAAAAATTTTTTTGAACTCATCGTTGATCTGATCGGAATTTTCGAGAGCATCGCTGTCTATGAGCAGGGTTGGTGAACGGTGTTTCGGACGGCGGGTATCAGGGTCGTAATTGGAAAACATGGGGTAATGGCCATCCACAACCCTGATGACGTTTCCGTCAGCATCCTGCTCTTCATACCCGGCAATGAATTTATAGACCTCTTTTGAAACCGATGTGTTGTTGCAGACCACAATAAAAACCGGCGGTGCAGTGAAAAGAGTGGAGCGCTCTTCATGGCTGATCCGGCTTCCTTCGTAATATTCCCTGTAGTGGTTGTAAAACTGGTCAATGGCTCCCTTTACCAGTTTTGGAAGCTTGGGCGGCTCTTCCTGAATCTGCACACCTTCTTTTTTTGCTTCGGATTTAGTGCGCTTCCGGCCTTTTTTTGGAAGTTCGTCCCTGACATGGTCGTAAAGATTGCGCAACACCGGCATCGTGAGTTCCTGCGTGTTGTCGCTTTCGGGAATGAAAGGAATTTTTACCAGTCCCGATTCTATAGCTTCTATAAGGCCGAAATCACTGACAACCCAGGGAAACAGGCTATAGGCGTCATACCCTGACCCTTGCAGATAGTATGGCGTAGCTGAAAGGTCATAGATCTGCTGAAGCTTGTAGCGCCGGGCAATTTCGGTAAGACCGGTAAACCAGACTGCCGCTTTTGCATTTTCGTCCGACTCTTCATTATCCTCTGTTTTCCCTTTCGATTTTGGCAGATAGCAGTGATGAGCTTCATCGTTTAAAATAAGCAGTCGGCTGCCGGACTTGAAGCGGCCAAGCAGCCGTTTGACAACCTGATTGAAATCTTCTTTGGCTTCCTGTTTTTGCCCATCGGCGTCAAGCTTGCCGTCAAACGGACTTTTTTTGTTGCCCTGCAGGGTTTTCGGTTCAAATACATGATAATTGGTTACAATCAGGCGCGCATTAAGACCGTCAAGCTTCGGCTCCAGTGTACGGGGTACAAGGTCGCGGGCAGCGTAATAATCCTCTCGGTCATTTTTGTTGGGCGAACGTTTATCGACAAAAAGTACGCCAAGACGGTCTCGAATGGTAATACCGGGAGCAACAATCAAAAAATTATCAGCAAAACGGGTATCGTTACGGTATTCCTGACGGTTGAAATAGTGGTACAGCATCAGCATACCCATCACCACAGTCTTGCCGGTTCCGGTAGCCATTTTAAAGGCGATTCTCGGAAGCTGCTGCTCTTTATTGCTGCCTACCGAACAGTGGGCTTCATGCAGTCGGGAAAGAATGTACTGACCGGCGTTGCTCTTGGCAGCAATTTCGTTCAACCAGATTGCCGTTTCAAGCGCTTCACGCTGAGCAAAAAAAAGTTTTTTCACCGCATGACGCTCAGGATTGTCGAACCAGAAACTGAGGAGCTCCCTTGTTACTCTTGTAGTGCCGGAATAACTCGTTTCGCGCCACTTTCCAACTTCTACACGTACCTGATTGATCAGATAGTAGCCAAATTTTTCAGCATAGTCGTTGAGTTCGAATATTGAACCCTGCACATCCTGACGGGCAGGAATCGGCTGTATATCGGGAGTAAATATTCTGCGACCACATCGGATATCACTGTAGTTCAGTGAGCCATCTTCAGCGGTAGCGTAATGAAGCTTCGGCTCTTCGTAAGGAGTGTTGAGAATGGGGTTCAAATCACTCATGAAGCAAAGCGGCTATGCTGAATTGATGAAATATTCTGTCAATATAAAAAAACAAGTGCCGTTATAACACAATGAACGGATAGGGATGCGTGCTGTTTACACCTCCCGCTATTCCAGCAACCGAATTTGTTGCCAGTACCATTATTTTAATTCACATCTCTCAACAGAAGAGCTTATTCCATCTTGCAATCAAGTAAGCCTTAATATCCATTCACCGCCAGTCACTGAATGCAAGCAAAGTGCGAGGAGCCTTCCCTCATCTCTTCTACTGCTTGTCTACGACACACCAAGTTGACAGTTCCCTCGCTCCTCCTTCACGATTCTCATTTCTCGTTCCAATTGCCAAATCCTTGCTTCCTGTGCATCATGCAGGTTTCCAATGCCTGGAAATGCACTACTTCCGAACTGCTGATAGCTCTTTTTCCTCCGGTGCAGCAAATCAGCGTGAATACCAAGATCTTCAGCAATCGCTCACAGAATTTTCCCTCTTTTTTTTCGGAAAAATCCCTTCAGAAATGAACGTATAGCGTCTAAACTTTGTTATATAAAGTAGTTTATAAGTTTTCAGAGAACAAAAAGGTCTATTGTTGAAAGTGTAAGTTTCGGCAATCAAAAGAAGATAAAACATGCTCGAAACCATCGCAATCATTCTTCTTGTTCTCAGGTTACTTGGTCTTGTGAGTTCATATACCATGGGCGGGCTTATTCATGTTCTTCTGGTTTTTGCAATCGTGATAATTTTGATTCGTGGTTATTCAAGGTCGACGCATTTAACTGCAAATACGTGGGGTTTTCAGCGATAGGATGCCATTCCATGTGGAGAGGTATCATGTCTTGCAATTATTGACACAACTAAACAAAGGAGATTTGTTATGAGTACGAAAGACGCTTACAGAAAGAAAGTAGAAGCCGAGCTTGAGCTGGCGCAGGCAAAATTAGCTGAATTTAAAGCGAAAGCAAAAACAATGACAGAGGAGCTTCATGTCAAATATACTGAGAAAATCTGCAATCTTGAGCAGGTGATTGATTCTGCACAGATTAAGTTGAAAGAAGCGAGTGAGGCTGGTGAAGGGGCATGGGTGCATCTCAAGGATGGAGTGGAAAGTGCTTTGCGTTCATTGAACTCGGGTCTTCATGGCTTGGCGGATAAGTTTAAATGACATTACCGCTTATACGGTTTAGGGATAGATAGAGAAAACTGTACTTCGAAAAACGCTTCGATACTGGACTTGATAACAAGGGTTAAAGACATCTTTAGCTCACTATGAGGAAGGTGCATGATAAAGAAAAAAATAACACCGATGGATTTGATTGATGATATTTACAGTATTGCGTATTGGATGACTGGTTCCGAGATAGCGGCCAATAAGGTTGTATACAGTACCTATCTGAATGTCAATAGTGATACTTCTGAATGTGGGGTATTTAAAGCATTCAGGGAATGCTATTTCAAAAGTATTGATGAGGATATTTCATTACCCTTATCCGAATCGAAAAGTAAACTGAAAAAATCTTCAAGGGAGTCTCTACGCCAACGGTTTGCAGATATCAAACTTTCAGTCCTGATATCTGAGATTTCCGGACTGAAACATGGGGATATATCTAAAATAATCGGCAAACCCTTGGACTCCATAAGGTTATGGTTATCCTCGGGTAGTCAATCGCTTGCAGGCGGCCTGTCTTCCTTAGACAGCACACCCCAAGTCCGTCATTTCAATCTCTAAGGGTAGATTCCCTGAAGCTCTGCTTCGTGAATATATTGATTGATACATGAATTTAATACCTCGTAGCTCTGCAGGGAGGATTCTATATTGAATATAAACAGGAATATTTACTATGAACAACGAAAGAAGTTTTGCAAAACTCAAAAACATTATTACTGGTTTTGCCGTGTTATGCTTGTGTGCCATACCTGATGCACATGCAAGCGAGAGGGTTGGGCTTGGAATTATTGTTGGTGAACCCACCGGTTTGAGCATGAAATATTGGCTGGATGATACCACGGCGATTGATGCTGCTTTGGCGTTTTCGCTTTCAGATAATAATCAGTTGCAGTTTCATGCAGATTACCTGATACACAGTGGAATGTCAACAAAGAATAGCCGTTCGTTACTGTCTTATTATGGTGTTGGCGCAAGAATCAGACATGATGATAACGATACGCGTGTGGGCATTCGAGTCCCTTTCGGTGTCACCTATAATTTCTCTGATGTACCAGTAGATTTATTTGCTGAAATAGCTCCTGTGCTTGATGTTACCCCGGATGTGACTTTTGACTTGAACGCAGCGGTAGGCATTCGCTATTTTTTCCATTAACCGTTCTCCTTTTATTACTGGTATCCGGTGTTCAAATGAAGACAGCGGATATCTGGACTTGCTCTATTTTCGTAGACAGCGGAAGAAGCCGCACCTTTCTAAAAAGGAGGTATGCAGATGCCCGAAGCAACCTTACGTCGGCAGTACAGCAAAGAGTATAAAGAAGAAGCAGTCAAATTGGTGCTGAAGGGAGAAAAAACCTGCAGAGAGATAGCTGAATATCTTGGTATTCGCGATGATCAGCTGCATCGGTGGAAAAAGAAGTATCAGCAGTTTGGAAACAGTGCATTTCCAGGCATTGGAAACCTGCATGATGCACAGGAAGCAAAGATTCGACAATTGGAGACAGAACCGCGAATCGTGAAGGAGGAGCGGGCAATTTTAAAAAAAGCGATGGCTGTGTTCTCCAGAAACCCTCAGTGACCTACCGGTTCATGAAGGGTCATCACCATATCTTTGCTGTCAGCACGATGTGCTGCGTGTTCGGAGTTTCTGCCAGCGGGTATTATGGGTGGACACAGTGTCCGGAAAGTAAGCGACGCAAACAAAACAGGGAATTGAAAGAACAGATCAAGAAGCTTTTCAACAAGAGTCATGCAATCTATGGGAGTCCGCGAATCACGGCAGAGCTGCAGCAAATGGGGATTCCCTGCAGTCGCTCCAGAACGGCACGGTTGATGCGTGAACTGGGACTGCGAGCAAAAGCAGCCCGGAAGTTTTATCGGACAACAGACTCGAAGCACAACGATCCTGTTGCACCAAACCTGTTGGGGCAAATATTTTGTGCCGATGAACCCAATGAAGTCTGGACATCGGATATTACCTCTGTCAGAACGGCAAAAGGGTGGTTATACCTGACCGTCATGCTGGATCTGTTCAGCAGTGAAATCATCGGCTATGCAAAGCACAAAATGATTCAGAGTATGGGCAGTACCGGTAATTGCTAGGACAATGCGGTGACCGAAACCTTTTTCAAGAGTCTGAAAACCGAGTGGATTTATGGGCAAAAGTTCCAGAATCATGCAGATGCAAGGCGGGGCATCTTTAAATACATTGTAATGTTTTACAACCGGAAACGCAGGCATTCAATCTTAGGATACTTGTCGCCAGTCGATTTTCTTAACCGTTATCAACAATCATTACGCCTGACTTCTTGATGTGTATAGTTTTTTGTTGCAAGTCCAAGAGAAGAACACACTGGCCTGCAAGGCGTTCACGGGCAGTTTTGGGTTCTTTTACCATTTGTTGCGCAAGAGCAACCATCTTTTTACCGATTTTTGCTGGTCGCGCCATATCCTGTATAAGCTTTGTCTTTCAACTTTTGGACAATAACAACACTTACAATATTATACGTTACAGCGTTCTTGGTTACAAAATGGAATTACATGATTAGTGATTGAGAAAAAGGTGCAGAGTTTAAGTTAGTAGCCTGATCTGTTCATGCAGCGTGAAGACATTGCGGATTTCCTTCGAAGATTACAGGTGACTGATATGTAAAAAAGTTGTAAAGATCGCAATGGAAGTAAAAGAATGACAATAGTCATTATAGATTTTTCGTGTGTAAATGTTACATTTTGTCACGATTGCCTATCTTCAAGTGAAAATTATTGTGGTATTGGCAACTGAATAACTTCTCTATTTTTTACGTTTTACGGCTTTTATGAAGATTGCTTTATACTCAGGGACTTATGTCAAAAATAAGGACGGTGCGGTAAAATCCATTTATCAGCTTGTTTCTTCATTCAAGAAAAACAGTGATCAACTTTGCGTTTGGTCACCTGATGTTTCAAGCCGTGATGACCACAATGGAGTGAGTGTTTACAGCATGCCTTCAATGCAGTTGCCGCTTTATCCTGACTATAAGCTTGGCTTTTTCACTGCGACAACACACCGACAACTTGAACGTTTCTCTCCTGATATCGTACACATTTCTACGCCTGATATTATTGGCAGAAAGTTTCTCCTCTACGCTCACAGTAAATCTCTGCCGGTTGTTTCTGTTTTTCATACCGATTTTCCATCCTATCTCAGTTACTTCAATCTCGGTTTTGCTGAAAAGCTCATTTGGAGGTATCTGACCTGGTTCTATAACAAATGCGATGTTGTCTTTGCACCTAATGAAAGTGTTTTACGGAAACTTGAGGATAAGAAAATCAACAATGTGGCTATCTGGTCAAGGGGAATAGATAGGGAGCTTTTTCATCCATTGCGTCGTTCCGAAGAACTGCGTACAGCCTGGAATGCATCCGGCAGGAAGGTGATTGTGTACGCTGGACGATTTGTACACTACAAGGATGTTGAAATTGTTATGAGGGTTTATGAACGATTTATTGAGGCGGGCTATAGTGAGTGCGTTAGATTTGTTTTAATTGGTTCAGGTCCTGCCGAAGAGGAAATGAAACAAAGAATGCCGGAAGCAGTATTTACCGGCTACCTCACTGGTTCAAGATTATCTGAGGCTTATGCCAGTGGGGATATATTTTTTTTCCCTTCAACAACAGAGGCTTTTTGTAACGTTGCTCTTGAAGCACTATCATCAGGACTTCCTGCGATTGTTTCGAATGCTGGTGGTTGCCGAAATATTATTGATAAATCTGGAGGTGGACTTGTTGCCCGGGCAGGAGATGTTGAAGATTTCTTTGGCAAATGTCGTGAATTGTATAGTAATTTTCAGTTGTATGAAGAGTTGAGAGCTTTTGGCCTTGCATATGCAGAAAAACAATCATGGGCTACAGTCAATAGCGTCGTTATTGACTGTTACAAAAAACTTGCTGTACAGCCATTAACCGAGTTACCAGTTTAAATGGCGGTTTAAAAATTGGCGCTGCAATCCTTGCACTTAGAAATCTGCGTTTATAGATGAGCAGAAATTTCACCGGCTACAACTTGAACACTTCCATCTACTGTTTGTCATCACGCATGATGGTAACTATAGATTTTTTTTGCAATGTCGCGATTTAATCGTTCGTTGAACCAAAGCTGAACAAAAGGCTCCATCCCTGTTTTGTCTTTCCTGGAATACTTTTTACCGCATTTACCGCATTGAATCCGTAACCGTAATCAAGCCCGATCTGTCCAAGAATCGGCAAATAGAGACGTAGGCCAAGACCTGCCGACTTTTTAAGATCTGAAAAATTGACATCTTTTGTGTTCTGCCAGAGATTTCCAGCCTCTATGAAGGTCAGCCCATAAACACTTATTGACTGTGACATACTTAACGGATAACGAATTTCTGAAGTGAACTTCGAATAGATTTTGCCTGCATAAAGGCCGGTTGAACCAAGTTCTGCGCCAAGACTTCTGTCATCATATCCTCTAAGCGGAATAGTTGGAAGCGTGGACATGCCGCTACCGCCCATATAGAAGTATTCGGTATAAGGGATGTAATCGGTATCTTTGAAGGTCGCCATATAGCCATGCTGAGTTGAAATGTTCCAGACTAAATTTTTTGACAGTGGAAAAAACCAACTTGAGCTTCCGTTAAGTTTGTAGAAATCAACACTACCAGGAAGGGGGCCTCCGGCAAGCTCAACCATAATTGAGTTTTTGCTCCCTTTTCGAGGATAGATAGGGCTGTCGATACTATTACGCCCAAGGGTTTGTGATATTGAATATTCCTCAGCTTTATTGGGTATGTTTGGATCAATAGTGTTCGGATCAATAATAAAACTCAAGAAGCCTCCTTTATTGTGAAGATATTTGAGTTTCCAGTTGATTGATGTGTAGTCATCCGGCCATGTCAAACGTCTGCCGATAGAGAGGTTTGCTCCGTATTGATTGATGATGGTTGGATTGTCTTTACCATCGTTAGGTGAATAGTCGTAGGCACTGTGGGTTTTAAATGCTGAAAATCCTACTGCAGTTGGCCCGCCAAATGCCCATGGTTCTGTAAAAGAGAGGCTTAGCGTGTTGTAGTTGCTGCTTCCGAATTGCCATTGCAAACCCAGTTTCTGACCGTCGCCGTGCGGCAGTGGAGTGTATGCTTCTGGGTTGAAAATGTTCTGGAGCGAGAAGTTATTGAAGCTGACACCAAGTGCACCGGTGGCTCCGGTACCTCCATAACCTACTGAAGCGTTGAACGTGTCGGTCTGTTTTTCAACGACATTGTATGTGATATCAACAGTGTTGTTTTCATAGTTCGGTTGCACATCGGGAGAAATCTGATCCGGTTCAAAGTAGCTTAGCATGTTAATTTCTCTAATGCTACGCACAACATTACTACGGCTGAACATATCTCCGGGTATTGTGTAAAGCTCTCGGCGGATGACATGGTCGTTCGTTTTGGTATTACCTTTTATATTGACTGTATTCAATTGAAACTGATCGCCTTCCGTCAGAGAGATGGATAGATCGACAAAATTAGGCTGTATGATTTGTTCGTCAAGTTTTGCTTTAAAAGAGAGGTAGCCGCGATCCAGATAAATTGAGCTTATGTCAGTGTTGTCCTGCGAAAAATTCAGTCGGTCTTGAATCAGTTTGGCATTGTAAACATCACCTGTTTTAATTCTGAAGTTTTTATTGAGAAGTTCCGTTGTGGCAAAATCCTTTGAATTACCACTCCACGTGATGTTCCTGATATAATATTTTTGACCTTCTTCAAGGTAAATATCAATAAATAGACCTTTTTTATCGTTCGTATAACTGATAGAATCACGCAGAACTCTTGCGTCACGGTAGCCATTGTTACGGTAGAAGTCTAAGAGAAGGTTTTTGTCGTCATTGAATTTATCTTTATCAAGTTTTGGTGTACCGAATATTTTGCGCCACCAAGAATTTTGATGGGTTTCTTGGAGAGCGGCTCTGAGCTTTTTCTGATTGAAGGCAGTGTTTCCATGAAAGGTGATTTTTTCAATACATACTTTCGCTCCTTCACTTATCTTAAAAAAAGAATTCACATGATTTTTACCATTTTCTGTCAGTTTAAATTCTGCGTTGGCATTCAGATAACCTTTCGACACATAGAACTGTTCTATTTTATTTGCGGCTGTAAATAGATCCTGTGGGCTGATTTTTTTTCCTGTGACAAGCGAGGTTTTCTGACGTAATTCATCACTTTTGACCTTTCCGTTTCCCTCAAAGGTTACCTGATCAAGTACCGGCAGTTCATTCACAATGAATTTTAGGTCGATATAGTGTTCGTTGAGATCAGTTTTTTCAACTTTGATGTCGCTGAAAAACTGTAACTGCCAGAGGTATTGCATGGCGCCGGATAGTTCTGTTCCGGGAAGAGTAATCCGGTCATTGATTTTTATCGGAAGACGAGCTGTTACTTCCTGTTCACTAAGTGATTCAAGACCAGTGAAGGAAATAGATTTGATTATGAAAAAATTCTGTGTCGTCTCTGGGATTTTCGTTGGTTCAATGGTATTCGTTTGTGCTTCAATGGTTTTCCCGTTGATATTGATTACAAAAACAATTAGAAGTATTCGTATCAGTTTGTGTGTGTGTTTCATAATTCCTTAAGGACAATCAGTTTAAAGCGTGTTTGATGCAGTATTTATTATCTGAATTTGTTCACTTGTAAGTCCAAACCTTCTTTCCCTGTTATGATATTCCCGTATGGCTTCATAAAGCTGGAAACGACGAAAGTCGGGCCAAAAGGTATTGGTAAAATATATTTCTGAGTACGCACTTTGCCAGAGCATAAAATTGCTTATCCTGAACTCTCCGCTTGTACGAATGAGAAGCTCTGGATCAGGCATGTTAGCCGTGGACAAGTAAGACGCGAGAAGTTGCTCATCTATAGCTTCAGAATCCCATAAACCAGCCTGAATATCCTTAAACATGGCTCGGCAAGCCTGCACAATATCCCATTTGCCACTATAGCTGAGTGCAATATTCAGTACAAGCTTGTTATTGTTTTTAGTTAATTTCATAGTGTTTTTGAGAACGGTCTGTACCTTCTCCGGCAAAAGAGTCATATTCCCAATAACATTGAAACGGATATTGTTGTCATGAAGTTTTCGTGTCTCTCTGCCTATAACTTTGACGAGAAGCCGCATCAACGCCGACACCTCTTTTGCCGGTCGACTCCAATTCTCTATAGAAAAGGTGAAAAGGGTAAGATATTTAATCCCGAGCTGGGTGCAGGCTTCAACAATGTCACGAACGGAATCCACTCCAGCAATATGGCCATGAATTCTTGTTTTGCCTTTCAACTGTGCCCATCGTCCGTTACCGTCCATAATCAAAGCAATATGGCAAGGAATCTGACAGGTCGATTTCAATTCAGCCTGTATACTTTTATCTTCAGTGTCTGTGAATGAGGGGAAACCGTTTGGTTTACGCGATGATGAATGAGCCATTGTTTTTTTGTGAGAGCCGTAAATCTTTTTATTTCTTATCGCGTGATGTCAGACGCTGACATAAGTTGTGGATGTTTTCTGAAGACTAAAACGTCTCAAATTGAGTGAATAATATGCAGTTATTTCTTATTATACAAACTTTACACGGAGCGCAAAGCCAGCACATAGAAACTCATTTTCTTCTTGAAATGCAAGCAGGTATAAGGCCCATAAATTCTTCTTTTAAAATCATTCACAACAACAGTGCAAGTAATTAGTTACGAAGATCTTCGTTCCCAGCTTCTCTCGCATACACTAACCTGCGAAGAGATCGTGCGTATTTATCTGGATCGTATTGATCGTCGCCGAGATGATAATATTTATATAACTGTTTTTCATGAGCAAGCACTGGAGCGGGCAAGAACCCTTGACCGGAAACTCAGGGAAGGCGGCAGTATAGGAAAACTTTTCGGGATGCCGATGGCAATAAAAGATAATATAGCCATAAATGGAGCCAGGTTAACCTGTGCTTCGAAAATTCTTGAAAATTACGACAGTGTTTATGACGCAACGGCAGTATGTCGGCTTGAAAAGGAAGATGCAATTTTTCTTGGTAAAACAAATATGGATGAGTTTGCCATGGGCAGCTCGAATGAAAATTCTGCGTTTGGTAATGTTCCCAATCCTTTTGATAAAAAAAGAGTGCCGGGTGGCAGTTCAGGTGGTTCGGCCGCAGCAGTTACTAATGGCTTGGCCATGGTAGCTCTTGGTTCAGATACAGGGGGTTCTGTCCGGCAACCAGCAGGTTTTTGTAATATTGTAGGATTGAAACCGACATATGGAAGAATTTCCCGTTATGGTCTTGTAGCATTCGCGTCTTCATTTGATCAGATAGGAGTACTTGCCTTGAATTGTGATGATGCCGCTTTGGTACTCGGAGTTATGGCTGGGAAGGATTCGCATGATGCTACTTCTTCTTGGCATAATGTGCCCGATTATCGTTCGGACATGGAATCTATTTCTGTTGAAGGACTCAGGATTGGTGTTCCTGCTGAGTTGTTTCACGAAAGCCTTAACCCAGATGTTGCTCATATTGTAAAGAAAAAACTGTACGAACTTCGTGACCAAGGAGCTGAGTTAGTTAATATAACACTTCCCGGAAGTGATTATGCCATAGCGGCCTACTATATTCTGGTAACAGCGGAAGCTTCATCCAATCTGGCCCGTTTTGATGGTTCAAGGTATGGCTATCGCTCCGAACATTCGAAAGAATTAGCTGCGATGTATGTCAACTCAAGAACTGAAGGGTTCGGCAAGGAAGTTAAGCGAAGAATAATGTTGGGTACCTATGTACTTTCGGCAGGTTATTACGATACTTACTATAAAAAGGCTCAGCAGGTGAGAAGGGTGTTTCAGGACAGGTATCTTGAGGCTCTTAAAATGGTTGATGTCATAGCCGGTCCGACTTCACCATTTCCTCCTTTCGGTATTGGCGATAAAACAGCAGATCCTCTTGAAATGTATCTTGCCGATGTATTCACTGTTCCAGCAAGTATCGTCGGAATGCCTGCTATCAGTGTTCCTGTAGGTTTTGACCAGATGAATCTTCCTGTAGGATTGCACCTTATCTGTAATTTTTTTGAGGAAGGAAAATTGCTTGGTATTGCTAGACATATTCAACGATCCATATGATGTTGAAGAAATTATTTTGTAACTATTAATAAATAATAATCTGCATTATGAGTGTTTTAGTTAACAAGGATACACGCCTGCTTGTGCAGGGTATAACTGGCGGAGAAGGAACTTTCCATACTTCCCAGATTCTCGAATATGGAACTAATGTAGTTGCGGGAGTCACTCCAGGGAAAGGAGGCGCCTTGTATTATGGTAATGAAAAAGACAAGTTTTGCCGGCCTGTACCGGTGTTTAACACTGTACGTGATGCTGTAGAAAAAGCAGAAGCTAATGCGACGATTATTTTTGTTCCGGCGGCATTCGCTGCTGATGCTATTATGGAAGCTGCCGATGCTGGTCTGAAAGTGATTATTTGTATTACCGAAGGCATACCGGTCAATGATATGATGAAAGCTTACGCTTTTGTAAAGAAAAAAGGATGTGTTCTTGTAGGGCCAAACTGTCCCGGTGTTATTACCCCAGGCGAAGCTAAAGTTGGCATTATGCCTGGCTTTATTCATAAAAAGGGGACTATCGGAGTTGTTTCCCGTAGTGGCACCCTTACTTATGAAGCGGTGTATCAGCTTAGTCATGTCGGTCTTGGTCAGTCAACCTGTATTGGTATCGGTGGTGATCCAATTATTGGCACACGATTTATTGATGCTATTAAGCTGTTTGAGCAGGATAGTGAAACAGAAGGGCTTGTTATGATCGGTGAGATAGGTGGAAGTGCAGAGGAAGAGGCTGCTGAGTATATTGGTAAGTATTTCAAAAAGCCGGTTGTTGGATTTATCGCTGGTCGTACAGCACCTCCCGGTCGCAGAATGGGTCATGCTGGAGCTATTGTATCAGGTGGTAAAGGAACCGCTGAAGACAAAATTAGAGCGATGGAAGCTGCGGGGATTCATGTTGTTGATAGCCCAGCCGATCTCGGAGAGGCCATGCTTAAGGCTCTTGGAAGCTAAAAAGAGTATCTATGCTATTGATATAGTGTGGGCTTGTTGGCCGCATAACGAGACCGTCTCATAAGTCAAATTATGGGACGGTTTTTTCAGTTTATCCAAACAACTACTCAGTCAGTAAGTTCAGGGAAAAAAAGAGTACCTTATCCTGCGATCTTGGCAAAGTTATCTGCCAAGGCCTCAACTTTTTCTAAACCTTGTAACCTAAATCTTATGAAGTTTCTGCTCTGCTTGAGTGGTTTTTGACAGGCATTGTCCATTTTTTTTTGAGATTTCCAATCAAAACTACAGGGTATACGTTTTTTCCACATAGATGCGAACAAAAACGCAGAAAGGCTGCTGGAGAAGGGCTTTTTTGCGTTTTATACTGCCCCTTTTGAGACTGCCTCTTATCATAGCATCCTAATACCCCAAACTTCTTTTATTCCTGAAAAAATTCAGTGCGAGTCCCACCATAATCATATTCCCTACAAGAGAAGAACCACCATAAGAAACAAAAGGCAAAGGAACACCAATAACTGGAATAAGACCAACAGTCATCCCGATATTGACAACAACATGAATAAAAAGCAGTGCGACAAAACCGGCTGTCGTAAGCTCAACAAACTTGTTTTTGATTGAAAATATTCCCCAGATCAACCTAAGAATCAGTGCAAGATAAAGAGCAATTAAAAGAGCAGCACCAATAAATCCAAGTTCTTCAGCAATAACACAAAAAATGAAATCTGTCCATTGTGCAGGAATAAAACGCAGTTGTGTCTGTGTGCCGTGAAGAAAGCCTTTCCCAAAAAAGCCTCCGGAACTAATGGCAATTTTTGCCTGCAGAACATTATATCCAGCTCCTTGGGGATCGGACATGGGATCAAGAAAGGTCTGGATCCTTTTCATCTGATGAGGCTTGAGTATTTCGCCGGCAAAACGGTGAGTAAAAATTCCGGTTGCAAGACCTGAACCAATAACAAACAGCTGATGAATCTGAAATTTTTTGCGCACAAAAACAAGTACTGCAAATAGAAACAGGGAAAATGCAACAATAGTATAAATATTAATAAAACCGACAAGCATTAAAATAACAGGGAAAATAAGCACCATAAGAATATAAATGTCAAAACCCGCCATAATAATCATCGGAGCAATAAATGAAAGACAAGTCAGTGCCGTCCCCATATCAGGCTGCATCATGATAAGCAATGCGGGAAATAGCGGAATTGCAAAGGCAATAAAAAGATGAGGAATTGAACGGATATCGGTTTCATCATCAGAAAGAAATCTCGACAACGCAAGAATAGTTGCCATCTTGGCTATTTCGGAAGGCTGAAAACTGAAAAAGCCAATTTTGACCCAACTGGTCTGCCCTGCTATTGTTTTTCCAAAAATCAAAACCACAACGAGCAGTAGAAGCCCAAGCATATAAAAGAGATAAGAATTATCCCTGATAAAACGGACATCATTATAGTAGACAAAGACTACAGCAACAACACCTATCAAGCTCCATACCAGTTGACGGTAAAACAGGGTTGGATCACCAGTTCCGTGAGTTGCACTGTATACCGCCATCAATCCTAAAACAATCAGCCCGGCCATTGGAACCAGAAGCCATTTATCGAGTTTGCTTTGTTTTTCCATTGATGTTCCGAGTTAGCCTGTTTGCATTACAGTGAAACGCGTATAATTTAGTATAGTATATGTTTAAATTGATTAAACACTTCATAATATAACATGGATTCTACTTCGTTTTCCTGCGGTTTCGCAACTATAATCGGGCCTCCCAATGCGGGTAAATCAACTCTACTCAACAAATTGCTTGACTATAAACTTTCAATTGTAACCCCTAAACCACAAACGACAAGAAAAAAAATCACCGGAATATACCATAACGACCAATGCCAGATTATCTTCCTCGACACGCCAGGCATCATGAAACCGCAGCAAAAACTTCATGAGTCGATGCTGGGTGTAATCCGCAATACTCTTAAAGATGCCGATATTGCCATTGCCCTGCTTCCATATTCGGGCAAAGAAGATTTTATAGATCGTGAGTTTGCAGAAGAGCTCTTCAGTGAATGGTTGAAGCCGGCAGGAAAACCAATTATTGCTGTGCTCAATAAATTGGATCTTGTCAGTGACAAACATCAACACCAAACCGAAGAGTTTGTCAAGAACACCTGGAACCCCGTTTCTATCCTCTCTGTTTCAGCATTGAAAGGCAAAAACCTTCCTCAACTGGTCGAAACAATTCAGCCGTTTCTTCCCCTCAACGAGCCACTCTATCCTGAAGATATGCTCAGTACCGCGCCTGAACGATTTTTTGTCAGTGAAATTATCCGTGAAAAGATATTTTTGCTTTACGGCCGTGAGGTGCCCTATTCTACAGAGGTAGTCGTTGATGAGTTCAAGGAACAGTATGATAATGACCCAACACGCAAGGATCTTATCCGGTGTTCAGTCATCGTCGAACGTGAGACGCAAAAACAGATCATGATCGGGCACAAAGGTGCAGCCTTGAAAAAACTTGGGCAGACGGCAAGAAAAGATATTGAAGAACTGCTCGGCAGGCCGGTTTTTCTTGAACTTTTTATAAAAGTACGACCAGACTGGCGTAAAAAAAACAACCTCCTGAAAAGTTACGGCTACTGAAAAAAGCCTAAAAACAACCATTACTGTTCTTTCACCAAAGATATGCAAAGGCTTCAGGCAAACTTTGTTGCTTTTCGTTATTCCCTATATCACGCAACTTTACTCCGTTCAACACAGAGTAAATTACATCAATGAAAAATTATCGCTTTTTTGTTATGTTGCTTAATGTTTTTTTCTGCTCATTGTTTAGCCTTTTATGTCTGGACTTGTGCTTGGTGCTCCACATCACAGATCAGCATGAACACCGGAAAAAATAAAAACTAACCATTTTACAATTGTTGTGTTCATAGCTTTTAAGTTTTTTTAACTATTATATTTGTGTCCTGTATACTGACACAATACCTTGCCCTCGTAAGGAACTGTTAACTGTTTTGCTACAATATTTACAATATCTCCAGTCCTGATGAAAAAAGTTGCAGACTGGCTGTACGCATTCAAACCTTATTATGGAATTGTTTGAGGATGTCGCGAAAATGCCTGAATGTGCAATAAAAATATATGAGAAAAGTACCGATACAGGAAATTCGTCAGATTGCGGAACATGTAAAAAATGTGCCTAAAAAAAGATACTTGTTTAATACAATATAGAAAGGTATAGCGTTATGGTTGTTGCCCCTCGTCGCTGGTTTCATGCCCCTTGGGAGTTTAAAGAGTCCATGCTTTTTACCGCAATTTTCGTTATTGCTGGTTTTGGCATTGAGTATGCTGTTGGGGGGGAAGGTATTCCTCAACCACATTTACCATACAATGCGATATTTCTTGGGGTGTTTGGCGTTTTGATTTTAAGTGTCGGTTTGGCGTTCAGAAACAATTCCGTAGTCAAATGGCTGGGTGGTATTCCTCTTGGGCTTTTTCTTATTTGTGCGATTGCCACACTCTCATTGATTGGGGGAATTGTTCCACAGGAAGATGCAATACCTGGTTCACTTTCCGCATTATTACGGATAAACCATATCTTTTCAAGCTGGCCTTTTGCACTGACGATATTACTTTTCCTCGTTAATCTTGGTATAGGACTTTCATGGAGGCTGTTACCTTTCAACCGGCAAAATTTTCAGTTCATTCTCTTTCATGCAGGTTTTTGGATAGCGCTTTCATGTGGTATTTTTGGCAGTCCTGACCTGCAGCGACTTGTTGTGCCAATTGAGGTTGGAAAAGCCAATAACCTCGGCTATACTATGGATAGTGAACTTCCGAAACCACTTCCTTTTTCTATTTTTCTTCAGAACTTTTCACTTGAAGAGTATCCGCCCCAACTGCTACTCTATGATCCTCATAGCGACAAATTGCTGGTAGAACATTCTCAGACCATTATTCAGGTACGCAAGGGTGTAAAGGCATCATGGAAGGGTGTCGAAGTGTTAGTGCTTGATTATATGCCCCATGCGCTTCCCGGAAAAAATGGTGCTCCTCAACCGGCAGACCGCATAACAGGAATTCCCTTTGCAAAAGTTAGGATTATCAGTACAAATGCAATTCCCCGCGAAGCGTGGATAAGCACGGGTAGTCCCATTCTGAAACCATATGCGGCTGACTTAGGTGGGCTTTTTCTTATCATGATGCAGGGCTCTCCGAAATCGTTCCGTTCAGCAATATCCGTTCAGGATGAAAACGGCGATCAGAAAAAAGCGAATCTTGAGGTTAATCATCCCGTAGACTTCAAAGGCTGGAAACTGTATCAGATGGGTTATGATGAAAAAGCGGGACGTTGGTCACAACTAAGTCTGGTTGAAGTTATTCATGACCCTTGGCTTCCAGCGGTTTATCTTGGGTTATTCATGATTATGGCAGGGAATACTCTGTTTTTCTGGAATGGTATTAAAAGTTCAGAGGTTGCATAATGGTATTTGATTTTAAAACTGCGGCCATTCTGGCCATTGCATGCTGGGTGACAGGTTCTTTGCTTGACCTTTTTGCTCGTAAAATTCCAGTGCTGAAATTGCTTGCTTCTATTCTCTTTTTTGGAGGATCGGCTGTTATAGTTGCCTTTATTGCTAACTATTGGATTGTACTTGATCGTCCTCCCCTTAGAACTCTTGGAGAAACGCGCCTTTGGTATGCTGCACTTATTCCGCTTGTTGGATTGCTTGTTGAGTACCGTTGGAAAATCCGCTGGCTAAAGTACTACTGCATGGTACTGTCGGGATTTTTTCTCGGGATAAACTACTTTAATCCCGAAGTTTTTGATAAAACTCTTATGCCTGCCTTGCAGAGCCCGTGGTTTGTTCCTCATGTTGTGGTCTATCTTGTCGGTTATGTTTTACTGGCAGCATCCTCGGTAACAGCATTACATAATATCTCTCTTCAGTTGAGGTCACTAAAAAATGATAATGGTGAATCTATTGCACACTATCTGGCTTTGCTTGGTTTTGTGTTACTGACATTTGGCCTCATTTTTGGTGCTCTCTGGGCAAAAGAGGCTTGGGGACATTACTGGACATGGGATCCAAAAGAGACATGGGCTTTCCTGTCATGGCTCGCCTATCTCGCCTATCTTCATGCTTTCCGCTATAAAATTGACCGAGGAAAATTACAGTGGTATCTTGCACTATCCTTTATTGTGCTACTTGTATGCTGGTTTGGTGTAAACTATCTTCCTTCGGCACAGAACAGCGTACACACCTATACAAAAACCTGAAATTACAACCTTGGAGCTTGCTATATTTTAACAGCGATAGAGGGGAACCGTATCTTCAACAAAGAGGAGGTTGGAGCAATGACAATGCAAGTGAAGGAAAGTGTGGGGCTTTATAGTAAAGGTTGATGCCGTTTAACTGCTACTGCGCATCAATACCTCAATAAAAAACATGGCAACCAGTTTAAGCTTCAGGTGGGATGTCCTGCAAACAAAGCAGCATCTTGTTGAGCTATCAGACCGCTGAAAACTCCAGAAGAACAACAGCTTCGCAAGCTGGAATGAGAACTTCAACGAACCACCAAGAAATGAGATATTTTAAAAATGCTTATGCTGTTATCTCTCAAATATCTGAATAAAGTAGAGCGCGACCAATTTATTTATGAATAAGCTTTTGTTTTGACCCATGATTTTTTTTGCTAAAAAAAATCATTTCAATAGCAAAAGTAATTCCAATATTTACAATTACTGCTACAGGAATATACCATGTCCAAGCCAATTTCTGAAAATCGAAACAAAAGATGGTTCCCATATTGGCAATCGTGAAAAATTGATTCAATTTGAATGCAAAAATAATCCCCATACTAGCAATTAGCCCCAAAACAAGGCTGAGTGGTTGGAAATCTCTACTGATTTTCGAAAGTAGGAAAAGACCAAGGAGGCCACCGTAAGTGAAAGAGGCAATTTCAAGACCCAGCATAACGATTGATTCGTTACTTTCATTAAACAGTAGAGAAATAATGATGAGCAGGATTGCCCAAATTAAGCTAATTGCTCTTGAAAAAAAAAGAGACGTTTTTCCGCCAAATAGATCGTGCACTGTTGAGGATGCCAAAGCGTTGATTGCTGAGCTATGGGTTGACATGGCTGCTGACAATACACCGGCAATTAGTAACCCTTTTATTCCTGGTGGGAGTTGGTGAACAATAAAAAAAGCAAATTCACGGTCTTTTTCTATATAAACTCCATGCATGAACACATAAATCAGAGAGCCCACAAAAAGAAAAACTGAAAACTGAAAAAAAACGAAAAATCCGCTACCAATCATTGCTTTTCTAGCCGACGACAGATTCTTGCAGCATAGCACACGCTGAACCATCATGTAATCAACTCCATGTGATGAGAGTGACAGAAAAATACCCCCAATAAAGGCACTGATAAATGCAAGAGGATTGTTTAAAAAATGATGGTCTGAATTGATGATATGTATTTTTCCTGAGTTGGCTAATGATGTCAGTATTTCAGGAAGTCCTTTGTCGATGCTATGAAGAAGGAATACGATGGAAAGGATTCCCCCAAGGAGATAAAGGCTAAATTGAAAACTTTCAAGCCAAATAACAGCCTTTATGCCTCCAGACAAAGTATAGACAAGAGTAACAATACCGATGATCATAATCGCAAAAGGTAAGGTGCTACCGGTAACCACCTGCACTACAATACCTGCAGCCAAAAATCTTATGGCGTCACCCAGCGTTCTAGTGATAAGGAAAATCACCGAAGCAATTTTTTGCATATCAGAACCGAAACGAATACCGATGACTTCATAAATGGAACTAACGCCATGTTTGAAATATACTGGAAGAAGAATGGCACTGACTAGGATTCTACCGACGATATAACCCATAGCAAGCTGAAGAAAGGTCCAGTCACCTCGATAAGCAATACCGGGAACACTAACAAAAGTCAGTACTGAGGTTTCTGAAGCGACTATGGAGAACATAGAAACAATCCACGGAAGCTTGTGTCCCCCATGGAAATAATCTTCGGTATTTTTATTGTTTTTTCCATGCCAAAGGCCAAAAATGGTATTCCCAATCAGAAAAAGAATGATGATAGCCAGATCTATAGGTTGCATGGTCTTCTATAATATTCTCGGAGGTTAATAAAAAGATCGGCAACAAGCTCATGATCCATGGGGCATGTAGAAGCATCTGAGCACCTTAATCGTACAGGTGGAAATTTTGCTTGAATCCACAAAATTTCTTTTCGTCATCTAGCCATGATTCGAGAATGCTGTTGATTTCTGCTCCATTAAGTATCAAGGTTCGAATATTACTGGTTCCAGCCAAAAGATCAAAGGCTGGAAGTGTGTCGTTAAATTCATAAACACCATTCAAAAATTCAAGGTACATAGGATAGAGCGCGTGAATAACCGCCGTCATAACTACTCCAGTAGCGAAAGGTCGAAACCGCTCATGATTGGTAACCTGCAACCATATGCCCCCTGTAACTTCTCCACAGAACTTGTGAAATGTCGGCTTGAACCATGTGGGCCGAAAAAAAACACCTTCGAGGTTGAATTGTCTGCATCGTGCCGTAAATTCTTCAGGTTGGATAAATGGTGCTCCTGAAAGCTGGAACGGCGTTGTAGTACCTCTTCCTTCAGATGCGTTTAAACCTTCAAACAAGCACATACCTGGGTATACTTCTGCCGTGGAAAATGTTGGCATATTTGGAGATGGAGGAATCCATGGCAAGCCGGTTTCAGGAAAAAGCATGGAGCGTTTCCAGCCTTCCATTTTAGTTACAGAGAGATTGATGTCGAGTTTTTTAGAATTCCGGTAAAGAAGTGCCAGTTCTCCTGCAGTCATACCGTGTCTTACCGGTACAGGAAAAATACCCACAAACGATCGGAAATTCGCATCAAGCAACGGACCTTCCACAATGTTGCCTCCAAGAGGATTCGGACGATCAAGCACCATAATCTCGGTTTCTTTTCCGGAAAGAGCTTCCATGAAAAAAGCTAAAGTATTGACATAGGTGTAATAGCGGCAACCAACATCCTGAATATCGAATAGGATAAGATCAAGATTATCGAACAATGAATTGTCAGGAAAGAGTGATTCAGCACTGTTTCCGTAAAGACTCACCAATTCACAGTCAAGTTCTGGTTGATAGCCGACAGCAACTTGGTCTTGTTCTGTAGCGAATAGCCCGTGTTCTGGTGAAAAAATTCTCTGAAGATTCACTCCTTTTTCTTTCAATGCATTCCATGAGTATTGTAATTCTGTCGTTACAGAGGATTGATTGACAATCAATCCGATCTTGCGATTGCGCAAACGATCAATATTTTTGAGTAGTATGTCAAGTCCTGTTACCACCATGTGTTTTATTAAGATGGATCCAAAAACACCTTTTTATACTGATTACCTTTCATAACCAAACAGTGAAAGAGGGGGAAACGAAAAAGCCCATCAAAGAGATGGGCTTTAATCGTTATAAAAACTCGGCGACGACCTACTCTCCCGCAATAAAGCAGTACCATCGGCTCTCCAGGGCTTA
>Ga0194037_1000010_pt1 | contig 161772 bp, 132 predicted proteins | sample JunL306m_MetaG_FD_148653 | JGI IMG/M metagenome (GOLD analysis project Ga0194037, IMG submission 148653) | Anoxic zone freshwater microbial communities from boreal shield lake in IISD Experimental Lakes Area, Ontario, Canada - Jun2016-L304-6m | ecosystem: Environmental > Aquatic > Freshwater >...
AATGGCAGGAGGATTACCATTCGATTCGCCCGCACAGTTCTTTAGGAAGACTGACACCGGAAGAATTTCAGGTTAAGCAAAAGGATTTTTACCAAGAAGAAGTGGTCTTATAAACGGGGGCACGTCCCATGCAGTTCTGCTCTGACGACAGAAACAACCGTCCTTCCCGCCTTGGTCCTATGGCAGTCATGAATCGGAAACCAGCAGCGGGGCTGATCATGCATTCCGATCGAGGTGCGCAATATGCCTTTAAAGACTTCAGGGAAAAGCTTGAAAAGCACAAGATGATTCAGAGTATGAGTGGTACCGGTAATTGCTAGGACAATGCGGTGACCGAAACCTTTTTCAAGAGTCTGAAAACCGAGTGGATTTATGGGCAGAAGTTCCAGAATCATGCAGAAGCAAGGCGGGACATCTTTGCATACATTGCAATGTTTTACAACAGGAAGCGCAGGCATTCAATGTTAGGATACTTGTCGCCGGTCGATTTTCTTAACCGTTATCAACAATCACTACGGATGGCTTCTTGATGTGTCTATTTTTTTGTTGCAAGTCCACTTATCTCTTTATAAATAATATAGTGATCATTTATCCAGCAAACCCTATTTAGGATTATAAAACCCTAAACAAGCGCGGAAAAGAACGCTTAACAGCGATATATTCCCTCTCACAGCACTAATCTTTGTAGGCACTTTGCCTGAAGTCGGATAGCGTCGTATGGTAGGTAATTCAATGCATTGATACCCCAGTTTTGGCACTCTATAAGATAGGTACGCTAACAGCTCATAGGATAAAAAAATATCCCTGAAAATATTGATTTCAGGATCCATTAGCATCCGCCTGCTATATGCCCGAAAACCTTGAGTCGTATCCGTCCAGTGAAAACCGGAAAAAAGGCTGAGAAGCGGTGCATGTATCCATCGAATAGCAAAATCTCTTATTGTCGGTGTATTTTCAGCTATACCTCCTGGAATAAATCTTGATGCCTGTACAAAATCATTGCCTTTCTGGAGAGCATCAATAAATCTATGAATAGCTTCAGGATCATCTTTATCATTCCCATCAATGGTAACAATTCCTTCATAGCCTTGATCCAGAGCAAAAGCATAAGCGCACCGCAACTGCGAACTAAGTTTGCCCTGTCCCGTTTTAACAAGAAGTCCTTGCACACCGTTGTCTCTTAACAAATTTAATTCCAAAGAATCATCAGTACTGCCAGAATCCACAATAATAATATCTGCCTTACCCGAAATTTTCTGATCCACCATTCTTGAAAGTAAACTTCCAATCCGAATACCTTCATTAATAACCGGTATGACTACGCACCAACGCCGCTGCCGACCAAACCATAAGGATGTAGTAAAAGCCGGAACTTTCCAGTTATCACGAATTATTTTTGATAAATCAGACATACGCTTGTTCTTTCAACAGAAACAATCAGGGTATTCGATATGCAATCAATACAACACCAGCAATAACCAGTCCAATTCCAGCTCCTGTTGTCCAGTGAAATGGCTCTCGAAAAATCAATACCGAAAGCAGGGCAACTGTTGCGACAGCACCTGAAGTCAATACCGGATGAGCAATATTTAGAGGCAAGCGAGCCAAAGCCGCCGAATAAAGCAAAAATGCTCCGCCATAAAGCCCTAGACCAACCCAGAATGGCCAGTTAGTCAGTGCAACCAAAGGTTCTCCTAATGAAGGGAACTTTCGAGGTGGCAGCATGGAAAGTTTCACTAAAACACTTGCTGACGCGTTTGCGGCAATCCCTATAATTACAATAATCCATTTCATTAGCTATTCTCTCCTGTAATTACATTCACCGTAATAGCCTATCGCAAAATTAAGCGCTCTTTCAATTGCATCATGATAAGGCTCGTTCTTGGGCTGAAGCATTTCAATTGAAACAATCTGTTCAGGAAGGTAAGCCTGTAATAAAGCAGCAATCATAGCATGATCAGTAGTTCCGTCGCCAAGAACAACAAGATCCTGTTCACTAGCATGAACATGACCAATAAGTGAAGCATAATTTTTAATTACTGCTTCAGGGTTTTCATCGTTAATGGACATAGCTCCTGTATCCAACTGCATACGGATAGCCTGATGCGCTATCGCCGTCACTATTCTGGCTGTTTCAACACTATTCATCATGAAGTTGGAACCGTAGCAGGATGGATTGGGCTCTAGACACACCACCACCCCCTCGGAAAATGCTTTGTCACCCACACGTCTGAAAAAGTCGACTGCATTACCCAAGGCATCATCATCACTGATGCCACTACGGTCGCGGTTCTTGGGTGAGCCAAACACCAGTCTTGTAGCTCCCAGTAATGCACCAATGCGACAAACCTCTCCAAGATGTTCAAGCATCATATTCTGCGAAGTCTGCGATCCAAAAACGTTAAGCCCAGTAGTCCCGAATAATAATGACTGTAATCCTATAATAGCAACGCCTCGCATAGCCCACCATTCACGAACCTTCAAAATTTCAGCAGTAGTAGCATTTCTAATATCAGGAAAGTATTTTCCTAGAGCAATATCAATTGCGTCAATGGCATATCTGTTTAGCAGTGTAACAATGCTTTCATCATTTGAAACATCCCATGCAAGATTAGATATGGCAATTCGCATAAATTACTGCTTAGCATTTTTTATAGCAAGAGGCTCTGATTGAGCATAGGCACGAATTGCTATAGTGGCTTCCCGTTTACTGTATTGGTATCTACTCTGCCCTCCAAACAATCCGGCATATTTTGATTGGAAATCGTAATGAGCAGGAGAGTCAGGAAGTATTTGAGTAAATTCACGGGCAAAACAATGCGATGCAACGTCTGAAACACTCATAGGTTCAGCAGTAAGATGAACAAGTTTCAGGCCTGACTTAAGAGCAATATCAATATCATGCCAAAGATTAACCATTGGGTAAAACTGAAAAACTCCTCGACAGTCAATTGCATGTAGGTTATTATTGTTATGAAAGTCATAGATGATATTTTTCCGTAACCCAGGCCCAACCAGTCCGGGTAACCTTACTATGAGGTGATTCGGAAAGTGATCTTCGACAAATTTTTCTAATATTCTTCGATGTAAACCATAAGGAGATAAACCATACTCAGTCACTAATGAGCCTTCATCAACTCCTTTCGAATCTTTGAAAACATCAACGGTACTAATGAGAATAAAATATCCACAAGTTATACTTTTTATGTGCTCAATTAAGTACTTAATATTCTGAAGATCTACTTGAGGAGATTGATTCGCAATCCATTTCTGAGCAGGAGCAGCAGCACAAACAAGTTTATCAAATGAATTATAATCAATTGATCCTATATTAACTGAACGATACAGAAAATCAAAAGAAGTCTGTTTTTTTAAGGTGCTCCCAACAAAGCCGCTCTCACCAACTAATACAGTAATCATATTTTATTGCCTTTATTGACTAAAAGAATCATCGATAATGGAATAAAAGGAAGATACCACAATACATAGTTCATATGGTAATGAATATAAGAATGCCCTTTTGCTAAAACAAACCATGAAAGAGTGGCAAATAAAGACAACAAAACACTTAGAGAAATATAATTTCTCTGCTTTAAGGCTTCTATAAAAACAAAAACAAAAAACACAATAAACGCAAAATAATTAATAACTTTAACCACAAACTGAATAACAATATCTCGTAATTCTTGAGGAGATATTGTTGATAGTATATGGCAATAAGATTGAAATGATTGATTTTTTTTTGTTTGCCTCATATAAGATTTAGTTGAATATGAAAGAGTTGGAGATACATCAAAATTATCAATCCAAGGGAGAAAATGGCGCATTAAAAAATATTTTCCAACAACAGCGAAACCATTACTTCTTAATGAAGAGATATATTCTTGATAGCCATCCGAATTATTGGGATTATTGGAAAACTCTTTTATTACCGTCTCGGAATTTGTTATGGCAACTCTTCTTGCTGCAGTAGTGTATATTTCTTTATACCCATTATTAGTATCAGTACTCAGCGAATAAGCATGAACAATAATCGTAAATATAAATGCAATCAAAAATGTAATACCGGATAAAATTAATAAGCGAAGCATACTTATTAATTTTATCCGGTATTTTGCAGCATAATAAATTATCGGAATGCATGAAGAAAATGCTATAGTCGTTATATATTCATACCCACACAAGAGTTTTATTGAAAACGTTAAGAATAGCAAAATTAATAAAATAGCAGCGCGTTTGAATGAGGAAAAAGCTTTTTTTCCAAAAATAAAGGCTATTATGATTGGTAAATACCAAAAAGCTTCTCCCCAATAGAGATTTCTAGCAAAAACAACAACCCATGGACTAATAATCAAAGGCAAACAAAAGGCAAAAGCATACTTATCAGAAAATTCTCTTTTAATTATTACAAAAAAAGTCGAGACAATCAAGCTCATTAGAAATGCAGAAAATGCCTGAAGAAATTTAATATCACAATTAACTTTCGATGCAATAAAATTATAAAGATATAATTGCAGTCCAAACTGTGACCGATATTCATTAAATACGCCTGATTCATTTTTTTTTAAATATAACTCATGAGAATATAGTGATTGATTATTGATCTCTGGACGAGTATATCTTCCAAGAATAATATGATTATTATCATGTGTACCATGTAAAATGCCATCTAGAACAAGTTGTTCGCTATCAAGTTGATGTTTTTGAAAAAAATCATTAGAGGCTACCATAAAAGTATTATAATTATAGGAGAGGAAAGCCAAGATGCCAATAATTATGGCCATATAATAATTTTTTAAAAAATGAGTCATACATTCTAATTTAGATATAAAAAACAATAACGCTAACTCAATCAAGCTTTTCGACCTGTTTGCACAAGGTTTTTTTCTCTAATCTCTGCATGGTTTAGAACATTAACCCGATCCTGATTCACCATCACTGCACTATTTTTTTCAAATATGACGGAGTAGTCATCCTGCTTACTACTATCGTCTAACAGCCTACCAAGGTACTCGCCAAAAAACGCCATCATAATAAATTGGATAATAAATAAAGCCGACATAAAAAGAATTGTGGTAGTCCACCCCTCAACAACATGTCCTAGAAAAAGATGAATTAAGACACTGTATACAGCAAAAAGAAAAGCTATTAAGCTACCTGTTGCTCCTAGCATCGACATCCATCGTAATGGACGAGATGAATTAAAAATAATAAGACGTATCAAATCTTTTGATCCACTAAGAAAGGCCCTCGGTCGCAAAGCAATATGTTCTGTTGATAAGAAAGTGTATTTATATTCAGCCTGAGGGTAACCGGTTTTTTGTATTTGCATTGATAACTGGTGATGAAAACGCCCTGTACTAGTTACCGAATTTACTGCTCGGCGACTCAGACAACGCAGTGTTGTTGCATTCTTTGGCAAAGAATAGTCAACTAGCCTCAATATGCTATCAGCCATTGGCCTAAATATCTTATAAATCAATGACGAGGATTGAACAGCAACACCAACGACCACATCGTAACCGGATTTACAAACTGAAACTGTTTCTGGTATTACTTTTACGGGATCAGTTTCAGGATTCAATAAAACCACAAAGTCCCCAATCGCATTTTCAAGACCTGCAGCCCATGCCACATCATTATGAACCTGTTGTGTTAGCTGGATATATCGAATTCCCGATAAACGCTGTAGCAGAGCCTCATCTTGTAATGAGAATGATCGCGTTATGCTTTTCCCAATGACTACCACCTCGTAATCCGAATAATGAGAATCGAGTTCATCGTGTATAATCCGCAAATCAGATTCAAGCGTTGCCAAAGGTTTATCTGACAATAGGATAACAGATACAAATGAATTACTTTTCATACATTATTCTATTAGTTTAGTTGATAAGGTTTTGTAATTCAATTGCTTCAAGAACATCATATACATTATCTATTTTTCCTCCCATAATACAATGAAATCCTTTTAACTTATAGTGCGGAAGAAATAATATCGGGCGTGAATCATCAGTTTCACTTTGTGGCAGTATGGTTTTTATTTCCCAAAGAGAGTCTTGATATCGGCACTCTTCTAACACGGGTATATAGCGAGCTGCATCCTTTAGCATATAACGCCATGCACTATACCTGTATTCAGCTCTATCTATTTTATGAGCATCCATGTAGGGTGCCTGATTTGAATCTGTCCAGTCGTAATGAGGTGTATAACGAACATGACTGAAAGAATGTAAGCCAGCAGGGGGAAATGGCATAACAGAAAAAAATGGGCCACACATCACTGTGATCCCAACTTTTCGTAAAACTTCAGGCACAGTAACAAAGCACATTTCTGTTATTTCATGCTTCAAAGGCACGAGTTCCAATCCGGAATTTGCGTTAACATAATTGAGGCGAGAATATGTGCAGTTAAATACATGATCCGCATACACTACGTCTGTGACGCCTGTCGCACGGTTAAGCAATTCTATATGGAGTCCAAAGTTGGATTGACTAATCTTTTCTGCTGATGTATTAACTCTGTATTTTACTGATGAGTGAGATAGACGATTTATCATTGAATCACGAAGCTTGATGGCATCAAAAGCATATTCTACGGTTGAAAAGCACGCCTCAATCAACGATGGATTTGTTAAGGATTGGATTTTTATTGGTGCTGGTTCACATGGAGCACCAATACGTTCGCAGAACTTGACAAACTGTTTCCCTGTCACCTTTCCGAGCGGTTTGCCGATCAAGTAGTATTTTTCAAAATCCGAGTCAATACACTCACTAAACTCATTGACAAACCGTGGAAATGAAATTCTGGATCGTAATGCTGTTAAGACGCTTCTAGGATAATGATAACCATTGTGTACACGGGCTTGATTGGCGTATGAGGCTCGTGACATGAATTCCTGTTCCTTCTCCACCAGATTCACGGCATAACCTTGATGTGATAAGTAATTGGCTAAATACATTCCAAAAAAGCCACCACCTATAATTAGTATTTCAGTCATCTTTTATAAAGCTAATATACCGACAGTGGTGTATTTTTCAGTGGAAAGAAGTGCCAGAAAGGTAACAAGATAAATACTTTTAAACAGTTAAATCATATTTTTGTATGTGTCATTTAGAGGTTTTTCCCGTTTCGGGAGTGATATTGTACCTTGGTAAAAAACCAGTATTCATCTCATCTTCAAAAAACAGTTCGTACTGACAGAGCTGCTCGATGAAATACCTGAGTTCAAAAAAACAAATCGTCCGCACATGGCATGAGTTGTTTTACCGTTACCGGGAAATAATCCGTCCTGACAATGAGAAGAAAAGAAGCTTCGGTGTAAATACAATATTATTGAATCCCGTTACACTTGAATCATTATACCTTCACCTCGATAATATCATTCCACTTTGTCGTATAACTTGGTGACAGCTTCTCCTGATTGGGTTTCCAGGCATCACTGTGTTCAGCCGCAAGACGAATAGCTCCCCTTCCATAGCGATGGTTCAGAGCATCCATCATCTGCATGACTTTGGTATCCCGTTCATTCATTGCAGGCTCATCTTCCAGAAACAGGGAAAGCGTTGTTTTTATTGACTCTCTTTGCACCATTCCACTCACGATGACTCCTGCCTTTTTGTAGTTCTTTCCGGCATGAAAGAGATTATCAAGCATTATCTGTGCAGTTTTAATGATGACAATGGAGTCCTGTGTCGGATGAGGCAGTGCTACGGTTCGGGTTCCCCAATATCGCTGGTCTGTATCAAAGGGGCTGGTTGCAATAAAGAGTGTCAGGAGTGACGCCCTCGAGTTGTCCTGACGGAGCTTGAAGGCACATTTCCCCGCGAATGTTGCAACAGCCTGCTACAGTTCCTCGTTTGTGGTCATATTCCGGCCAAATGATCGGGATGTACAGATACTCTGCTTTACCGGCCTCACCAGTTCCATTGCAAGGAAGGATTGTCCATTCAGCTCCGTCTGGATTCTGCTACCGACAATATGCAAGTGTTTCCGTACCCACTCAGCAGGTGCATCGGCTAAATCGGCAGCCGTATCAATCCTCTGTGCATACAGCAGCTTGCTCAACTGCCGCCCGATTCCCCAGACATCTTCAACCTTTGTCATTTTCAATGCTGATCTGATGGCATCATCACTCTCAAGCAGGCAGACACCCTTATACTCCGGTCTCTTTTTGGCCAGACGGTTGGCAACCCTTTGCCAGTGTTTTCGTTGGTGCAAGTCCTAAATGCCGCATGACAGGTTGTTGCGATAGTATTGCTTGATTACAAGGAAACTGGACTGGTTACATTTTAAGAGACAGAGCGGAAAACTGTATCTTAAAACAAAAAGAAATGCCCTGCCCCCCTATTGTTATTACAGTTAAAAAGCCATCCTTGGATGGCACACTTTGGTTCATATTATTCATGAATGGACTACCATCCAAGAAGTGAGTCCATAATTTGATTAATGAGAAAGTGCAACTGAGAATGGCATTGATCGGTTAGTTTGAAAGAAAAAAGAAACAATTCTCAGTTTATGATGAGTATCAAAAAATGCCGCAATTTTCGGACTTTTTTACAAGATAATTAGTTATTTTTATCATAAGTTCGAATAGAGTGCGGAGAAGGTGGGATTCGAACCCACGGTACACTTACGCGCACAACGGTTTTCGAGACCGCCCGATTCAACCACTCTCGCACCTCTCCGTATATTTAATAACTAATAACTTAGTTGATATTTTCGTGTTTTTCCTGAATGGTTAACATGCACCATCAATATTTATACAAATAGGAAAGGAATTTATAAAAAATCTGCACAAGAACAGGTATTGCTGATCAATCTTTTATCACTGAATAAACAGTCAATGAAGAATGCCCGGGGTACTGTTTTACCACTCGCTCCATCTTATCCGGGGACTCTACCGTTTTATTACGATAGGAAGCGTATTCCTGAAGGCTTTTGACACCGAATTCCTGATGACGGATACAGTTTATAGCCTGTACTGATGCTTCGGCTGCTTCAATGGTTGTAACAAATGGCACATTGCTCAACACCGAGGCTGCACCTATAGCTTCCTCGTCGTGTAAGGCTTTTTCGCCTCTCGGTGTGTTGATGACAAAGTTTATCTTTCCGTGCTTGATAATATCAAAGATGTTTGGCCATCCTTCCTCCCCTACTTTGAAAACCTTTTTGCATTCAATGCCATTTTCCGTCAGATAACTATGTGTACCAGCAGTAGCAATCAAATCGAAGTCCATCCGGTAGAGTGCTTTTGCAATTGCAATGATACGATGGTTTTTATCCTGATCATTGACGCTGATGAAAACCGACCCCGAGAGAGGCAGATGCATATTTGCCGCTTGGTAAGCCTTTGCAAATGCTTCCGGAAAATTGTCGGCAAGGCTCATTGCTTCGCCGGTTGAGCGCATTTCAGGACCGAGATAGACTCCCGATTTAACAAACTTGGAAAAGGGAAAAACTGGTTCCTTGATGGATATGTGTTTCATTCCAAGTTCATCACAATCTTTCAGGTCATATTCCTTACGTAAATCGCTGAGTTTTTCGCCCAGCATGACGCGAGTCGCTATTTTTACAACAGGAACAGCGGTTGCCTTGCCTACAAAAGGAACCGTTCTGCTTGCTCTCGGATTAACCTCCAGCACGTAAACACTTTCGTTCTGAACAGCATACTGAATGTTTATCAACCCTATGGCCTTAAGGCTCATGGCAAGGGTTCGGGTATATCCCTTCATGGTCGAAATGACCTCAGGACTAATGTTGTGATAGGGTAAAATCGAGGTCGAGTCGCCGCTGTGTATGCCTGCAGCTTCGACATGCTGCATGATGCCGCTGATAACGCAGTCAGAACTGTCAGCAATGGCGTCAATATCAAATTCAACAGCAGTTTCCAGAAAACGGTCAATCAGAAGAGGATATTTTTCCGTGATGAACAGGGCCTGATCAACATACTCTTTGAGTGAACCGTCACTGTATATGATTTTCATTGCTCTTCCACCAAGAACGTAGCTTGGACGTACTAGTACAGGGTAACCGATTCTGAGAGTAATTTCGCGAGCTTCCTCAAAGCTTATCGCTGTTCCATATTCAGGATGGGAAATCTCAAGCTGTTTGAGCAGCTCTCCAAATTTTTTACGATCTTCAGCAATATCAATACCTGTTGATGAAGTGCCAAGAATAGTTACACCGGCATCATGCAGTTTGGTTGAAAGCTTCAGCGGCGTCTGACCACCAAAGCTGACAATAACACCCAGAGGTTTTTCATGCTCTATGATACGGATGGTATCTTCAAAAGTGAGTGGTTCAAAATAGAGCTTATCGGCAATATCGTAATCAGTCGAAACAGTTTCGGGATTGCAGTTGACCATAATGGTTTCATAGCCAGCTTCTCTGAGAGCGAAAACCGCTTGAACACAGCAGTAATCAAACTCAATACCTTGGCCAATCCGGTTCGGTCCGCCACCAAGGATAATTACTTTTTTCCGGTCGGAAGCTACTGATTCGTTCTCCTCTTCATAGGTCGAATAGTGGTAGGGTGTTTTTGCATCGAATTCACCGGCACAGGTATCGACAGTTTTGAAAACGGACTCAACACCGTAATGTTTTCTGAGTGCTCTTATTACAGGCTCGGAAGTATTAAAAATATTGGCAAGCTGAAAATCGGAAAAACCGTGTTGTTTTGCTTTCAGAAGCCGGTCTTTTGGAAATTTCCGGGAAAGTTCAATAACCGCATGCGGCAGGTCGACAGCTGGTGTGGTCATACAACCTCGATTGTTATAAAAAGCTTCAGAATAGTAACATGTAACGGTGTAAAGCAATTCATTTCTTTATGAATTAAGCGGGTGCATTATACAAAAATGCCCATGCTTCTCAAAGTCGTTCTTTGAATCGGTTTCTCCTGTTCTTTTGCCTCTCCATAAAAATGGAACAGGATTTTTTTTACATTACATTACAATGTTCTTCGTGTAATTTCTTGTTTTGAAAATAAGTGTAACAAAACGTATGGACAAAAAAAATTTCGATACCATCGAAGCGGCTCTGAACGATATCAAGCAGGGCAAGCTCGTTATTGTTATTGATGATGAGGATCGTGAAGACGAGGGCGATTTTATTGCTGCTGCAGATATGGTTACCACTGAAATGGTGAATTTTATAACCAAAGAGGCAAGGGGGCTGCTGTGCGTGGCCGTTACCATGGCATTGGCAAAAAAATTGCAGCTTGATCCGATGGTACAGAAAAACACTTCTCACCACGAAACTAATTTTACAGTCTCTATTGATGCGATTGCCGAAGGGGTCACAACAGGCATTTCAGCTTATGACAGAGCTACAACTATCAAAATGCTTGGGAATCCATCCTCAACTGCAGATGATTTCTCGCGCCCAGGTCATATTTTCCCCCTCCGTGCCATGGATGGAGGAGTCCTTCGGCGTGTAGGTCATACCGAGGCGGCAGTAGATCTTGCCCGACTTGCAGGTTGTAACCCTGTTGGTCTGCTCTGCGAAATTCTGCATGAAGATGGAAGTATGGCCAGACTTCCCGATCTGATCAAACTGAAAGAAAAATTCGATCTAAAGCTTATTACCATTAAAGAGCTTGTGACCTATCAGATGCAACGGAACAAATTAGTGAATCGTGCAGTCGAATCGAAATTACCGACAGCTTTTGGAGAGTTCAGACTCATCGCTTACGAATCTTTTACCGATCAGCAGAACCATATGGCTTTTGTGAAAGGCGATGTTACCAGTGATGAGCCAGTTCTTGTCAGGGTTCATTCACAGTGCGCTACCGGCGATACGTTTGCGTCTCTTCGATGCGATTGCGGAAGTCAGCTGGCATCAGCCCTTACCTTGATAGAAAAAGAAGGGCGAGGTGTGCTGATCTACTTGATGCAGGAAGGAAGAGGTATTGGCCTTATCAATAAACTGAAAGCCTATAATCTTCAGGATGAAGGATTTGATACGGTTGAGGCTAATGAAAAACTCGGTTTCAAGGCCGATTTGCGGGATTACGGTATTGGTGCCCAGATTCTTAAGGATCTCGGAATCAGAAAAATGAGACTCATGACGAACAATCCAAAAAAAGTGGTTGGTCTTGAGGGGCATGGACTGGAAATTGTTGAACGGGTTCCGCTGGAAATTATCCCAAACTCATTGAACCAGAGCTATCTGGATACTAAACGCGACAAGCTTGGCCATATGATAGGCTGTTCATGCAATACCAAGCGCTGATCCAGCAGATGACAAAACAGTTACAAGCAAAACATCACAACAAGTAAACTTCCGTCAGGAAAAGGAACTATTCGAGATGGATATCGACATTCTTCAAATGCATGATAAAGATGTTTTTGAGGCTATTACCAATGAGACAATCAGGCAGACTGAAACCCTTGAGCTTATTGCATCGGAAAATTTCACCAGTAAGGCGGTCATGCAGGCCTGCGGATCGGTGATGACCAATAAATATGCCGAAGGATATCCCGGCAAGCGCTACTATGGCGGCTGTGAATATGTGGATGTGGTAGAAAACCTTGCCCGGGATCGTGCCAAACAGCTATTCGGTTGTGAATATGTCAATGTGCAGCCGCATTCTGGTTCGAGCGCCAATATGGCTGTTCTTTTTTCTGTTTTAAAACCCGGCGACCGCATTATGGGGCTTGAACTGTCACATGGCGGGCACCTGACTCACGGCAGCGCTGTCAATTTTTCCGGCCAGATGTATGAGGCGCACCCTTACGGTGTAGATCGCCAGACTGGCTGTATTGATATGAATAAAGTTGAAGAACTGGCTCTTAAGGTTAAGCCAAAACTGATTATTACCGGTGCAAGTGCCTACTCACAGGGATTTGATTTAAAGGCATTCCGGTTGATTGCCGATAAAGTCGGAGCTTTTCTTATGGCCGATATTGCTCATCCTGCCGGGCTTATTGCTACAGGACTGTTGGGTGACCCCATGCCACATTGTCATTTTGTAACCACCACAACCCACAAAACCCTTCGTGGACCAAGAGGAGGCATGATCATGATGGGCTCCGACTTCGAAAATCCTATGGGCATCACCATCAAAACAAAAACAGGTTCACGCGTGAAAATGATGTCCGAGGTTATGGACGCTGAAGTTATGCCTGGTATTCAGGGAGGCCCGCTGATGCATATCATTGCAGGCAAGGCTGTGGCTTTTGGCGAAGCGCTACAACCTGAATTCAAGGAATATGCAATTCAGGTGAGGAAAAACGCCTTCGCGATGGCTGAAAAATTTATCACTCTCGGTTACAATATTGTCAGCGGTGGCACAAAAAATCATCTCATGCTGCTTGATTTACGCAATAAAAACGTTACCGGCAAAGTTGCCGAGAACCTGCTGCATGAAGCGGGCATTACCGTCAACAAAAACATGGTACCTTTTGACGACAAGTCTCCTTTTGTCACAAGCGGCATCCGTATCGGCACTCCTGCAATGACCACAAGAGGTATGGTCGAAACCGACAGCACCTTTATCGCCGAGCTCATTGACCGGGTTATCTCTGCCGCCGACCAGCCAAATATCAGTGACCTTTGCCAAAGCATCAGGGAGGAAATCAAAGCGCTTTGCTTGCGTAACCCTCTTGTGGGCTATGAAATGATGCATTAAGCTTTAACCACTTGTTTTTTCTGGGGTTCCTGGTTTTTTCAATGCCTTTCTACAACAAACATCTGTAGAAAGGCTTTTTTATGAACAGGTTGAAAATTCAAAAGCTTTTGATAATGTTTGCAATCATTGCATTGAGTTCCTGAGTTGTTTTTCTGATTTGCTTATCAAGTGCGCTTTTCTCTTTAACGAATTCTATCTCGCGTTCTGTATTGTTTTCAACCCTGATGTTTTCTGTAATCATTTTTCTCTGAAAAATTAGCGGTTCAAGAATAAGGTTTTTGAATGCATCAAGGAACATTGTCAGGCATCGTTTTGCATTTTCCGCATGCAGATCGGATAGTTCGAGCCATTTATTACTGACTGGCTGGTCCATCAGTAAACCGGATGCGATATCTCTTGATTCAGGGTTGCTGAACTGACTTATTTCGGATGCGATGTCAATCCGAGCATCAGGGTTGCCGCTAATCTCCTGGTAGCGGCGAATCATATGGGTAAAAATCTGTTGCGCCACCGGATGCTGAAGCTCCAGCATCTCTTCATGCGAAGCCGCAAATTCCAGAACCACATTTCCATAAATCGTACTTTCAAGCAGAGCTTTCAAAAAGGTTTTTTCAAGCACAGAAAGTTCCATTGCTGTTTGGCGCAAAGATTTGGTATTCAATCGTTTTTCTTCTGAAAATGTGTTTTTTTTCTGTGCATCCATTTGTGTCGCAAGCAGTTCATGCAGTGCCAACTGATTGATAGCAAGTTTTTCCGATAATTCCTGCAAGTAAAGTTCCTGCCGTATACGGTCAGAAATCAGTGCAATAGTTTGTACCATGGCCCGTATCGCTACAGATTTTGTCTCAGAGTTTGCAAAATCACCAGATTCCGTAAAAAAACGGATTTGAAAGTCTTGAAACGCAAGCTTGTTTTTTTCGGTGAACTGTAAAAAATTTTCCCGGCCTTCACGTCGAACAAAACTGTCGGGATCGTCGCCCGAAGGAAGCATGACAACAAAGGGGGTTATCCCTTGTGAAAGAAGTGTTTCGATACCGGTTATCATGGACTTTATACCGGCAGGATCGGCATCATAAATAAAAAGAACTCGGTTGCTGTAACGATGCAGGATCTTCGCCTGGTAGCGTGTAAGAGAGGTGCCGCATGAAGCTACGGTATTGGTGATGCCGGCCTGGTGAAGGGCAAGAACATCCATATAACCTTCAACCAGTATAACAGTTTCCATTCTGCGGATTTCATCTTTCGCGGCATGAAGCCCATAAAGCAGTTTTGATTTTTCAAACAGTGTGCTTTCCGGCGAATTCAGATATTTTGGCGCTTGAGGCTCATCTACAAGGGTTCTTCCACCGAAGCCTACTACCTGTCCACCAACTGAAAAAATAGGAAAAATGACCCTGTTACGGAAAGTGTCATACCATGAGTTTTTCTGCTTGTTTTGCGTTATAAGGCCGAGATCAACCAGATGCTCATGCGGAAGAGCAGATCGTTTTGCTTCGATAAAGAGGCTGTCCCAGGAATCGGGAGCATATCCCAGACTGAAGGTCGTGATGGTTTTTTCTGAAAGCCCTCTTTCCGCAGTAAAATAGTCATAGCCAGCTTTCCCTTGATTACTTTCCAGCATCCGCTGAAAGAACTTTGCCGCCCAACGAAGGGTTTCAGTACGGCTATCATTGACATCCGGCTTACGCTCTCTTTTTTCGGTAAAACGGCTGATATCAATACCCAAACGCTTGGCAACCAGTTGGACTGCTTCAGGAAATGAAACTTTTTCCATTTCCATGATAAATGAAAATACATTTCCTCCTTTGCCCGTTGAAAAACACTTGTAAATCTGTTTTTCAGTTGAAACAACAAAAGAAGGAGTTTTCTCTTTGGTAAAAGGAGAAAGTGCCTTGTAGTTGCGACCTGAAGGCTGAAGCGTAAGGTAATCGGATATAATATCGACAATGTCTGCAGCTTGACGAACATCATCTATGACCGAATGAGGAATCATCTGTTTACTCTCTATCGTAAAATTAAATCAAAAATACGTTTTTTCCACAATGCTCAATTACTATTAAAAAATAGCAAGCTTGTTTACTAAATTAAGCCCATTATTGCTTACAAGTTCAAATAACAGCCGTGCCTTATATTAAAACCACAGCATTACAGAAATACACGATGCCCCTTTATTGAGTGTTATAGTTCATCTTGATAGTTCTTACATGTAACTATACTATAGCAAATTACAGCGTGGTTTATAATGCTGCCTTTTTTTTCAGGGCATTCAAAATAAAAAACAGTTGATGAAAGAGAGCGTATTTACAAGTTTACTTATTGTGCTGACCTACTTGGTTTCTTTCGGTTTCTACACGTGGATGGGTACCACTCCACCGGATTCGATGTTCCACGCCATCTGGAAAGGTGGAGTGATTGTTTCAGTACTCATATCGCTCATCCTTATGGTGATTGCCTATACTGTTGAACGTAGCATTACACTAAACAGGGCTTCCGGTAAAGGAAATATTCCTGAGTTTGTAAAAGCGCTAAAAAAGGATATTGAAAGTGGAAATATTGATCAGGCTATTGCAAAATGTAATGATCATCAAAGCTCTCTTGCCGCTGTATTGCACTCCTTACTTGAACGGTATAAAAAACTTGCCCAATTCAACGTGACCGATCAAGAGAAAAAAGTCCGTGAAATGGAAAAGGCTGTTGAGGAAGCTATAATTTTGGAGATGCCGCTCCTGGAGAAAAATCTGGTAGCAATTTCCACTATTGCATCAATTTCCACCATGGTTGGGCTTCTGGGAACAACACTGGGCATGATCCGTGCGTTTGCCGCTATGGCTACCAACGGAGCCCCTGATGCGGTTCAGCTCTCTCTGGGTATCTCTGAAGCCCTGTTCAACACGGCACTCGGTATTATCGGCGGTATTATGGGTATTGTGGCCTATAACATCTTTACCAACAGCGTCGATCGTTTCAGCTATACGATTGATGAAGCCGCCTTCTATATCATTCATACTCTTGGAACGGCAAAATCGGATTGCTGATGTCGAGAATCAAATCGAAAAGGATTGCCTTCCGGATTGATATGACGCCAATGGTGGATGTTGCGTTTCTGCTGTTGACGTTTTTCATGCTGACCACTAAATTCCGCCCGCCCGAAACGGTCAAGATAGACCTTCCATCTTCTCATTCGGATCTGAAGCTACCGGAATCAAATGTTTTGACCGTAACAGTAAGCAAACAGAATACCTTTTTTATGGGCGTATCTTCAAAACAGTCACGGGAAAAAATTTTCAACTCCGTAATCAAACCAAAGCTGGAAGCTGCAAAATATTCCACGGTTGCATTACAGGACTCCCTGAAAAACTTCAGACTTAGCGAGAATTTTCCTGTCGGACGCGATGAACTTGAAAAATTTATAGTCAGGGCTCGATTTGCCGATCAGAAGCTTCTTCCCGTTATCAAGGCTGATGCGGACACCAACTTTGAGGCAGTAAATCATGTTATCAAGATCTATAAAAAGGCAAAATTTCTGACCTTTAAGCTCATGACCACTCTTGAAAAGGAAGTCAACTGATATGGCTCTTTTCGACACTCCACACAACCACCGAAGCCTGAAAAAAAGGAGACCCCGTTCAAAAAGAATCGGCTTTCATCTTGACATGACACCGATGGTTGATGTGGCATTTCTTCTATTGACGTTCTTTATGCTGACAACAACCTTTTCGAAAGCCAATACCATGGAGATTACTATTCCGCCAGAAATGACGGAAGTCAAAGTGTACGAAACCAATGTCATGACCCTCAGAATAGCTGGCGACGGTATGGCCTACTGTTCTCTGGGTAATGATGCGCCCAAAAAGCTCCCCCTATACGATTCACTTGATACCCGTCAGCTTGCACTAAGCAAAGGACTTCGTCAACTGCTGAAACAACAGACCTTGGCCAACGAAAAAACAGTGATTGTCGTTAAAATCAGCAATAAAGCCAGATACAAACAACTTGTTGATATTATCGATGAACTGAATCTCATGAGAATCAACCGGTTCAGCCTGGACGACTATACCGAGCAGGATGATAAGGAAATCAAAAGAGCTATCTAATAGAGTAAACAAAAGAAAGAATTATATAAAGCTGAAGTCTTTATTTATTGTTAAATTTTTTTCACATTTGAAAAATAACTATGAATAATCTTTACAGATGCAGGAGTAAACAACGATGAAGGGTTCTTGCTTGTTAGATTACCTTCATCATCCAGAAAATTTAGATGAAATCTATTTTTCCAATGTTCGTATCGTTCTTTTTCCTTACCGATTCCCAGCTGCCGTCCATTCAAAACTTCTAATCTTTTTTCAATATCCCAATTAAATATACGAATATCTTCTGGAGGAATAGGGCTTCCAATAATTGATGATTGAACAATATCTAATGTATGATTGGGTTTATATTCCATCCCAAATTCTTTTTCTAAATATCGATGGGAAATTAATGCAAAAGGCATTCTAACCAGCTCTTGAGTACCATCATTATGATTCAGAATTTCACCGTCTAATAGATAATCATCATCATTAATAGTGTATTTCGCAACTTTAACGACCTCAATACCAAGTTCCAATAAGTTAAGGCATACTAATATATGTCTAATTTTGTATTGTTGTCCTGAATGAATTATATTTAAGGTCGTATTTGTCTCTAAAAAATCAACATCAATATCAAAATCAGGATTAGAATTATTTCCTGCCTTTAATGGACCAATATTAATAACTAAATTGTCATAGTTAGCTCTACAGTTAATATGGTCATCTGCAAATTTTAAGGCATTTTTTCTATATTTTTTTAATTCACCAATAGGAAAACAAAATTTTTTTGCTGTTGATGGATTTCTTGCTCCTGCTTTTGGCTTTTTTGTTAAAACAAGAGTTTCCTCGATAAACTCTCTTAATATAAATCGTAAAGGGTCATTAAGTTCCGCATTTAAATTAGTAACTACTTTACCTTCTTCGTTAAAATGCCGCTCAGATGCTCCCAAAGAAATGTTCCACCCAACAGGCTCTATATCTCTAAAAAAAAAGGGAGTCCAAAGTTGTTTCTCATCTTGATAATTTACTACGGATAACACTCCACCAGAAGCCCACCGTAAAGGAAATTCATCCAGATTTATTTCGAGCTTTTCATTACAAGACTTATTTGTCAAAAATTTATGATATTCATTATCTTTTTGAGTTATTACTTCTTTATTCGTTATATATTTATTGCAAATACTTTTTTTTGCCTGAGTTGTAATAACTGCTTTTCTAACATTATTTCGGTTTATTGTTATATCAATAAGTCCATCATTATCTTTTTCAATATATATAGGATTTTTTAATAATTCCACAGCAAAAACTTCATTTTTTAAACGATGAACAGTGTTGTGAACATATTCAACAGGAATGTCTTCGTTCGTATTGAGTTTGGCTTTAGCTTTTTGGTATCTCTCAAATGCTTGGTGATACAAAGCCTCAGCTTCTTTCCCTTTTTTATTCTTTGCCAAATCACCTAACAAAGCACCCCAATTATTAAAGACTTTGTACTGGTCTTGTTTTATCTCAATAGATTTTTGGTATTTCTCAAATGCTTGGTGGTACAAAGCCTCAGCTTTTTTCCCTTTTTTGGTCTTTGCCAAATTTCCTAAAGAAGTACCCAAATAGTAAAAGGCCTCATGATTTGTAGGATCTAACTTACATGTTTCCTCAAATTCAAGTTCAGATAACTCAAAATTGTTTACAAAGAAAAAGTCCAAACCTCTCTGAAAATGAAAATTTGCTGTTTTCGTATTTATTTCTTTTATTTCTATTTCTTCTCTAGATAATATTTCATATATAGGCGTATCATGTACAATTAAATTATAAAATTGAGCATAATGATATGATATAAAGAAGTCATTACTAATACTTTCTGAAAGTACTGTAATTTTTTCACCATAAGCATGTATGGGCTTATAAGGTATTTTTGCTATATTGAAATAGTTTGTCAACGAACACTCGTCTAACATATAAATCTCTGTAAATAAAGCTTCAAAACGTTTAGTATACCGCTTCATCCACTCTGCCAATTCTGCGGAATTTTGATCATCTATTCTTGAAGGAAGAGGTAAGACAGTTAAATCTCTAAAGTCACTTGAATTAAATCTATAATTGATACTCTGTTTCGCAACATCAAACACACCATTAATATTCTGATTATTTAATGCGAATACTAATACCAATATCTGAGGCATTAACATTGTACATATACCACCCGTATCAGATAAGCCTGTTCTGGAATCAATTAATATATAATCATAATAAGACTCAAGATATTGAGCAAAGTTTCTAAAGAATGCAGGGGAATTTTTATAAAATTCCAACCAATTTATTGCATTTAGTTTAACGATATAATCATTATCAAATTTACCGGCTTTAATAAGGTCTAATTGAAATTCGCTTTCTTCTATTTGAATATTACTTTGTATATATTTGTTTAAATGTTTCGATAAATACTCAAAACAATTTTTATTATCATTTATAACTTCAGGTGTAGATTTTTCAATTACCTCTGTTATAAAATCAACGAACCCAACCTGTTCTTTATTAATTGCATTATTAAAAAAAGAATGGAGGCCAGGCGCTTCTAAATCCCAATCTATAAGCAATATTTTCTTTTTTTGCGTCGCCATTAAGCATGCAATATTTACTAAAGCCATGGTTCTGCCTACCCCGCCTTTATAAGAGTAAAAAGTTATTACTTTACCTTTTAATTCAATTTTATGCTGTTTATTCAAGATCATTTTTTCTTAGTATTGGTAGGTGTTTAGCTTCAGATTTTTTTTCAATGTCTTTTTGTCCTTTTATCCAACTAATAATTTCTTCATCTGACGGTATAACTATATCAACACACATTTTTACAAAGTCAATACCATTATTCAACAATATATAATTCTTCAAGAAAACATCATACATCTCTCCTTTAAAGGCCTCAAAAGCTTCGCTAGTTCGATTATTAACCACCAGATGTCTATATTTTTTGATTTCTTTTGCATGTTTTCTTCCAATACAATCAGGAAAAGCGTCTGCTGAACCTCTATCGATTATCGGAAGTATAAAACAATAACCATCAACAGAATCACGTATCTTTTTCTCTACTTCAATTGCTCTATAGAGCTCCTTTGCACACCAAAGATTATCTTCATGCAAGTAAGCATTGTGATAAAAAGGAATAAAAAAATAGCAATCAACTATACTATTATATATTTTATCATCAAAATGATCTCCCCATTTAATATAATCCTCATCAAAAAAAACCTTTTCAATATTTGTAACTTTTGATGCCTCGCATTCTATAATTGCCTTAAATTTTTTTATAAATTTGTCATCGCCTAAATTTCGTCGGTAACTTATAAAAGCTGAATAACTCATTTTTTATAAATCTTAATATTAACTAATTTAAATTACTATAAATGTATTACTTAAAAGTGAAGTACCTGCATACATAAAAAAAAATAGGTTTTGACTGCTTATTTTAGCTATGCGGTTTTTTGATGTTATCGCCAAAGTTGATTTTAAGAAACTACACTCCTTCTCCTTTTGTGTAATGTGATGATCAGTCCAAAAACTTCTCAGTAAGAATAGAATCATAAATCAAACAAAGTGATTTTTGATAGGCTGATCCACCAAGCAATCACTTTAAGGATCCATTCGTCAAGCATAAAAAAATAGTTACCAAAATACACGAAGAAAATCAGTTTTCAGGTAACTCACATCCCAGCACCAGCGTTGGTTCGTACCCGAGTATGTGATCCTAAAAAAATCGTTTTTCCGCATCAAACTTCTTCCGTTAATCGGCCATAAGCGTTCAGCAACAAGTCGTTCCGTAATCCGTTCAAAAACTGTTCAGTATTTGGCAGATATCTATTTCAAGGGTTTGAGCATTTCTTTGATGATTTACAGAATTTATTTCGTGGCTGGCCTGATTTTATTACGGAATGACTTTCTGTTAAGCGCTTAAGACCTTTTTGGTCTATTTATTCTTTCCCATAGATCATGCTTTCAAGTAGTTCAGCATATTTAACAAGCATTAAGTTTACCCGTTGCATTTCCGCAATTAAAGACGAATACTCCTTATAATTCTTCTGAATTACTTGAGGAGGCAATTGTTTATTCGCATCATTTTGAGACTCTTGGTCATACCACCTACGATATTTTGCTTGCCAAGTGGTAAGGTGCGGTCTCAATCCTTGGTTAAGCACTTTCATAGCCAAGACGACAAGAGCGCGAGTATCTTCAGACGAACGAACCTTTATTGCTGGGATAGATTTGACCAGCTGACGGGTAATTCCAAAAAATTCATACCAAGAGTTATATACCTCATGAATAACATCGTTGTTTTCGTCAACTTTGATTCCAAGCTTTCTTGTTTTGAGTTCGACCCATAACTGATACGCTATCTGTAAATCTTCTCTGTTGGGACGAAATTTGATCTTGCCGCTACCAATGCCGATTTCTGCCTCGTTGATTTCGAATGTTGTTCTCAATTTGTGGACATAAAACCATCTTACAAGAATGATGATCAGTGAAATTCCGACCAATCCGGCAATAAGCAAGTTGCTGACAATTAACTGCAATGCACCACTTTCGTTGATAGATAATTCAATGAGCTGCTGCATTTATGACTCCTAGAAGTTAGCCTTTCTTATCGGGTGTTATAGATCGAGCTGTCAACTTGCTTTGTCCTTGTGAGTGTATTTGATGAAAAAATATACTAAAAAATTTAGTTTTTTTCCCACTTAGCTTATCTCAATCGAACTCAATCCGATGTATATTTGCGGTCAGTCGCCCCATAGGGGCATCGGCCAGAGTCGGATCATTAATTAGGAGTTTAACCCAATAAATCGTACCAAAAAGCAGAAAAAAGACAAAAAAGTCACTTTCAATAAAGGCATTGTCAACCAGTTAGATAAGTACTAAATCGGTTCAGAAATATCAATCAAAATTTGATTATCATTAGGATAATATCTGAACAACAGTTACATCATTCTTCAAATGATATCCCTCAATGTCCTTATTGTTGATGATGAAATTAATATCCGTAAAACCCTATCCGTTTTTTTTGAATCTCGTGGTCATCATGTGAAAGCTGTAAGTAATGCCAAAGATGCCTTTACAGTAGCTGAACTTCAGATTTTTGATCTCGCATTTGTTGATTTGCGTTTAGGAATTGAAAACGGTCTTGATCTTGTGCCGCTGCTTTTAAAGGCTTATCCCTGGATCAAGGTTGTGGTTATCACCGCCTATTCATCAATAGAAACTGCTGTTGAAGCAATCAAGCGCGGCGCTGTCGACTATATTGCCAAGCCGTTTACACCCGCTCAACTTGAGCTGATTACTGCACGTCTTGCTGCTTTCTGTGGCATGGAGAGGCGCATTGTATCGTTACAGGAGGATCTGACCCGTATTCATCCAGAAGCAAATTTCAATTCATGTTACCCTTCCATGCAGCGAGCTGTCGAGTTGGCTCGTCAGACAGCAGTTTCTGATGCAGTAGTACTTTTAAGAGGGCCAAGTGGAACAGGAAAAACTGTTCTTGCTCGTTCTATTCATCATTGGAGTCACCGTGCAGAAAAACCATTCGGAGTTATTTCATGCCCGTCATTAAGTCCTGAACTGCTTGAAAGTGAGCTTTTTGGTCATATCAAAGGCTCATTCACTGGAGCTGTCAGGGATAATCCCGGAAGGGTATTTTCATGTGAAGGGGGTTCTTTGTTTCTGGATGAAATTGGCGATCTTCCTCTTTCCATTCAGTCAAAGCTTCTTCGTTTCATTCAGGAACGGGAATATGAACGGGTCGGCGACCATCAAACACGAAAATCTGATGTAAGGATCATTGCGGCTACAAATACTGCGTTAGAAAAAGCTGTAAGTGAAGGTCGTTTTCGTGAAGATCTTTTCTACAGGCTTAATGTCATTCAGATTGATCTTCCGCCACTTGCAGGAAGGCCTGATGATATTGAACAATTTGCCCGTAATATGCTGCGATTTTTTGCCGCGCAGAACCATAAAAATCTTGCTGGATTTAAGGATGATACAATGCTGGCCCTTAGAAACTATTCCTGGCCCGGCAATATACGGGAATTACGCAATGCTATAGAAAGAGCCGCCATTTTGACCAAAACAGAACATATCGGTACTGAAGTTCTGCCTGAAACAATCATGGCCACAGCGCAAAAAGGATGGAGTGAAAATCCGTTAACCCTTGACGAACTTGAAGAAACTCACATACGTAGTATTCTTGCTTCAACAAAATCATTACAAGAAGCAGCAAAGGTATTGGGTATTGATCAAGCAACTCTCTGGAGAAAACGAAAACAATACATGATTTAATTCCACCATCCTTTTTGGTTCTTCAGTTCATTTTTGCTTTTGCCGCTCATCAAAAAAACAAAGAGAGCAATGTCCTTTTGATGACGTCTCCATTAAAGCTTACAATTCTCTCCTTTTTTCATTTTTTCTATTGACTGTGCCTTGCAAAATGCAAGCATCCTAACCGTATTTTCTTGATTTCTGCAAGGTACCCATACCTGTTTACCTTTTTTTTCATTGATTTATCAGTAAATATCAAACGGCACGCAATTTGCTGATTAACTGAGAAGAGGAATCAATATGATTAGTATACGCCAAAAACTTGTACTTGGATTTAGTGGCTTGCTCATGATTATAGTTGCCATGGGTGTGATGACTATCAAGCAGATTGATTCGCTTGGTGGCGCTATTGATGTTATTCTCAAACAAAACTATCGCAGTGTTGTTGCCTGTCAGAATATGACAGAGGCTCTTGAGCGAATCGACAGCGGTGTGCTGTTTACTTTTTCAGGTCATTACAATGAAGGGATGAATAATATTCGGGAACATGAACTGAACTTTGATAAAGCTCTGCGTGTTGAACTTGGCAATATTACTCTTTCTGGCGAAGGCGAGAAAGCACAGCAAATCAAAAGTCTGTTTTCAGAATATATTATTGTTATAAAAAAGGTTACCGATTCATCTCTTTCTTTGTCCGAAAGGCAGCATACTTATTTTTCTACGCTGCTTCCTCTTTTCCGGAGTATCAAGCATCTATCAGGGCAGGTTCTGGAAATGAACCAGTCCAATATGAATGAGGCGAATAATAACGCAAGGGATATGGCAGCTTCAGCGCATAACACCATGCTTGCCGCAATATTTGCAAGTGCGGTTGTTTCAGTGCTTTTCAGCTATCTGTCTCATCGCTGGATACTCATGCCTATAAAAAAGCTGATTGTATCGACTGATGAAATCCGGAAGGGCAACCTTGATCTGGTGCTTGATACCAATTCAACCGACGAAATCGGACAGCTTTCGGAATCATTTAACGAAATGGCGGTTACTCTCCGCAAAATGCGTAATAGCGACAAGGAAACCCTGCTTCGAACCAGAAGGGTCACGCAGGAGGTTTTCAAGGTACTTCCTTCACCGATAGCGGTGCTTGACCTTAACGGAAATGTGGAAGTGTCAACAGAAGCAGCTGATCATTATTTCGGCATGAAGCCAGGGGTTAACGTCCATGAGCTGGGTTATGAATGGCTGAAGGTTTTGTTGCAGAAAGCTTTTCGAGAGGGATCTGCTGCTGAATATGGAAAACCAAATGGATTTGTACAGCATTTTTCAGGAACACAAGAGTACTTTTTTCAGCCAATGGCAGTACCTGTTCCTGCAGGAAGGGGAAATGATGAGTTTGTCGGAACGGCATTGATTTTAAAGGATGTTACGCAACTTCATGAGCAGCTTGAACTGAAATGCAACGTTATTTCCACGGTTTCTCATCAATTGAGAACTCCTTTGACCTCACTCAGAATGTCTATTCATCTGCTGCTGGAAGAGCGTGTTGGTCAGCTGAATGAGAAACAGGAAGACCTGCTTGTTGCTGCACGCGAGGAAACCGAACGCCTTGTCAATATTCTCGACGATCTTCTGGACATTCACCGTATTGAATCAGGAAAAGCCAATCTGCACATCTCTCCAGTTTCTCCTTTTCGGATCAGTATTGAAGGAATAGAGCCGTTTCTTGTCACTTCCCGCGATAAAGGAGTTTCCATTGAAAATACAACTCCTGAAGGATTGCCGGAAATTCTTGCAGACCCTGACAGTCTTCGGCATGTCTTTGCCAATCTCTTGTCGAATGCCTTGAGGTTTACTTCTCCTGGAGGGAGTGTAACGATTAGTGCAACAGAAAATCAGGAGGGTATCAGATTTTCTGTTGCTGACACCGGCACTGGTATTTCACCGGAACATGTGGAACACCTTTTCGAACAGTTTTACAGGGTTCCCGGTCAGGATGATAAGAGTGGAATAGGACTTGGGCTTTCCATTGTAAAGGAAATCATAGAAGCTCACGGCGGACAAGTGGGTGCTGAAAGCGATTCAGGAAAAGGTACTGTTTTCTGGTTTACCATACCCATGAAAATGCAAACATAAGAAAATCAAGCTGCAATTATTAAAAGGAGGAGAACCATCATGGACGTTTATCATTACCTGTTTCTCGGAATACGCATTTTTCTGCTTCTGGCAGGGTTTGCCACATTGTCGGGTATCATTTTTCATATTGGAGGTTAAGATGGATATCGTTGTCTTGCTCACATTTTTTGGCTGCATGGTTTATCTGGTCTATGCCATTGTAAATCCTGAGAAATTTTAAAATAATCACCTCATGTTACTGCTATTTTTGTTGGTAATGATTGTTCCTGCCCTTCTGTCATGGCCTCTGGGGCTTGCTATGGCACAAATGATCAATCCTGCCCAAACATCAAACTATCGCCGTTTGACTTCAGAAATTTTCTGCAAAATAGGGGGCGCGGCTGTCGTTGAAGAGCAGGACTGGAAACGCTATCTCTTTTCCATGATGAGCTTTAATGTAGTGATGTTTGCTTTTGTGGCAATCGTCCTTGCACTGCAGCAGTGGCTGCCACTCAATCCCGATGCTAAAAGTGCACTTGAAGCAAGCCTTATCTTTAATACTGTAGCTTCGTTTGTAACGAATACCAACCTTCAGCATTACTCCGGTGAGGTTGCCATGAGCTATTTCTCCCAGCTGTTCGGGTTGATGTGGCTCCAGTTTGTTTCAGCAGCAACGGGAATTGCCGCTCTTGCTGCCCTTGCCAGAGCATTAGGAGGGAAAAAAACGGTTGGTAATTTTTACAGCGACCTGATGCGGACAACTTTTTTTGTTCTGTTGCCACTTGCACTCTTTGTTGCCCTTCTTCTTGTTGCCGGAGGTGTTCCGATGACCATGGATGGTGCAGTTATAGCCCATACCCTTGAACATGCAACACAAACCATAGCTCGAGGGCCTGTTGCTGCTATGGAGGCGATTAAACAGCTGGGAACTAACGGCGGCGGATGGTTCGGGCCAAATTCAGCCCATCCTTTCGAAAATCCTTCTTTCTATACCAATATTCTGGAGTGTATCTGTATCATTCTGATCCCAATGGCTGCAGTCTGGATGTTTGGACGCATAACAGGACGAATGCGCGATGCTGTTGTAATTTTTTCGGTCATGATGGCATTGCTTGTCTTTAAATGTGGTGCCGCAGTCTGGCTTGAAGGTGCTCCTGCAACTGCACTTTCAGCTCTTCCCGTTGAGCTGGCTTCAAATCTGGAAGGCAAGGAACTTCGCTTTGGTTCCGGTGCAGGTGCCCTTTGGGCGGCAGTTACGACGGCCACCAGCAATGGTTCCGTCAACTGCATGCATGATAGTCTTAACCCGCTCACTGGCCTTGTACCACTTGTCGGAATGTGGCTGAATGTTGTTTTTGGCGGTGTAGGGGTTGGCCTGATCAACATGTTTGTGTTTATAATCATCGGTGTTTTTATATGTGGCATGATGGTTGGCCGTACGCCGGAATATTTTGGTCGAAAGGTTGAAACCCATGAAATGACGCTTGCGCTGCTTACCCTGCTGGTTCATCCTGCGCTGATTCTCGGAGGGACAGCACTTTTTGCAGCGACCCCTTTGGGAGCTGGAACCGTTGGCAATCCCGGAGCGCACGGATTCACAGAAATTCTCTACGAGTTTACCTCAGCGGCCGCAAATAACGGCTCAGGTTTTGCCGGGCTTGGCAATAGCTCTGTACCCTGGAATATTGCTACTGGCATCGTGCTGCTGCTGGCCCGCTATATTCCAATCGTTCTTCCTCTTGCCATTGCCGGTTCGCTGGCTGAAAAGAAGCCTGTTCCGGTAACAGCAGGAACACTCAGAACCGATACACTGCTTTTTGGACTCATTATTTTAGGAAGTGTTGTTTTTATCGGTGCACTTCTCTTTTTACCTGTAGCCGTTCTGGGCCCTGTAGCCGATCATCTTACAGCAATCATTCATTGAACCATAAAGTTTTCAAAGAATTAATAACTAAATCATGATGAAGAGTAATCCTTTGCCAAATATCTATGATCAGGCAAAATCGGCGCGCCGGCAGACGAGAACATCCTCAATTTTTGAAAAAAAGCTTGTTTTAAGCGCTCTTAGCCGCTCATTAGTGATGCTTGACCCAAGAACCATGGTGAAAAATCCGGTTATGTTTGTTACCGAAGCAGGTGCAGTGCTGACGACGCTTGTTGCTGTTTTAAATGCAATGTCAGGAGCTCACCACCAAGTCTATACCGTTGCAGTCATGATCATTTTATGGCTTACTGTGATGTTTTCAAACTTTGCAGAAGCCCTCGCTGAAGCTCGAGGCAAGGCGCAGACAGATGCTCTTAAACGAACACGCCAGAATACAGTCGCCAGAAGAGTTAAAGAAGGTAAAGAAGAAACTGTAAGTTCTGACGAGCTCAGTGAGGGTGATCTGGTGATTGTTTTAACTGGTGAAACCATTCCCGGAGATGGCGAGGTTATCGATGGGGCGGCCATGGTTGATGAATCAGCTATTACCGGCGAATCGGCACCGGTTGTTAGAGAAACTGGCGGTGACTGCTCAGGTGTTGTCGGGGGCACGAGAGTTCTCTCGGATAATATCGTTGTGCGCATATCCGTTTCAGCCGGACACTCTTTTCTTGATAAAATGATTGCTCTCGTTGAAGGCGCCTGCCGCCAGAAGACTCCAAATGAACTTGCTCTTACCGTAACCCTTGCTGGTCTTACCCTTGCATTTTTACTGGTAACCGGTACGCTCTGGCCTATCGGTAAATATTTTGGAATAACACTTTCGGTACCGACTCTGGTTGCCCTTCTTGTTTGTCTTATTCCAACCACTATTGGTGCCTTGCTCTCTGCCATAGGTATTGCAGGAATGGACCGTGCACTTTCAGCAAATGTGCTGGCAAAGAGCGGTAAAGCAGTCGAGCTTGCAGGGGATATTGATACACTGTTGCTCGACAAAACCGGAACGATTACGATTGGCAACCGTCAGGCAACGGATTATTACCCTCTTCCGGGTATCAGTAGGGAGCGCCTTGCAACAGTGGCAATGAAAGCGTCATTCGGTGATCATACCCCTGAAGGAAAATCCATTATTACCCTGGCAAAAAAACTGCATGGCATAAAGGCTTCTGAAAAGGTTGATGGAACAGTAGTGCCATTTTCTGCACAATCACGCATGAGTGGTATTGATTTACCGAATGGACAATGCCTTCGAAAAGGGGCTTCGGATGCGCTTGTGCACTATATTTCAAAACTTGGTGGAAATATTCCTGAAATATTGCAAGAACTTGTTGATGATGTTGCCCGTAAAGGCATGACTCCAATTGTTGTTGCTGATGGCAACGAGCTTCTTGGCGTTGTTGCACTTTCGGATATTCTCAAACCGGGCATCTCTGAGCGCTTTGCGCGCCTTCGTGCCATGGGGTTGCGCGTGGTTATGGTGACGGGTGATAACCCGCTGACAGCAGGAGCTATAGCTGCTCAGGCGGGTGTTGATGATTTCATTGCCGAAGCACGTCCTGAAGACAAGCTTGCGTATATCCGAAAGGAGCAGCAGGGCGGCAGACTGCTTGCCATGATGGGAGATGGTACCAATGACGCACCGGCGCTTGCTCAGGCTGATATCGGTGTTGCCATGAACTCCGGCACCCAGGCAGCCAAAGAGGCTGGCAATATGGTTGATCTCGACAGTGATCCAACAAAACTTATTGAAATTATTGAGATTGGAAAACAACTGCTTATGACTCGCGGCGCATTGACAACATTTTCGATCGCCAATGATGTAGCAAAATACTTTGCCATTATTCCAGCTATGTTTGTTCTTGCAATACCAGGGCTTGCCGTGCTTAACATCATGCATCTGGCAACGCCGGAAAGTGCAATTCTGTCATCGCTGATTTTTAATGCCATCATCATTCCGCTGTTGATTCCTATAGCGATAAAGGGTGTCAAATACCGTCCGACGGGAGCTGATGCAACACTTCGGAAAAATCTGATGATCTATGGAATCGGAGGAGTAATGGTTCCATTTATCGGAATCAAACTGATTGATATGATCATTGCCTTAACAGGTCTTGTATAAAAAAAACGGGTTACTATTATGAAAACAACATTATCATTTGGAAATCTCATTCGGCAATTAACAGCCTCATTACGTATTCTTCCTGTTACGGTGGCTATCTGCAGTGGGCTGTATACCGTTATCATTCTTCTTGCCGCTCAAGTCGCCCCCTTTGCTTCATCAGGCTCTCTTATTCGTTCTGAAAAAGGGCTGGTTATTGGTAGTGAACTTATTGCTCAGCAGTTTACCCAGCCGAAATATTTCTGGCCCCGTCCATCAGCAGTATCATGGAATGCTGCAAGTGCAGGTGGAAGCAATCTTTCACCTGCATCTCTGGCAATGCGCCAAAAAGCAGAAAAACTGATTGCTCCATTTATGCTGAAAAAAGGTGAAAAGATTCCAACTGATCTTGTTACCTCATCAGGTAGCGGTCTTGATCCTCACATCTCTATTGCCGCCGCAAAATTTCAGGTATCGAGAGTAGCTCGGGCCAGAGGCCTCACTATTGATCAGGTAATGGCTGTTATAAATAATCCGGCAAATGGAAAAAATACAATTCCGTTATTGAATGAATCGATAGTCAATGTGCTGCAGCTCAACAACTCACTTGACCGACTGCAGAAGTAATTCGGCAATAGAGCAGAATCAAGAGAAAAAACGCTATGGAAAGCAGTAGAGCCGACAGTTTTTTGCGTCTCATTCAGCAGTCGCAACAGGGCAAACTCAAGGTCTATGTCGGTTATTGCGCCGGAGTCGGAAAAACCTGGCAAATGCTATATGAAGCAAGGCGTCTTAAGGAGAATGGCATTGATGTCGTCGTGGGCCTTGTGGAAACCCATAAAAGGAAAGAAACCGAAGCTCTTCTTTCTGACCTCGAAATCATAGCACGAAAAAGCCTGCATTATCGAGGTATTGAGATTACCGAAATGGATATTGATGCCATCCTTCAGCGCCGTCCTTCTGTTGTACTTGTCGACGAACTTGCACATACCAATATTCCTGGAAGTAGAAATCACAAGCGCTATGAAGATGTCGAAGAAATTCTTGCAGCCGGTATCCATGTAATTTCGACCTTGAACATCCAGCATATCGAAAGCCTTTATGAAACTGTAGAACATGCCACCGGTGTAAAAGTCAAGGAACGAGTGCCCGATCGTATTCTTGGACTGGCTGATCAACTTGTAAATGTTGATATTACGACCGATGATCTGCGGCAGCGACTGGCAGAAGGAAAAGTTTATGTTCCTGAACGGACTGAAGCAGCTCTTTCCAACTTCTTCAGACCTGAAAACCTTGAGCAGCTCCGTGAGTTAACTTTAAGGGAACTTGCGGCAAAGCTTGATGCGAAACGTCGTAACCAACTCCCTGATGAATCTGCCTCCAATCCCGATCAGTTGATGGTTTGCCTCAGTTCAAAAACGGCGAACTGTGAAGCCATTCTGCGCTATGCTTCGCGAATAGCAGGACGACTTAACAGAAACTGGTATGCCGTCTATGTACAGACACTTTCAGAAAGTCCTACAACGATTGATGCCAAGTTACAGCGAATGCTTTCCAATACTCTTGTACTTGCACAGCAGCTTGGTGCCACAGTATTCACTTACAAAGGAGATGATGTGGTTAAAACCATTTTGCAGTTTGCCAAAGAATATCGGGTCGGACACATCATTATCGGCAACTCAGGACGACAACTCCCCTGGTGGCAGCGAATCCAGGGCAGGCACACCATTATTGAACGATTAATCAGCGAATGCAGGGAAATTAATATCATAGTACTCGATACAAGGGAAAATGGAAGTGCAGAAAAAAGAAAGTCTTTGCACCAAAACCTCTTCAGTCTCAAGGATAATTTTCTATTCGGCATCAACACGCAGAAAGCATGGAAAGAACCGATCAGAAATGCAAGGGTTGTATTGTGGAAAAGTGTTATTGAAAAGGAGGAGGCATTTCGCGAGCTACTACACGAATGCTGCATTGCAGACTCAAGCATTGATGAAACCAGCGCATTAAGTGCTCTGCTTGAAAGGGAAAAACAAGGAGGAACTTTTATCGGAGAAGAAATAGCAATTCCCCATGCGAGACTTGAAAATCTTAAAAAGCCGGTTATTGTTATCGGAGTAAGTAAAATCGGTATTTATGACAAGGAATCGAGCAATACCGCGCACATCATGTTCCTGATGCTCTCCCCCCTTTCTGACCCAAATAGTCACATCAGAATGCTTGGACTGATCAGTAAAATAGTTTCTGAAAGTCAGTGGAGCAACATGATGCTTCGCGCTAGAAGCAAAAAAGAGATTGCCTCGATAGTCAGAACACAAGTAAATAAAATTGATGGGAACCGATAGTCTAAAATAACTATTCAAAAAACTAATTTACCTTTCCGATAAAGTTTTAGGCATCAACTGAATCAATTACTTTTTTTCGGTTTTGGCTTGTACATTATAGCGAATGCAATCCAGATATACGCCCCTATCAAGGTAAACGGGCTGATATTCAGTGCAAAAAAGCCATCAACTTCCCTTTCGAGGGACATTCCGAAGTAAGTTCCAGCAATCACCAATACCCCAATAGCAATCATGATATAGTTCACTCTGCCCAAAGGCATGGTAATTGCTTTTGCCGCAGGTTTATGCTGATTTTTCTTCACTGAAGATTTCATCGAGTGCAACGATACATTGTTGAGCCTCATCCTGGCTTATGATGAGAGGAGGAAGAAACCTTATGACATTCTGACTTGTGGCGTTGACAAGAACTTGTTTTTTTAGCGCCTTTTCAACATAATATTTAGCCTCTTTATCGACGGTAATACCGACCATAAGGCCATATTGCCTGATTTCAAGGATTTGGAAATGTTTCTCGGCCAGTTTCCGCAGTTCATTACAGATATAGCTGCCCGTCTCAGTTGCATTCTGCATGAGCCGATCCTCCTCAATGGCATTAATCATCGCAATTCCGGCAGCACAGGCTACAGGGTTACCGCCAAACGTAGTACCATGGTTTCCATAAGTAAAGACATCTGCTACTTTTTCATTACCGATCACGGCAGATAGCGGCAACCCACCTCCGAGAGGCTTGGCAAGACAGACCAGATCAGGATCCGCATCAACATGCATGTAACTGAAAAACTTTCCGGTTCTTCCGCAACCGGCTTGAATTTCATCGGCTACAATCAGAAAATTGTACTTCAGACGCAAAGCCTTAAGCCGATCAATAAAAGGCTGCGATATGCGGTGAATTCCTCCTTCACCCTGGACTACTTCAATGAAAACGGCTGCAGTTCTGCTGGAAACTTTCTTTTCAAGATCTTCAATATCATTGAAATTAATCATTCCTGTATCAGGGAGCAACGGCTCAAAACCGTCAACATATTTTGCTTTTGCCGTCAGTGACATTGCTCCATACGTCCTCCCATGAAAACAGTTACTCAGCGACAGGACTTCTTTTTTATGCTGATCGCCCAAGCTTGCAGCCCATTTTCTTGCTATTTTGATGGCGGCCTCAATGGCTTCCGTACCACTGTTAGCAAAAAAGACTTTTGAGAGTCCAGACAGCGCAAGCAGTTTTTCAGCAAGTTCGAACTGAGGCTGTACCATGAAAAGGTTCGAGGCATGAATAAGTTTTGCGGCCTGGGAACTGATTGCCTGAATAAGGCGCTTGTCTCCATATCCAAGAGCGTTGACACCGATCCCCGAAATCATATCGAGATAACGGGTACCGTCATCAGCAATGAGCCACACACCTTCCCCATGGGTTACGGTAATCGGTAACCTGGCATAATTATGAAAAAAAAGTTTTTGTTCGGTATCCTGAGTTATGGGTAGTGGTTTCATGCTATGTTCCGTTGCTCAAAAGATTGTATTTCTGACAGCTAATGGTTGATTATAATGATCAAATACGATGCTTTCAAACATTTTCTTTTGCTGCTTTCCATGTTATACTGACTACACGTTATTCATCTTTTGCCAAGAACGGATTTGATAGATGCCGAATAATAACCATTAGCATACTCAATTCTCCTGGAACCGGGCTGGAAACAACAAAATCCAAGTCAAAAAGAAGCCTGCAGCAAGAATTAAATAGTGGATTTTTGTAACATTGCTTATTAAAAAGTTTTAAACCTATATGGAAGCTAACCTTTTCCTTATCATAGCCCTCTCACTCGCAGCAAGCATGCTGCTTGGTATTATGATTGGCAGAGCTTTTAAAAAACAGGCATCAGGTTGGCGGAGGGGTAAAATCGCTATCGGCGCATCAACAGTAAGTGGTCGCGGGGTTTTTGCAACGGAAAGAATAAAAGATGGTACAATTATTGAACGCTGTCCCGCAATTGAAGTTGGGGAAAAAGATATTGATGGCGAACTGGTTAATTACGTTTTTTATGGAAGCACTGAAACCAAACGGCTGGTAGTAATGGGCTACGGCATGCTCTTCAACCATTCATCCTCTCCAAATGTCGCATACTACCGCGAAGAAAGCCCGATCGGAGCAGAACTGATCCTTTATGCCCTTCGGGATATCAAAAAAGGAGAAGAGCTTTTCTACCATTACGGAGATGAGTGGTGGAATACTCGGCAATAGTTGATGATTTTTGCACAGAACCAATACGTTATAAGCGGTTTGAGAGAATACGTTTCATGGCCGCTTTGTCAAGCTGAACAGCATTGCTTTTGCTGCGAGTAAGAGTTACAATGTTGTCAACATCCTCGTAATCCACTCCGAAATCGTTCACTTTTGGAAAGTGAAGTACTTCCTGCCACATTATAAGTGTTTCGAGCAGCCGTTCACATCCAGAATAAACAGTATCACCAACAAATCCCGAAAGAATGGCCCCTGCTTTTGCATATTTTTGCAGAGCGGGATGGCACGGATCAGCAAGACGTAATCCGGCAATATTTTCTCTTGTCGCTTCGGCAAGCAGCGTAGCACAAAGCACCCCATGAGGTATTTTGAACAATCCACCGATAGATGAAGCGAACCCGTGTACAATACCGAGACCGACATTGGCAAGCACAATACCCGACATCAAAGCAGCATAGGCAATATCGGCCCGTGCGCTGATCTCTGCAGACCGGTTGGTGCAAACACCAATAAACGACCGGCTGAACTGTTCCAACCCACTGCAGGCGAGAGCATCGGTATAAGGGATGGCATAAGGAGAAGTATAGGCTTCGAGAAGCTGGGTGCAGGCATCCATCCCTGAAGCTGCCGTCAATTCCGGTGGTATTGTGACCATAAGTTCAGGATCAATCAAGGCTATGTCGGGCACAAATGCTGCATGCCTGAGGGAACGCTTGAAACCGCCAGCCCCTACCCTACTGATAACAGCATTGTTTGTAACCTCGCTGCCAGTCCCTGAAGTTGTCGGTACAGCAATAAATGGAACTTTACGCCCATCATGCAGCATAAAACCTTCCTGCCCCTCAATAAACCGTTCAACCGGAAGATGATGAAGAAGCATGGCAGAAATCGCCTTGCCTGCATCCAGCACACTTCCACCCCCAACCGCAAGAACAGCACTAACCGAAAGCTTCCTGTATGTTGCCAGAGCACTGTTGACCAGTTCAGGAGAAGGCTCCTGGTCAATGGCAAGATGGTGAACCTCAAGTCCGGCAGAATACAAACCATCAAAAAGAGAGGATAAACGACCCGATTGCTGCAAGGTACGACTACCGGTGACAACAAGAATAGTATTACCAAAAGCCCTTGCAAGTTCAGGCAGTAGAGAAAACCGGCCAGCTCCAAAATGAATTGCAGGTAAAGCTAAAAGAGAAAAATTCAGCTCAGGCATCCTTATAGACCTTGACATTATAAAAAGACTATTTTACTCCTCTTCGGGATAGACTATTCAAATTTTTGCTTTCATTACAAAAAAAAGCGCACCTGCAATCCAGACAAAAACTTCAGTCAACTCGCTTCCAGCTCCGATCACATCACCGGTAACTCCACCTATTTTCCTGTAACTCAACAGCCCAATCATCAATGCTGCTGCAAGTGCAGCAATAACCACAACAAACAGAGCGTTCAGATTTTGCCGGAAAAAAGGAAAGAGAATACAGAGCATGAGCACAGAAGCGGCAATACTATGCCACCATCCTGCTCCACTCACAAAAGAGCGGGCTGTTCCACCTTCACTGCGTGCGTAAGAAAAAGCTGATGCAAGAAACACCTGCACTAATCGGGCAAGCACTACCCCGGCAACAATAAACATAAACGCCCCGTACTCTATCAGTTTAAGCACGGCAATCCATTTCAGCAACATGGCAGCGGAAACAGCTATGGCACCAAAGGAACCGACATTTGGATCCTTCATAATTTTCAGTACAGCATCCCTTGTTCTTCCGCCCCAGAATCCGTCGCCGAAATCAGCAAGACCATCAACATGCATTCCTCTGGTCATGGCAATCCCCCCAAAAACCACAAGCGCTGCCGACAACTCATTCCATTTCAAAAAACAACTCGAATACCCAATTGCAGCTTGCAACAATCCGAGAAGAAACCCAACAACAGGGAACCAGAAAAGAGAGTTGCTGAAGGTTTCGGTATCCTTTCCCGGGACAGAAAAACAGGTCAATGTCCTCAACGCTGTTACAAAAGCACTCAGCATGGATCATTCCTCATTTTTTTCACTAATCTTTGCTGAACTGAAGGTTGCCATTTCCCTGTAGATTTTCACGGCAGCCTCAATAACCTGCATGGCCAGCGCAGCACCTGTTCCCTCACCGAGTCGTAGATCGAGATCAAGAATCGGGCGAACTCCAAGCTTCTGCATAACAATCCTATGCCCCTGTTCATTGGATGTATGACTGAAAAAGAGATAATCCTCCACTGCAGGGCAAAGTTTCAATGCAACAACGGCCCCGACTGATGAGATAAAGCCATCAACAACAACAGGTACTCTTCGGGCAGCAGCTCCAAGAATAAAACCGGTTATTCCGGCAATTTCATAACCGCCCAGCGCAGCCAACGTTCCGAATGGTGTCGTGCATCGGGCAGCGTTAACCTCAACAGCTTTCTGGATAACCGCTTTTTTGTGCTGAAGACGATCATCATCTATGCCGGTACCTCTTCCGGTAATGCTTTCAACCGGTAAATCAAGCAGAACAGAGTACAGCGCTGTTGCCGGAGTGGTATTGGCAATACCCATCTCTCCCGTGCCAAAAATATGGTAACCGGCTTCGCAAGAATCAGTTGCAACAGCAGCGCCGCAGATCAGAGCCTGCAACGTATCCTCTTCACTCATGGCCGGGCCTGTAGCTATATTGGCACTTCCAAGCTGAACCTTTCTTTTGACAAGCCCCGCCATATCGGGAAAATCGTGATTGACACCCATATCAACAACATCAAGATCAGCCCCTGCGTGACGCGCAAGAACATTGATGGCCGCACCACCACTGAGCATATTGTAAACCATTTGCGGCGTTACCTCGGCAGGAAATGCTGACACGCCTTCAACTGCAACCCCATGATCGGCAGCAAAACAGCAGATTTTTTTTCGTGTAAGAATCGGGTCAAGATTTCCTGTTGCAAGAACATATTTCAAGGCAATCTCCTCAAGTCGCCCAAGACTCCCTTGTGGCTTGGTAAGATCATCAAGATGCGCCTGTGCCGCCGCACTGAACGACTGGTCTGCAGGCTGGATAAGGCTCAAAAGCTGTTGCAACTGTTTATGCATAAGTTATTACTGAAATTAGGGTTTATTCTGTCAAGATATTTTTTTATTACTCATTACCAGCTCACTTGAGCCTGAGCGGCAGACCACTACAGAGCAGGTATGCTTCAGTAGCAACTGAGGCGACTTTCTGGTTTATGATACCTGCTATATCGCGGAATCTTCGCGACACGGCATTTTCCGGCACAATACCCATGCCTACTTCATTGGAGACAAGAATAATATCACAGGGAAGAGAACAAAGTACTTCAAGAAAAAGTATAATCCGCTCATTGATCATCCCATCTTCCTCAAGATAATGCATCAGATTTCCCGCCCATACCGTCAGGCAATCGAACAGCACAACATCGGTACCTGCCGGAAGATTCTCGAGAGCACGCTCAGGATAAAGAGGCTCCTCCAATGTTATAAACTGCTTGCCTCGTTCATCCTGATGCTTGCAAATACGCTGCCGCATTTCATCATCAAACGGCTCGGCTGTCGCTACAAACACCTTTTTTTCATATGGTAAAGCAAGCCGCAGGGCAAACGAGCTTTTACCACTCCGAGCCCCGCCTGTTACATAAATTATTTTACTCAAGTTTCATCATGAATAGTTAAACAGTAAACAATCAGGGAAGAAATCGCTGCATGACGTTGCATGAACTATCGAAATCGTTCTGTGAAAAAATTTCCATGGTAAAAACCCTGCTTTCGTCAGGAATCTCTGAAAGGAAAGTCATAACCAGATCAAGAGCCTCCGGCTTCATAAAAGCCAGTGAATTATGATCCCGTCCTTCTTTTGTACCATGCATATGAAGCACTTTTGCCTTGTACAGATAGCGTTCAAGATAGAGCCCCGTCGGAAAACCGTAGTACTCAAGGTGTCCCACATCAAGCGTTACGGAAAGCCCGAACGCTTCAATTACCGGCCATACAAGCTCAAAGGGGTAGTTGAGATTTTCAGCACAAAACATTGCAGCCTGTTCTCCACTTTCCGCCAAAAGCAACTGAAGCGAATCACGAAGCCCATCAGTAAAGCAAATCTTTTCATCAGCCGAAAAACCGTTGATATCAATACCCGGGCCAGCTTCAAAATGCACAACATAGGCTGATTTCGGCAGATCACGGGTCAACTCCATAATTTTCAGGCAGTTGCCGATGGATCGCTCCCGCTCCACACGATCAATGTGACCAAGATAGGTATCGAGCGGCATGTGCACTGAATAGGTAAGTGCTGACTCTGCGGCAAGAGCGGCAAGCTTTTTCATATCGGAAGCCGAAGGCAGGTTACTGAACTCATCCGACTCAAACAATACCAGTTCAATATCATCAACCCTCTCTTTGAGAAATTCAACATTAGGAATGATATCTGCAGGAATAATATAGGAGGTTGTTCCAAAGCGAAATGGAAAACGCTGTTTACAACTCATTGATGCAAGGAGTGAGATTGTTGCTGAAGCTGCGCCATAAGTTCCTGAGCAGTATGCCAACTGCATGCACCGGCAGCGCTCATGCTGACTGATAACTGGAACGCAGCCTTTCCATCGGTATAATCACGTTCACCAATGCCAGCTGCAAGCAGAACGGTTTTACCCCTTTTCATAGCTTCTCCGGCAAGTTCGAGATTCACAAGGTTTCCTGAGCCGAACGGCACCTGGCTGATAACAACATGTAAAGCAAATCTTTTCATCAGCCGAAAAACCGTTGATATCAATACCCGGGCCAGCTTCAAAATGCACAACATAGGCTGATTTCGGCAGATCACGGGTCAACTCCATAATTTTCAGGCAGTTGCCGATGGATCGCTCCCGCTCCACACGATCAATGTGACCAAGATAGGTATCGAGCGGCATGTGCACTGAATAGGTAAGTGCTGACTCTGCGGCAAGAGCGGCAAGCTTTTTCATATCGGAAGCCGAAGGCAGGTTACTGAACTCATCCGACTCAAACAATACCAGTTCAATATCATCAACCCTCTCTTTGAGAAATTCAACATTAGGAATGATATCTGCAGGAATAATATAGGAGGTTGTTCCAAAGCGAAATGGAAAACGCTGTTTACAACTCATTGATGTAAGGAGTGAGATTGTTGCTGAAGTTGCACCATAAGCTCCTGAGTAGAATGCCAACTGCATGCACCGGCAGCGTTCATGCTGACTGACAACTGGAACGCAGCCTTTCCATCGGTATAATCACGTTCACCAATGCCAGCTGCAAGCAGAACGGTTTTACCCCTTTTCATAGCTTCTCCGGCAAGTTCAAGATTGACAAGGTTTCCTGAGCCGAACGGCACCTGGCTGATAACAACATAATCTGCACCATCAATCATCTCTCGTACCTGGTTAATTGCATCAATGCCCACCGGTGAAAACGGCTGTTCAAGCACAACAGGAATGTTGAGCGCTCTGGCCGCTTCAGCATCTGAATCAAGACGGTTCAGTACCCCTGTGGTCACCTCATACCCTTCAATCAGCAACCTTCGGTAAAGTTCTATGCCACTTCCCCCGCCAGCAACAACATGAACACTCTTGTTCAGCTTCTGGCGCCGCCGCAAGCTGTCAACCGCTCCTGTAACTTGCAGATAGCCGGTATAGGCATCTTGCTGTACATGAAGGTCGCAGTTGTACACGCGGCTAAGCACTTCGGGTTCCAGCACCTCAACAGGTGTTCCGGCCTTAACCAGAGCGCCAGCTTCCATAAGCAGAAAACGGTCTGAAATACCCGCAGAGAGTGTCAAGTCATGACTCACCAGCAAAATGGTCATCTGTTTTTCGCGGTTGAGGTTCATCAGAATCTGGAGCACCTCCTGGCGATGGTTGATATCAAGATGGGATATTGATTCGTCGAGCATGATGATTTTCGGATCCTGCGCGAGCACCATCGCCAGCGCAACCCGCTGCTGCTCTCCCCCGCTCAGCTCAGTAAAGTAGCGCTCCCGCAACCCAAGAACATCGGTGTAAATCATGGATCGCTCAACAAGGTCATGGTCAACCGGCGAAGGGGTTCCCCACCTACCCATAGAGCTTATTCTGCCATTCATCACAATCTGGCCGACCGTAAAGGCCATGGGTGACTCAATCTTTTGGGGAACCACACCAAGAAGGGATGCACGAACAGCCGGCTTGATGTGCTGGACATCCTGCCCAAAAAGCTCAACCGTACCCGATAACGGCTTAAGCAATGCTGCAGCAGTTTTCAGCAGCGTACTTTTTCCGCAGCCGTTCGGTCCGATAAGGGAGACAAACTCCCCTTCCCTGACTGTAAAGCTGACATTGTCGAGCACTCTCCTCTGCCTGTAGCCGGCAGAAACATTTCTGAATGTCATGGCATCCTGTATCATACTACGCTATCCATGCCTGTTTCATTCTCCGCTGCAGGATAATGAGAAAAAATGGCCCACCGGCAAGAGCGGTCACCACCCCGACAGGTATCTCAATCGGGGCAAGCAAAGTTCGGGCAATAGCATCACACACAACAAGAAAAGTGCCTCCGCCAAGAGCGGCAAGAGGTACCAGTTTACGATGGTCGGGACCAAAAAGCGCACGCATGACATGGGGCACAATCAACCCCACAAAGCCGATCATACCGGAAAGCGAAACAGCGATTGCAGCAAGAAGTGTTGCAAAAAGCAGACCGGAGATAATAACAGCATCGGCATGCAGCCCCTGATAATGAGCCATTTCACGACCAAGCGCAAGAGCATTGAGGCGTGGAGAGAGAAGCCAGATACCACCAAGCGCACCAAAAAGCAACACTGCAGAAAGAAGCTGCTGACCGGCGGAAACCGGCAGCAAACTGCCAAGCATCCACCAGATGACATTGTGCATACCCTCAACGCTTGCGGTAGAAACCAGAAACATGATGATGCTTGAACAGATGGAGCTGACAATAACACCGCTGAGAATAAGGCTGTACACAGAGGGCTGGCCACTCGAACCCTGGCTTGCAATACCATACACAACCATCAGCGTCACAACGGCAGAAAGAAAAGCCATAACTGGCAAGCTGAAAGAGGCAAGCACACTCGATCCGGCAAGTATGGTCAAGGTAGCTCCAAGACCAGCCCCGCCACTCACGCCAAGCACATAAGGCTCGGCAAGAGGATTGCGCAAAAGAGCCTGAAAAACAACACCGGATGCCGATAAAGCTGCACCGGTCATCATCCCCATCAACAGTCGGCTAAAACGCAGTGAAAGAATCGCACTGCCCGCCGGTGTCTGCATATCAGGCAGTCCGTTACCGGAAGGCCCGAAAAACAGGGAAAGCAGAAGCAGCAACGGTAAAACTGCAACAAAAAGAACTATCCTGAGCCTTACGTTTATAAGGCTTTTATTGGTAAAATTGTTATCAGCGCATACCCGAGAATTATTCATCGAATCAGTTTTCAACACCTTCACAAGCCGGAACACCCTGTTCGTAAGCATGTTTGATCATCGTCATCTCTGTAGCGGTATCAGATGCGGCAACAAGGGCTTTCGGAGCGTTCCGGCCGGTCATCACCACAATTTTACCATTTTCTACCGAGCGGAGCGCCTCAAGCAGTGGTTCGATTACGATGAGATTCTGGCCAAGCGCAAAACAAACCTCATCAAGCAACACAAAATCGTATTCAGGAGATGCAAGAGCGGCAATTGCAGCATCAAGCCCTTCACGAGCCACTCTCCTGTGCTCTTCCATTTCGGAACTTTCATGATCCCTTGGCAGAAAACCCCTGCCGAACTGCTCCCATTCAACTCCATCAAGCTGGCTGAAAAACATCTGTTCACCAACAGAATCATCAGATTTGACAAACTGGATTACTTTGGCACGCATACCGTGGCCAAGTGCTCTGGCCAGCATTCCGAATGCAGCGGTGCTTTTGCCTTTGCCATTTCCTGTGAAGAGGAGTATACGTTGTTGGGACATAATGGAGAATAGGTGATTATATATTTAAGACAGGTTGAGACTAAAAAAACTTGAAGACTGTGTGTTGCTTTCCTGTCAATCTACACAAATATAGATTAGAGAAGCACATTATTCAATTCAAGACTATTTTTTATTGACATGTATTGGATGATAGAATTTCTATATTCGTCCCTCAAGTGCGCCTATCAAATTAATTATTGAAATTGTAGCAGTCGCACAAAGCGAAGCATCTTTTTTGGTTGCTGTGCGTTTATGTGTTAATTCGTTGGCCAAGTCTAATGTTGCTTTTGCATAGCGCCTAAGTGTCTCATTACTTGAACCAGACAATTCACTTACTATATATGCCTCTAACATTTTTTTTGTATCCGTCTTACTAATTTCTTTTTCATTTAGTGTTGAATGTTTCTCTTTGTTATAAACTGCTTGGGCTAAAGTCATAATTGTTTCTCGACTTAAGAGTCCTACGACCTGGAACTGCTCTTCCGTCTTTGCTTCGTTTTGTCTCAAACGAATCTCGTTTATAGAGCGCTCAATTCTTTCCCAATCAGTTAAGTCAATAGTTACACTAATTAGTTCAGGTTTTTCTGTTTCTTCCAACATTTGAATTAGTGAATTATACATTTCATTAATGTATGTTCTTCTTTCATTATACTTTGAAAAGGAGGAACTCCATTTGCCATACCATTCCCAAAGGTCTTTATAAGTATTTGGATTTTTAAAGTTTAGTTTTTGAAGAGCCTTGTCAGTTAAGATAAATTTCTTTTTATATTCATCGTTAATATCTTGAATACGTGGCCCTCCTGTGGAAACTGAAATCATTGAGTTTTTCAAAAAATTTACATCTTTAATAAGATGCTCTTTTGTACTTATTCCCGCGAGTCTTCCCCAATCTATATTTAGTTTTGCTTTTGGAACTATTGTAATGTTAGAAATACTTTCATTTTCATTATGCCTAGTAGCAATCCTAAATTTTTCAAGTAGTTCTGACTCTATACTTTGTACTCTATCTCTAATTTTTACAAATGTTCCAATGTCAACTGTTAGATATAGGGTATAAAGATAAGTACCTCCATTCCAATTATCATATCCTGTTTGATCAATTGTTACTAGTGAATTGTTTAATAGTTCAGTTAATTCTTCAAGTTTTTCTTCTTTAAGAATTTCTGTAACCATATAAACTATTTCCCTTAATTCTTCTTGATTATCAATCATTATTTTTGCTCCGAAAATTATTTTTTTTATTTATTTCAATAAAGAATCCTCGCAACAAAGCTACGAGGGATTTAATTCAATGTATGATTGATTATTCACGAAGCAGAGTTTAGGGTAATTAAACCCTTAGAGATTAAATTCAGTCTACTCAACAACCAACGCAATACAATCTTACCCCAGCCGCCGGTCACTGAGTAGAGCAAAGCCCGTATAGAAGTGTCCGGCAAGTTTCGCAAATGCCACGCCCCAAAAATAAGAAACAACGCGGCAATAAAATGCATCAGCCTCATCCTCTGGGAAATGGTAATTATAAAAACTCTTCATGAACTCTGGTAGTCAATGATTTCAAAAACTTTGGTAAGATCAAGGTGCTCCCTAAAGTGTTCGGCAAGAAGTTCATAGCTCTCCTGACAACCCTTCACTTTCCTCTGCGGCATGTATGAAGGCTCTGCAAGAGCGAGAAACCACTCTTTTACCGCAGGTTCATCAAAAAGGCCATGAAAATAGGTACCGATAACGTTTCCATCACTACTCACAGCCCCATCAACACCATTCTCTATGCGGTTATTCCTTGATGATATGTTGATGAAATGGGTGCAATCACCGGCAACAAGACTCCTTCCCATGTGAATCTCATATCCGGAAGCCTCAACGGTAGTGCCTGCTATGGTTCCCTGTGCATTTGAGAGGTATTTTTCCTGCTCAAGAACAGTCTCAACATTGAGAAGGCCAAGAGTCTTGGTTGTACCGGCAGCTCCTTCAACACCATACGGATCTGAAATGGTGCAGCCAAGCATCTGGTAGCCTCCGCAAATGCCCATAATGATTCCTCCCTGCTCCCTGAATGCTTTGATTTCAGGCTCCCATCCAATCTTTAAAAGCCACTCAAAATCACCACGTACATTTTTTGATCCAGGCAGAATCAGCGCTTTGTATCCTTTCAGTGACCTTGGATAGTGAAGATAGTGCAGTGCAACGGATGGGTCATGTTCAAGCGGCGAAAGATCGGTAAAATTTGAAATATGGGGGAAATAGATGGCTGCAACCCCGATTTTTCCTTTTTCAGGCTCACCGGAAGGGTCAACCTTTGCCGAAAGCGGTACAGCGTCTTCCGCATCAATAGTAAAGCTCCGGAAATAGGGAATAACCCCGAGAACAGGAAGCCCCGTCATCGACTCAAGCAGTGTTACACCGTCAGTGAAAAGGTCGATATCTCCACGAAAACGGTTGATGATGATCCCTTTGACCAGTGCGCGGTCTTCTGGCGGAATGACGGCAAGAGTACCTACAACCTGCCCAAAAACTCCTCCCCTGTCGATATCGGCTACAAGAATAACCGAAGCTCCTGCAGCTTTGGCAGTTCTGAAATTCACAAAATCCCGGTCGTAAAGATTCATTTCAGCACATGAACCCGCCCCTTCAATAACCACCAGCTCGTGCTTCTGCATAAGCCGTTCAAGGCTTTCGCGGGCAGCATTAGCCCATAAAGAGGTATCCATGAAGTACCCCTTCGCTGTCTCTGTAGTGCTAACCTTTCCCTGAAGCACTACCTGCGCTCCGGTATCGGAATTCGGCTTCAGGAGTACGGGATTCATATCAGCCGAGGGCACCACTCTTGAAGCCTCAGCCTGGGCAATCTGTGCCCGACCGATTTCAAGGCCATCAGGAGTAACTCCGGAGTTGTTCGACATGTTCTGCGCTTTGTATGGCGCAACATCAATACCGGCATTACTGAAAATCCGGCAGAGCGCCGTGGCGACAATGCTTTTGCCAACATCAGACGCTGTACCAAAGATTGCAAGAGCAGGGTATTTTTTACCGGAAACTACCATGTTTTGTGGTACACAAGGGTTTCAAACTCAATGTTCAGCAGCTCACCTGCTTGATCAAGCTCAGGTGTTGCGTGAAAAAATCTGCTGTAGATCACGTTGTAAAAAGCACCCCGTTCCAAGTCGGTCATGGTCATATTTTATAGCAATTTATTTTGTAGCCGGAAAGGAGCACGGCGCGGACGCTGCGCTCCCCCTGTTTTCAGCATCCTCTGGCTGGTGTCAATCAAAAGGTAGCTTTTATCCCTGCATAAGCAGACCTTCCCGCAGTGGCATAACCCCAGGCCTCTTCATACCATTTATTCAGCACATTGTCGATTCTTCCATAAAGCTCAACATTTTCAGTAAGATTGCATGCGCCTGCGAGGTTCAATAGAAAATAGTCCGGAAGTTTACCAACGGAATTGCCGTTGATGTCTTTGGCCGTTGTAACCTCCGTACGTTCGCCAACCCATTGCATGGTTGCACAAAAAGAGGCTGATTTGCCGATGCGGTATTTGCCGGAAAGACCGCCCTTGTTTTCAGGACGACGTACCAGTTGCACGCCATAGGGATCTTCTGTTTTATTATGAGTATAGTTGCCGGCTATCTGTAACACCTCAAGTGGCCGCCATTCAAGAAAACTCTCTATACCGCGGCTTTTCGACTCACCGGCTACCTGTGAATATTTCCAGGTCACCATATCAAAATCAATCCTTTTGTCGTATACGGAACTGAACCAGGTAAACCCTGCACGAAGGTTGTCACGCAAGTGATGTTCGATTCCCGCATCCCAGCCAGTACTGGTTTCGGGCTTAAGCGTCTTAGAACCATATTCAGAATAGAGCTGATAGAGGGATGGTGCAAGAAAGCCAGTACCGTAACTTGCCTTGACGAGAGTGTTACCGATCTTGTACGATGGCGCTATCCTTCCCGTTACTTTATGGCCGAAAATCTCATTGTTCTCATAACGAAGACCCGCCACTACCTTTGCATCGGAAATGCTCCATTGATCCTGCAGCCACAGGTTTCCGGAGTGCACCGACTTATCAATGGCCGGAGAACCCCACTCGTAATCATGATAGTTCATGCTCTCATTTTTACCGGAAAAGCCAAACGTAAGAGTATTGAAATTAGTAACACTCAAGTCACCCTGCCATCCAAGCTCTTGCATCCCGCCACTGAAGTTCGTTGTTTTAACACCGTCGTTATTAAAATCACTCCTCTCTTCGTCGGTAAACTGAACGAAAAGAGTGGAGGTAAGCAGCTTGGCGGTATTTTTCAACGCAATCCGTCCAACGTACTGCCGGCTATCATTATGCTGCTCCTTCAAACCGTTCGGATCAGCGTCGGAAGCGTAGGTAGCCATATTAAAATTGAAGCGGTCTCCGGTATAGCCGTTGGCATTGTCGTCATACTTTACCGAAGCATCGTTATACCTGAAGGTTGTTTCGAGAGCAGTATCTGAAGAAAAGTTATAGACATACGATCCTGAAAGCGTCGTGTTTTCATAACCATCCTTTTCACTGGTATTGCCATTATGAGGTATACGTACATTACGGTCGTCAGCAAAAGAGAATCCATCCGATTTCTGGCGTGAAAGTGATAATGAGTAACCTGATTTGTCGGTTTTACCACTTACCCCCCCGAAAAATTTCAGTGTTCCGTAAGATCCTCCTTCCATACCAGCATAAGATTTCGTCGGGCCCTCTCCTTTTCTTGTAATGATATTGATAACACCAGCAGTGGCATTACTTCCGTACAAAACGCTCAAAGAGCCGCGGACAACCTCTATTTTTTCAACGTTGTCGAGAGTAAGATTGGAAAAATTTGCCGTACGGTTTGTTGTCGAAGGATCATTGACCGGCACGCCGTCAATCAGTACAAGGGTATTTTTTGCATCTGCACCTCTGATAAACAGAGAACTCATGGAGCCCGTACCGCCATTCGAAGAAATATCGATACCGGCAACGCCCTTGAGCAGCTCTTCAACGGTACCTTTACCTGAAGCCTTGATATCATCTGCAGTAATAACCGTTACCGAGGCTCCACCGGCATTGCTGATTGAGTTGAGGGTTTTTGTAGCCGATACAACCACTTCTTCCCCTGTAAAGGTTTTCGGCTGTTCTTCAGCGAGAAGCACCTTGCTGCAGAGCAGCCCGGCCATTACAACAAGAAATACTTTTTTGTTCATTGAAATTGTTAACCTGTTTTCAGTTTAAGAAATACATCAACTGACAGGGGTTGTTCAAAAGGCGGCATGTAAAGGAATCAACATTGCTGCTGATATTTTTTGCAACACAATTTTCCGGAAAACAGAATACCAATCAAGAGGGATCGTTCTCGATGGGTAAATAAATCCAAAAAAAAACTTGCAAAAAAATCAAGTGATGAGCAATGCAAAAGAAGTACAGCTTTGCCCCGACTATAACCCGTAGTCCGATTTTGTAATGCAAAAATAACTGGCAGGTCTCCTGACTATCACGGTGTAATTCCATTCCGGCCTTCCCGCAGTTTTCTTTGGCAGAAAACAGTGCAGTGACCTGAAACGACCATAATAAGCTTGAGCATGTGGCCATGCCTGGCTGTTATAGCTACCGTTGTACAGTTGCGGGTACAGTTTACGATTTTCACGTAATTCCCTATTCTTCGGCTTTTAAGCCGACACCAGCTAATCCGAAAAGAACAATTATGTTTTTATATTTAAGAAATTCTTCGCTAAGAAACAACAATGCTGCCGGCAATACTTTTACTGTAATGATGTATTTGCTTGAGCACGTTAGCCAGTTCCATATGAATATCGTGGGTAACCTCTGATTCGGGAACCAGAAAAACTCTTTTAAGATGCGCAATTTCTGCTTGTGCTGCAAGTTGCCTAAACCTATCGTCACCTTTTAGAAGCATCTCTGCTTTTACAGCATCCATCTCAAAAATGGCATCTGCAAGCTGCTCAATTTCCCTGCAGACCAGATTATGCAGCTCCATCAGCTCGTATTTACCCTCTTCAGTCAGGTCACTTCTCAGACCCCGTTTTTTATTGACAAGTTTCACTGAGAGAGTTTCGATAACATCACCGATTGATTCGAGGTCCCTGACAATGTTCATCAAGGAGAAAAGCTCCTTTGATTCTCGTTCATTCAGACCATTGCGACTTATTTTAATGAGGTAATCTGTTATTCGAGTTTCAAGAAAATCAAGCTTCTCTTCTCTCATGTTCAGCCCGCTGATGATAGAAAGATTGGGAAAAACGGCATCCCTGCCGGAATCGCTGTGCATGAATGGATAAAGCGATGCATGAACCATTTTCCCCGCGATACTACCCATTCGAGCAACTTCAGCTTTAGCATAGCTTAGTGCAAGAAGAGGTGTTGAGAGTGCAGAATCTTTCAGATACCATACTGCAGGAAGTAGTCGAATTTCTTCAGGATCGTCAGGAAGTAACCGGTTAAGCAGACGATCAAAAAGCGAGAGAAAAGGTAAAATAAAAAGTGCCATGAAAAGATTGAGAAATGAATGGGCATTGGCTATCTGTCTGGGTACTTCAATGGCAAGCCTGCTGACACCATAACCCTCTGCCGAAGGTGAAATAAAACGTATAAACTCAGCATATTGATGAATGAACGGCATAAAAAGCAACACACCTGTCAGATTGAAAAGTACCTGTGCCAATGCAACTCTTTTGGCTGCACGCATCATACCAGCACTTGCCAAAACTCCAGTAATGCAAGTACCTATATTGGCACCGAGCAAAAGCAGAATACCTGCATCAAGGCTAAGCGAGCCATGCTGAGCAAGTGTTATGACAATACCGATAAACGCAGCGCTACTATGCATCAGGGCTGTAACTGCCATTCCTGCAAACACACCGAAAACCGGATTATCCAGATAATGGAGAAGAGAGAGAAACGGGGCATAACTTTGAAGTGGTGTGGTCGATTCCGACATGAGCTTCAATCCAAAAAAAAGAAGGCCAAACCCTGATACAGCTTCACCGGTAAAACGCAAGGATTCCTTTTTTCCAAAAGCTGTTAAAACAAAACCTACAGCAAAAAAAACCAAGGCATATTCGTGTAATCTGAAAGCTACAAGCTGCGCCATAGCGGTTGTACCTATCTCAGCGCCAAGAATCACTGCCAGAGACTGAGTGCAGGACATGAGTCCAGACTGGACCAGACCGACAAGGGTGGCAATAATAGTGCTGCTGCTCTGTACAATCACCGTTGCGAATGCTCCGGCAAGCATTCCATAAATCCAGTTACCGGTTACCTTCGATATCAGAAAGCGCATCCGCTCGCCCGAAGCCTTTTTCAGACCACTGCTCATAAGCCGAATGCCATAAAGAAAAAGAGCCAGCCCTCCGGTAAAAGAGAGAATGATGGTCACAAATGATTGATTATTTTCCATTACAACAAGGACAGGCTGGATTCATAACGCACCAATTTCTGGAAATCCTCAAATAGAAACAGCTTTTCAAGCTAAATTATTTCTGCCTTCTACTGTAACAACAGAACTATGAACGGAATGCATTGCCTGTATATCGCATAATACATACATAAAGGTTTAAAAAACATAATAGGTTGACCTTTATATGTTATAACCGTTCAGGCAGGTAAATAGTAGCAGCAATATTTCAGAAAGTTTATAAGCTCATGGTTCGGCTTATAAGTTAGCGCGGGATGGTACCGTAACCTAAAATCCATTGCTGTTCATGGGTCTTTTTGCTTAGAACAGATCACATATACCCTAAAATCTTCTCAATCTTCTCGCGTCTATAGGCAAAAACCTCCTCAAGCCGCCGGCTGACAATAAACGTATTGACAATTTCCCCAAAAAATCCCATCGGCAAAGAGTATTGCAGAGAATCGATCATTTCCACACCGCCATCTATCTCTCTGAAAAAATGCTGATGGCACCAGTACTCATAAGGCCCGGATTTCTGGAAATCCTCAAAAAAACAAGGCCTTAATACCTGGGTAATTTCCGTTTCCCATTTTACAGGAATCATCATAAACGGATACAATGTATAGGTAACAATCATACCTTCGTAAATACATTGCTCTCCTGTCTGGCTGATTATGGTTACCATCATCTCAGGAGGGGTTATTCGTACCAGATTACCAGGATTGGAAAAAAAATTCCACGCTGTATCAATGGAAACAGGAAGCTGATAAATGTAGGTGAGGTGATGAGGCTCCATATTTAAAACATGTTTATAAATTTATTACGCTATGTGATGGATTCCTTTAGAGGGCATCTGAAATCCTTATCTCCACTCATCTTCTTTTTATCAGCCGAACATCCTCAAGCCACTCATGACAATTTTAGCAGAGCCAAATATTAATTATAAAGTAAATGGTTCCGCATGCCGAAATTTATTTTACTTTTTAAAACCGTAAAATTTAAAAAGTCCTCCCTTTTCTTTTTGCAATCTGTGAACATCAGGCTTACCTTCCTTGTTCAACTCATGATATGCTCATTAGCGAGTTGTCGTTGCCACACTCAATATTTCAGTACAATGAGACCCGCCGTCCACAAAAAACCGGTATGGCTGTTTTTTTTCACATTCCTGTTCTTGATGCAATCATCAGGATGCACTCGTAATCAGGTTAAGAAAGCTGATCATTCGGTTACCAAATCTCGTATTGTAAGCCTTGCCCCAAGCATCACGGAAATGATGTTTGTTATTGGGGCAGGCGATCAGCTCGTGGGGCGAACCAATGCCTGCGACTGGCCTGCTGCTGCAGCAAAAATACCAATTGTCGGTGCATTTGGACGACCTTCACTTGAGCTGCTTGCTTCAATCAATCCCGATATTGTTCTTGATGTTGATCTGGCTGATGAAGAAACTGGAAAGAAAATATCAGCACTGGGAATTAAAAGAGAAACCATTGCCTGCAAAACTCCGGACGATATTCCGCCGGCTCTGAGAAAACTTGGCAAACTGACCGGACATATTAGAGAAGCTGATAGTTTGGCTTATTTTATAACAAAAGGGCTTGCAGTATTCAAGAAAAAAGCGGAACGTGAAAAGCAAAAAAGTTCAGTCTATCTTGAAATCTGGGATGATCCTCTATGGACAGGAGGAAAAGAAAGCTACACCTCTGCCCTTATTACCTATGCAGGCGGTCAAAATATCGGTGATGTAGTCAATAAGGACTATTTTGCTATATCTCAGGAATGGGTCATCGAGAAAAATCCTGATATTATTGCATGTATGTACATGTCCAAAACAAGATCGGCAGCCGGTGAAGTCATGAATCGTCAAGGCTGGCAAAATATTGCGGCAGTAAAAAAACGTAAAGTATACGAACGGTTCGACAACAACATTTTTCTGCGGCCGGGACCAAGAGTACTTGAAGGAATCGGCCAGTTATATAATACAATCCATTCCAAAGAAAAGTCATCCTTCTGATTTTTTGGTTCTCTCTGTCAGAAACCAGTGTTAATTTTTTATCTTTGTGGCTTTAGCGGAACAAAACATATGAATGCATGAAGCGCTCCCCACTGATCATCTTACTCCTTACCGTTTTACTGGATCTGATCGGGTTCGGAATTGTACTGCCGCTTTTGCCAGTCTATGCAAAGTATAATCTCGGTGCAAGCCCGTTCATGATAGGGCTGATCCCTGCGATTTTTCCTTTCATGCAGTTTATTTTTTCCCCTTTCTGGGGGAAACTAAGTGATAAAATCGGAAGACGTCCGGTAATGCTGATCAGTATTTTTATCACGGCGCTCTCTTATCTTGTTTTTTCTCAGGCCAACACTATACTACTACTCATACTCGCCAGAGGCCTCTCAGGCATTGGATCGGCTAACATTGCCGCGGCACAGGCATATATCACCGATATAACTGACAGTAAAAACCGTTCTGGAGCAATAGGAATGATCGGGGCGGCATTCGGTATCGGATTTATTGTCGGGCCACCAATTGGAGGTTTTCTTTTTAATTACGGCATTCAGACTGTTGGATATGTAACTGCCACCTTAATAAGCATTGACTTTATTCTTGCAATCTTTTTTCTTCCGGAATCTAACAGAAATGCACAAAAAATAGATTTCCGCTTTCTAAAAAAGAAGATCAATACTCACGAACCTAAAAAATCGTTAGCATTGCTTCTGAGCGAAAAAACAAAGGGATTTGTTGACGGTTTGAGGCTGATATTCAGTTCACGTCCGCTTGCGTTGCTCATCGTTGAATACTACCTCTATACTTTTGCTATTGCAAACATCCAGCTTGTCTCTATGCTGCTTTGGCAAGAGCAATACTCTATTGCTGTTGATAAAACAAGCCAGATTCTTGCTTTTGTAGGCATCTGGTCAGTCATTGTACAAGGTGGTCTTATAAGAATACTCATAAAAAAACTTGGTGAACACAAACTGTTTCTCTGGGGCCATCTCTTTCTCTTTATCGGAGTCTTTTTTGTGCCTTTTGTTCCAAAGAATCTGTTCTTTTCACTCGGTCTCTTTATCCTGTTCTTTTTTGCTATCGGCACAAGCCTCGTTTCATCAATCAATCTTTCCTTGATTTCGCTATACAGCTATAAGCAGCAGCAGGGACAGATTTTAGGACTTTCACAGTCAGTCAACTCTTTTGCCCGTATTTTAGGGCCTATCATTGGAAGTATCCTTTACGCCATAAATTTTCATATCCCTTATATTGTTGCTGGAATTCTGAGCGTTATAGGCGCAATCATTGCTGTTGACCTGTTCAAGTACAAAATCGAAGCTCTTGATACTTCCACTGAGACAGGCAATGCTTGAAAATACTGATATGATCAAGTCATTGATAGAAAAACTACACGCATGCAGATAGGAGTTATCGGCGTAGGAAAGCTTGGGGAGTTTCACACAAAACTTCTCACCGAAATTGCACAGGAATGGCCGGATATTCATTGCGCCGGTGTATTTGACTGCAACACACAACGAGCAGATGAAATAGCTCACAAATACAATGTGACTCGGTTCAGCTCTCTTGAACTCTTGACCAAAAAATGCGATGCTGCCGTAATAGCGACAACTACAACTTCACATTACAGTATCGCTCGTTTGTTGCTCAACGAAAAAAAGCATCTCTTTATAGAAAAACCTATAACAACTACTGTTGAAGAAGCTGATGAGCTCATGAGGCTGGAAACGGAAAACAGAGTCCATATCCAGGTCGGTCATATTGAGCGTTTCAATCCCGCATTACGGGCAGTTGAAGCCTATATCGGAAAACCGATGTATATACAGGCGGAACGGCTGAGTGGTTTTTCTCGACGGGTGACCGATGTTTCCGTTGTACTTGACCTCATGATCCATGACATCGACTTGGTTCTCTCCCTTATACCATCGGAGATCAAACACATTTCCGCTTCAGGGGTCAGGGTCTTCTCCAACGAACTCGACATGGCTACAGCAAGAATTGATTTTTTCAACGGTGCAACAGCAAATGTTACAGCAAGCCGACTCAGCCGCAGCAGAATGCGAAAACTCCGTTTTTTTGGCACTAACCCGAAAAGTTATGCATCACTTAACCTGACAACTGGTAAATCAGAAGTATTCCGACTTGTAAAGCCGGAAGAGGCTAAAGCGAAAAATCCCCTGAAATCCTTTGCCACCAGAAAGATAATTGAACAGTTCGGTGAAATCCAGGAGGCAATGCAGGGGATGGTGCTTGATTATATTCATCCGGAAGTGCCGAAAATCAATGCATTGCGTGATGAACTCGAACACTTCATTAACACAGTACGAAATAACTCTCCTGTTGCTGTAAGCTCATCCGACGGAAAACGGGCAATTATAGTTGCAGAAAAAATTACCAGCGAAATTATCGCCAACGCGGCTTCTTTTGAATGACAGACTAATGCATAGAACTCGTCATGACAATACTGGTACAGCCATTACTCCCTGAAATACTCTACCAGATCGGCGACCTTGCTGATAAAAGCAACATAGACTGTTACCTTGTGGGCGGTTACGTTCGTGATATGCTTATGCAGAGACGCTGTACTGATATTGATATTATGGTGATCGGTGATCCAGTGCCTTTTGCAAAAACAGTATGTAACAAGCTCCACGGAAAAAATTTTGTCCTTTTTGAACGGTTTCGTACAGCGCAACTTGAAATCTCAGATCCCCGGCAGGGGATCTTTAAAGTTGAGATGGTCGGAGCGCGCAAAGAGTCATATAACCCGGATTCAAGAAAACCGGTAACACTTATTGGAACACTTGACGACGATCTTTCGCGCAGGGACTTCACTATCAACGCTCTGGCCCTTGTGCTGAATCAAAAAGGGCGCAATCACATTATTGATCATTTTCATGGAGTTGAAGATCTTGAGGCACACCTCCTGAAGACACCACTTGACCCTAAACAGACGTTTTCGGACGATCCACTGCGTATGATGAGGGCTGCACGATTTGCTGCCCAACTGGACTTCAAATTGCTCCCTGAAGTCATTGACGCCATGAAAGACATGCGCGAAAGGATTCGAATTGTCTCAATAGAGAGAGTTAGTCATGAGTTTTTCAAAATTATGCAGGCTTCTCGACCATCAATCGGTTTGACCATCCTTTATGAAACAGGAATATTACAGGAAATATTGCCTGAGGTTAGTACCATGGCCGGTATTGAACAGGTAGACGGATTAGGACACAAGGATACCCTTTTCCACACCTTTCAGGTTATTGATAATATTGCTGAACAGTCTGAAAATCTTTGGCTTAGAATTGCTGCATTGCTGCACGATATCGCCAAACCGGTAACGAAGCGCTTCAGCAAATCTGCAGGCTGGAGTTTTCACGGTCACGATGTAGTGGGAGTTAAAATCATTGCAAAAATTTTTCGAGGCCTGCACTGGCCGCTCGACTCGCTCGAATATGTACAGAAAATGGTTCGACTGCATCATCGGCCGATTCCCCTGTCAAAAGAGGAAATTACCGATTCGGCTATACGACGGCTTATGTTTGATGCCGGAGAGGATCTGCAGGACCTTATGCACCTCTGTAGAGCTGACGTTACCAGTAAAAATCCGAAAAAGGTAATTCGGATCATGAGTAACTTCAATAATGTGGAAAAGAAAATTGCTGAAGTGGCTGAGAAGGACTTGCTTGCCAGATGGCGTCCTCCTATAACTGGCCAAGATATAATGGAAACACTTGGTCTTACGGAGGGGAAAATTGTGGGAATAATAAAAAAAAAGATGGAGAATGCCGTTATCGATGGGCTTATTCCCTATGATCGGCAGACCGCTCTTGACTATATCAGGTTAGTATATCGCGAACTGATTGATGCAGAATACCCATCAGGAATACAATAACCCTTCTCTTATTGAACTGTAGTGTTTCATGGTTTCACTCATTATATTGCATCCTTTCGCAATAAAGTAGATTCATTAAAACTCATTAAATTTATCCTCCCTTGATACCACGTTATTCACCTGAGGACATTTCGGCAATCTGGACTGAAGATGCAAAATTCAAGCGCTGGCTACAGCTTGAACTGGCGGCTGTCGAAGCCCGAATGGAGATCGGGCTTGTTCCTGAAGATGCTCTTTGTACCATCCGCAAGAAAGCTACCTTCAATGTTGAGGAAATTCTTGAAATAGAGAAGGAAACCAAACACGATGTTATTGCCTTTCTTACAAATGTAGCCGGTTATGTTGGTACTGATTCCCGGTATATTCATGAGGGTCTAACCTCTTCGGATGTTGTAGATACTTGCCTTGCAATGCAAATGCGTGATGCAGGAAAAATTATTGTTGCAGATATCGAACAACTGATCACAGTACTTGCAAAAAGAGCTACTGAGTTTAAATATACCCTTGAAATAGGACGGACCCACGGCATTCATGCTGAGCCCACTACCTTTGGCCTGAAATTACTCCTCTGGCATCAGGAAATGCTCAGAAACCTTGATCGGATGAAAAAAGCTGTTGAGACCATTTCCGTCGGTAAAATCTCTGGAGCTGTCGGCACTTACCAGCACCTTTCCCCTGACATTGAAGCCGCAGTATGCAATAAACTAAACCTTAAACCATCGACTATTTCAACACAGATTCTCCAACGTGATCGGCACGCTGAATTTGCGACAACTTTGGCAATCATTGCATCTTCTATCGAGAAATTCTCTGTTGAACTACGGCATCTCCAGCGTACAGAGGTACGTGAAGCTGAAGAATTTTTCAGTAAGGGACAAAAAGGAAGTTCAGCCATGCCGCACAAGCGTAACCCGATCACTTTCGAACGCCTAACAGGCTTGGCCCGTGTAGTCCGATCGAACTCTTTAGCAGCTATGGAAAACGTCGCTCTTTGGCATGAACGCGATATCTCCCATTCTTCTGTCGAACGCATTATTATGCCTGATTCAACCATAGCAGTCTGCTACATGCTTCGTACCTTCAGCGAAGCGCTAAATACTTTGCTTGTCTATCCGGAAAGAATGGAGGAAAACTTCAACTCATCTTATGGACTGACAACCTCACAGACCCTTCTTCTCGCCCTTACAGCAAAAGGCCTGACACGTGAAGATGCATACAAGCTTGTGCAACGGAACGCTATGGAAAGCTGGTCAACAAAAGTTCATCTGCGCGAACTGGTGCTTAAAGATGATGAGCTACTGAAACACCTTACCTGTGAAGAAATCGCCGACATTTTCAGTTTCGAAAATATCTTGAAAAAGCTGAAAACCAGTGTTGACACTATCTTCGAGCGGAATGGACTTTAATGTTTAAGATATATCGACTCTCAAACTCACTCGCCTATACAATGTTAGCGTAAAATTTGCAAATCAAACTCTTTGCAGATTTTTTTTGCAGGGAGTATCGAAATTAACTTGCTACAGCATCCTTATAATCATCAATTTAACCCGCGCACCTATAACAGTCAAAGGTTTACATTCTCTTACCATTTCATTTCTTCTCCCTTAACATCACCCCGAATTGCCGGAAAGACTCTGTTTTCACTTTACTCAGCTTTCTCCCGATAAATCAAGGTTGAACTTTACAAAGAAGAAAAGCGCAATAACAACAAAATTGGAACTCGGATAAAAAATAAATGGCTTATCATAGGCCCGCTCTGTTTATTATCTGAGCCAGAAAAATCTGGCATTCCTCACACTTTTCGCAAAAAAACAAAAAAATTATTTTTTTTACATAAATGTATTTTTTTATTAAAAAATTTCAACTATAATTGAGCTGAACCTTAATTAATAATTAAAAATAGTACTAAACCTAAAAAAAGGGGGTTGCTCTATGACAAAGATTAGAACCATTCATAATATCCAAACTAAGCTATGCTGCTGTCATGTAAAAATGAGGTGCTCGGATTGACTTGAGCAGATTTTACTGAATTTAAATTGATGTGAATCACAAAAACAGAAACAATGAAAACAGCAATACAAAGCTACGGTAAGGAGCAATATTTTACCCGAATTAGGGAAAATATGACAAAGCCGATAAACTGGAAACTTGGGCTAACCATTTTTACAGGAAAAATAATCGGTCTTTTTTTAGTCTTGATGACTATGAATATGGTAACTGGAATAATAGGTATACCAGCAATAGCAGCCGAAACCTATTCCCCTATTGAAACGAATTTGATTAATTCTATTAACACTGTATGGACATTGATAGCTGCAGCTCTTGTTTTTGGTATGCAGGCTGGATTTGTAATGCTGGAAGCTGGTTTTGCCAGAAAAAAAGAAACCGTTAACGTATTGATCGAATGCGTTCTGGATACTGCTATTTGCGGTATCTCATTCTGGGCAATCGGGTATGCATTCATGTTTAGTGAAGGTAATGGTTTTATTGGTCAAAAATGGTTCTTTCTGCAAGGAGCTCCTAATACTTACGGAACAACTGGTGTTGCGCTGTTGGCACATTGGGTATTTCAGTTTGCATTTGCTGACACGGCTTCAACAATTACATCCGGTGCTATGATTGGACGTACCAGTTTCCGTGGCGACATCTTATATAGTATTGCTGTAACCGCTTTAATATATCCTATCATCGGCCATTGGGCTTGGGGGCCGGATGGATTTCTGGTAACAATGGGTACTCCCGGAAATTTCCTGCCTTCACTAGGCAATCCTTTTCGTGACTTTGCAGGTTCGACAGTTGTACATACTATTGGTGGGATGGTTTCATTAGCAGGAGCTATTGTTTTGGGGCCTCGTATCGGACGAGTATTCCTCAGAGATAACAAACAAGGTGGTGGTTTACCTGCAGCCCACAATTTGCCAGTTGCAGTTACAGGCGCATTTTTGTTGTGGTTTGGATGGTACGGATTTAACCCAGGAAGCACACTCTCTGCAATGGATGCTATTGGTATAGGTCGTGTAGCTGCAAATACAACTCTGGCTGCTTGTGCCGGTGCATTAAGTGCCATGTTTTTGGCCTTTTATGTTGGTGCTTTCAAAGGGAAATTTGACGTTGGTTTTACAGTTAATGGACTATTAGGGGGGTTGGTTGCCATCACTGCACCATGCTACTGGGTTTCACCATTTGGATCAATCATCATAGGTCTTATTGCTGGCGCAATTGTGTTTGGCGGCATCTACCTTCTTGAATATTTCCGCATTGATGATCCGGTAGGAGCAGTGTCAGTCCATGGATTAAATGGTATTTTTGGAACTTGGGCTATCGGTCTTTTTGCTTGTGGGAAATACGGATTTTCAACACCTACCGGTAGCGACAACACTTCTCCTGTAACAGGATTATTCTATGGGGGAGGGTGGAATGTATTCCTCGCACAATTAGTAGGAAATGCTATCATTACACTAACAACCTTTGTTGTTGCAATCATTGTAATGTGGGTAATCAGCAAACTACCATATCCATTTAAATTACGAGTTGAGCCTGAAGGTGAAACCGGAGTTGGAGGATTGGATGTATTTGAACATGGAGCAGAAGCATATTGTGATTAAAAGTATAACTGATTGAAAACCGTCAGAAAAATTGGAGACTGTTTTCAATCAGTTAAAAACCATGAAAATGATAAAACTCCTTTCAACTGTAATAATTTTGAAAACTAAAATACATCTATCATGAAAAAAATAGAGGCAATTATAAGACGCTCCAAATTCGAAGAAGTCAAAGCGGCATTGCACGCTATTGATATAGATTTCTTTTCCTATACCGAATCATACGGAGTAGGAAATGAAAGGAAAAAGAAAAATGTGTTCCGCGGCTCTGCTGATACTGATTATATTTCGCGTTTAACGCTATCCATTGTTGTTCGAGATATAAATCTTCGAAAAACAGTAGAATGCCTTTTAAAATCAGCCTATACCGGTGAAGTAGGGGACGGAAAGATATTTGTCTGGAATATTGAAGAATCCTATCGCATCCGTACTGGAGAAAGTGGTGACGATTCTATGTATAACAAAGATTAAGTGAGTTTGAAATATCAGAATGGAAAAAAATTTAAATCTCCACTTTCAAAATAAACCTTAAGAGTGTTTCTTTACGTTAAAGAAAAGCCACCTGGTGATTGGGTGGCTTTTTTATCACAACCGGCAAGCCTTTCGATATAGCGGATAGAGCAGCAAGAAAACCATCAGATTTCATCAAAAAAAGAGAGTTGCGGGTTAGAGTCAGGCAGTTCCCTAGAACGGAATTCACGATAAAGGTTGATCAATGCATTAGTAGAACTGTCATGACCGGAAACCGACTCACTTCCTTGGATTTCAGGAAAAATGGCTTTTGCAAGCTGTTTTCCAAGTTCAACACCCCATTGGTCAAAGGAATTTATCTCCCAGATTACACCCTGAACAAACACCTTATGCTCATACATAGCAATGAGGCTTCCAAGATTGAACGGATTAAGTTCATTCAGCAAAATAGTATTCGTCGGCCTATTTCCAGGGAAAACTTTATGCGGCAGAAGCAACTCAAGTTCTGACTGCTTAAAGCCTGCCGCTTCAAGTTCAAGACGAACCTCATATTCATTTTTGCCGCTCATAAGAGCTTCAGTTTGAGCAAAACAGTTGGCAAGCAGAATATCATGATGTTCTCCTATCGGATTCTGGCTTTTAAGCGGCACAATAAAATCTGCTGGAATAAAACCTGGCGCCTGATGCAGAAGCTGAAAAAACGCATGTTGGGAATTGGTGCCCGGCTCACCCCATATAACAGGGCCAGTTGCATGTTCCACCGTATTTCCAAGTCGGTCAACCCTTTTGCCGTTACTCTCCATATCAAGCTGTTGAAGATAGGCAGGAAAACGGTGCATATACTGGTCATAGGGAATGACCGCATGGGAAGAAACGCCAAAAAAATTATTGTACCAGATACCCAACAACGCAAGCAAAACCGGAATATTTTGTTCAAGCGGGGTGTTCAAAAAATGTTGGTCCATCGCATAAGCCCCTTGGAGCAACTCTTGAAAACGATCAAAACCGAGATAGAGCGCAATAGAAAGTCCTATCGAGGACCAGAGGGAATAGCGACCTCCAACCCAGTCCCAGAATCTGAACATATTAGCCTCATCAATTCCGAACTCAACAACTTTTTCCCTGTTTGTAGACACAGCTACAAAATGTTTTGCAATATGCGATTCATCTCCAGCCTGGGTTAAAAACCACCCACGAGAAGTCATTGCATTAGTCAATGTTTCCTGAGTCGTAAAGGTTTTCGAGGCAATGATGAACAGCGTCGTTTCCGGATTGAGTTTATTCAGGATCTCACTGATATGAGTGCCATCAATATTGGAAACAAAATGAACCTGCAGTCGTCCATGTGCAAAAGGCCGAAGAGCTTCAGTTACCATGTAAGGACCAAGATCAGAACCACCAATACCAATATTTACCACATCTTTCAACCTTTTTCCGGTATACCCTTTCCACTTGCCAGATATAATTCTTTCGCAACATCCTTTCATCTGGGAAAGCACATCAGCAATCTCTTCTGATAGATCAAGACCGTCAAGTTCAAGAAAGTAACCTGAAGGTTTTCGAAGCAGAGTATGCAGTACCGATCGGTGTTCCGTAAAGTTTATTGCCATACCATCAAACATCTCTCTACGCATTGCTTCCATCCCAGCATTGCGCGCCAACTCCATAAGCAACTCTATTGTTCTGGCAGTCACTCTGTTTTTAGAATAATCAAGCATCAACCCACCACATCTAATCGAGAACCGTTCAAACCGGTTGGCATCCTGCTGGAACAACTCTCTCATATGCATGTTATCAATTTCATGCTTGTGCGAAACAAGAGCACTCCACGCAGCGCTTCGTGACAGAACCATGGTTGTTTTACCTGTTTAAATTTTAAGCTTAAGAATATGGATTAACAAAATGATCAATGAGTAATATAACGCAATATCATAGCCGTTCCATCTTTACAGTGCTCGAAACTGATTATTTCAGCAACCGCACGAATAATATATACTCCCCTCCCAGACAGGAGTAAACAATGACGGGGATCAACAGGATTCAGCAGTTGATCAGGATCAAATCCGTTCCCGCAATCCTTTATTGAAGCAAAAAGTAGTTTGCCCTTAGCACTCAGTGAACAGGATACAGTCAACCCATCCCGTTCCTGGTTACCATGTTTGACTGCATTGACGAAAGCCTCCTTCAGTGACAGCTGTAGATCATCTACAAACAAACTGCTATACCCCTCTTGTTCTGAAAAAGAATTAATAAAATCATACAGCGCAGGGTATTCGGAATATCTGCTTGGCAGCACAATTTCATCATACGTCATAAAAAACTTCTATTACGAACACATTATAAATACACTGAAAATTTACGACGAAATTGATGAATGAACAAAGCATAATAAAAACAACGAAAAACATTACTTGATTAACAAAAAAAGCACTTAAACCTAATTTATTAATTATTAATTTGCATTATATATTATTTATCCGTATCTAAAACACAGATTAACTTAAAAGAATAAGTTACAATAACACGACAAAAAAAACTTAACAGTGGTTAAATAATGAAAAAAACAGTTACAATACTGAGCCTTGCCGCCGTAATTTTAATGGGATCTGGTGGTGCTGCTCAAGCGGAATCAGATTTTAAAATCGGTGCGGATCTTGTCAGCAGCTATGTATGGAGAGGTGGGGAACTCGGGAATTCACCTGCAATTCAGCCAGCCTTGACTTACACTGTTCCCGGAAGCAAAATTGTTATCGGCGCTTGGGGCTCTTATGGCATCAATGAAAACTCCAATGGCTACAGATATAAGGAAACAGACCTGTATGCAACCATACCAGCAGGAGCATTCAGCCTGACCGTAACGGATTACTATGTTGTTCCAACTAGTGGGAGCAGTAAAACTTTTGATTTCTCCAGCGATGGGCCAAACGTCGTAGAGCTTAGCCTTGCCTATTCAAATGACAATCTCAACCTGCTTGCAGCAGTCAACGTTGCTGGTAATGAAGGCAATACAACAAACGGAGTCAAAAATGCAAAGTATTTTGAAGCCGGATACAAGCTCTATAATAAAGACGGGTATAATACAAAAGTTATTGTAGGCGCTGGTGATAAGGATTATTATGGTAAAGACTATGGAATAGCAAAAAACAAAAAAATTGCTGTTGTCAACACAGGCATCTCAATATCAAAAGACAGGTACACTGCATCTTATATCTACAACCCGGACACCGAAAATTCAAACCTTGTCTTTATGGCATCATTCTAATTCACACCGTGTTCTTTTTATTCCTCAAGCCGCGAAAAAAAGAGAGTGCTTTTGGTACTCTCTTTTTTTCGCGCATAGAGCAAAAGGTTTACAAATCAGCCTCGTAAATAATGTATTCCTTGTAAGGTTTTCCGCCAATGACCTTTGCCAGCTTACTCATAGCCTCGTTTGACTTAAGCACCCAGCTCATTTCACTTGCAAAAACCCCGTGACGTCCTCCATAATCAGCAATCTGGGTATTCAGAATACTGTCAATCCCCTTATTGCGATATTCAGGCACTACTCCCATCACAATAGTTCGAACCATATTGATTTTACGGCTATACCAAAGATATTTTATAAGTCCAAAAGGCGAAAATGGATTTCCGTTAACATGTTTAAGAGCCTGATTGATATCAGGAAGAGAGAGTGAAAAACCAACCGTACGCTTGTCTCTGTCCTCAACAAAATAGACATAGTGAGGGTTTGCAAGGGGCTTCAAACTTTTTGCAAGAAAATCAAACTCTTTGTCAGTCATGGGAACAAAACCCCAGTTTTTTTCCCACGCCTTGTTATAAATATCCCTCATACGCTCGACATCCTTGTCGAAATGCTTCATATTTATGATTCGTACTGTCAGTCCCTCCTTTTTCATAACATGTGCTGCAATACGGCGCAGACGTTCAATATCAATCATTTTCTGGTCAATGTACCACGCAAGCAGCTCCTGCCCAACATGGTGACCATACTTCACAACCAGATCATTGTAGTAGGGAGGATTGTACAACATGAGGAAAACCGGAGCACTGTCATAGCCTTTTGTCAGCATGCCACACTGGTCGTTCATGGAAGGACTTACGGGACCGCGCATAGCCGTTAGACCCTTAGCTTTAAGCCATTTTGCCGCAGCATCAAACAAGGCATTGGCAACCTTCTGATCATTGACTGATTCAAAAAATCCCCAGAAACCAACCTTGTCACCATGCACCTGATTATGACGTCTGTTTTCAACAGCAGCAATTGTACCTGCCATAACCCCGTCTTTCCATGCCGTAAACATATCAAGATCAGCATGTTCATATAATGGAAACTCCTCAGTATCGAGTGTTTTCATGTAATCATCAATAACAGGAGGAACCCAGTATTTATTGAGTTCAGGATCTTTTCTGTAAATCTGCCAAGCAAAAGTGATAAACTGCTTACGCTCTTTTTTGTTCATTACCTGTCGAATCTCAATAGCCATCCACCCCCCTTCTCTATGTCAAGTTATAAGTAATTGATAAGCCGCAGCAATAAATCCTCTGGAACAGCGATATCCTTTATATAAAAAAGCTGAATAGTTAAACGAAAACCTTCTTTGGAGGCATTCTCGAAAATTTGCGAATTCTTTCCGGCTTAGCAATCAACAAACTTACCTAATGAATAAGGTTATGAATTATGGCGGCACCCTCTCGAAGCATGCGTTCGGTATCTTCCCATGAAATACACTCGTCAGTTATAGAAACCCCGTATCTAAGTTTTTCGGGATCCTCGGGAAACGGCTGGTTACCTTCACAGATGTTGCTCTCAATCATAACACCGGCAATACTCTTATTACCATCCACTTTCTGCTTCAGAACATCTCCCCAAACTTTTAACTGCTGCTGATGTTTTTTGCCTGAATTGGCATGACTGCAATCAACAAGAAGCGACTGCTGCAAACCGGCCTTTTCGATCAAGGATTCAGCAGCGGAAATGCTTTTTGAATCATAATTGGGATTATCACCACCACGCAACACAAGATGCCCGAACGGGTTCCCTTTCGTCGTAATAACACTGCTATGCCCTTCCTGATCAATGCCGAGGAAACTGTGGGGGTGCATTGCTGAACGAATAGCATCAACAGCCACATTAAGGCGACCATCCGTCGAATTTTTGAAACCAACCGGCATGGAAAGGCCGCTGGCCATCTGCCTGTGTGTCTGCGATTCAATAGTCCTTGCCCCAATAGCTGCCCAACTCACGACATCAGCTACATACTGTGGAGATATTGGATCAAGAAATTCTGTTGCTGCCGGCAGCCCCATTTCGTTGATTTCAAGTAGAAGCTTGCGGGCATGAAACAGCCCGTGTTCTATGTCATAAGTATCATCCAAATGAGGATCATTGATAAATCCTTTCCAGCCAATAGTTGTCCTTGGTTTTTCAAAATATACGCGCATCATGATATAAAGATCACGCTGCAGTTCAGTATGCAAGGAAGAAAGTCTGGCGGCATACTCAAGAGCTGAATCCATATCATGTATTGAACAGGGTCCAACAATAACCAGCATTCTTGAATCTTTACCGGTCAGTATATTTTCAACTGCACGACGCCCGGAAATAATAGTACCTGCAACTTTATCATTTACCTGCAGCCGCTCCTTGAGAGCTTTCGGAGAAGAAAGGCGGATAATTCGTGAAACCCTTAAATCATGTAATTGTTCCATCCGTTTTACGGCAAAAATATCATCATTTAAATTCATCGCCTTCAAGATAAAAAAACCTTATTATTATAATGAGTATCATTTTCTATAAATTCCAGATGCACACATGAATGATTACTTTTCGAAGTGGCAATTTCAGCAAATAGATGACACAAGATTTCCTGATTCTTATACCCTTAAAAAATATATTATACCATATATGTACTAAAAGGATATAAATCGGCATGCAATTCCTGATTCTTAATTAATTATTGGTAATCCTAATCAAACAAGAACATGAAAGTACTGATCACTGACGGTATTGATCCTCAATGCGGTCAAATCCTCAAACAGAACGGTTTTGATGTGACCGAAAAGCCTAAAATCAGTAAGGAGGAACTTAAAGAGATCATTAGCAGCTTTGACAAGCTAATCGTCAGAAGTGCAACAAAGGTAACCGCAGAAATTATTGAATGCGGAACCAACCTCAAACTTATCGGGAGAGCCGGTGCAGGAGTGGACAATATTGATATTGAAGCCGCAACGCGGAACGGCATTATTGTGATGAACACACCGGGCGGAAACACCATTTCTGCTGCCGAGCATACCTGCGCCATGATACTCTCAGCCGCACGCCTCATACCCCAGGCAACAGCAGACCTGAAACAAGGCAACTGGAACAAGAAAAAATTTACTGGAGTGGAACTTGACGGCAAAACTCTGTCGATTATTGGTCTTGGGAAAATCGGGCGAGAAGTAGCATCCCGTATGCAGGCATTCGGCATGAAAACTATTGCTTATGATCCTATGATCCCCGACGAATATGCCGCACATCTCAACATTGACCTTTTTCCTCTTCATGAAAATTTCATGCGTGCTGACTTCATTACCATTCATTCATCGCTCAACGAGTCGACACGTAATCTTGTGTCAAAGAATACATTTGACTTAATGAAGCAAGGCGTGATAATAGTAAACTGTGCCAGAGGAGGAATAATCAATGAAGCAGACTTGATTGAAGCCATAGAATCTGGAAAAGTTGCAGCAGCAGCACTGGATGTATTCGAAACAGAACCAATTAATCCAGATAATCCTCTTCTGAAGCTGGATCGTGTTATTGCAACTCCGCATATAGCCGCATCTACCATTGAAGCGCAACAAAAAGTTGCCATTCAGATTGCGGAACAGATTGTCGAATGGAAACAGACAGGAAAGCTTGAAGGCGCCGTTAATGCTTCTGCTGTTGAACTTGCACAGGCTCCCGGAGTAAGTGCATATCTTACCCTTGCAGAAAAACTCGGCGCCACACTGGCTCAGCTCGCACCGCCATATGCAAATAAAATGACGGTTCGAACTTCTGGAGAGTTTCTTCACAAATTCAATGAAGTTATTACTGCCGCCGCCCTCAAAGGGTTCCTCGATGTCCGACAGTCAAAAGATACTAACTATATCAATGCATTCACAATGGCAAAAGAGTGCGGTATAAACCTGGAACAAAGGTTTGAAAAGGAAAATCCCGACTATACCAATTTAATCCGCATAGAACTCGAGAACGGTACAACAAAACGCATGATTGGAGGAACTGTTTTTGGAGACAAAGAGGTACGCATTGTCATGATTGACCAGTTTCTGGTGGAATTCAAGCCAGAAGGCCATATAATAGTTTACAACAATATTGACAAACCAGGTGTAATTGCCAATGTTACCCAGCTGCTGCTGCAGCACAACCTGAATGTCGCCTACATTGCACTCTCAAGAGATGAAGAAAAAAAGGTTGCCATGACTGCGATTGTTGTTGATGGCGATATTCCTCATTCTCTGCTTGAACAAGTAAGCAGTGTCAACGGTGTTTCCAGCGCAAACCTCGTTTACCTCTGAACCAAACAAAAAACCAGATAAAATAAAAAACCTGCCTTTTGGCAGGTTTTTTTACAAATAAAAGTAAACTTTTTATGGCTTGGCGAAATCAATACTGAGCCACTTGTCTTCGTAAGATGCTCCTGTGGATTCCATACCTGCAAGAAAGATCGGTAACGCCACAATTTTCTGATAATCACCAATACGAATAGTCAGATCATCACCAAGTTTAAGAATTTTCGGTTCAAGCCCCATATTTTCCATAAATGGCAATCTAACACGCACCTTGTAATGCCCCTCAGAAACCTTTTTGATATCAATCGGATCCTCGGAAAAAAATACTTCCAGAGGATTCAGATCAGCATATACTTTTTCGCCTACCCTACGAAGCATAGGGAGACCTAAAACCTCATCATCAAACAATGGTACTTCAACAATAGGTATAGGAGCAAAAGCTTCCTCAATCTGATCTATATACCGCTGCTGAATACCGCGCCACTTCTGAAAATAAGGATCTGAACTCTGATCAGGCATCACACGGTTAATAGTAATACGGTCAACAGTAATGCCATAAAGATTAAGATAGGTCAAAGCACGCATTGACTCCTTGATAACCATCTTTTCTGGATTCATAACAAGCCGCATGGTTGTTTTAGAGCCATCAGCAAGCAGGTCAATAATCCCTTCTGTTGAAGAAAACAGATTATCAACCTTGTCATAAACCTCTACAGGAGCAACGAAATCGTTTATTTTATTAATTTTCTTTGAAAGTGGTCTGATAACCGGTTTAACCATGAATTTCTCAACATTACGGATCATCTTGATAAACCATCCAAATGTTTCAGGCAGTGAAAGAAGCCTCAAGGTTTCGCCAGTAGGAGCACAGTCAACAACAAGAAGATCATACTCATTTGATTCATTATAACGCTTGATATAAGAGAGAGAAAAAAGCTCTTCCATACCCGGCAGAACGCCCATTTCTTCAGCATAAATACCTTCAATTCCACGAGCTTCCATCAAATGAGCGAAATGCTCTCTGACAACGTCCCAGTTTAAATTGAGATCACCAAAAACGCTGACCTCCTGACCCCAAAGATTTTCCGCAACTTTTACTGGTGAAGGTCCTAACTTAACATCAAGAGAGTCACCCAGACTGTGTGCCGGATCAGTAGACATAATAAGTGTCTTATACCCCATATCCGCCGCTTTTAGAGCGGTTGCTGCCGCAATAGAGGTTTTACCAACACCACCTTTTCCGGTAAAAATGATATTACGCATACGTTTTAATGATTCTCATTTAAAGAATTGTTGAAATAAATCAGTTTCTGCACACTCAAATTAGTACTTTTCTGACCATTGAGTAACCTAAGAACTTTAAAATAATAAATTTCTTATTTAATTCGAATACAATTAACACCTTTAAAAATTGATGACGCAAAAAAAACTTGCTCGAAAACAAGCTTCTTCACTGAATAAATTTCCGTCACCGTTTATGCTTGCGAGAAGAAAGAATCGGTTTCCTTTTTTTTACCTTGCTACCCTTCACAACCTTACCCCCCTTCCCAACACGTGCATTTCGTGAAGAAGTTTTTTTCACGCCCACGTTTATTTCCCTTTCGACTTTGATATGCTGTCCGGGAGAAATGTGCCGTCCATTTATATTGTTCAACTCTGCAAGACTTTGAGCAGTTGTTCCATATTTTCTTGAAATGGATGAAAGAGTCTCTCCTTTTCGTACCAAGTGACGTAGAACAACTTTCCTATGGGTAAATGACTGTGAAACTGTACCACCCCTCCCCTCACCTTGTAAAGCAATAGCATTCCCCGACCCACCGAAAACGATAAGCTTCTGACCAGGAATCACATCAGCACTTTTCAAGTTGTTCAATACAATAAGCTGACTAATGTAAGTACGGTAAAGCCTTGCAATGGAACCAAGAGTTTCGCCTTGCTGAACAACATGAAATTTTTCTGCTTTGCCGACCGAGCCAGACTGAAATTCGGCATTAAGACTCTCCACCTTGGCAAGAAGTTGCTCACGTTCAAGCGCTTGTGGCGACTTGTAAGCATAAATTTCTTGTTCACGCTTCTGAAACTGAGGAATATATGCCCTTGGAAGTTTGAGAACATGCCCGGAATTTCCTGCTGGAGGAATAATGCCGAGCTTGTACTGAGGATTCAGAAATTGAAGATCGCGCATTGGCACTCCGATGGTGCCATTAATCTGCTCAAAGGAAAGTAAACGAGAAACTCTAAGCGTGTCAATCTCCTGATACAAAAATCCCGGTTCAAGCGGACGGATATTGTGCTCATTATAATAGCTCATGATATAGTTAACCGCTATAAAAGCAGGTACGTAGCCTCTTGTTTCAGCCGGAAGGTAATTCCATATTGCCCAGTAATTCTTTATTCCACCAGCTCTCCTGATAGCCTTATTAACAGTTCCAGGACCTGAATTATACGCTGCAAGCACCAAAAACCAGTCCCCGTAAATCTTGTAAAGATCGTTCAAGTACCTGCACGCCGCCGCAGTAGCCTTTTCAGGATCATACCGATCTTCAATAAATGAAGAAGACTCCATACCATACATTCGTCCCGTACCATACATAAACTGCCACAGACCTTTAGCGCCGGCAGAAGAGGTTGCCGTGGGGTTCAGAGCAGATTCAACAATGGCCAGATACTTCATTTCAAGAGGAATATTGTAGGCATCAAGTTTTTCCTCAAAAAGAGGAAAATAGATTTTTGTCAACCCCAGTATTTTTCCGATCAAACCCCTCTTATCAATAGCATAAACCCTTATAAATCCCTTAACATGGTCATTATAAACAAGATTAAACGGGGTTTTTTTGGCCAGTAAAGCTATCCTTGAAGCATACACAGAATCACTGTACTGGGGAATAAATGTTGACGGAAATCCAAATTTTTCAGACTCTTTCGTTGAGCCGGAAAAATGCTCATCCTTGAAATAAGTAGCATTAACAAGGCTGTCAAGAATATCCGAAACCGATGATTTTTTCAAGGCAGCTCTGTCATTTGCTGAAAGTTCAGCAGCAAAAGCCGGCAGAACCGGAAGCTGAAAAACCAGTACAGCCAAGAGTAACAACTTTAAGAGCGTATAATAAAACCTGATTTTCACAAGCAGCACAATTCATTAAAGGAGGGGGATGCAAAAAAATCAACCCTTAATACAATAACAGTCATTGTCGAAAAGTTAACATAAAAACAGTTCCTGACCAATAAATAACCGTTTACGTAAATATATGGGTGTAGGATGATGCATCAGTATATTACCTTCCAGAGGAAAAGTCCTGCCGCCGATGCAGGGTTAAGCTGACTGGTCATGACTCCTGTTTCAAGCATCTGACTGAATTCTTCAGCACTCAGAACACCTTTTCCAACACGCATCATACCATCTACAAGGTATCGCACCATACTCCTTAAAAACCGGTTTGCCGAAATCTGCAAAACCAGAAATTGCCTGTAATAGTACCAGTTACAGGAGGTCACAGTACAAAACGGCTCAAAGCTATCCCTGCTCTTTCGGGAAAAAGCCGAAAAATCGTGAACACCTATAACTGAACCGGCAATCTGCTGCATACGTACTATATCAAGCCGTCCAAAAGAACAGCCGGTAAACCTGCCGTAAATCGCTGAAGGCTCTTTAATAAGAAAATAGCGGTAATGCCGCTCTTTGGCACTGTAACGCGCATGGAAATCAAGCGACGCTTCTGAAAGACTGTTCACCCTGATGGTATTGGGAAGAAGAGCATTAAGCGAATGCGCCATTCGTGAAGGCTCCATTGATGACGTAGTGAAAAAATTTGCCGTCTGGGCTTTGGCATGAACACCTTTATCAGTTCTACCCGCCGCAACGAGCGAAATATTTTCCTGAAGAATCATACCGAGAGCTGTTTCTATTTCACCCTGAACAGTTACACTTTTTTTATGAGGCTGTCGTTGCCATCCAGCATAAGGTGTACCATCATACTCAACGGCCATTCTGATATTCTTCATAAAAAATCAACTCTCCCTTATGTTGAATGAAACCCTTTTTTTCGTGAACATTCTCATTAAAGCTTTCAAAAAATAACGATCAGTTCATCAGATTGAGTTGACGAAATTTCTCCAAAATGAGTTGTTTGTATGCTGATTGCATTTTGTGATCAAGAAAGCTGTTTTCGAGCAGAGTGTTCCACACTGGAATTGCATGCCGAAATTTCTTAAACATTCTGTCCTGGACTTTTTCATCTACTGACAGCGAGCTGAAAGCTTTTTTAAAATCATTTAACGTGATCCTTTTTTTCTTGCCATTGAGCGTCAAGGCAAGATCTTCTTTATCTTTAGGATTGACAAGCGCAGTAGCAACCATATCATAAGCCGGAGCAAGAGTGATTCCGCCTTTTTCAGGAATATCGATCAGCGAAAAGTTTTTCAGGTGCATATCCGCATTGCCGGTCAGGAAGCAGAACAGTACCATTTCAAAAAGTTTTATCACATCCAGACCTGGATTTGCCGAGTAACGACGTACCGCTTTCGCAATCTGCTCGTAAGAACCGTTGTATTTTTCCTCGGTGAGCCTTTCAGTTATCTGGCACATGTCCTCCATGTGCACTTTTCCGTTTTTTGAGCGATCGATGCGACGTGTCAAGTATGCAAGGTTTCTGGACTGCATGCGGATCAGGCAGTGGGGCACGGTATCGATCTGAACCACTTCCGCCATGTGCATCGTCAGATCCTCTATTTCGGACAGTTGCGGGTAGATTTCTGAAGGGGGCTTGAGTATATATCCCCCCCATAGGCCGACAATAGTGAATCGTTGCGGATTGCCACTATGTCTGCCCTGCGCCAAATGGAGAGACAATTTTGGCTGTACCCCAGTGATGGTGATTTGGCTGCGAATAACCTCTACCGCAAGCTTCTCGAGCTGGCTTTCGTTATACGGCAATAGAGGTGGTATCGCCGTTCCAAACATTTTTTTACTGCATCGCGGATGATAATCACTTTCGATGTGCTCCAATGGCTTATAGCAGAATAGGCAATGGTGCTCCATCGGTCACTCCGTGATGACTGGATGCACGCTAACAGCCCCGATGCAATCCTTACAGCAGTTCATCAAAAGTCCCATGCGATCTCGCGGATCAAGCTTCCAATTCCTTTCCGCAACATCAAGAAGCCATCCCTCGGGAATCAGCCCATCAAAAAAAGGAATCATTGTCTTGCTGGTATATGCTGTAGCCTGCAACGGCAAAGTGAGACTTATCGCCTTTGGATCCCTCGATTCCAGATATGCATTATCATACAAGAAGTGATAGCCCTCTTCATCTTGTATAAGCAAGCCGGCTGTACGATCCTGATACAGTATTTCAGCTTTTTTCATTAGCTATTCCCCTTTCCTGCTTGACAGGAGCAAGTTCATAACCGAACAACCCAAGAACCTGGTTCACCTTATCCATACGCAAGGTATTCTTCCCCTGTTCGAGATCCCGAATGAAACGCAACCCCGTACCGGCTTTTTCGGCCAGTTCTGGTTGGGTCATATCCAAAGACTTGCGTCTTTCACGAACAAATTCAGAGAGATCATTCATAGCCATTATGATACCTGATCGGGTATAATACATATCAATTATGAATAATCTATACCATTTCGGGTATAATATCAAACAAATCAACTGCAATTATACCCGATCGGGCACATACCGAAATTATTACGGACACATTTTGAACTTAATAAGATCCAATAACGTTCAAGTATAAATACTTGAACATTATTGGTAATAAAAAAAATTAACTCATTATATAATAATACTTTGCATACTTTCCCATAAGATCAAACGGTATTATTAGTAATTTTCTTAACAGTTAAATTTATGGGTCGTAAGTCCAGATTTTCCATCGCAAAAAAAGACATCGTAACCTTTTTTGAAAATTCTCATCAAAAGATTTATGACTACATAACACTTGACCTAATATTGGAAAAATATCGAAAAAAGTGGGGACTTACCAAAACAATGTCCACATCAAAATTCATTGAGGAACTTATCACTAATACTCCGCTAAAAGAGGTAATACTTGGAAACTACTACCGATTTATGTACCATCCCGCAACAGTATATGAGATATCGGCAACGCTAAAACCCAAAGGTTACTTTTCTCATTTTTCAGCCCTTTATCTGCAACAACTCACAAAAGTTCATCCCACGACTCTTTATTTAAATTATGAACAAAGTAAAAAAGATGGCAGAAATAATTATAAAATAGAACAAGGCAATATCGATCAGGCATTTTCAAAACCTCAACGGACATCTCACAACGTAATTATATATGAAGACAAAACTATTATCCTGCTCAATGGCAAGTATACCAATAATGAAGGAATCATCACTGTTTTACACCCCACAGAAGGCGAAGTCAAAGTCACATCTATTGAGCGAACACTAATAGATATTACTGTAAGGCCAGCATATTCGGGCGGTGTCACTGAAGTTCTCAATGCATACGAGAAAGCAAAAGATTACGTATCTGTAAAAAAGATAACAGAAATACTTGAACATCTTCGATTTACGTACCCGTATCACCAAGCAATCGGTTTTTATATGGAAAAAGCTGGTTACAATGAAAACGACTTTAACATTTTTAAAGAACTTAACTTTGAGTTCAACTTCTATTTAACCCACGCAATGAAAGAAAAAGAGTTCTCAAAAAAATGGAAAATTTACTATCCCAAAGGTTTCTGAAATTTGTGGGAATTCCAAGAACAGATTGTGCTGGCTTTGTGAAGAATGTGGGCGATAGAAGATTCGAACTTCTGACCTCTACAGTGTCAATGTAGCGCTCTAACCAACTGAGCTAATCGCCCTTTTTGAAAGGCTGTAAATATAGGCTTTCATTTATCAAATGCAAAAAAGATGAAAGATCAATATTTGCATTTTTATGCCGTTTTTTTCTGTTTTCTGTTGCCTGAAAAATATTCCGGAGCGGCTTTATTCTCTATGGTATCAGCTGTAATAAGGCACTTATGGGTATTTTTCATTGAAGGAAGCTCGAACATGATATCAATCATAACATTTTCCAGTACCGAACGCAAGGCGCGGGCTCCGGTGCCTCGTTTAATAGCAATTTCAACTACTTTGTCAAGTGCTTCTTCGGCAAACTCGAGCTCCACTCCATCCATTTCAAACAGCTTTTTGTACTGCTTGACAATAGCATTTTTCGGTTCAATAAGAATGTTTCGCAATGCCTTTTCGTCAAGTAAGTCAAGGGTAGAAATTACAGGCAGACGACCGATAAATTCGGGAATAAGCCCATACTCGTGAAGATCGTCCTGGGTAACATAGCGGAGAATTTCAGGATCGTAACCGGTTTGTTTGCTTTTGACTTTTGAACCAAAACCCATGGAAGATTTCGACACCCGTTTGGCAATGAGTCGATCAAGCCCTTCAAATGCCCCTCCACAGATAAAAAGAATGTTTTTGGTATTGACATTGATTAATTGCTGTTCCGGATGTTTGCGTCCTCCTTTTGGTGGAACGCCAACAACAGCACCTTCGAGAATTTTCAGAAGAGCCTGTTGAACCCCTTCTCCTGAAACATCGCGAGTGATGGAAACATTTGCGGATTTACGGGCTATTTTATCGATTTCGTCAACATAGATAATTCCCCGCTCAGCACGTTCAAGATTGAAATCCGAAGCATGGAGAAGACGGGCAAGAATAGTTTCAACATCGTCGCCTACGTATCCTGCCTCAGTCAGCGAGGTAGCATCAACAATTGAAAAGGGAACTTCAAGAAGGTTTGCCAGAGTCTGGGCAAGAAGAGTTTTTCCTGTACCTGTAGGTCCTATGAGCAGGATATTGCTTTTTTCTATGACAACCTCATCTTCCTCATTATGCACCCAATCCTGTTGTGATTCAATGCGTTTGTAATGGTTGTACACGGCAACTGAAAGCGACTTCTTAGCTATTTCCTGACCAACAACATATTTGTCAAGAGAGTCCATGATAGCTTTAGGGCTTACCAGACGCGGGTGAAAAGGCTGCTCCGGTCGCTTCTCCTCTTGCTGAATCGCACTGAGTTCCTTTCGGAGAATTTCATATGAGGTTCTAATGCAGCGATCACAAATGAACGCTCTCGGGCCGGCAACCATGCTGTTTGCCTCAAGTGCGCTTCTACCACAGAATGAACAAAAAACCTCGCTGTTACCGTTACTGCCTTTGGTTTTGCTTTTTCCGGGTTCTTTTTCTCTAATCATGAAATAATTATACCTGCAAAAAATTAAATAATAATAGTTCTTTAAAATCCCATTCGAGCCAGACTATCCAGAACATGCTGAATGGTCATACTCAGTTTGGGATGATCGGTCTCGAAATGATCTATTGCTTCATTCAGGCGTACCACAAGAGATTCGTGCTCTGAAATGGATCTTTTTTCATCCACCAGCTTTCTGATATCTTCCCTGAGATTCGATAAAACCGCTACCGTACTTTCATCAACAGAGTCGACCTGTTCAAGCTCTTGATGAAGGTTTTCAAGCAGATCCCTAAGCTTTTGCTGTTCCATATACCAGACCTGTTAAATGCAATTAATTCAAGTACAGTAACTATTATAAACACCTGAACCGTCCCAATCGTTTATGGCAGAGATGTTGAACCCATAAGAAAACAATCACACTCACATGCTGCAGCACGGCCTTCATAAATAGCCCAAACCACCAGGCTCTGACCACGACGAGCGTCACCAGCGGCAAAAATTTTTTCTCGATTGGTAAAAAACGTATTTTCAGTCGTCTTTATGTTTGAGCGATCATCTCTTGCTACCTGAAGCTGCTGTAAAAGTGGCTCTTCGGGCCCGATAAAGCCCATGGCCAGCAACACAAGTTCAGCGGGAATAATCTGTTCAGTACCAGCTACCGGTTGAGGCATGAAACGACCATCCTTGTTTACCCATTCTACTTTGGAAACCTCAACCGCTTTTAATGACCCCTTATCGTCTGAAATAAACTTTTTGGTCATCATTGAATATTTTCTCGGATCCTCACCTTGCACACATGCTGCTTCCTCCTGCCCGTAATCAACTTTGAAGGTTTTTGGCCATTCCGGCCATGGATTGTCGAGCTGACGGTCAAGCGGAGGTTTCGGCATGATCTCAAGCTGAATAACACTTTTACAACCCTGACGCAACGAAGTAGCAACACAGTCTGTACCGGTATCACCACCACCAATAACCACAACATTTTTTCCAGCCGCCGAAAGAAGTGGCGCACTTTGCTCAAGCAGTGATTTGGTACTTGCACGAAGAAAATCCATGGCAAAATAAATACCATGAAATTCGCGGCCTTCCGTATCAAGATCACGGGGTTTGGCTGCACCTGTACAAAGTACAACCGCATCAAACTCTTCAAGCAACTTGTCAGCTGGATAGTCGACACCAACTTCGGTGTTTTCCATAAAGATGATTCCCTCGTCCTTCATCAAATCAATACGGCGCTGTACAACCTGCATCTTGTCGAGCTTCATATTTGGAATACCGTACATCAGGAGACCGCCAAAACGGTCATCACGTTCGAAAACCGTGACGCTGTGACCCGCCTTGTTGAGCTGGTCAGCGCAGGCGAGTCCTGCAGGACCAGACCCTACAACAGCTACCCTTTTATCAGTTCTATTGGCTATTGTTTTGGGAACGACCCATCCTTCAGCAAAAGCATGTTCAATAATTGCGTACTCATTGTTCTTGATAGTCACCGGAGGCTCAATGATACCAAGCACACAGGATCCTTCACAAGGAGCAGGACAAACCCTTCCGGTAAATTCCGGAAAGTTGTTGGTTTTCATCAGCCGGTCATATGCCTCATGCCAGAAACCATTATAAATATAATCATTCCACTCTGGGATGAGATTGTGGATTGGACATCCACTTGCCATCCCGTTCAGTATAAATCCAGTATGGCAGTAGGGTGTGCCGCAGTCCATACACCGGGCTCCCTGTTTCTGCAGATCCACAACAGGCATCTCATTATGAAACTCCTGCCAGTCATTTATTCTTTGAAGAGGTTCCCTGTCGACCGGCAACGCTCTCTGGTATTCCATAAAACCTTTAACTTTACCCATATCAATGATTTAATCTTTTCGAGTGCAGGCTTTCATACTCGGCCTTTTCCAGTGTTAATTGCCTGAAACGCGCACAGGGTCATGAATATTTTTTTCGAACGCTGCCATAACTGCTGCATCACCGATAATTCCGGCTTCCGCAACCTCTTTCATAGCATCAAGAGCTCGACGGTAATCGTGCGGCATAACTTTAATAAAGTACTTGCGGCGAGCGTGCCAATCATTAAGAATTCCCTGACCAAGGTTGCTTCCTGTATATGCCACATGCTTTTCAATCATGGACTGAATAACAACAAAATCAAGCGGATCATCAACAGGAGAAAGCCCAACCATCTCATGATTGCAATTTTCAGCAAATGTATTGTCAGGGTCATAGACATAAGCCACACCACCGGACATTCCGGCAGCAAAATTGCGACCGGTTTTTCCAAGAATAATAACAATTCCGCCAGTCATGTATTCACAGCCATGATCACCAACAGCCTCAATAACAGCGTTAAGGCCACTGTTACGAACACAAAAGCGCTCTCCAGCCATACCTCTGATAAAGGCCTCTCCGGAGGTTGCTCCATAAAAGCCTACATTACCTACAATAATATTCTCTTCCGGCAGAAAAATGGATTCTTTTGACGGGTACACCACAATCCGTCCTCCAGACAAACCTTTACCTACGTAATCATTGGCATCGCCTTCAAGCTCAATAGTTATTCCATTAGGAATGAAAGCCCCGAGACTTTGGCCTGCAGAGCCAATAAATTTCAGGTGGATCGTATCATCAGGCAACCCTTGTGAACCATAAGCTTTGGTAACTTCATAGCCCACAATGGTACCAACAACCCTGTTGGTATTGCGTATCGGCAACGTGGTAGAAACCTTTTCCTTTCTTTTAATTGCTGGTTCACAGATTGAAAGTAGTGTGGTACGGTCAAGACTTTCATCTAGGGCATGCTCCTGCTCAATAGTGCAGTAACGGGTTTCATGCTCGCCAACTTCAGCTTGGTAAAAAATCTTGGAGAGATCAACTCCCTGTGCTTTCCAGTGATCGACACTTTTCTTCATACTGAGCAGTTCTGTGCGCCCGACAAGTTCATTAAAAGTGCGAATACCAAGACTTGACATATATTCCCTTACTCCCTCGGCAAGAAAACGCATGAAATTTTCGATATGCTCTGGCTTACCTTTGAAATTCTTACGAAGTTGCGGGTTCTGTGTAGCAACACCCACCGGACATGAATCATCCTGGCAACATCGCATCATGATGCAGCCCATCACCACCAGAGTTGTGGTGGCAAAACCAAATTCCTCTGCACCAAGCATGGCGGCAATAACAATATCCCTTGCGGTTTTCAATTGACCATCAGCTTCAACAACAATTCTGCTGCGAAGATTGTTGAGCAGTAGCGTCTGGTGTGTTTCCGCCAAGCCCAGCTCCCAAGGCATGCCTGCATGCATGATACTTGAAACAGGAGATGCCCCGGTTCCGCCGTCATGACCACTGATGAGCACAACATCCGCATGAGCTTTTGCAACACCGGCGGCAATAGTACCAACACCAACCGTAGAAACCAGCTTAACGTTAATGCGTGCCTCGGGGTTGGCATTTTTCAAATCATGTATCAGCTGCGCCAGATCTTCAATTGAATAAATATCATGATGCGGAGGGGGAGAAATGAGACCGACACCCGGTGTTGAATGGCGTACTTTTGCTACCCAGGGATAGACTTTCGAACCCGGAAGTTGCCCCCCTTCACCGGGTTTTGCACCCTGCGCCATCTTGATCTGTATCTCAGTGGCATTTGCAAGATATTCACTGGTCACACCGAATCTACCGGATGCAACCTGCTTGATGGCCGACATTTTTGAATCGCCATTACTATCTTTTGTAAAACGCACCGGATCTTCTCCGCCTTCTCCAGTATTGCTTCTCCCCCCCAACCTGTTCATGGCTATGGCAAGGGTTTCATGCGCCTCTTGACTTATTGATCCGAAAGACATAGCACCGGTCTTGAATCTTTTCAGAATAGCTTCAACCGGCTCCACCTCCTCGATCGGTACTGCATTTTTACTAAACTTGATATCAATAAGACTGCGAAGCGTACAAAGATGTTGGCTCTGGTTGTCAATGAGGTTTTCATATTTTTTAAACAACTCATAGTTGTCGGTTCTGCAGGAGTGCTGAAGAAAATGGATAGCCTCGGGACTGAAAAGATGATATTCACCGTTATAACGCCATTTCCTTTCTCCACCAACATGAAGTCCCCTATCAACCTTATTTCCCGTGGGCGGAAAAACTGTTTTGTGACGTTTATATACCTCTTCAGCAACTGTATCAAGACCGATTCCTTCAATACGGGTAGGTGTACGGGTGAAATAAGCATCAACAAGCTGAGTATTGAGACCAACAGCCTCAAATATCTGGGAACCGCGATAACTCTGAATTGTGGAAATACCCATTTTAGCCATGGTCTTTACCACTCCCTTCACAGCAGCCTTTACATAATTCTTGACTGCGACCTTTTCGTCAAGTCTGATATGGCCCGACAAAACCAGTGATCGTACCGTTTCCAATGCCATATAAGGATTGACTGCACCAGCACCATAACTGATAAGCATGGCAAAATGATGCACGGTTCTCGGCTCAGCTGATTCAATGACCAAACCAATATTTGTTCGTATGCCGGCATTAATAAGAAAATTGTGCAAACCTGAAACCGCCAACAGAGCGGGAATCGGGGCACGGTCTTTTTCAATCTCTCCTTTGTCAGAAAGAATAATGATATTGACACCCTTGCTTGCTACCTGTTCAGCTTGACGATAAAGATCCTGCATGGCGGCCTCAATAGCCTTTCCACCACCAGCTACATCGTAAAAAATAGGAAGAGTAACCGCTCTGAAACCCGGTTTATCAATTCCGCGAATCTTCTCAAGAGCTTGATTATTTAACACCGGATGTGGCAACCTGATCCTTCTGCAATTCATTTCTGAAGCCTCAAGTAGATTGCCTTCGGTACCAAGCATCACCGTTGTTGAAGTAATAAGCTCCTCTCTTAAAGAATCAATCGGCGGATTAGTCACTTGTGCAAAAAGCTGCTTGAAATAATCATACAGCATCTTGGGTTTATTGGAAAGGACAGCAAGTGGTATATCATTACCCATAGAACCCACAAGCTCCACTCCTTTTTCGCTCATCACCTTTATCTGAAGGGATATATCTTCTTGTGTATACCCGAACAGCTTCTGACGGGCAGTAAGACTGTATTTTTCTTCATCGGGATTTTTCATCTGTGGATGATCCGGAAGAGCATCCAAATCAATCACATTCTGTTCAATCCATTCGCCGTATGGTTTTTCACAAGAAATGCTTTTCTTGATCTCTTCATCGGAAATAATACGCCCTTGGGCTGTATCAACCAGAAACATTCGACCCGGCTGAAGACGATCTTTTCTAAGAATTTTCTCCGGCTCAATATCAAGTACGCCAACTTCAGAAGCCATGATAACAAGGTCATCCGTGGTAATATAGTAGCGTGAAGGGCGTAGTCCGTTACGGTCCAATACCGCACCGATCTGTACTCCATCGGTAAAAGCTACTGACGCAGGTCCGTCCCAAGGCTCCATGAGGCAGCTGTGGTATTCGTAAAACGCTTTTTTCTCGGGAGACATTGCCTTATTGCCTGACCACGGTTCAGGTATGAACATCATAGCCGCATGCGCAAGCGAACGACCTGAGAGCACAAGAAACTCAAACGCATTATCAAGAATGGCAGAATCGCTGCCGTCCTCAAGAATAACAGGTTTTATATCCTCAAGCGCAGAGCCGAACACCTTAGACTGCACATTTTTCTCCCTCGCTTTCATCCAGTTAACATTGCCTTTGAGGGTATTAATTTCCCCATTATGACTGAGGTAGCGATATGGATGAGCTCTGTCCCAACTCGGAAAAGTATTTGTACTGAAACGTGAATGTACCATAGCAATAGCACTCTCCATATCAGGATCACGCAATTCTGGATAGAATTCTCCAACCTGTTGGGGAAGAAGCATGCCTTTATAAACAATGGTTCTGCAGGAAAGGCTTGAAATATAGAAATAACTGCTACCGAGAAGAGCAGCCGTATATTTCACCCTTTTGGTGATACGACGGCGAATGATATAGAGTTTTCTTTCGAATTGAAGTTCTGAATCAATATCCTTTCCCCAACCTACAAAAAGCTGCTTAACAACAGGTTCTTGAGATTTGGCGGTATCACCGAGAGTAGTATTGACGGTCGGAACTTTTCTGAAACCGAGAAATTTCTGGCCTTCAGCCTGTATCATTAAACGGCATATATCTTCAACAGCTCGACGCTGTGATATATCGGGCGGAAGAAAAACCATTCCGACACCATATTGTTTTTCCGGAGGAAGCTCAATATCTATTTCCGCACAAACCTTACGTAGGAACTTATCTGGAACCTGAAGAAGAATTCCCGCACCATCCCCTGTATTCTTTTCCCAGCCACTGGCTCCGCGATGTTTCAGATTCTCGTTGATTTGCAGACCCTGCTCTACAATACTATGTGATTTGATACCTTTGATATTGGCAACAAACCCAACACCACAGGCATCATGTTCAAACTGAGGATCATAGAGCCCCGCTTTTCTCATAACTTTCATATTTTCAGGCAAAACTTTTCGAATAGTTTCAAAATAAAAAGCAATCGACAAATCAGGCTATAGAATGTAAGCTATTTAACAAAATATCCCACAGCCGCAACACTTGAAAGATTACGCTTTCGCCTGTTTTGCAACAGCCTCGACAGCCTTTTTCAAAGCATCCTGATCGCCAAGGTAGTAACTTTTCAAAGCTTTCAGGTCATCATCAAGCTCATAAACCAGTGGAATCCCTGTGGGAATATTCACTCCCACAATATCCTCCTCCGAAATATTGTCAAGATATTTGACCAAAGCACGCAGAGAGTTTCCGTGAGCTGCTATAATAACATTCCTGCCTTTACGAATTTCCGGTGCTATCGTTTCATGCCAGAACGGAAGAAACCTGTCGACAGTATCCTTGAGACATTCGCTCAGCGGAATCTGTTCCTCAGTCAAAGCACTATAACGGGGATCGGAACCGGGATAGCGTTCATCAGTTCGTTCAAGCGGCGGTGGCGGTGTGTCATAGCTTCTGCGCCAAACAAGAACTTGCTCGTCACCATACTTTTGTGAAGTTTCAGACTTGTTAAGTCCCTGCAATGCTCCGTAATGGCGTTCATTGAGTCTCCAATCCTTAAATACCGGAATCCACATCAAATCCATTTCATCAAGGACATTCCACAGTGTCCTTATGGCTCGCTTCAATACAGAGGTATAAGCGACATCAAAAACAAACCCGGACTCCCGAAGCAATTTTCCCGCGTTTGCAGCTTCTATTCTACCCTGTTCAGAAAGATCGACATCATACCATCCTGTAAAACGGTTTTCTCGGTTCCACTGACTTTCTCCATGACGCAACAATACCAGTTTAATCATATTGTTTATCCTTTTTTCAGAATGTTCTATAATTATTCAGAGAATTTACTGCTTTCTTTTATTTGGCCTGCAATTTAATATTCTCTTCATCTTTTCTCAAACTTCATACATGGCAGTGAACTAAATGAATAGCAAATAAAAAAAGGTATTGCTACAAAACGCGAAAGAATTCTGAGATTTGCCTGTAGATTTATAAAACGAAATATGATATCTTGCACAACTTTCCTTTTTGCGAGCAGGATAACGGCAGCATATTATCAGCCTCCCCCTGTACTCAGGAAAAAAATAAATGCCATGATAAAAAGACAATGAACGTAGACAATTTCAGGTTAAAAATAGGCGAAAAAGAATACGTACCCATCATTATCGGCGGAATGGGTGTCAATATCTCGACAACCGAACTTGCGCTTGTAGCTGAAAAACTCGGCGGAATAGGCCATATTTCTGATGCCGAAATTGGATATGTTTGCGACAGAATATTAAAAACGTCATTTGTAACCCACAAAAGAAAGAAATATCTAAAATACGCCAATAACCCTGACAAGTCAGCGGTACTTTTTGATCTTGAAGAAGTTGCCGAAGCGCAAAAGCTATACATTGAACATACTGTCTCCCAAAAAACTGGTAAAGGTGCGATTTTTTTGAATTGCATGGAAAAGTTAACCATGAACAGCGCATCAGAGACTCTGAAGGTAAGGCTTTCATCGGCAATGGATGCAGGTATTGACGGACTCACTCTTGCCGCCGGGCTCAATCTTCGAACACTTGATCTCATCCAGGATCATCCCAGATTTCGGGATGTAAAAATAGGCCTTATCATCTCTTCGGTCAGAGCTCTTTCTATTTTCCTGAAACGTGCAATGCGACTTCGTCGCCTGCCTGATTACATTATTGTCGAAGGTCCACTGGCCGGAGGACATCTTGGCTTTGGACCGAATGATTGGTATACTTTCGATCTAAAAACAATTTTTATCGAGGTGCTTAGCTTCCTGAAAAAAGAGGAACTGAACATTCCAGTGATTCCTGCAGGCGGTATCTTTACTGGCACCGATGCCGTTGACTACCTTAAGATTGGAGCTGGAGCCGTACAAGTAGCCACTCGATTTACAATTTCCGAAGAATCCGGCCTGCCGTCCGAGGTAAAACAGCACTATATCAATGCAAATAAGGAAGACATTGTCATCAATATGGCCTCAACAACAGGCTATCCTATGCGCATGCTTATCAACTCCCCAACTCTTCGCTATACCATTAAGCCAAACTGCGAAGGACTCGGCTACCTGCTTGAAAACGGCGGTAAATGTACCTATATTGATGCTTATTACAACGCTCTTGGCAATAAAAAACCCGGGGAGCCGCTTATTATCAAAGAAAAAACATGCCTCTGCACCGGTATGGCTAACTATGACTGCTGGACATGCGGTCATACTACTTATCGTCTAAAAGAGACAACAAACCGTCTTGAAAACGGAAAATGGCAAATTCCCAAAGCCGAACATATTTTTCTGGATTATCAGTTCAGCACCGAGCACTCCATCAAGCTTCCGAAACTTTAACTTGTAATCTAAACAAGAAAATACAAGTCGACTGTTATTCTTTTCGGATAGCTGAAACAGATTACAACAAGCTGTTGCTATGAAAAGAAAAGCCACTTTATTTTATTACACGACTCTTTTATCTGTCACTTTTCTGGCAGTTGTCTTTGTAGTCAACCAGTTGAGTGAGACAGCTAAACTGATCAGCCCACTTCACCCCTATGCAGGGGCTCTTTTCCTTCTTGTCAGCAGTGGCGTTATACTCATTTCGGTTTATTCAGGAATACACCTTTTCTCTGTCACGAAAAAACCAGAACTGCCAGACCACGAAAATTCGAAACTGATGACAGAGTATTCCCGATATTTAGTACAACAGATGCCAGTTCATCCCAAGAATACTGAGCCGTTAACAAACAAAAAGGAGGTGCGCTGGATACGAACGAATCTAAAATTTCTCGAAATTGATGCACTTAATGCAACCAAAGAGATCGCCACAAAAAACTTTTTTGTAGGTGCTTTTGCTCAAAACACCTCCTATGGAACAACCACTTCTCTTTTGAACAATATCAAAGCAGTTTGGGCAGTGTACACTATTCACAACCGGCAACACAACCTAAGAGAGTTTATTGACCTTGTTCGTTCAGTCTATACATATCTTCCACTTTCTGACTTTAAAAAAGAAGAGATACCAGATCATATCAAGCCGATCATACAAGCATCTTTCAGTAACACCTTATCTTCCCTGCTTCCGGCAGGAAACCTGCTAACTCCTTTTTTTTTAAACCTATTTCTTTCCGGTTCAACCAATACCTATCTCACTTGCCTTGCCGGTATCATCGCAATCCGGCAATGTCAGATCATATCGGCAGAAGACCAAAAGGCTGTTATTCAGCAAAGTATGTTTGAGGCTTCATTCATGCTTAAAGAGATTGTCAGGGAATGCAATCCAATTTTATCGGTCACCATCAGCAAAGCAGTTAAACAAGCAGGTATCGAAAGCCTGGATAAAATTCAGACTACTTCAAGTGGTAGCGGTATAGCTCAAGACATTGTATCCCATCTGGCAAGCTCACTGAAAAATATTATTCGTGAAAACATCTCAACAGAAAAAAAGAAAAGTAATGAGTCCTAAAAAAAGAACTAATAAAAAGTAAAAAGCCATCATCAAGGTTTCTGGCGTAGCTCCTTGAAAAAATCACGAAGCAGATTTTGGCATTTATTCTCCATAATACCACCAAAAACTTCCGCTTGATAGTTAAGGTGCTGAGATCCCGTCACATTCATAACGGTACCAGATGCTCCCATTTTGGGGTCATATGCACCAAAAAGAACCCTTCCGACCTTTGCATTAACAATAGCACCAGCACACATGGGACATGGCTCCATAGTAACAGCAAGGGTACAACCATCAAGGTATTTGCTTCCGATTGTTGCCATTGCAGAGGTAAGAGCAATCATTTCTGCGTGTGCAGTAGTGTCACTAAGCGATTCCACCAAGTTATAGCCCCTTCCAATAACGTAACCATTACTATCAAACACAACTGCCCCTACCGGCACTTCCTTTTTTTCAAACGCCTTGATTGCCTCACGGAAAGCAAGTTCCATACAATACGTAAAATCCATCATACTATTTTTTAAATATTGTTGAGTTGGCAATCAGAGGTTTTATCGTAATCGTAATTTTCATTATACTGCTCTACTTTTGCTTCACAACATTTCGAATGTAAACCATTGTCAGTAACTTAAGATATAAAAGTATGAACATTCATGAATATCAAGGTAAGGATATCCTCAGAAAATTTGGCGTTGCCGTACCTAGAGGAATTGTTGCCTATTCACCGGAAGAAGTAAAAACAGCAACTGAGCAGCTTTTTGAAGAGGTAGGTTGTCCTGTAGTTGTTGTAAAAGCGCAAATTCACGCAGGAGGAAGAGGAAAAGCCGGAGGGGTTAAATTGGCTAAATCGCCAGAAGAGGCCTTTGATATAGCCCAGCAAATGATCGGTATAACTCTTGTCACCCATCAGACTGGCAGTGAAGGAAAAGAAGTCAGACGTGTGCTTGTAGAAGAAGGCATGAATATTGATAAAGAATTTTATGTCGGCATTACTCTTGATCGATCAACTTCGCAAAATGTTCTGATGGTTTCTACAGAAGGTGGTATGGAAATAGAGAAAGTTGCCGAGGAAACGCCGGATAAGCTTCTGAAAATCCAAGTGGATCCACTTTTCGGAATGCAGGGATTCCAAGCTCGCGAAGCTGCATTCTTCCTTGGACTTGAAGGCGATCAATTCCGAAATGCCGTCAACTTTATATTGGCACTTTACAAGGCTTACACCTCAATAGATGCGGCACTGGCTGAAATTAATCCTCTTGTGGTAACCAAAGAGGGTAAGGTATTGGCTCTTGATGCAAAAATCAATTTCGACGACAACGCACTTTACCGGCATAAAGAGTTTGTTGAACTCCGTGATATCAGCGAAGAGGACCCTTTTGAAGTCGAAGCATCAAAATCAAATCTTAACTATATCCGCTTGGACGGTAATGTCGGATGTATGGTTAACGGTGCCGGACTCGCTATGGCAACAATGGATATGATCCAGCTGGCTGGCGGAAAACCAGCAAATTTTCTTGATGTCGGCGGTACAGCAAGCCCTCAGTCTGTTGAGGAAGGATTCAAAATAATTTTGAGCGACAAAAATGTCAAAGCAATCCTTGTTAATATTTTCGGAGGAATTGTCCGCTGCGACAGGGTAGCTGGCGGCATTATTGAAGCAGCACGAAAAATTGGCCTTCATCTCCCTGTCATTGTCAGGCTCGAGGGAACCAATGCCTCAATCGCTCAAAAAATGCTTGATGAATCAGAATTGAATCTTATTTCGGCCAACGACCTGCGTGATGCAGCAAATAAGGTTAACAAAGCATTGGCTGCTTCATAAGCATATATTATCGGCAAGGAAAACAGAAAAAAACACCCTTTGACTTTAACGTAAACAGGCTATAGAAAATGCAGGCCAATCAAAAACATGCCCACCCTCAATAATTTTGAATGCGGGCATGTTTTTTTGAACTTCTCAACAAATAACAAAGCACTGAAATGATAAAAGCATCTTTGTAATGCGCTATAAACCAGTATAAAAAGCAACAATTGCTTTTTTAAGCTATTTCATTCTTCCCCTACCGTTACTATACACAATTCACGCTCCAGATGATGAACTTTTCCAGCGCCTCATGCTGTATGACTGACTTGCCGTATACTTTTTTTCACTGTCACACAACAACATCAACAAGCACCATTTGACGCATATCAGTTTGGACAGATACAGCGCATCTACGACCAGTAGATACAGTAAGACTGTTGCTCCCATAAACACTAAAAAGTAAATAAATTATTGCTCCGGCAATTATAAGTGTTAAGCCTTTGTCTTTAAAAACTTCATGAATAAAGGCTGTACTGTTTTAATTAGCAATACCTATAGTTGCCGGAGCAATACCTGAATTTACCGTTTAAAACAGAGTCTTGGAAAAATACCAACAAGAAATCAAACAAATAGAGCGCAATAATATTTAAACATAAAAGAGGTTTTTTCCTTAAAAAAGGAGTGCAAATGCGCTATATTTATTATTATTATTCTATGTTTTTTTAAGTTTATATAAATCGAAACGTGATTTTTTTGCATATCTTTATATTTATTAATATATAACGGAAAAATTAGTGCTTCTTAAAAATTTGACCCTTTCACTGTTTAGTCGTTTACTCTTGAAATAAAGGAGATTCTTGCCACTTATTATTATTAACAGATAACATTGTAGCATAAAACCTGAATATTTGAAATGGAACTTTTTACACTTGAATTTGCAAAATAGTCTATAGCCTTATTTTATTTAGCTACCGTTATATCATTAAAGTAATAACAACAACATTGACAGTAAAATGAAAAAAATAGCTCTTCTTGTTTTTCTGCTTGCCACTCCCGAAATAGACGCTGCTGCTACTTTATATCCAGATGCCGCAGCATCAGAAGCACCGGTTTTCAAGGGTGGAGAAATAACAGTAACCGGAAAACAAGACAAAAAAAATGAAATTATTTCAGCAGATGACATGGAGAGGCTTGATAAAAAAAATATAACCCAGGCAATTAATGTACTTCCCGGTATCAATCAAAGTAATTTTGGTGCAAGAAATGAGGGTATGATTTATGTAAGAGGTTTCGATATGCGGCAGGTACCTCTGTATATGGACGGCATACCACTGTATGTCCCCTATGACGGTTATGTCGATCCTAACCGATTTACAACGTTTGATCTGTCACAAATCTCTATTTCCAAAGGATTCACATCAGTTATGTTCGGCCCAAACACCCTTGGTGGCGCAATTAACATGGTAAGCCGCAAGCCTCAGAAAAAATTGGAGGCAACAGTGAAAGAAGGACTTTCGTTCGATAATGATCAGATTGCATCTTCATTTACTTCTCTTAATATCGGTACAAATCAGGGCTCTTGGTATGTTCAGACTGCCCTTTCCTCTATCGACAGCAACTTCTGGCCACTTTCAGGTTCATTCACCCCGAACATTAATGAAAATGGCGGTAAAAGAGATAATTCGGCAACAAAAGACGTTAAGGAATCTTTCAAGGTTGGTTACACGCCAAACAGTTCCGATGAATATTCCATTTCATTTATCAATCAAGACTCAAATAAGGGTGTTCCTGTTTATACAGGAATCAACCCATCATCGGCTGTCAGGTACTGGAAATACACAGAATGGGATAAATCAAGCCTTTACTTTATCGGAAAAACTGCGGTAGGGAATAAAAGCTACCTCAAAACGAGAGCCTATGTTGATAACTATTACAATGTTCTTGATAGTTACGATAACGCTACCTATAAAACACAAATTTCAAAAAAGGCTTTTACCAGTATTTATGACGACCAGACATTCGGCGGATCAGTTGAATATGATACAGAGCTGATCAGTCAAAACACCTTAAAATTGGCTGTTCATGAAAAGTATGATAAACATAAAGAATATAATATCGGTCAGATGCCCAAAGAGTTTGAGGATAATACACTTTCCCTTGCAGCAGAAAATTCCTGGGCGGCATCGGATAACCTCAGTGTGATTTTAGGCGCACGTCGTGATTTCAGAAATACCATAAAAGCCGAGGACTTGCAGAATAATAAGATCTCTTCATTTAATCTTGTTGATAATGCAGCAACAAACTACCAATTAGCAGTGGTTGGACATCCTGATGAGCGTCAGGAAGTGACAACCTATATTGCTAGAACGACAAGATTCCCTACCCTTAAAGACCGGTATTCCTACAAGTTTGGCAACGCACTTCCAAATCCAGGGTTAAATCCAGAACAGAGCTGGAACTATGGAGTTGATTATACTATAAAAGCTCTTGATAAACTGAAAATACAGGCTTCTATATACCAGAGTAAACTCAATAATGTCATTCAGCAGGTCGACAACATAGCCTACATAAACAGTATATGGGTGTATCAGTTCCAGAATACAGGAAAAGCAACATTTACGGGTTTTGAATGCTCAGTCGACTGGCAACCGGCCTCATGGCTCAAAGCTTTTACAGCTTACAGCTACATTGATCGCAAAAACGACAGTAACCCTTCTCTGCAGTTTACCGATGTACCGCGTAACAAGCTTTCAGGCTACATCCAGTTTTCACTGGATAAAAGTACTTGGGCAATACTTGAAACTGAATACAATTCAGAACGTTACAGTAGCACCAATGGAAAATATAAAGCAAGTTCCTATGGCTTGTTAAACCTGAGGGCAAGCACTTCGCTATATAAAGCATTTTCAATTCAGGGTAGTGTTGAAAATGCCCTCGACCGGAATTATGCAGTTTCAGAAGGATATCCCGCACCAGGTCGGCAGTACGTGCTATCAGTTGCATACTCGTTATAACCAAGTAATTTTCACATAAAAAGAAACAGAAAATCAACTCAATTAAAGCAACATTCAGCTCATCCTGAATTATCGAACAAGAGCCGCAAATGTACTCTTGCTTGAAATGCAGCCTTACGTTTTATTTGTGGCACCTCAAATCTGACTTCAACCTCAACACTTAAACACACAAAACCATGCAAAAACAGAAATTCTCCGCTTACTTCATCCTCATGCTTCTTGCTTCATTAGTAAACGCCCCATTTACAGTACAGGCAAATCCAGGTAGCAACACATCTGAAACTGTAAGCGTTTCAGGTTTGGTAGAAAAGCCATTCACTATTACTATTGCAAACATCGAAAAGATGAATGTATCCGAACACGAAAATGCAGCAGTAATCTGCGATTCAGGCGAAACCCGTAAAACTTTCAGAAAATATAAGGGTGTCCTTCTACGCGAAATTCTCGATTCCGCAAAAGTTGTCATACCTGATGCTCGTCAACGTGGAGAGTACGCTGTTTTTATCCATTCAACAGATAACTACAATGTCCTTTTTTCATATAACGAACTGCATTACGGAACTGCCGGTGACAACACTTGGTTGATTTTTGAGGAAAACGGAAAACCAATTGAACAAGATGGACGATTTGTGGTTTTTTGTGCAAACGACAAAGTAACCGGTCCCCGGCATGTGAAATGGGTCAACCGCATTGAAGTCTTAAAAATAAATTCGACCTACCCGATTGAGACGGTAAAATAAATTACCCGCTCGAAATCAAGCTATCTGATTTTCTTGCTCCTTGTCAGGTTCAGCCAAATTATGAGGCATTATAAAAATAAATACCTGTTGTTTTGTACCAATCTCTCATGACCTGAATAATGAACAGACACCCCAATAGGTTTTTGGAATCTGTTCATTATTTTTGATGATTCTTACTCACTCCTGAGCAGTTTCAAACCGATTCTGCTGCATGAGTTCTTCGATTCTGCCATTAAACCGCTCCACCGTACTATTGGTTTTATGGGTATCAAAGCGTGAATCATTGTCAAATCAGCGCCACTTTATTGAGTCAATATTACGTCGTACCCTGCAAGTTCATTTGGCGTTCAATCAGAGTCATTGCATATTATCCTGAAATTGTAGAACAAAACACTCATATCAATAATCCAGTCAAAAGAATGCCAGATATAAGAACAGCTGTAGCAAGCGATATTCCCAGATGCAGTGAACTATGCGCACTTCTTTTCAATCAGGAAAAAGAATTTACTGCTGATGGAAACAACCAGTCGAGAGGTCTTTCCATTATTATTGAAAATCCTGAACTTGGGCGGATTTTTGTCTGTGAAATTGACGGGGTGATTCAGGGTATGGTTTTGCTTCTTTTTACCGTAAGTACTTTTCTCGGAAAAAAGGTTGCACTTCTTGAAGATATGATTATCGACCCTGCATGGCGCGGTAAAGGGATCGGTTCCCTGTTGATCGAACATGCTATCAACGTTTTACGCACGGAAGGATTTGGGCGGATAACGCTGCTTACGGACGGCAACAATGAGAGAGCACAGCAATTCTATCTTGCAAAAGGCTTTACAAAATCAGAAATGGTTGTATTCAGAAAACTTCTTGACCAAGGAACAACTATTAAAAAAAATCCCGGCGCCGGAGAACGCCGGGTAGGTGTAATAGAGAAAGAACAGGTATTGCTGAAATAAAGAAATGCTTGCTAATGGTAATTTTTCGTTATATCGAAATAAATATAGCGATAAGTAAAAAATATAGAGTTGCCTTTTTGTATGTATAGGGCAACTCTATTGGAAAACAGGCTCAGTTTATCAGGTGACTTTCGCAGGCATTTCCCTCTTCAAGAGCATCAAGAATATCGTCAACTTTATCCTCGCTGTCAATTTCACCGTACCAGAAGTTTTCAGGATAGACCACTACGACCGGCCCTTTCTCGCAGAGATTAAGACACCCTGTTGCTGAAATAGTAACATCAGTCATACCTCGGTCGGAGAGTTCACTTTCAAAATAAGGAATCAGGCTGAGGGACTCCTTTTTATGGCAGATACCCTGGGGTGCGCCTTGTGCGCGGAAACTTGCGCAGACTAAAATGTGATGTTTTGGTTTGTCCATGATGAAAATGATTCAAAAGTGTTATGGTAACTTATGATTGTTGATAAAAAAATAGCGAAACTATAAACCCTCCATTGTCTTCTGTCATCCGCATCCACCGCCGGTACCTGAACAGCTGCTTCCGCAGGCATGGATCTGACTGCTTTTCATCAAATGTTTGAGATCCTGCCCTGTAAAGAGCGCGAAAACCGCCTCTTCAATAACTCCTTCAAGAACCATGACGTCAATACCTTTTGCATTCAAGACTTTGGTGGGGGAATTGCCCGCACCGTTGACAAGCAATGCCCGGCAATCTTTCAGCGTGTCAGCCAATGCTTCCCATCTCTGCTGCCCTCCTCCTGACGGTGGAGCGGTTCTTGCATCAATAAGTGAACACTCACCGGTGTGGCTATCGAATCCATAAACCAGAAAGCGATCAGCTTCTCCAAGGTGCTGGTTGATCAGCACACCTTCCATACTGCTTACAGCAATATAGGGTCGGCTATCTGCCGGATTTATTGGTAAAGCTGCTGCTTCGGCAAGTTTCTGCATTATAGCTTCATTGTTGATTTCGCCTATAATACCAACCGCATCGGCACGGCACCGGGCACAATGTTTCATTTGCACCAAATATTCGCTTGTGGCATTCTGGATTTCTTTGACCATATCCGCAGATGGCTCGGCAATGTTTTCAAAAACAGTCTCTGTAGTTCTGTAATAGGGCATACAGTTCAGGATATCAGCCCCCAGTTCTGCAACTTTCCGGGCTACTTCAATCACATGGGTATCGTTAATACCCGGAATGATGATCGAATTCACTTTAGCAGTAACACCGGCAGCCTTAAGCTTTTTCAGTGCCTCAAGCTGGTTTTCGATAAGCAGTTTTGCTGCACTGATATCGCGATACATCTTCTTGTTATGCCGTACCCACGCATAAATTTCCGATCCGATTTCAGTGTCTATTGCATTGATAGTAATAGTAACATGGCTAACCTCAAGCTCAGCAAGTTGATCAATATAAGGGTATAAATCGAGACCATTGGTTGCCACACAAAGCAGCATTTCGGGATATTTTTTCCTCACAAGCCGGAGCGTTTCCATTGTTTCGTCCGGATTGGCAAATGGATCTCCCGGGCCCGCAATACCCACAACGGCAATATTTGGAGAAAGCATCATAGCCTGATCAAGATAGTGCATAGCCTGCAGAGGCGACAATATCTTGCTGGTAACACCAGGGCGGCTCTCGTTCATGCAATCAAATTTCCTGTTGCAGTAGTTACACTGGATATTGCATTTTGGGGCAATAGGGAGATGGATACGTCCGAATTTATGCCTGGAAGCATCGTTAAAACAGGGGTGGTTTGCAATTTTCAATGACATGGGTTCTCCTCCCTTTACATGTAAGTATAACCAATTGATGAAGCATTCTGCCGTTGTTCAATAACAGTGTTGACAATTCGGTCAAAGAGTTCCAGGGTACCCCTGTACCCGATATGAAGTTTTCTCTGTCCACCGAACCTATCGTGAATCGGAAAGCCGATCCTGAGCAGCGGAATATTGTTTTTTCGTGACATGGTATAGCCTTTACTGTTTCCGATAAGAAAATCGGGTTTAAGCACTTTGGCCTCATCCTCGATATCTACAAAATCAACACCTTCCCGCACCTTGATACCTTGTTCCTCCAGATCCGGAATAAGCTCCGCAAGCTTTTTTTTGAACTGTCCGCTTTTTCCACCTGAGGCGCAGAGTAACGGTGTCATGCCAATTTCCCTTAGAAATGCGGTGATGGCAATTACAAGATCTTCCTCTCCGTAAATGATGACTTTTTTCTCAAATACATATTTATGCCCATCAACATATGCATCTATAAGGCGCCGGCGTTCATCCTTATATTTTTCCGGGCACTCTTGCCCGGTGATCGTTTCGAGCAAACTGAATAATTTATCGCTCTCCTTGATTCCTATTGGCAGGGAAAAATGATATCTCGGAATACCAAACGCCTCTTCAAGATACCCTGCACCCGATTTTGAAGCATCAAGCGTGGAACCAAACTCAATACTTGAAGTCGCGCTGCCAGCAGAAGTAATAGCACTTACCGAAGTGCCTCCCGGCGGAATACGATGGTACTCACCCCATGGGCCACCGTCCATTGTCTGCGAATAATCAGGCAACAGCATAAAAGGCAGACTGAAATCACCAAGAATTTCCTTGAGGTAGCGAAGATCGGCTGGTGAAACCATGTTTGGAAAAACATTGACAAGTTTCTGCCGAGCTCCTGCCTCTGCCAGTTCCTTTACTGTTGCCCGGACAGCTGCATGAAAACCATCAATGTGACTGCCCTGATAACTTGGAGTTGACGCATGAATCATAACTGGCAAGGGTGTACCATTTTTGTGCGTTTTTTTATACTCCCTGAGTATCATGGGAACATCGTCACCGATTGTTTCGCTCAGGCAGGTGGTTGCCACTCCGATAACTTCAGGTTTGTACTGTTCAGTTACATTTTTCAGCCCGATCTGGAGATTATGACTGCCACCAAAAACTGCCGTCTCTTCATGAAAATTCGACGACGCAATATCAATTGGTTCCTTATAATGGCTGATCAGATAACGACGAATATAGGTCGCACATCCCTGGGAGCCATGAAGGAAAGGCACACAGTTTTCGATTCCCCTGAAGGCAAGGCATGCCCCGAGCGGGTTGCAGAGCTTGCAGGCATTTTGTGTTGCTGTTTTTGCGTGTTTCAACGGTTACCTCCTTTTCGTGGAACAAACTGCCATACCGGACTCATGACCGACTGATAAACCTCCAATGCAAAATTGTACATTCCTTCAAATCCGGCGAGCGGAATTTTTCTCTCGTGGTTATGATCGCAGAACCCGATTCCGAGTTTGAAAGCGATCGGCCTTTCCTTGACTCCCCCAATAAGCAGGTCGGCCTCTTTTTCAAGAATAAACTTCGAAAGCTCTACAGGATTGGAATCATCCACAATCACGGTTCCCTCGTCGCACATCTCCTTGAGTCTTGCATAATCATCCTTGTTACCAGTCTGTGACCCAGCAAGTACCACCGACATTCCGATAGATCGAAGTGCCTTGATGAGCGAAAAGGTTTTGAATGCACCACCAACATAGATTGCTGCTTTTTTACCCGTCAAGGCTTTTCTGAACTTCTGCAGCGAAGGATAGAGTTTACTCACCTCATCGCGAACAACCTGCTTTGCCGCATCCATAATTTCAGGACGGTCGGAAAAATGTTTGGCAACATCGTAGAGCGATTTTGACATATCCTCAATACCGAAGTAAGAAACCCTGATATAAGGAATACCGTATTTTTCCTGCATCTCTTTGGCAAGCGAGGTCATTGATCCCGAACATTGCACAACGTTCAGCGATGCACCATGTGCGCGCCGTACGGCACCAACCCGCCCGTCGCCAGTCAGGGTCGATACAACCTCAATACCCATTTTTTCATAATACTTTCTTATAATCCATGCCTCTCCAGCAAGATTGAATTCACCGAGAATATTAATGCTGTATTTGCTGATCGTCTCTACATCTCCTGTACCGATAAGTTTCATTAAAGCAGAACATGCTGCTTTATAACCATCTTTTTTGGTTCCTTTGAACCCTTCGGAGTGAACAGGAAGAACCGGAATCCCTGTTTCTCTGGAAACTTTTTTGCACACCGCATCAATATCGTCACCAATAAGACCGACAATACATGTTGAGTAGATAAAGGCAGCTTTAGGCTTGTACTGCTCAATCAGCTCTATCAAAGAGTTATAAAGCTTTTTTTCGCCACCATAAATGACATCCATTTCCTGAAGGTCGGTTGAAAAACTCAAGCGATGCAATTCAGGGCCCGAAGAAACAGCCCCCCGGATGTCCCACGTATAGGCGGCACATCCGATTGGACCATGAACAAGATGAAGAGCATCAGCTATGGGATAGAGTACAACGCGGGAACCACAGAAAACACAAGCCCTCTGGCTTACAGAGCCTGAAAGACTGGATGTATCGCAGACAATATCCGGCTGTCCGACACCTTTCTTTTTTTCGAAAACCTGCCTCTTTCTTCCCTCAAGAATACCAATCTGTTCCATAGCTTCAACCCCTTCATTAAAAATATTTTACTGCATACTACTTACATAACCAGCTCAAACTTCTCTTCAAGGGCATCACGATCCTGGCGATCCATCAAGGTTGTAAGTATCTTTTCAACCAACCTCAACCCGCCACTGTAGCCAACATTCGGAAAATAGCTGTGACCAATACGATCGAGAATCGGGAAACCGAACCTGATGAACGGCACATCTTCATCGCGGGCCATGTATTTGCCGTACGTGTTGCCAATCAAAAGATCAACCGGCTCATTCTTCATCCACTGGTGCAAAAGGAACATATCCGCACCAATACCATTTTTGAACTTTGTTTCCGGTGACCGTGCATCAAGAAGCAGACGCATCCGTTTTTCAAAGCGTTGACCCGGTGTTCCGCTGACGATATAAACAGGTTTCATGTTCAGGTCGAGCAGGAATTCAGTAAGTGGAACAAGTTGATCGGGATCACCAAAAAGAGCAACTCTTTTGCCATAAAAATACTGTTCCATATCGGCCATAACATCAACAAGACGTCCTCTCTCTTCTGTGATCTCATCGGGCACCTTTACCCCTGCAACCTGACTGAGCTTCATAATAAAGCGATCAGTTGCAGAAAGACCGATTGGCATGTCAAGCGTTTCAAACGGAATCTTACACTTCTTTTCCAAAGCTATTGCTGCCGGTTCCGCACTGACGCATCCAAGGGCAAGCGAAAAGAGGCTGTCACCGGTACTTTTCAGTTGTGCAACTGTCGTGCCACCTTTCGGATAAAAGACATGCTTGCCGCTCTGCGGAGTATCAAGTACATCTGACGTATCCGGAAAGAGCACAATTTTGACACCAAGTATCTTCGCCAGATGCTTGATTTCGCGCATATCTGAAGGCTCCATCCAGCCGGCAATAATGTTGACCTGGTTTTTCTTGCTACCGCTTGAAACAGCAAACTGTTCAGCCATGCCAGTCACCATATTTGCATAACCGGTAACGTGTGACCCAACAAAACTCGGCGTGCTGGCATATATAACATATTTTCCTTCCGGAATTTTACCGTCATCTTTTGCTTTTCTCGTAATCTGCTGCAAATCATCACCGATAGTTTCACTCAAGCAAGTCGAGTGTACGGCAATGATATCTGGATCATATACCGAAAAAATAGTCTCAATGGCTGACAGAAGGTTTGCCTGGCCACCGAACACTGATGCTCCTTCGGTGAAAGAACTGGTTGCCGCCATAACAGGTTCTTTGTAGTGGCGAGTCAGGGTGCTCCGATGATAAGAGCAGCAACCTTGCGATCCATGACTATGAGGAAGACAGCCATGAATACCAAGCGCTGCATACATGGCTCCGATCGGCTGGCAGGTTTTTGCAGGGTTGATGGTCAACCCTTCACGCTCTTTAACCTCTTTTGATGTGTGTCTTAATAACATAATTCAATAGTCTCCGTTTTCCTGATTACTGTGTCACATAACTAGCTGCAAGTCCAGTTGCTTTTCCGTTTTCAACCTTTTCCCATGGCGCCTTGATGAATTTCCATACCGGGTTGTTCACCATGCGATCAATGTCTTTATAGAAATTTATTGCCCCCTCAAAACCGGTGTAAGGACCGCCGTAATCGTAGCTATGAAGCTGTTTCAGGGGAACTCCCATCTTTTGCACCACATATTTTTCCTTGATACCAGCGCAAAAAATGTCCGGTTTATAAATCTCAATCAGTTTTTCAGACTCATAATGGCTAAGGTCATCAACAACTAACGATTTTTTTGTCATCTGCTTCATCATTCCCTCATAACCATTGATCTCCAAACCTTTTTCTTTCAGAGCTTCAAGCTCCGCTTCAGTTTTTCTTGGCTTGTACAGTTCCGGATCTGCGGTCACTTTCAGCTCTTCAATGTTCTTGCTGTCAGCATCAACTTTGATACTTGGCAGCACCTTGCGCCCTTCATAGTCATCGCGATGAGCAAACTCATATCCAGCCGCCACAGTTGTCATACCAAGTTCACTGAAAAGATCCTGGTAATGATGGGCACGTGAACCACCGACAAAAAGCATGGCTGTTTTTCCCTGGGTTCTCGGGCGAATCTCATCAATAACAGCTTTTACCTTTGGCATCTCCTCCGCAATAACAGCTTCAATTTTGGCCTTGAGCTCCTCATCACCAAAGTATTCGGCAATTTTACGAAGTGACTTTGCCGTAGATTCTGCCCCAACAAAGTTGACCTTCATCCACGGGATACCATATTTGACCTCCATCATATCACCCATGTAGTTAATAGAACGGTGACACAGAATCACGTTGAGATCGGCCATATGAGCATTTTCAATCTGACCGACTGTTGAGTTACCTGAAAAAGAAGAGATCAGAGTCACACCAACTTTTTCAAAAATGCGTTCGATTTCAAAGGCATCGCCACCTATGTTGTACTCACCAAGAAGGTTCAGCTTGAACTTTCCCTCATTGACTGTATTGTTACGGCCTACCATATGCTTGAAAACACCATTGTTTGCAATGTGGTGTCCCGCTGACTGGCTTACCCCTCTATACCCTTCACAACTGAATCCAAAAACGTTACAGTCGCCGAACTTCTCGCGCATCTCCTTGGATGCAGCATGCACGTCATCTCCGATAAGACCAACCGGGCAGGTCGAAAAAACTGCAATGGATTTCGGATGAAAGAGGTCATAAGCCTCCTGGATTGCCTGTTTCAGTTTTTTTTCACCACCGAATACAATATTTTCCTCCTGCATGTCTGTTGAAAAGCAGTATGGAATATAGTTTTCATCCATCAATGACTCCGGCTTCGTCTGGTTACGACGAGTCAACCAGGCATAGAAACTACAGCCGATCGGGCCATGCACAATGTTGACAATATCACGAGTCGGACCGAGAACCACCCCTTTACAGCCGGCATAAGAACAACCTCGCTGCGTAATAATACCTGGTACGGTACGGACGTTGGCCTGTACTTCAGGAATAATTTCAGGATCATTGATGATTATCGACTTGGCACGTTTCTTTGCAACCTTTGCCGGATATTTTTGTATCAGCTCCTCCCTGACTTTGGATGGATCTGGAATAATTATGTTCGCCTCCATGGAACTTTCTCCGTTTACACCTATTAATATTGTTCGTTAGTTCAGCGCTGCATCACCTTCTTCGCCTGTTCTCACCCTGATGGTTTCAATAATCGGGGTCACAAAAATCTTGCCGTCACCAGGTTTACCTGTCTGGTTCGATTTGATGATAGTATCAATTGCCGTTTTGCAAAGCTCATCAGGAACAACAACAGTAAGAATCCTTTTTGCCACCAGCCTCGGCGCATTACCAAGATGGGCAATTGCTTCCGGTTGATCAGCTTCGGCACCTTTGAGAATATCGTAATGAACCAGTCCTTTGCCACGCCCCATAACTCCGCCAGTAGCTGTAAAAGCTGGAATTCCTGCATCAATAAGCGCCTTCTTCGTTGCGTTCATTTTACTAATCCGTATTACTGCAATAATTTCTTTCATTCAAGCCTCCTTCGCAATACTCAACGTTTCGGTCTCTCTTTCACCAGAGCTGATGGTATAAACTTCTTCAACGGCTGAAACAAAAATCTTTCCATCGCCGAATTTTCCTTCAGGCCCTGATTTCGCATTATCAAGAATTGCTCTGATCACAAAATCCTTATCCATATCAGAGACTACCGTAAACAACATCTCTTTAGGGATTTCATCATACACGACGTCACCAACAAGCAGACCACGTTGTTTGCCTCGTCCGACAACTGAAATTTTTGTTACTGCGGTGTAGCCTGCATCAAGCAGTCCCTGTAAGACGGCGTATACTTTTTCCGGTCTGACAATGGCTCTAATCATTAACATATGTGTGTTCTCCGTTTTTTTAGTTAGCAATACCAAATTCAATCAGAAGCGCTTCCAGCTCTTCAATTTCGAGCGGTTTAGGTATAACGAACATCTTGTTTTCATCAATTTTTTTCGCAAGCGCCCGATACTCATCAGCCTGTTCATGGGTCGCATCAAAATCAATGACTGTCTTGCGGTTGATCTCAGCACGTTGTACAAAGTTGTTGCGAGGTACAAAGTGAATCATTTGCGTTCCGATCTTCTTGGCAAGCTCTTCAATCATCTGGCGTTCGTTGTCAACATTACGGCTATTGCAGATCAGACCTCCAAGCCTTACCCCGCCAGCATCGGCATATTTCAGAATACCTTTACAGATGTTGTTTGCTGCGTACATAGCCATCATTTCACCAGAGCATACGATATAGATCTCTTCTGCCTTGCCGTCGCGGATAGGCATTGCAAAACCGCCGCAAACAACGTCACCAAGAACATCGTAAAAGACATAGTCAAGGCCCCATTCATCATCATAAGCACCAAGCTGTTCGAGCAGGTTCACTGAAGTAATGATTCCACGCCCGGCACACCCTACACCAGGTTCAGGGCCACCGGATTCGGTGCAGCGGGTTTTTCTGTATCCTTCTTTAATAATATCTTCAAGTTCAACCTCTTCACCCTCCTCACGAAGTGTGTCGAGCACTGTCTTCTGCTGCAATCCACCAAGTAAAAGACGGGTAGAATCAGCCTTTGGGTCACAGCCAACAACCATAATTTTCTTACCCATTTCCGCAAGGCCGGCAACAGTATTTTGTGTTGTAGTGGACTTGCCGATACCACCTTTCCCGTAAATAGCTACTTTTCTCATTTTTATAGTTTTTTTTAGGTTATCAACTCAATCGCCAAAAACTATTCAGGTATAATGTTTATTCACCTAAACAGTTATACTTTAATTCAGCAATATTTGTGCCAAACCTGATATTTCCGGTCTAATAATTTTGATACCGAAATGAAAATGGCATCATATCCGCATGGATAAAGGAGTTTATCCCTCTAAAAAAATCCACGTTCTCACTAAAAAGTTAATTTTTTTAGACAGCAACACTTCTTACGCTAAAAAAACGGATACATTTCTGTAGAAAACTTAAGATTCATACATTTTTGTAGGGATTGTGGTGCGAAAAAGTATTCTCTCTTTGCGTGACGAACAATACTTGAAAAAGGGCTTATGCGGCAGAACCGCTCAAAACTTTTTGAGCGCCGCACAAATGCTCCGCAGGTGAGTTTGCCATTACCTGGATATTGAGTCTTCAGACAGCAACCGGCTCAATTGCCGGTGGACGCAATGGCTCCCAGGTTAAAGGAATGATTGATTTAAAGGACGTTCCCTGACTCAGCCAGGAAAAGATCGGTATGCCGAAATGAGTCAAACATCCAGATATCGGGCAATTCCATCCATCAAGGGCGGAATTGCCGGTAATCGATATTGAACTTCTTTATACGAAGCCCCATAATCCTGTCTGAAAGGCCAAGCTGTAAAGCCGCTCGCGACAGGTTGCCTTTGGTACGTTTCACTGCCTCCATGATCATCTCTTGTTCTATCGCATCCAGTTTCTGCTGCAATGAACCTGTATAAGGGGTGCCGCTCGATTCTGCGGTCTGCAGCGTCGGAGGAAGATGATAGCCGTGAATAACGTTGTCTTCGCTCAGTATAACAGCCCTTTCGATACAGTTTTCAAGTTCGCGAATGTTTCCCGGCCAGTGATAGCGCATAAGCATGTCAATAGATGTTGTCGAAATTCGCCGAACACCCTTATGATTTGCCTTATTGTACTTTTCAACAAAATAATCTGCAAGCAACAGAATATCGGTTTTGCGTTCCCGTAGCGGCGGAACAGTAATAGGAAAAATATTGAGCCTATAATAGAGATCCTCACGGAAAAGACCTGTACGGATCAACTCTTCGAGATTACGGTTTGTTGCTGCAATGATCCGTACATCAACGGTAAGAGTTTTTGAGCCTCCTACCCGTTCAAACTCTTTTTCCTGTATGATCCTAAGCAGTTTCGCCTGAATCGGCAGACTGAGTTCGCCGATTTCATCAAGAAAGATTGTGCCGGTATGTGCAAGTTCAAATCTTCCATGCCGTGTTGCCAAAGCACCAGTAAACGATCCTTTTTCATGCCCGAACAGTTCACTCTCAATAATATTTTCCGGCAATGCAGCACAGTTAAACTTAATGAACGGCTTTCCTGACCTGTGACTCTTAAAATGAATGGCACTGGCTACCAGCTCTTTTCCAACGCCACTCTCTCCCAATACAAGGGTTGTCGCATTGGTTTTGGCAATCTTGTCTATCATTTTAAACAACGCTATGACCGGCTTTGTGTTTCCGATAATATTTGCCGGTCTTTCAGCTTCCGGAATACTTTCTTCATCATGCGCCACAGCAGTGCGCTTCTGAACTGGATAATTTTCTTCCGAAGTTTTTTTTGAACTCTCTTCCTGCGCAAGCTGCTTGAGGCGGATTGTCTGAGAAATCATGGCTGCTATAATGGAAAGCTGGTCAACATAGTGTTGAAGCATATCCATTTGCTTGTCATCAGCTTTTGCTTTTTTATGCCTCTGTAAAGGCTCAATCTGACGGTCAGCACTCAATGTTCCAATAATTTCAGTGCCCGCTTTAATAGGAATACAGATAAAGCAAAGGTCCTCTTTTTTTACCTTCGCCCGCGATTTGGTACGATCAAGAAAAAGAGGCTCATTGTTAATATTTGGAACAATCACAGCCTTACCAGTTTTGACAACTTTGCCTATAACACCTTCACCAATCCGGTATCGCCCCCTCTCTTTTTCTTCTGTTGTCAGTCCAAACGATTCATTAATCACAATTTCACCAGTATCTCGGTTAAGAATGGTAATCATACCTCGAAGCATATCCATATGTTCAGACATGATGAAAAGAACAAGCCGTAACACCTTGTTGATATCATTTTCATTGGTGATTGTTCTGCTAACCTCGGCAAGCAGGTTAATACTGCTATAATCCTGTTCCTGAGCTATAAGCATGGTGCTTAAGATATAATTATCATTTTTTTACTGGAAGAGTTTGGTAAATGCGGTCAAGTTCACCCGGCAGCAATGCCCTTTTCTTTTCATTGGCTGTTGTCCGGACAATTGCAAGCAGCTTATTTGCCTCACCCCTTGTTATATGGATCCCTCTATCAGAATAATAATGCTGCAGAGATGCCGTACCGGAATGTTTACCAATCACAAAATCTTGCCGTTCACATCCTACCTGATCCGGAAGAAACGGTTGATAAGAGAGCGGGTGCTTCAATAGTGCCGCACAGTGAATGCCTGATTCATGCTGAAATGCCGCTTTGCCGACAACAGGCTTCTGATCCTGAATGACTCTTCCCGAAGCTTTACTGACTGATTCGCAGAGCCCCGAAAGCTTCCGTATATCAATGCCGGTTTCATACTTTCCGGAAAGCTTCAATGCTATTGCCAGCTCTTCAAGCGCAGCATTTCCAACCCGCTCACCAATCCCCGTTACCGATACACTCACCGCATTGCATCCGGCTTCAAGAGCAGTAAAGGCATTTGCTGTAGCCATACCAAGATCGTTGTGCGCATGAAATTCAAGCGCCACCGAACTTACTGATTTCAGGCGGTGAACAAGAGTAATCACCGACATTGGCGTAGCAATACCCACAGTATCGGCAATCCGCACTCTGTCTGCACCGCACTGTTCAGCATCAAGCATAAACCGTTCAAGCAATTCAGGTTCAGCCCTTGTTGCATCCTGCGCGCCAACACTGACAAATTTGAAATATTGTTTTGCTCTCGGGATAAGCTCCTGCAACTGCCGATACACCCATGCATACTCTTTTTCCATAAGCTGCAGATAGAGCTGTGAAAGGGGAAAACTGATATGAACAGCTTCAGTGCCGCACATGCACGCTTCTTCAATATCCTGCCATTTTGCTCTGGCCCAGCAGGTAAGGCGGGCTGGCAGATTCAAAGCAACGATCTGCTTGATGGTCTCCCGTTCGTCTTCGCTTATAGCGGGATAACCCACCTCAAGTTCACTGATGCCGGCATCGGCAAGGAGCGAGGCAATCTCTATTTTCTCCCCGCTGCTGAACACAATACCCGGAGCCTGCTCCCCATCTCTCAGCGTTGTATCAATGATCCAGGGGCTAATAAGAGTTGGTTGTAATGGAATAGCGCTACTTATATACATAATGGTAGTTTTTCAGTCAACAAGGCACTGCCAGCGCTTAATAGATGTTTTCAAAATTTATTTAAATAATAAAAGCAATAAACCTTAAATAAAAAGGACTCTTAACGATAGTATATAAAAAAATAAATACATTTATGTATAAAATTGTATTTTAGCACTTTTTTTGGAAAAATAGTGTAGAAATCAGCACTTGCTTTTTTTTGCTATTCACTCATGATGTAAAGCCTGGTATATAGCAGGGTGCCGAAAGATTTACGGCGGGAAAAAAAGCAAAAATGCAAGTGTAATCAATAAAGGACACTTCTATATTATCCCATGATATATGTTCTGAAAGTTATTGCTGCGACATCAATAGGTATTGATGGTAAAAAAAGTATGGTATTGATTAATCCTGTGTTGTAACGACCAAGGCATTAACCCTTTTATTCGTAAGGTAGCCATCATTGGAAGTACCATAGCAATGGAGTTTTATTTATTTTAAACCTCTCCCCTCTCTTGTTGAGGGTTATCGGTACTTGTATATTAGTTAAAGTTTTGCACTACAAAATCTTGACAGTGCACGTGTAATGCCCTAACCCCATTAATAACAATCAAGAGAATGAACGGCGAAACCCACCACCAAATAGCCGCCTTTATTTGGGATATATGCAATCTGCTTCGCGAACCCTACAAGCGCAATGAATATCGTAAAGTGATTTTGCCGCTGACAATTTTAAAACGCTTCGACTCTCTTCTTGCCCCAACCAAAGCAGCTGTTCTTGAAGCACACAAAGCACTCAAAATAAAACCTGAAAGAGTTATACAGGCCAGTTTACAGAACATCACTGGCCACCGGTTTTACAACCTTTCAAAAATGCAATTCAACGAGAACGCTGACTATTCACTTCTCAATGACCCGAACAATCTCGGGCCAAACTTGAACAGCTATATCAACGCATTCTCGCCCAATGTTCGCGCTATCATGGAGAAGTTCAAGTTCAGTGAGCAGATTGCGCACATGGCAGAGAAGAATATTCTTTTTGAAGTGGTCAAAAGGTTCTCAACGGTTGATCTCTCGCCGCAACGAGTCGATAACACGCAGATGGGCTATGTGTTTGAAGAACTGATCCGTATCGGTGCAGAGCAATCAAACGAAGAAGCAGGAGAGCACTTCACCCCCCGAGAAGTGATCAAGCTCATGGTCAACCTGCTGCTGGCACCGGAAAAAGACCTCGCAAGAAGCTATGTGGTCAAAACCATCTACGATCCCGCCTGCGGAACAGGAGGCATGCTCTCTGTTGCAGAACAATATATCAAAGAGCTCAATGCCGATGCCCAACTGAAACTTTTTGGCCAGGACTGGAACGACGAAGCCTGGGCTGTATGCAAATCAGACATGCTGATCAAGGGAGAAGAGGCCGACAACATTATTCTTGGCGACACCTTTTCCAACGACGGGTTCAGGCTTGACAGCGAAGGGAACAAATGGACATTCGATTACATGCTTGCAAATCCACCTTTCGGGGTAGAGTGGAAACAGCAGCAGCGGTACATTCTTAATGAAGCCGACACCCTCGGGTATGCAGGACGTTTCGGTGCAGGAACACCGCGTATCAATGACGGTGCATTTCTCTTTCTGCAGCACATGATTTCAAAAATGCGGTCAGAAGATAAAGGCGGCAGCCGTATCGCTATTGTCTTCAACGGCTCCCCCTTGTTTAATGGTGACGCAGGGAGTGGAGAATCGGAAATAAGGAGATGGATCATTGAAAACGACTGGCTGGAAACCATTGTCGCGTTGCCTGAACAGCTCTTTTACAATACCGGCATTTCAACCTATATCTGGATTGTTACAAACCGCAAGGAACCGGAGCGCAGGAAAAAGGTTCAGCTTATCGATGCCCGCAACTTCTGGGTTCAAATGGAAAAATCACTCGGCAACAAGCGCCGCCGCATCGGTGACCCGACCGATGAGAAACCAAATGACCCTGATTATATTTCCGACATTACTCGTATCTACGCCAATTTCAGTGATGGTGAAACTCGTCGTTTTACTCTTGATGGAAAAGAAAAAGAACTTGTAGTCAGTAGAATTTTCGACAACGAAAAGTTCGGATATCATAAAATCACGGTTGAACGGCCATTACGGCTTAATTTTCAGGCAACACCGGTACGCATTGAGCGACTGGAAGAGCTTGCAGCATTTAAAAACATCGCAAGCAGCAGCAAGAAAAACGAAACAGTTCGCCAGCAAGAGAGAGCAGCAGGCCATCAGCGCCAGCAGCAGATCCTTGACCTGCTTGCCGCGTTTGCTGCAAAGCATGGCGAAACCCTCTTCATGGATCGCAAGGAGTTTCTGCTTCATCTGCGAGAAATTGACCGCGCTAACGATGTTCGACTCTCGGCTTCCGAACTCAAGGCCGTCATCGACGCCCTCGGCGAACGAGACCCGGCAGCTGAAATCTGCCGAGACAGACAGGGTAATCCCGAACCGGATGCTGACCTTCGCGATACAGAATCGATTCCATTGAAAGAGCTTATTGAAAAATATTTTACCCGTGAAGTGCTGCCTCATCTGCCCGATGCATGGATTGACCACTCCAAAACCAAGACCGGTTATGAAATTCCGTTGAATCGTCAGTTCTACCGTTATGAACCTCCCCGTCCATTAGAGGAAATCAAGAGCGAAATCAAAGGACTTGAAGATGAAATTCTCTCGCTCCTCAGTGAGGTAACCGTATGAACTGGGCACCCTATCCGAAATATAAGGAGAGCGGCGTTCAGTGGTTGGGAGAAGTGCCGGAACATTGGCTGGTAACAAAAATCAAGTTTTATTATGATCTGCAACTTGGTAAAATGCTGCAACCTGAACCATATAATGAAAGTGATGTTGAAGTTAAATATCTAAAAGCTCAGCATGTTCATTGGAATAAAATAAAATACGATGAGCCACCAATTATGTGGGCGTCAACAAATGATATACAGAAATACTCAGTACAAAAAGGCGATCTTCTTATCTGCGAAGGTGGTGATGTTGGGCGAGCAGCTTTATTGGATGAAATAGACAGTTCGTTCATTATTCAAAATGCCCTTCATCGTGTGAGAGCTAAGAGAAAAACATGTGTTAGATTTCTTCTATACTTGATGCAACACATAGCCGGAGCAAAATGGTTTGATATTTTATGCAATAAGGCAACAATAGCTCATTTAACAAGTGAAAAACTTGGCGCGCTTGAGCTGGCTCTGCCACCATTAATTGACCAAACCGCTATTGCTGATTTCCTCGACCGTGAAACCGGGCGGATTGACACGTTGACAGCAAAGAATCAGAAGTTGATTGAACTGCTCAAGGAAGAACGTTCAGCCCTCATCTCCCGCACCGTCACTCGCGGTTTACCTGAAGATGCGGCCATCGAATATGGCCTTGAATCGCACACCAGTTTTAAGAAGAGCGGCGTCCAGTGGTTGGGAGATGTGCCGATAAGATGGGAAGTGAAGCGCTCAGATGGCATATTTGTCTCTGACCGAAATCAAATGATGCCGGATTCATTCAGAAATGAGGATATTTTTCATTATTCGATACCAGCAGTTCAAGAATATGGTACAGGTATTATTGAAGAAGGTGAATCAATTGCCAGTGCAAAGCAATTAATTACAGAAAAGTGCATACTGGTTTCGAAGCTAAACCCTCGAAAAGCTACTATATGTATTGCTGAACCTAAAGCATTAAAAACGCTTTGTTCTACTGAATTTGTTGTTCTTAAAGCAAGGAAATGTGACCTGAATTATTTGCGCTATTTTGTGCAATCAGAATTGTTTCGTCAGGAGCTTGATTCTAAAGTACAATCAGTAACAAGGAGTCATCAACGAGCTGCACCAGAAGATGTTTATAAGTTTTGGGCTGCTTGGCCACTATTCACTGAACAAACCGCTATTGCCAATTTCCTTGACCGTGAAACCGGACGGATTGACAAGCTTGTCGAAAAGGTCAAAGCGCTCATCACCAGCCTGCAGGAATATCGGACGGCCATAATCACCGCTGCCGTTACAGGTAAAATTGATGTACGGGAGAGCACAGCATGAGATCAATGGAATGACATAAAAACATTGCTATGGCACAAACGAGCGAAAAAGCCTTTGAAACCTATGTAGAGCAGATGCTTCAGGCAAAAGGGTGGCAACTGGGTTCCGTAAGCAAGTGGGATAAGGAGCTTGCACTCTTTCCCGAGCAGATCATGGCCTTTATTGCCGCAACACAGGAGCCGCTCTGGAAAAGTATGCTTGCTCAGCATGGCGGCAATCTGGAAAAGATGGTGTTGAGCGCACTGGTCAAGGAGCTTGCCATAAAGGGTGCGCTGCATGTGTTGCGCCACGGCTTCAAGTTTTATGGAAAAACATTCCGGATCGCATGGTTCAAGCCTGCTCACGCTCTCAACGAAGAGATGCTTTCGAATTATCGGCAGAACTCCCTTACGGTAACGCGTCAGGTGCCCTGCCATCCGGCTGATAACAGCACGGTGGATCTGGTCTTTGCACTTAACGGGCTTCCTGTCGCTACCTGCGAGCTGAAAAATCCCGGCACTGGCCAGAGCTGGCGGAATGCCGTCAGGCAGTACATGGAAGACCGGCATCCCCATGCGCCGCTTTTTGAATTTAAACAGCGGGCACTGGTTCATTTTGCCGCGGACAGTGATGAAGTGAACATGGCAACACTGTTAGCAGGTAGAGCAACGCTCTTTTTGCCCTTTAATCGTGGAAGCCATCCTGCCGAGGTAACATGCGGAGCAGGTAATCCGCAGCATCCGTCTGGTTACCGTACCGGTTATTTTTGGGAAGAGGTGCTTGAACGGGAGAGTTTTCTTGATATTCTTGGTCACTTTTTATTTGTCGAACACAAGGAAGTGAAAGTGAGTGACGGGCATGGTGGCAGCCGCATGCAGGCAAAGGAGACTGTTATTTTTCCTCGTTATCACCAGCTCGATGCAACTCGAAAACTGATTGCCGCGGCTCGCCAGGCAGGGGCGGGAATGAATTATCTTATTCAGCATTCTGCCGGAAGCGGTAAAACCAACTCGATTTCATGGTTGGCCCACAGGTTGGCAAGTTTGCATGGTGATACGGATCAAAAGGTATTTGATTGCGTTATCGTTATTACCGATCGTCAACTGCTTGACCGGCAGCTGCAGGATGCCATTTACCAGATCGAACATGCCCAGGGTGTTGTAAAAGCTATTGATCAGGATTCAAAACAGCTTGCAGAAGCACTGATTGACGGAACAAAAATTGTTGTGACCACCTTGCAGAAATTTCCGTTTGTCCTTCGTGGACTCATGCATGTTGCGGGTGTTGACACTCTTGATTTGCCGGACAGTGCTGCTGCGTTACGGGCAAAAGAGTGGGAGTCAGAAATCGCAAAACGACGCTATGCCGTGATTGTTGACGAAGCCCACTCTTCGCAGACAGGCGAAACAGCCCGTGAACTCAAGGCGATATTAGGGGCGACTGCTGTTGCTGCCGTGAATGACGAAGAGGCCGATTGGGAAGATCGGTTGAATCAGGTTATGGCTTCACGCGGTCGTCAGCCGAATTTGAGTTTTTTTGCCTACACCGCCACGCCAAAGGGAAAGACGCTTGAGCTTTTCGGGCAGGTTGGTGCAAGTGGAAAGCCGGAACCATTTCACCTCTACAGTATGCGGCAGGCAATCGAGGAAAAGTTTATCCTTGATGTCCTGCAGAATTATACAACCTACGATACCTACTTCAAGCTGATTAAAACAGTGGAAGATGACCCGAATGTACCCAAAAAAAGGGCATCTACGGCACTGGCAAAGTTTCTGGTGCTGCATCCCACCAATATTGAGCAGAAAACCGAAGTCATCATTGAACATTTTCGCAACCACATCCGCCATCATCTGGGAGGGAATGCAAAAGCTATGGTCGTAACTGGTTCCCGCCTCCATGCTGTAAGGTACATGCAGGCATTCCAGCACTATATAACTGAAAAAGGGTATACCGATATCAGGCCGCTTGTAGCGTTCAGCGGAACCGTCCACGATCAGGAAACAGGGTTGGAGTATACCGAACCGCGCATGAACAAGGATATTGTCAATGGCAGGTCAATCAGTGAAAAACAGCTCCCTGAGCGATTTGCCTCTCCCGATTACCAGATACTTCTTGTTGCCAACAAATACCAGACGGGGTTCGACCAGCCGCTTTTACTTGCAATGTATGTTGATAAACGACTTGACGGCGTTCAGGCAGTACAAACCTTGTCGCGCCTTAACCGCATGTTTCCGGGAAAGGATTCTCCGTTCGTTCTTGATTTTGTCAATGATGTCGAAACCATCTACAAGGCGTTCAAGCCATATTACGACGCGACAAGCTTGCAAGAGCGTTCAGACCCGGCTTTGCTGGAGAAGCTCAAGCATGAACTGGATGCAATGCAGCTGTATCACCAGAATGAAGTTGATGCGTTTGCCGCTGTTTTTTACCGTCCGGTTTCAAAGCAGAATCCCTCTGACCACGCTCAGATGCAGCGCCACTTGCAACCGGCAGTTGATCGTTTCAAGGTGCTTGTTGATGAAAAAAAACAAACTGAATTCCGCGATAAACTCCGGGCTTATGTCACTGTCTATGCTTTCTTGAGTCAGATTATTCCCTATGGAGACCCCGATCTTGAAAAGCTTTACAGTTATGGTCGTTTTTTGCTGCCGCATTTGCCATTGGAACAGGATCCGGAGAACTTCAAGTTGAGTGATGAGGTTGGACTGTAATACTATCGCCTGCAGAGAGTTTTTTCGGGTGCTATTGTCTTGCGGGATAATGAGAGCAGATACGGAGTGAAAAGCCCTACAGATGTCGGTTCAGGAAAAGCTAAAGAGGAAAAGGCGCCTCTCTCTGAAATTATCAAGATTCTCAACGAACGTTTCGGCACAAACTTTACTGAAGAAGACCGGCTTTTCTTTGAGCAGATAAAGGAAAAAGCTGCAACTACTCCCGCTGTCATTCAGTTGCGACAGGCTAATCCGTTCGACAAATTTCAGCTTGGCCTCCGTAAAATGATTGAAGAGCTGATGATTCAGCGCATGGGTGAGAATGACAAAATCGTAACACGGTATATGGACGACAAACTCTTTGAAAATGAGGCTTTCGCCGTCTTGTCCAAAGTGATTTACGAAACGATTCCTTTGCTGAACAAAACTCATTGATAAGTTTTTTTATGGTTTAGTCGGAATCCTTCAGATTGCTTACTATCAGGTGATAGAACAACACTCACTTTTTAGAGCTTTCCTAAAGATTATCTGTGGTACCAGTCGGAAATTCAAATGGCTTGAAAATACAAGTCAAAACCGGCAGTCTGCCGGGAAATATTGTCCTGAGTTCCAAGGGAACAGGAAGGAAACGGCACCTATAGTATAGGCATAAGTATAAACCAAAAAAGCTGTTTCATCATTTTGAATGAAACAGCTTTTTCAGCGTTTTACCTGAGCAATAAATCAGAGCGAATCAATAATGGCATTCAAGGTTGCACTTGGACGCATGGCTTTCTGAGTCAACGCATCATCCACATGATAGTAACCACCAAGGTCAACTGGTTTTCCCTGCGCGGCAATGAGTTCTTCATTGATTTTTGCCTCATTTCCGGCAAGCTCTGACGCTACTTTTGCAAAACGGGCTTGAAGATCCTGATCCTTGTTCTGAGCGGCGAGCGCTTCTGCCCAGTAAAGAGCAAGATAGAAATGACTGCCTCTGTTATCAATCTGACCAACTTTTCGGGCTGGTGATTTATCGTTGTCAAGAAATTTGCCAATTCCCTGATCAAGCGTTTCAGCAAGAACCATAGCTTTGTCATTATGGAATGCATGTGCAAGATGCTCAAGGGAAGCTGCAAGTGCGGAAAATTCACCGAGTGAATCCCACCTGAGGTAACCTTCCTTCTGGAACTGCTGAACATGTTTTGGAGCTGAACCACCTGCACCGGTTTCAAATAATCCACCACCGTTCATGAGTGGAACCACTGAAAGCATTTTTGCGCTTGTACCGAGCTCGATAATGGGGAAAAGGTCGGTAAGATAGTCGCGCAACACGTTTCCGGTAACAGAAATAGTGTCTTTGCCGGCTCTTATTCTTTCAAGAGAGAAGCGTATGGCTTCAACCGGTGTTAAAATACGAATGTCCAGACCGGCTGTATCGTGCTCCTTAAGATAGGTGTTAACTTTTTTAATGATTTGGGAGTCATGCGCCCGGTTGCTGTCGAGCCAGAAAATGGCGGGAGCACCGGTTATTCTTGCTCGGGTAACGGCAAGTTTGACCCAGTCGCGGACAGGGGCATCTTTTGCCTGACACATTCTGAAAATATCGCCCTCTTCAACCTTCTGCTGGAGCAACGTCTTGCCCGATGTATCGACAACGCGAATCACTCCGTTTGCTGGTGCTTTGAACGTCTTGTTGTGTGAACCGTACTCTTCGGCCTGCTGAGCCATAAGCCCGACGTTTGGAACACTTCCGATTGTAGCAGGGTTAAAGGCACCGTGTTGTTTGCAGTCTTCTATGATTTCCTGATAGATTCGTGCATAAGAACGGTCAGGAATCATTGCTTTTGTATCATGCAACTTTCCATCAGCCCCCCACATTTTTCCGGAATCGCGTACAACAACAGGCATGGATGCATCGACAATGATGTCATTCGGTACGTGAAGGTTGGTGATTCCCTTGTCTGAATCAACCATTGCCAACTGAGAACGGGTTTTATAAACAGCCTGAATGTCAGCCTCAATTTCCGCTTTTTGCGCTTCAGGAAGCTTCTGGATTTTGGCATAAAGATCACCAAGACCATTATTGACATTTACGCCAAGCTCTTTAATGACTGAGGCATGTTTTTCAAAAACATCTTTATAAAAAACACTGACGGCATGCCCGAACATGATCGGGTCCGAAACTTTCATCATGGTTGCTTTCAAATGCAGCGACAACAGCACATCGTTGTTTTTTGCATCGGCAATCTGCTCTTCGTAAAAGTTGCGTAATGAACGGACATTCATGACTGCAGCATCAATTATCTCACCCGGCAAGAGCGGGGTACTCTCTTTTAATACAGTACTGTTCCCATCGTTTCCAATAAATTCAATCTTTACTGTATCAGCCTGCTCCATCGTAACAGATTGTTCGCTGCCATAAAAATCACCCTCGCTCATACAGGCAACATGCGATTTTGAATCGCTGCTCCATGCTCCCATTTTATGAGGGTGTTTTTTGGCATACTGCTTTACGGAAAGTGGTGCTCTTCTATCGGAATTTCCTTCGCGAAGCACGGGATTTACAGCACTTCCCAACACCTTTGCATACCTGGTCTGGATATTTTTTTCTGCATCGTTGGCTGGCGCTTCAGGATAGTCTGGAATATTATAACCATGCCCCTGCAACTCTTTGATTGCGGCTTTCAACTGAGGAATTGAAGCACTGATATTCGGCAACTTGATGATATTGGCTTCCGGTTTAAGTGCAAGTTCACCCAATTCAGCCAGATAATCAGGAATCTTCTGGGCAGGAGTCAAATTATCGGGAAAATTTGCAATAATTCTTCCGGCAAGGGAGATGTCTTTAGCTTCAACATCTACACCGCTACCCTTGAAAAATGCCTTGATAATAGGAAGAAGGGAGTAAGTCGCAAGAGCCGGAGCCTCATCAATTTTGGTATAAATAATTTTTGCAGGTGTCGCCATCTCGATTGTCTGTTTTAAGTATTGTAAAAAATGATAGTAGTAACGATTAATTAAGAAAAAAATAAGGGAAAAATTGCCCTGTACCGGAAGCAATCCGGAAAAGGTAACATTGTTTTTCTATTGATAAACTCCACGAAAAAGCATTACACAACAACCACATCCGATGTGAGTACCGGAAAAAACAAGGACATCAAGGTTTTTTCGGCACGGTTGCTCTATACTGTTGTGGTAAGTATTGCTCTATGCAAAATATAGACACAAAACCTGTTTTAGTAAAAGAATTACATGGCCAAACCCAAGGTCATAAAACCCAGTTTACTATTTCAAATTTTTCCACTTCCATGCAAAAAACACAACACCCATATAGTTTCAGCGCCTGCACTTCCAGTTTAGTCTGTCAGAAAACGCGGAACAAACTAATTGTCAGATTCCCGAAAGATCATTCGGAAGGAGTAAATTCATCAAGACCCACACGAGCAGCAAGCTCCTTGTCGTTAAGAACTTCATGGGCAAGCTTTATAATGGGGATGGTAGCTCCCATGGAGCTGTAACCACCATCATGGAAAAGGTTCTGCATGGTTACCTTGCGGGAAAGGTCACTGAGAATGGTCATGGCATATTCGGCACACTCTTCAGCAGAAGCATTTCCTAAAGGAGACATGAGATCGCTGTATTCATACATCTTTTCAAAACCTGGGATACCGCTACCAGCCTTGGTATAAGTAGGACTTTGTGATATTGTATTGATACGAATGGATCGCTTTGCCAGCCTCGGTCCATAACTGCGGACGATGGATTCAAGTAAGGATTTTGCGTCTCCCATATCAGAGTAAGTCCAGTAGTTCCTCTGCGATGCAATATAGGAAAGCGCAAGAATACTTGCACCGTTGTTGATTGCCTCATTCTTAAGAGCATAGGAAACAAGCCTGTGAAGCGACAACCCAGAAACATCAAGAGTTCTCATGAACCATTCGTAATTGAGCTCTTCATAAGGCAATTGCTTGCGGATATTCTGCGACATTCCGATGGAATGCACAATAAAATCTACAGGGCCGAATTTCTCTTTCAACTCTATGAAACAATTGTCGACATCTTCATTCTTGGATGCATCACAAACTATCATAGGGGCATTGCCACATATGGTAGAAAGTTCTTCGATATTACCGAAACGCAATGCGGCCGCAACATTTGAAATTGCGATCTGAGCACCTTCCTTATAGGCATGAACCGCAATCTGCCAGCCGATACTGCTTTCATCAAGGGGACCGAAAACAATTCCTTTCTTCCCTTTCAATAAACCATAATGCACTTTCTCGGACATGATAATAAGCTAATTCTATTAACAATGATTCAGGGCAGATCCCCGCTGATTCAACATTCTAAATGCTTAAGATAAAAGATTCTCTCAGAAAGTTAAACTGTTGCACTGAATTTTTCTTGTTTCCAATCTGGAACACATGAACTATATTTTCAATCGTCTCATTGAGCGAAGCTTGTCGAGCATATTTTTATTGACATTCAGCTCAACATCCTCCTTTTTCACAGGTGTTTCCCTGAAAATTACGCGCAAAAGATTGTCCTCTCTGAGATATTCCTCCAGTTCAAGACTGTATAATGCCCTTGGAAGGGTAATGATTCGCTGGGCCCTGTCAACTGTAACGGCAATGTCAGTACCCATCCGTTCAACACTAACATCTTCAGCATCCTTGAGAAATGGAATTTTGATACAGAGTATTTCCCGATGGTCATCGGTAGCAGGATTTTTTTTGCTTTCAATCCAGAAATTTTTGCCGGAATAAAAAATCTTGTCGGGCTCTTGCTCACCAAACACCAATTTACTTATCTCATGAAGCGCATCTGTCCCTATCGGCTCGGTTCTCTGCAGCTGACAGCGGAAAACCGGTGTAGGATAAAATGAGTTGTCAATCTCCATCAGATACTTAGTATGCAGATCTGCCCAGAATTCAAAGTACTCCCCAACGGTTTTTGAGGTTGGAAGAATTTTATTGATGACAATTCCATCAACATTTATTCCGTACAAATGCACAAAAGTATATGCTCTTTTTGTTTCAAGAATGGAGAGCTTTTCAGGGTTCAGTACCAAACGGAAGCTGACCTCGGGGCTGAGAATGAACTTGTTGATATCCTCCATCTGCTTCAGCAGCACATTGACCTCGTTAAAAAACTCATCGTCAGGAATTGAGTTTCCACTTAACGGGCGGGCCAGTGAAGACATGCTTTTATAGAGCTTGAAAAACTGCTTCCCCATGTTTCCACCAATGATAATCTCTGGATAAGCAAGAAGACGGAGCGTATTACCTGTTGGTGAGGTATCAAGCACAACAGCATCCCATCTACCAGACTGCGCTTCATCAAGCAAACGACTTAGGGCGAAAATTTCGTCAAGGCCGGGTTGTGTAGTCAACTCGGAAGCCATGCCACTGTCAATCCCTTTGCTTTTATAGGATGACGAAACAAACTTCTGAAAGCCAGACATATTCTTTTTAAGCTCGTAGACCGTATCAACCTCAAGGCCATACAGATTATTTTCAATTTTCTGTGGATCGTTGCGACTGATTTTCGTATTGAAAACATCAGAAAGCGAATGAGCTGGATCAGAAGACATGATCAGCACTTTTTTGTTCTGCCGGGCCAAAGCAACTGCTGTCGATGATGAAATCGTTGTTTTTCCTGTTCCCCCCTTTCCCGAATAAATGATAATTCTCGGTAACGACTGGCTTTCTGTTAAATCCCTCGACAACATAAAAAACTCCCCTGTTATAGGTGTCAATAAACCTAAAAGATATTTTCGGCTGAACTATAATAAAACAATGTTAATGAAGGTACTATTTTTCCTCTGCTTAGTGAAAAACTATCTTTTTACGCAGCGCCTGTTCAAGTGGCGCAAAAAAACTTATCGTGAACAATTATAATCCTCCAGCCAATTCATTACAATACCAGGTTTCAGCATTATGAGCTGAACCAAGCCGATAAAGTTTTTGATATACCTTAATAACTGCAGTAGAAAGCCAGGTTTCATGGTCATTTTTTCTGGAGATGCACACACTTTGATTACCCCGTCAAATTTCCTGTTTAACATAATCCGGAGCTTTTTTTTCTTGTCAAACGGCGAACATCTCGGGAAGGACAATAGGCTTCAAGAAAAAAAACTGCTCGTTTGTAGGGCTGACACCAGTATAGGTTTCCGTCCTTTTGATCAGACATTGGAAAAAAACCTTGACGATAGGCAAAAATCAGTTCATCAATGCGAATCATCTTTTCCACAAGTAGAGCACAGCTAATAAAACTTTAGAAGGACTTCGTCAGGAAGCCTTTTGGGCACATGATGAATACCATTAGCATCCCTGTAATAATGAACAGAGTCATGATTGGCCATCTGGTCAATAACCACTGTTTCGACCGGTTTACCGAGAGCTATGACCATAAGAATTGAAAACCTGTCAGGAATCTTCAATAAAGCCTTTAATTTACTCCGATCAAGAGATGCAATAATACAGCCACCGAGACCTGATGCCGTTGCTCCTAAAAGAATGGTCTGTGCCGCGATTCCGCTATCGCAAGCAAATTCACTGCCAATCGTCAGATCACCAAGCATGACAATATAAGCTTGTGGACGTTCTCCCTCACCCGGACCAGGCCAGTCAGCAAGGTAGCTTGCCCATGAAATGCAGGGAAAAAGCAAGGCAACAACCTCAGGTTCGCAAACTGGTAAATATTTCAGCGGCTGAAGATTTTTTGCCGAAGGAACATAGCAGGCAAGCTCAACAAGGTCCCGCACCGTTTCTTCTTTAACAGCATAAGAACTGTCAAATCTCCGATAACTTCGGCATTTCGTTACAATATCCCTGAAAAGCATCATAAAAATAGCGTTAAGGCAGTCCTTCCCAAGCAGCCGTAGTATATTTCGGAAGTTTATCCCACCGGCCACTCCCTATCCATTCGGCAATATAATTCACCGTTCTTGCATAACACAATGGTTCCCTGCAGGGCTGCTGCAACCAGTCTGCAAGAATAGTTCTTTCAAGGCTATGCATTGCCATACCATAACCCAGTTGCTCCATCGCCAAAGCATTAGATTCCTGTTCAATTTGACCATCAAGTGGTCGGAGCAATAGCTTCTTGCCAAGATGAAGCGCTTCACCAGGTAGCTCAAATCCAGCATTACAGACTACACCGTTGCATTCAAGCAGGTCTGAAAGAAACCCTTCCCGGGAATACCCCCTGAAATGCAAATGTCCCTCATCACGATCCTCATTAACCTTGCCATAAATAAAAAACTCGAACTCGTCAAAGGAAACGAGAAAATCAACAACATCTTCCAGCTCTTCAAAAGGCAGATAAACAAGAATTTTTCCATTAACAAGGCTCCTTGATGTCTGTTCATAAAGTGTTGATGGTATAACAGGCGGAAAAATAGGTTGATAAAAGTGATGCCAGTGAAGGCCTGCATTGTATTGTGCCGACGCAAAATTCATCAAAGCGAATTTTGCAAAAAAATTCGCCGGCACCACAGGAATATCATACTGAAAGGCATACTGATGCCCGAAACCTATGGAAGGAATATTTCTCGTTTTTGCGACTATCGAGGTAATCGGGTCAAAATCTGTGATAATCAACTCCGTTCCGGCAGTATTGAGTAGCGCAACATCAGCCATAAGACGGGCAAGGTCAAGTTGAAACATCGTACCTATATAACTCATTTTTCCCTTGTAGGTAACCAGCGTCATCCCCTTCAACACCCTGTAAGGCTCGAATATCTCTACTTCTTTCAACTCATCTTCTTTTCTTCCGCTAATAATAACGTCGACATCATGACCAGACTCTTTAAGCTTTCGAACAAGCTCCCTGCTACGACTGATATGACCGTTACCGGTTCCCTGGACACCGAAAAGAATCTTCATACTGTTTCCGGTTTATTACATGAAGGGAGTTAGCGATAACAAAGTATTACTGCTTAATTTTAAGATTTGCATACTGTACCATCAAAGTCTTTTCCCCCGTACTGCGAAAACTGATCCTGACTTTCTGTTTTGCCCCTGTACCCTGAACCTCAAGAACTGTTCCGGGGCCGAAAACAGCATGATGCACCATCGTACCTGCCCGAAATTCTGAGCGGGATGGATTATTCGTCCGTTGACCTGAGCCTGCATGAACAGCAAGCGGTGTTTCTGTTTTCTGCTGATAGTCCCTTGAAAAAGAGGATAAACCTGAAACTGCCCGTTCTTTGACTGAACAATCGGAAAGCAAATTGCCACGCTCTGTCTGAACTATAGATGAGTCAACCTCTCCAATAAACGCCGATTTAAGGCAGTGCTGAAGCTTACCATAATGATAGCGGCTTTGCGCCCAAGAAAGAAATATCTTTTCCTTCGCCCTGGTCATCGCCACATAAAAAAGACGCCGTTCTTCCTCAAGCTCTTCAGGTTCATAGCAGTTTAAAGGAAAAAGCCTTTCTTCGAGACCAGTAACAAACACAACCGGAAATTCAAGCCCCTTGGCTGCATGCACAGTCATAAGAGAGACATAATTATCTGAATCCTGAGTCTCTTCATAATCGGATGCAAGCGAGATATTTTCAAGGAAATTCCCAAGAGAACCAGTATCTGGGTTATGATCAGAAAAATCCCTTGCCATCGAAAGCAGCTCCTGAAGGTTTTCATGACGCGCTAAAGATTCAGGCGTATTTTCTGCCTGAAGCAGTAAACAAATGGAAGTCAGGTTAAACAATTCCGTCAGGACGTCATATACCGTTCCATTTTTTGCGAGTTCCTTAAGTGTCTCAATAACGCTACTGAAAGAAGTCAAAGCATTGACAAGGCGTACCGGAAATGCTCCATCTTTAGCTCGCCTGATTGCATCATAAAGAGTTATCCCCTCTGTTTCGGCAAAATATTTGAGTTTGCCGATACTGACATCACCGATTTTACGGGGGGGAAAATTGATAATTCTCAATAATGATTCGCTATCCTGCTCGTTAAGAATGAAGCGAAGATAAGCAACCGTATCCTTTATCTCGCGTCGTTTGTAAAATGACACACTACCAAAAATCCTATAGGGAATTCTATACTGACGCATCACATCCTCAAGTACCCTCGACTGGGCATTGGTACGGTAAAAAACAGCAAAGCTTCTGAACTCAAAGCTCTGTTTCAAATTCATGGAGCGAATATAATCTCCTACCTTTTCAGCCTCATTCCGCTCATTATATGCTTCAATAAGCGTCAGAGGCTCCCCGTCATTTCTACTTGAAATCAGCTCCTTCTTTATCTGACGCTGATTACAGCTAATCACACTATTTGCCGCTTTGAGAATATTTCCCGTACTCCGATAATTCTCAACGAGCTTGAAGGTAAGGGTATCATCATAGTCGTCCTGAAAATTTAGGATGTTGGAAATATCAGCACCTCGCCATGAATAGATTGACTGAGCATCATCACCAACAACAAAGATATTACGATGCCGCGCCCCCAGCATTTTGGCTACAAGATACTGTGCTCGGTTAGTATCCTGATACTCATCAATCATGATGTAACGGAAAAACTCCTGAAGTTCTTCGAGTACAGTAGAATGTTCATTGAACAGTTCAATCGGCTTGATAAGCAAATCATCAAAATCCAGAGCATTATTCTCCTTGAGTTTTCGGGTATACAACTCGTAGATCTTGGCTGTTTTCTGCTGGTTATAATCTCCTGCCTTCCGATTAAACTCAGCTGGTAGAATAAAACTGTTTTTAGCTCGACTGATCAAGCCCTGAACCGTATTGACGGGTACCGACTCGTGGGAAATATTCAGCTCCACCATGGACTGCCGTATAAGACCTTTACTGTCATCCGTATCGAAAATCGAAAAATTCCCGTTATAGCCAATCAGGTGAATATAATTGCGAAGAATACGGGCAAATATCGAATGAAACGTTCCAATCCACAAACCGCTGGCACTGCCTGAGTGCAGCAGGGTATCAACACGATGACGCATCTCACCCGCCGCTTTGTTGGTAAAGGTAAGTGCGAGAATATTCTGGGGGGAAACTCCTTTGTTTCTTATAAGATATGCAATACGGTAAGTGATCACCCTTGTCTTGCCGGAACCGGCACCAGCCAGAACCATAACAGGCCCTTCTGTCGCGCTTATGGCATTGCGCTGTACTTCATTGAGATCGTTTAAAAAATCCGTCAAAACGTCTGAAAACCTGTTAACTAATTATAGCGCGTCCTAATTGCACATAATATAAACCTTATCAGCACCGAACAACGCTGGAATCTCCAGTTGAATTTCGTATAACTTTACCCTTTTTACAAATCATGAAAAAAACAAATCAGCCCCCTTTGCAACCCGCAACATTCCAAAGCACATATTTTTTTGTTTCTTCAAGTATCCAACATACTGAACATATCTCAAAAATACGGCAATGCAGATCGATGGATGCTTTTTCTTTTTTTACGCCCGATAACCCATTTTATTAGTACAAAGAGTTGCTATATTTTGGGACTAATCAGTATCCACCAATAAGATCTATGCAATGTTCCCTCTTGTATATGAAATCAATACCAGAATCTGGCTACAAAAACTGAGCAGACTGCACAACCGCCTCATAACACTCGCAAACATTCCCGATGAAGAGTTCGCTTTCTTTTCCACCTCATGTTTCGACATGATCTGGCTTATGGGTGTATGGACACCAAGTCAGTATAGCAAAGCAATTGCTACAGCCCATTCTGGACTCCGATCCTCTTTCCTGGAATACCTTGCAGCAGTTCAGCCAGACGACATTGTATCATCACCTTATTCTATCCCTTCATATACCGTCAACGACACTCTCGGCGGAAAATCTGAACTGCTTGCATTCCGTGATAAACTAAATGATTACGGAATAAAACTCATGTTAGACTTTGTTCCGAACCATATGGCCCTCGACAATGAGTGGCTACCGGAACATCCTGAATTCTTCATCCCCCTCTCTATTGAGGAAATGAACCTAAACCCTGATTCAGGCTTTGAATACGCACAGGAAAAATACTTGGCCTACGGTAAAGATCCCTACTTTCCCCCTTGGACCGACACCCTACAGCTCAACTATGCAAACGAGGCGACTCACAGAATGATGACTGATAACCTCTTCAAAATCAGTGAACTCTGTGATGCCGTCAGATGCGATGTTGGTATGCTGATTCTTAAAAACGTATTCAACACAACATGGGGTAATCTCAGCGGATTAATGAAAGAAGAGTTTTGGCCTGAGGCTATCGCGGCTATAAAGCACCGACACCCTAACTTTATATTTCTTGCCGAGTCCTATTGGAACATGGAGTGGGAACTTCAGCAGCTGGGATTCGACTTTACCTACGATAAACCCTTTTACGACTATATCACCAGTACTCCGGTACATATTGAAAAATTGAAGGGCCATCTTCTTGCCCAATGGGATTACCAAAAACATCTCTGCAGATTTATCGAAAACCATGACGAACCAAGAGCGGGACATAAAATCGGCTTGAACAACAAGGCTGCCGCTCTTGTGCTCTTAACTGCTCCTGGAATGCATCTTATACATCAAGACCAGATAGAAGGATTCAAGCAGAAAATTCCGGTACAGCTTGTCAAACAGGCTTCAGAACCTGAAGACAGTGAACTTGCAGAACTTTACAAAAAACTTTTTACCCTCCAGAAAACACAACTTTTTCAGGATGGACGTATTGAATGGCTTGACCTGCATGCCGCGCAATCAAATTGTTTTGGATTTCAACGCTTTACAGAAAAGGAGTGTGCTTTTGTTCTGGCCAATTTCAACTCAACGGGCATTGCCGTAGAGTTTCAGCCTTCAATACTTGAAGGTATTACTTTCGATGAACTGAATATACTCAGTACTGCAACAGAACCTAAAAGCAACAATATTTATGTTGCCGACAAAACTATCCATGTATGCCTCTCTCCTCATGAAGGAATTGTCATAACCGTAGAAATTCGACAATAAAACATTGAAAAATGTTTTATTGTCGAATTAAACTTTTAGAGGACTCATCCTATGCAATTCATCACAACAACTATCAATATTCAAACCACCAAGCCCATTGAAATAATCGATATTACCGATGAAGTATTTTCAATGCTTGCAGCATCAAAGCTTGAGTCAGGACAGGTAATTGTTATAAGCCAACATACTACAGCCTTCATCAGTATAAACGAAAAAGAGGAGTATCTTCTTGAAGATATGGAAACATTTTTAAAGCGCATAGTACCAAGAGATGGTAACTACAAGCATAACCTCAAGCCTCTTGATGGTCGCGACAATGCCCATTCCCATCTTCTCGGACTGTTCATGAACAGTTCTGAATCCATTCCCTTTTCACAAGGAAAGCTACTGCTCGGACAATGGCAGTCCATATTTTTTGTTGAACTGGACGGCCCCCGCCAAAAGCGAAACGTTCTTATGCAAGTTTCAGGCATTTAACTGCCGAAACAGACTACACCCATGATTCAATCAGAACAGAAGTGAGTACTATGAATGAGATGCTACTGTTTTTCAGAAAGGGGCATCTCTGTTACCACCTTGATCCAGGATGCGCATCACTCTTCAAACTGCTTGATAACCCAGTAGATATCTCCCCCGTGCTCGACAATTTTGAAGATTCCAGTTTCAAGCATTTCATCCATGACCTTACTTACTTTGCCGCTATCGTTAGGGAAGCAATCGTCAAGTGCTTTTTGCAGCTCGCGTTGCTGTACAGGATGGCGAGAAGCAATAGCAGTAACAGCCTGAAGCAGGTCGGGTGCACTCTGGAGGTTCATGCATCCCTTTACTGGATCTATAACAGTTACCACCTCTGAAAGAATGGATATAGCCCGTTGAATCCGCTCAGCAGAAGGAAGATGAACCTCCTGCTGAGGGGAAGGCCTGGTGGGAAGAACAAGATGCACCATATCCGGGCTTATCTCTTTGAAAACGGCAGCAAGCTCCCGAAGAGCCTCATCGGAATCGTTGATGCCGCCGAGCAGCATTACCTCAATCCATAACCGGCCTTTATATTCTTTTCTAAACGCTAAAAGACCTTCTATATGCTTTTGATATGTCAAGCCGAAGGCAGGGCGATCAATCTGCTCATGCAGAGCTTCCGATCCGGCATTGAGAGAAGGAAGCACTGCGTCTGCATGGAGCAGCTCTTTGCGGACTTCCGGCAGATAAAGCAATGATCCATTGGTAATAACAGCTACAGGAATAGATGTAAGTTTTTTCACTTCTGCAATCAGCCATCCAATTCCCTTGTAAAGCAAGGTTTCTCCTGAGCCGACAAAGGTTATCCAGTCAATCAGGTTATTGTCGGCAATGGCATGGCGAATCTCATCAAGAATTTCTTCACGCGCAAAAAACTCATTCCTATCGGTAACAAAGGCTTTTGTCTGTCCCAGTTGGCAGTAAATGCAGTTCCATGTGCAGCTTTTCGGAGGGAGCAAATCAACACCCAGCGATTGGCCAAGCCGTTTTGAAGATACCGGCCCAAAAACATATTTCATAGCATCGGGCGCATTAATAGATCTTCAGATTTTGCCTGCAAGAGCGAGTTCTGAAATTTTCGACTCACTTTCAGCTTCGAAAGCTTCTTTTGAAATATGCGGAAGTACCAAACTCGCAATAGTGAAGGCCACAATTTCAAACACAAAAATAGCCGTATATGCCAAAACATATTGTCCGGTAAAATGATAGACAAGATCAATGACAATACCCGCACCTAAATGACCGACAAAGATGGCGAGGCTTTGGGCAGTTCCCCATAGGCCAATGTAAATACCACTACGGCCTGCGGTCATCGACATCATCATAGAGATATTGGATACACTTGAAGTACCAAGACCAATCCCGGTAACAATAAGTGCAATACGCAGAAATGATACGTCGCGCATGAAGGCTGCATTAATAAGCATAATAAAGCCAATAATACAAAAAACATTTCCGATAAGAGCTCCCCTTTTCTGACCAATACGGCTTAATAAAAAACCTGTAATGAGCATGAAAATGAGCTGCGTGCCACCCATTGTCGGTCTGAAAAGTTTTGTTGTAGTGCCAACAGGCATCCCAAAAACATGAGCGCCAAAAGGATCCATGACAATTTCATTCGCAAAAAGGGCAAAAATAGATATAAAAATATAAGAAGCAAAAAGCAGAGTTTTTGGCGATGACGAAAGCAGCTTAATGGACTGGGAAAAGGTTATCGAGTGCTTGCTTTTCCCTTCTTTTGATTCGGCATTTCGCTGTTCCACACCAAGCACTGCAATAAGACCGATACAAAGTGCTGTCAAACCGCCGACTTCGGCAACAGTTATAAGGCGCTCAGGCGTGAATACATCAAGAAATGAGCCAACAATACGGGTGGAAATAATGGTGGTGAGTACCATGAGCGTCCAGCTTGCACCGGTAACCTTGCCAATATCTTTTTCATCTACAACATCTGCCAGCAATGCATAATAAGCTGTAGTAGCAACCTGAAGACCAAAGCCAAAAACCAGAAAAATAATTGCAAGTTTCAAAAGGCCGATATCCTTCATAATGGCAGAAAGCAGGTCGGAAAAAGCTGTTCCGGCAACTTTGACCTCATATGCTGCTGCAGGGGCAAGCATAAATGAAAAAACGCAGCACAAAAGGCCAAAAAGAATATAAGGTGTACGTTTCAAACCAAAAATTTGCGAACGGTCACTCAAATTGCCAGCCCAAACTTTTACCCCAAAAATAGCAAGTAATTCCTTAAGACTTATCAGCCCAAAAACAATGGTAGCCGAAATACGAAGCTCTGTAGTCATAACCCGATTAAGGGTATCGAGTAGAAAACCGAGCATGATGCCAAATCCCATCTGGAAAAGAGAAAGGCGGATCAGATTGAGTCTCTTCATTAAAACAGTAATAATGTTTTCAGGAATGTCCTTAAATATAAAAAAAGCAGACTGATTATGAGCAAAGGAATCTCTTAACGAGATAGTTTCGGAATACCTTTGGGTTTATTCAAAACCGTACACAGAAAGGACTATTTACCCTACTCTGTAATCAGAGCCTGCCAACCGGTCAAGATGACACCGGGAGGGGGGGCCGATAGCATTGCAGCAAGACCAGTCAAACGCTCAGCAGAACATCTATTTCCAATGGCCAAGGCAAGCGCTTTGGGATCGCCGATAATCATTACAAGCTTTCTTGCTCTTGTAACAGCAGTGTAGATCAGATTTCTTTCAAGCAACGTAAAATGATGCATGGAAAGAGGTATCACTACTGCTGGATATTCTGATCCCTGACTTTTGTGAATAGTAATAGCGTAAGACAGAGTTATCTCGTCAAGCTCACCGAACTCATAGAGTACCTCTCGACCATCATAAAGCACAGCAAGTGAGTCTTCTTCCTCGTTTACAGTGGAGATAAGCCCGATATCGCCATTAAACACCTCTTTATCGTAGTTATTAACGATCTGGATTACTTTATCCCCTTCAGCAAAAGTTGTTCCAAAACGCTCAACTTTTCGTGGGGCATGAGGATTCAATGTTTGCTGCAAAAGAGTATTAAGGGCTTTCGTACCCAGAGGGCCTCGATTCATGGGTGTCAGTACCTGGACATCCCGTAAAGGGTTAAAATGGAAGCGCGACGGAATACGCTCAGCGACTGCCAATAATAGCTTTCGCTGAATATCCTCAGTAGTCAAAGTCGGAACAACATAAAAATCTGACAGTTCAACTGCGTCGAATTTACTACCTCTGCTGAACGAAAGTGGCGATTCCCCCTTGTTAATACGGTGTGCATTGACAATAATCATAGAACTTTGTGCCTGACGGAATATTTCTGTCAGGCGCACCACTGGCAACGTTCCACAACTAATCATGTCTGAAAGCACAAATCCCGGTCCAACCGGTGGAAGCTGGTCAACATCTCCTGCAAATATAAGAGCTGCACCATCAGAAATAGCCGTCAGCAATTTGCTCATCAATACTACATCAATCATTGAAGCTTCATCAACAATAACAACATCAGCCTGAAGAGGATTACCGAAACCTCGTTTGAAATTGTTGGTATAGGGATCGAAATCAAGTAGGCGGTGAATGGTTTTAGCTTCGACTCCAGTTGCTTCGGAAAGCCTTTTTGCCGCCCTTCCTGTCGGGGCACAGAGCGCAAATTGTAATCTGCCTGAATCGAGAATTTTGAGAATGGTATTGATAATGGTCGTTTTGCCTACACCGGGCCCACCGGTTATAACAATAAATTTGCTCGAAAGCGCGAGCGCAACGGCATTTCTTTGCGATTCCGATAATCGAATGTCTGACAGTTTTTCTGCTTCAGTAATCACCCTTGCCAGATCAAGACTTCCCCAGGGAAGATTTCCCTGCATAATCCGATGAATACTTTCGGCAATTCTCTTTTCGGCATAAAAAAGTGCTGCCAGATAAAAACTTCTTTCGGACTGATGCTCAATAGCAACAAGTGCCCCAATAGAAAGCTCTTGCTGAAGAGCCTCTTTAAGAATAGCAAGAGGAATATTCAAAAGCTTTTTACATGCAGCAAAAAGCATTGGCTCAGGAACACGGCAATGTCCTTCAAGGGAAAGCTCATGAAGTACAAAACCAATACCTGCACGAGCTCTCAGAAGGGAGTCAGTGGCTATACCAATATTATGGGCAATCTGGTCAGCTGTCCGAAAACCGACTCCCGGTATATCAAGAATGAGGCGATAGGGATTATTACTCACCACAGCAATAGCATCATCACCATAAACCCGATAAATCCGTATAGCCTTGCCTGTACTTACCCCGTTGGACTGAAGAAACAGTATAATTTTTTTTACCGCTTTCTGCTCAGCCCATCCAGCAACAAGCTGTTGCAATCGTTTCTTTCCAATACCAGGAAGTTCGAGAAGTTTTTCAGGATAATCCTCAATAACGGTGAACACTTCCATTCCATAAGCATCTACAAGCACCCTTGCCAAATGGGGACCAACACCTTTTACCATACCGGAGGAAAGATATTTAGTGATTTCTTCAAGAGTATCTGGAGGAATCACCAAGATGTGCGTTGCCTTGAACTGTATTCCCCATGTTTTATTATTATCCCAGCCTCCCACCGCCTCAATATGTTGGCCTGTACGCACAGTAGCAACACACCCTACAACAGTCACAGGATCACTCTTCCCCTTGACATTCACCCGAAGCACTGTAAATCCTGAAGAAGCACTGAAAAAGCTGACTTTTTCAACAACACCGGTAATACGGTCTTCGCCCGAAATAGTGGAAACGTTAGTATCCACTTATTAATGCAAATTCATTATTTTCATAAGACAAATTATATGATAATGATTTAAGAGGTTCATTCATTTATAATTGATTCACGCACGAAGCAAAGTTTCGAGGAATGTTATCTCAGAAGTTCTGATTAATCTCGCTGAACCATCGAGACCCATTTATCAATGCATTTTTTTAAAAGATTCTGATGATGCTGAAGTGATTAAGAATCATGCACTTTTCAATATCAAATTAAATAATAATAAGGTAATAAGTTGCGCATATCCATCAGTCCTTACATGAGCAAGTGTTTTCAGTATGAAATTCTTTTGGAATGCAGGGCTGTATGCTAACAAGTATCGAAATAGCAATAGGTCGCGCCAATATTAAGGGTTTTATTGGCGAATTAACAGACCAGTCAAAATGGATTCATGAAGAGGTGTTTCAGGAAAGAAAGCAGGTTGATGATTATTGCTTGGGCAACCACAGATTTTTAATAAAAAACGGTACGGCCTTTATGTTTCTCGTGTTTTAAATACTATGCATCATTTCAAAACGTTTATTTTTCCGTTATCTGCTTAAAAAAGCAATATGTTATAACTTTTCATTACCACAATTATTTCCATCCGAACCTTTCTTTGACCTTGACAACAACAAGTGTAGATTCTTCACGAAAAAGAGCCACTGTAAAAACAAGATAGAGAAGCAATAAAGCTATTTTCACTACAATACCGATACCAGTTTGGAAAGCATACTGCAAAAAAAACATCTGGCACCACACCGATATACAACCTACAGCAAGAAGTAAAAAAAGCTTAACCCAATCATAATTAATTGGAAAAAGTTTAAGAGAATACCATGCCATAACCAAACACATGACTAAAGTACCTGCAACAATGGCGTATGCTGCACCATCCATACCGCTCAGAGGAATAAGCCACCAGCAACAAATAGCTGTTACTGAAGCACCAGCAAATGTAACTACAGGCAGGTAGCGAGTGTTACCGGTAATAAGTATTCCTGCAGAAAGATTGGTTGATACCATATCAAACACATAACTCAAAAAAATCCATGGTAGAATCGAAAGCCCGATCCAGTAACGGGGAGGAAGTATGTAAAATCTTCCTCCATAGTGGTGGCGAACAAGATCGGGAACAAAAAAAGAGGCGATAAGTGCCACAAAAATGGTAAAAAGGGTGGAAATATTCAGGATATGCCGAAAAAGCTTTTTTGCATCGGGATCCTTGGCATGCTGAAGAAAAAAGGGTTGCCATGCAAAACGAAATACTTGGATAAAAAGCTGGAGCACAACTCCAAAAGCTACAATCCGCCCGTAAATACCAACAATATCAGAAGCTTCATATCCTTTCCCATAGATTCGTTCAATCTCTGAAGGTGATATCCTGATTAAAATGTTTCGATCAATAAGATGAATAAGAAGACCAGCAATCCCTGCTGGCACATAGGGCAACCCGATTCGCAGCATTTCGCGTAGCTGAGTGACTGAAAAAAAGAACCTGAATTGCTGAAAAACAGGAATAACCAAGAAAAGACTTATGAGAGAACCAAATGCCTCTGCAATAAAAACACCATGCAAACCAGTATGAAATGGAATAATAAGCAGCACCGCACAGAGCACGACAGCTATTACCCCAACTACTCTAGCAATCGCAAACTGTAACGCCTTTCTTTTGAGGCGTAGCTCTGCAAAGGGAATAACCAGAAGGGTATCAATCCATAAAATCAGTGCAGCATATCTGATAAATGGATAATCTGAAGAAGACAGACCTATTAATTGGGAAATGTAGGGAGCAAAAAATACAATCAGTAATGCAAAAAGAGTTGATGTCACGAAAAGGCAAATGAAGGCTGTTGAAAAAAATTGCGTTTCATCCGCATCCTGATTGTTTGAATCAGAAGCTATCTTAAGATAAGAGGTCTCAAGACCATAGGAAAATAACACATTTGCCAATGCAATATTGGCGTAAATAATAGTCTGCACACCATTATCGAAGGTAGAAAGCTTGTTTGCATAAAGAGGTACCAAAAGATAGTTGAGACTACGGGCAAGAATCGTGCTGAATCCGTAGATAACCGTATCTTTGAAAAGAAGTTTAAGCTTGGAAAGCATGCAGAAGAAAAATCAGAAAACCTTAAAGCGTATCTTTAGAACTATTACCATTGCTTGCCTCACGACGCTGCCGAAGCTGCTCTTCATCAATCTGAAACCTTCCATCCTTTTGAATAACGGGTATTTTTGATATTACTTCTCTGAGATGACGTTGTGCTTCCTGCTGATGCTGCTTGAGTTTTTCAAGTTCGTCACCGTAAAGGCCAACGGGATTATCTGGATCTATAAGTGAATCTTTAAATGATTCTATTTCAAGATTTTGTTCTTTTTTCATATAGCCTAAAAACTTGGAGAAAAGAAATACCAGCAAAAAAAACAATAACCAAGATAAACCCATCAGAACGACCCAACTCATGATTAAAAGCTTTATGATTAGCAAAGTAAATAGTAATTGTTCAATTTAGCCGATATTACAGTTTATAAAAATAGAAACCGATTATCTTTTGATCATTGAAGCTTCAATTTTGATCGAAACTATGGACATATCGTCACGGATCCGGAAAATCACAGAAACGGGAAAATCAATTCTTGAGCAGGAATCAAGAGCCATTCGTATAATCGCGGAACGGCTTGATGACCGTTTTTCCCTCGCCGTAGAGCTTTTGGCATCATGTACTGGAAAAATTATTATCTCCGGTATGGGGAAATCCGGTATTATAAGCCAGAAAATTGCTGCAACCATGTCATCAACCGGTTCGACAGCCCTTTTTCTTCATCCAGCAGATGCAGCTCATGGCGACTTAGGTATTGTCAGCAAAAATGATGTTGTCATCTGTTTGTCAAAAAGCGGTAATACAGAAGAACTAAACTTTATAGTTCCTGCGCTCAAACAAATTGGGGTAACTATTATAGCCTTGACAGGCAATCCAAGATCTTTTCTTGCCCAAAACGCAGATATCATGCTTGATACCGGTATAGAAAAAGAAGCTTGTCCCTACGATCTGGCACCTTCCACTTCAACAACAGCCATGCTTGCCATGGGCGATGCACTTGCCATCTCTTTAATGCAAGAGAAAAATTTCACACAGAACGATTTTGCGCTGACCCATCCCAAAGGATCACTCGGACGACGACTGACCGTAAAGGTTTCGGACATTATGGCAAAGGAAAGTGCCATCCCGCTTGTAAATGAAAATGCCTCGGTTACCGATCTCATTCTTGAAATGACATCAAAACGATACGGTGTAAGTGCTGTTATCAATAACAAAGGTCATCTCACTGGAATATTTACTGATGGTGACCTTCGTCGTTTAGTTCAAAGCTGTGAGAACTTTTTTTGCCTGAATGCCGCTTCGGTAATGACAGCAAATCCAAAAACAGTTATAACAACGACCCTTGCAAAAGAGTGCCTTGATATCCTTGAAACCTACAGGATCACCCAACTGATTGTATGTGACAGTGAACATCGACCAGTCGGCCTTGTACACATTCACGACCTTATCACGCTTGGCCTGTGAACCTTGATAAAAGGTTACTGCTTCCACGCATTTGCTAAATCTCGATAAAATAAAGAAACCCCGCCGCAAGCGGCGGGGAATAAAACCCAAAGGGATTTAATAACAAAGCTGTCCCAAAAGGACAATCTGAGAAGTGACCTTTTTAAGACAGCTTTGTTGAAGTATTCAACTAATTATCAATCAATGTTCAAACAACATTTCCGAGTAGGTTGGTAACTGCCAACGGCTTCGATCAACCATCTGTTCAAGGCGGTCGACAACGTTACGCACTTTAGTCATTAATGGAAGTAGTTCATCAGCACAGTAATCGGCCTTCTCAAGCTCGGTTCCCAACGTTTCAATTTTTTCAACAGCCTCATCAAGCTCCGCAGTAATATCTATAAGTGTTGAAAAATTTTCAGCCAACAATTTAAGATAATCCGCCTGACTCTTAAGGGCTGCTTCGGAAAGACCAATAGACTCTGATACTGAAAGAAGACTATGGAAAGAGTTACCAAAATTACCTTGAAATTCGGAAACATCAGGAATTACAAATGTCTTCACCATAAGTTGTAATGTACGAGCCTCGATGTCAATACCCTTAACATAACGCTCAAGACGAATATTCAAGCGGGAATCAATCTCCTGTGTACTCAACACGCCATACTTGGTGAACATATCCTGTACATCCTTCTTAAGAAATGTTCTGAGCGACTGCGGAGTGTTCTTCAGATTTGGCAGTCCTCTTTCCTTTGCTGCCTGTTGAAGAGCCTCAGAATAATTATCTCCTTGGTAGCGGATTGGCTTGGTAGCGGTAATCTGCTCACGAAGAGTCTCAAAAATAGCTATATCCCTCTCTTTTCCAGATTTGATTTTTACGAGAATCGCATCGGATATTTCATCAAGAGCTTCAGCCATAAGGGTGTTAAGTACCATGTTCGGAACAGAAGGGGCCTGAGATGAGCCAACAGCTCTGAATTCGAATTTGTTGCCAGTAAAGGCAAATGGTGAGGTCCGATTACGGTCTGTATAATCCTTATTAACAACAGGTACCTGTGAAAGACCGAGATTAAGTACCTGTTTTTCAGTTTTAAGGTCAACCTTTCCACTTTCAATAGCATCAAGTACCCTTTCAAGCAATTCACCAAGAAAAACAGTTACCACCGCCGGAGGCGCCTCATTTGCGCCAAGACGGTGATCATTACCCATACTTGCTACCGATAATCTGAGAACGTCGCCTCTCTTATATATACCCTTAAGTACAGCAACAAGAAAAATAAGAAAATGAATGTTCTTCTCCGGAGTATCACCCGGATCAAGGAGATTGATACCGGTATCGGTGCCAATCGACCAGTTATTGTGTTTTCCTGAACCGTTAATACCAGCAAAAGGTTTCTCAGCAAGAAGTAAAGCAAAACCTCTCTTGTCTGCGATCTTTCTCATTACTTCCATAGTCAGCAAATTATGATCGACAGCTATATTTGCTTCTTCAAAAATTGGAGCAATTTCAAATTGGTGAGGAGCGACCTCATTATGACGGGTCTTTGCTGGAATACCGAGCAGGTAAAGCTCATGTTCAACCTCCTGCATAAACTCCAGTACACGATCAGGAATAGAGCCAAAATAGTGATCCTCAAGCTGCTGACCTTTTGGCGGAAGAGCACCAAGAAGAGTACGGCCACACATGACAAGATCAGGACGCTCGGAATAGAACTTTTTATCGATCAGGAAATATTCCTGCTCACAACCGGCAAAGGTTTTTACACGTGAGACACCGGTAACGCCAAGCAACTCAAGCAGCCTGATAGCCGACTTACTGACAGCTTCCATAGAACGCAACAAAGGTGTTTTGGAATCTAAGGCTTCGCCATGATAGGAAATAAAAACGGTTGGAATACAAAGAGTCAGATCTTTTCCGCCCTTCATAAGAAATGCTGGACTGGATGGATCCCATGCGGTATAACCGCGAGCTTCAAAGGTAGTGCGCATGCCACCGGAAGGAAAGCTGGATGCATCAGGCTCACCTTGAATTAACTGTTCGCCGGAAAATCGTTCAATAGGAGTACCATCCCGATCAATCGATAAAAACGCATCGTGTTTTTCTGCTGTTGAACCCGTCATAGGTTGGAACCAATGCGTATAATGAGTAGCACCATTTTCAATAGCCCACTCTTTCATACCGTGTGCCACAACACCGGCAATTTCCGGAGTTATTTTTTTACCAGCTTTGATGGTACCTTGCAATGCAGCAAACTCCTCTTTTGGCAATTTTACACGCATTGCCTTCTGGTCAAAAGTCAGCGAACCAAAATAAGTTGAAACCGGGATTTTACTATTGCTATTCAAAAGAGCCTCCTTGTTGATTTGCATGATGCTATTTGTTACCTATAAAACGTGAAAAAACGCTTATGCGATCTATTTTTTTGATTTCTTTTCATCAAATGTTATCAAAACCTGACGATCCTGAAGATTGTGGCGAACAATTTCCGCATTGATCTTTTTATTTTTTTTCAGTTGAGAAAGGACAAAGCTCGTATTGGTACCAAGAACTCCCGTCCAACTCTGTATTCTTGAAAGAAGCTGTTCGAGAGAAGCAGTGTTGTGAGTCATGACCTTTAGAATATGTGACCCTTCACCGGTAACGGAAAAACACTCCATAATCTCATCCTCTTTCATCACATGGTCCATAAATGACTCATAGTGCTTTGAAGAATCAATCCTAACCCTTACAAAAGCGTGAATATCAAAACCAAGCTGCCGTTCATCAACATCCATGGTAAATCCTTTGACAATACCGTTCTTCTGCAGCTTGTCAAGCCTTTCACTGACCGAAGGTATTGAAAGACCAACTACTTCAGCAAGTTCACTCAAGCGAACCCTGCCGTTTTCTCCCAGTGACTCAATAATTTTAAGATCAATCAGATCAAGATGTCCGGACATTAAAAGGTACTTTAGGCTTTATAACTTTTATATAGAATTTCCATCAAAAAATACGTAATAATAAGAAATAATAAAAAAAAATTTAAAATTTATAGCTTTTATTCAGCAATTTCCTTAAATAATTTAGGTGATTATTAATCATGGCGCTGATGGATTTTTAGAAAATACAATTACTGGAGTATTGTTTTCCTTTCGTTGTTTTTGCAATTTAGCCCAATAGATGTAAAGACGTCAGAAACTCAGTTGTTTTTTTCAGAAACATTAGGAATTCGGTTTTCTATGCGTGAAACAGAACGAAACACAACCGGAAAGAATATAATATCTGGTAAACCTGTAGAAAAAAGAGGATTTCCACCTATCCCCCCCCGACCTCCGGCAAATCAAGATCTCCGCTTTGTTATCAATCAATCCATTCGCTTGGGTATGAAAATCATATCGGAAATTGAAAGAGCGCTCAAAATACTGAAACAATAAATTTCGTATTTTTTTAAAGCGGATATTGGTAACTGGCATACCATTTTCATTATAGGGCAATCATTACTTATATTTGCAACTTGATTCGATGTAATTCACATATATTTGTAATCACAAATCATAAGTAATCGGTGAAAATAGCAATTTTTGGGGCCGGAGTTGCAGGACTCAGCGCGGCAATAGAACTTGTGGATCGAGGCCACTCTGTAGAAATTTACGAGAAACGCAAAGTACTTGGAGGTAAAGTTTCCGTATGGAAAGATAGTGATGGGGATTCCATTGAATCGGGACTTCATATTGTTTTCGGGGGGTACACGCAACTTCAGCAATATCTCAAAAAAGTCGGTGCGGAGAATAATTATCTCTGGAAAAATCATGCGCTTATCTATGCCGAACCTGAAGGAAAACAATCTTTTTACAAAAAAGCAAACCTTCCAAGTCCATGGGCTGAAGTTGTAGGAGGATTGCAAACGGATTTTCTTACCATGTGGGATAAAATCTCTCTTATAAAGGGGCTTTTCCCAGCTTTGGCCGGTAATGAGGAATATTTCAGAAGCCAAGACCATATGACTTATTCTGAATGGCACCGATTGAGAGGAGCTTCAGAACATTCACTGCAAAAACTTTGGCGCGCTATTGCTCTTGCAATGAATTTTATTGAACCGAATGTCATCAGTGCCCGACCTATGATTACTATTTTCAATTATTTTGGAACTGATTATGCATCAACAAAGTTCGGTTTTTTCCAAAAAAATCCCGGCGATTCGATGATTGAACCAATGCGTCAGTATATCCAGAGCAAAGGTGGGCGCATTTTTGTAGATGCAAAACTGAACAAATTCGAACTGAACGGTGATAAAACAACAATTAAGCATGTTGTGCTTAAAGATGGCCATACTATTACAGCTGACGCCTATATCTCAGCTTTGCCCGTTCATAACATCAGAAAAATTCTGCCCGTTGAGTGGCTTACCCAAAAATATTTTCGAAACCTTCACGAATTTGAGGGTAGTCCGGTAATAAACTGCCAACTCTGGTTTGACCGTAAAATAACTGATACTGATAACCTCATGTTTTCAGAGGGCACTATATTTGCAACCTTTGCAGATGTCTCAATCACCTGTCCTGAAGACTTCCAGAACGGCATGGGAACTGCAAACGGCGGCAGCGTAATGAGCCTTGTACTTGCTCCGGCACATAACCTAATCGATATGCCCAACGAGATCATAATCATGATGGTCATGAAAGATATTCAAAACCGCTTCCCGAAATCTCGAGGCGCAAAACTGCTTAAATCAACCATTGTCAAAATTCCTCGTTCGGTTTACAAAGCGGTACCTGACGTAGATAAATTCCGTCCGGATCAGATCAGCCCCGTTAGAAACTTCTTTCTTGCCGGCGATTACACCTATCAAAAATACCTAGCCTCTATGGAAGGAGCTGCGCTAAGCGGAAAGCAAGTTGTGGAAAAGCTTCTCAGCAAGCTTGGCAGCTAAAAAACTATGACTTAAACAGCACTTCTTTTCCGCAGGAATACTCTTTCCCGCACAGAATCACATCAAGTCTTTCTGACTATAAAAAACAAACACATTAACCATAACAACATTTTTCACTGACATAAACGCCACATTTGTTCCTATTTCCATATGCATGAACAGCCATCACTCCATTATCGTCGAGACACACCTATTCCGGTTGGCTCCCAAGTAAAACTGCTTGAAGAAACAGACTGTGGCATTCCTCCGTTCAGAAGCAAAATTTCCGAATCTGGAAACGCTCCGCTCAACCCTACAAGAATTGATATCCTCCAAATAAATACCGGCTACATTTGTAACCTTTTTTGCAGCCACTGCCATGTCGATGCTGGCCCGGACCGCAGGGAAATGATGACACGTCCTACCATGCAGCACTGCCTCAATGCTATCGCAAATAGCAACATAAAAACCGTTGATATTACTGGTGGAGCACCAGAAATGAATCCGGAATTCCGATGGTTTATAGAAAACATCAGAACCAGCATACCTGATGGAAATATTATGGTACGTTCAAACCTTACTCTTTTTGAAACAAGCGAAAAATACCGTGATTTGCCGAAATTTCTCAAAAAGAACAGAATAAATATAATTGCTTCGCTTCCTTGCTATACGCGAGAAACAGTTGACCAAATGCGAGGAAAAGGTGTTTTTGATCACTCCATCAAAGCGCTGAAACATCTCAATAAAATCGGCTACGGCATAGAGAACAGTGATATCGAACTCAATCTTGTGTACAACCCTTCCGGTCTGGCATTGCCGGAAGAACAACTTCTACTTGAAAACAAGTATCGGAAGCATCTTGCCGATGAGTATGATATTTTTTTTAACAATCTCTATACCATCACCAATATGCCACTAAGTCGCTTCCTCAACAACCTGTTGGAAAGTGGGCAATACTGCCACTACATGAGTCTTCTTGCAAAAAATTATAATCCACTTGCAGTAAACAACCTGATGTGCAGAACAACAATCTCTGTAGGATGGGACGGCACGCTTTACGACTGCGATTTCAATCAGATGCTCCATTTGCCATTAAGAAAACCCGCACCTCTTCACATCAGTGAGTTCAGTGAGCAGAAACTCCAAAATCGGACAATAACTGTCGGGCAGCATTGTTACGGATGTACGGCAGGAGCTGGTTCAAGCTGTCAGGGCGCCCTGCTATGAACAAAGAAAAGCTTCTCATCATTTTCACGAAAAACCCTGAAGCGGGAAAAGTCAAAACTCGACTTGCTGCTACAATAGGAAACGAAAAAGCCCTTGAAGTTTATGAAACACTCAGGTGCCATACTGCAAATATTGCAGCACATGTTGATGTAAATAAAAAAGTGTTTTTCTCAAGCTTCATTCCCTCTTCTGACATTTTCCTTAAAGGGGAAATTACTGCTGACCTGCAGCGAGGAACGGATCTTGGAAAACGCATGCAACACGCCATCAGCATTGGATTTGCAATCGGTGCACGCCATATAGTGCTCATAGGAACTGACTGTTATGAACTGAATTCAACAATTCTTGAAGAGGCATTTACCAAACTTGAACGTACCGACGCCGTTATAGGTCCAGCAAAAGATGGAGGCTTTTATCTGATCGGCATGAACAAAGTCATACCTGAGCTTTTTCTCGGACGAGAATGGAGTACACCACAGGTATTTAGGGAAACCATTGAAATACTCAAACGTCTTGACATAAGCCACGAACTGTTGGCAGAACTTTCGGATATTGACACTTTTGAGGATTTAAAAAACAGCAGACTATGGAACCCAGAACCATAAGCATAATAATTCCAACTTATAACGAAGAAAACATCATTGGGCAGACACTTCAGACTATACTCACTTTTACTGAACACGCTGAAGAAATAGAAATTATTGTCAGTGATGCAAGCTCCGACCGAACACCCGATATTCTTTCAACGTTTCCTGTAAAAGTATGCAAAAGTACTAAAGGCCGCGCAATACAAATGAACACAGGTGCACACCAGGCAAAAGGAGAAATACTCTACTTTTTACATGCAGACAGCATTCCCCCTCCAACTTTTCTTGAGGATATCCACTCAGCTGTTGAAACTGGCAAAAAAGCAGGATGTTTCAGGATGGGTTTTGACGACAACAACCCGATAATGAAGCTGTTTGGATGGTTCACCCAATTTCCTTTAATATTTTGCCGGGGCGGAGATCAATCGCTCTTTATCGACAGAACACTTTTTTGGGAAATCGGAGGATATAATGACACCATGCTTATCATGGAAGACTTTGATATAATCAAACGCATTGAACAACGAGAATTATTCCATATCCTCGAAACAGAGGTTACCACGTCAGCCAGAAAATATCACAAAAACGGCATCATCCAGCTACAGACGATTTTCGCTTCCATTCACCTTATGTATGCGCTTGGGTTTGATCAGGAAAGCCTCGTCAAGTATTACAGAGAAAGTATAACCTGAAAGAAGCATAATCGGACTCAGTGAAAATACTTCCAATAGTGAATGACTTAGTAAATAGATTATTATATTGAAGTATTTATAATTAATTACATACCCTTAATCCACTAAAACTATGGCAGAAGAACTCAACAAGCCTACAGGGTTATCAAAACCAGCTACCCAAAATAAAATCGAAACCAATGTCGGTAATGGCGATATGGCCAATCTGATCGGAAATATGGGTATCCTGATTGATTCAACCATTGAATCAGTGCAAGGAATAATCACCACAGTAAGTTCAGCTACAGGACAACTTATCGAAGGTGTAACATCTACCATAAATTCCGAACCAGTCAAAGGAATTATCAATAATGTTAACACTGTTTCCGGCCAGTTAATTGAAGGTGTAGCCTCAACTCTTAATTCAGAACAAGTTCAGAGTTCTTTTAATGAACTCGGTAAACTATGGAAAAATATTCTTGTCAATTTGAACGCTACCGTCAGTTCAAACCAAGTACAAAATCTGTTTGACAATGTCAGCTCCGGACTCGGGCAACTTGTAGCGAATGTTTTTTCTTCAGCTCCAAAAATCACTGGTAATGATGGCCCAAAAAGAACAGTAACACAGATTCCTTTCGGCCAGAAAGACGCTACCCCGGCAGTCAAAATTCCCGAAACAGTTATCAAAACAAAAAACTGATTGCGACATCATTACACTCTTAGTAATGCAGAAAACAACTACAAACCAAGAAACATCTATGGGTGTGACCGTTCTGGAAAAACAAGCATCAGAATAATATGATCGGTAAATAGCAGTAAAAAAGGTCTGAAAACTCTTGGAAAAAAGCCCTAATTAAAAAATCCTCGCAACAGAGCTTAGAGGTATTAATTCATTTTGGATCGTTATTTTCATGATGCAAAGTATCGGGAAATTTCCCCATAGCGACTAAAAGTGAAAAAGCGAGTGATATAGGCTCAATAAAACAAAAAGTTTCAGACCATAAACAAAATTACAATCATTCCTTTTAAGCCGCTAATAATTCTGATGAGATACGAATTCGAGAAACATGAAAAGGAGTATTCAAGCAATCACTAATATTTCACTCGCTCTTAGTAGCTGATCACCTTGTTATGAAACATAAATTGCGATCATAACAGCCCTCCCCTGCCATTCAAACTGGCTTAAGGGAGTTCATGCATACAATCTCATACACTTTGTTTACCACTAAATAATGCCATTATCTTGAATATTTATTCATCAACAGCAAGTAAACTATGATCGGAGGATTAAAACGCTGTGACGGAACCTGCAACATATCAGGAGAGACTAAGAAATATCAACAGTAGCTTTATTGAAGTAAATGGATTTAATGTTCATTATCGGTTGGCGGGTAATAAAAAACCACTTGTTGTGCTACTTCACGGTAGCTTTTTGAGCCTGAGGTCATGGCGGCTGGTTTTTGATGACCTTGCAGAAACGACAACAGTCCTTGCATTCGATCGACCGGCCTTCGGCCTAACTTCCCGTCCTCAGCCCTCAACAATAACAAAGGTCAGTTATACTCCTGAAGCGCAGAGTGACCTGATTATCGCACTGATAAAAAAACTTGGCTTCAACAAAGCAGTACTGGTAGGCAATTCAACAGGAGGAACACTGGCACTTTTAACCGCCATGCGCTATCAACAAAATATCGACGGTGTAGTTCTTGCCGATGCTATGGTTTACAGCGGCTATGCCACTAGCGAGGTACCTGCCTTTATGAAACCTCTTATGAAAGGCATGAGCCCCATTTTTGCTCGCTTTATGAAGCTCCTTATTACCAAACTTTTCGACCGCACTTTGCGTGGTTTCTGGTACAAAAAAGAACGACTTGGCTATGATGTGCTGACCGCATTTCGCAGTGATCTAATGAATGGTGACTGGTCAAGAGCATTCTGGGAGCTTTTTATCGAAACACATCACCTCAAACTACATGAACGACTGAACACCATCTCTTGCCCTTCCCTCGTCATTACGGGTGATCAGGATCATACCGTCAAGACAGAAGAAAGTATCCGACTGGCCAATAATCTTCGTGGAGCAGAACTAACCATTATTCCCGATTGCGGGCATCTGCCCCAGGAGGAACAACCTGAAGCCTTCGTTGATGCTATAAAGCAATTTCTGAAAAAAATCAAAGAGTAATCACAAAATAGAATTAGATACACTATCAATGTGAGAAAAAAATCTTCGCAATTTGCCCAATTTAGGCTGTTTTGTCGATATAACTTACTTTGACCCAATCCAAAATCATTTGCTCCTGCTGGGTAATGTTTTCGTCAGCACTTGCAGCCTTCTCCATCAGCTTGTAGATACTGTTTCGCATATTCTGATCTTCAGGCATTCTGATCGAAAGCCTTCCGCTTGCTGCCATCTTGAACAGAGGCTCTACATCGGCAGTCTTGAATCCCCATTTGTTCGCGGCTTCAATCAGAAAAATTCTTTCCTCGTCATCAAGTGCTCCATCAGCCGCCAAAACGATCATGATATTATTAAGAGCATAATCTTTAACACGATAAAGTTTATCCAACACAACAGGATCGACTTTTGCAGTGAAAGCTCCCTGATTCGCACTATAATACTCAGCGAATTCTGAGCGGCTCATCAATGCGCTAACAACCCAATCATTCTCTGTACTATTGAGCAAACTTCCGCAGAACGAACACCTAATATCAAGCGTGTTCTTGACAGGACCACCACAAGTTGCACAATTATGCTGATAGATTGAACCCTTTCCAGCCCCAGCCCGTGCATCTCTGGTCAAAAAAATCACTTCTTCCTGAGTCATAATTTCCGGGTCGACCAACTCCACCCTATTATTTGTAACCAACGCTCTCTGGATTGAGCAGATGAGTGCAAAGATGAGGATATTTTTATTTTCATTCTTTTGTGCCCCAATGAGAGTCACGTTGTTAAGAAAAATACGATTGAAAATCTCCTGATTCCTTTCGACCTTTGGAGCAAGCTTCTGAAATAATTCATCTAAAACGAACCTGCGCATAATCTTAGGATCATGCATGGCATGAGCAGTCATAATCTGCATGTATGCGTTTGAAGCCTTGTCCTCAGCAAGTTGAACAGAAAAATCTCCATAAACCGAAACCATTTCATGTACCTTTGTTTCCAGATTGCCAAACTTTTCTGAAAAAATATCATTTCTATGGTAGTCATCCTTTTGGGTAATTTCGGACAGTACCCAGTCGAATTCCCCAGAGTTGACAATTGTATTACAATGTGTACATTTGCATACCTCGCCCATATTCTCTGGCAAGGGCGCTCCACAATTCGGACATTTGACTGAATCATAGAGATCTTTTTTCGATACACCGCGCTTGCGGATGAAAGACCAGAACTCGACAAAATCGTCAAAACCTTCCTCGTCCAGCTCATGGTTCAGCGCACATTCGAACTTGTCGTCCATGCTGGCTTCAATTCCAACCTGAATGATGTCATACATACCGTCCTGTTCAATTTTGTCAACCCAGATATCTGCAATTTTGATATCGCTTATAGGATTAGTCTGCTGAAGAAGCTCCATCATCTTGAACTGAGTATTGAACCGCTGATATACACCATCCGTAATGAACCTGCGCATGCGATTCATATTTTTTTCAGACCAGGATGTTTGAACTTCAATGAAGGCCTTGCGAACTTTCAACAAGAATTCGGATAAATCAAAGTGAGGATTTGTTGCAAAAAATTCAGGATATCCATCGACTTTTTCAAAAGACTTTTTCTCATGGCTGGTCATCTTGGAGTACAACGTAATCCAAGCTTCCTTGGAAGATAAATCAAGTCCGTATACTTTGTATACCACATACACAATGACGTACACAATAACAATAAGAGCTATAATCTCAGGGCTCCAAACCCCTCTACCACTGGAATGTCCCCCTCCAGAAAACCCACCACCACTATGACCACCACCACCACTATGACCACCACCACCACTATGACCACCACCACTACTATGACCACCACCACCACTATGACCTCCACCGCCTCCACCCCGCGCAATAAGCTCCTCATAGAAGAATGTGATACCAAAAAAGGTAACGATGACAATAAAAAGAAACTTGAAACAGCAAAGGGATCGCATGGGTGACTCCTGATAGTTACATTCTGGAAATGCGAATCGCATGATATCAATTACAGTTGCGCAAGAATCTGCCGTTTTTTCGTATCGTATTCTTCTTGGTTGATGAGGTCGTTGTCAAGCATCTGTTTCAATTTGGCAAGCTTAGCCACAGGATCTTCAGCCGATGGTTGCTGTGTATTCATATTACCCATCACGCCAGCCATTGCTTGGCCCATTCCCACACCTGCACCAAGACCCACTCCCATTCCAGCCACTCCTCCCTGGTTCTGGGCTGCATCTCTAAGAGCTTCTAACTGTTGGACTTGAGTAAAACTCAACCCCACAGCTTGGGCTGCCTGTGCCTCAGCCTGCATATCCGCAATACGTGCCACGCGACGCTTCGTATCATCATCAAAATCAGTATTTTCGACACGAAAATCCTTAAGCTCGAAACCAAGGGTCAAGAAGATCGGAGATACCTTATTACGCACCCCCTCAGCAATTTCGTTTCTGTTGGCATCAATTTCATTATATCCAAACTTTGATTCAGCAAGAAAATCTGTAAGTGGCTGAATAATCCTTGCCACAATGACAAGACGGAGTTCATCAACAGTGAACTCATCCTTCTGCCCCATAACATTAATAAAGAAACTACCCGCATCTAAAATACGGAAAGAAAAATTTCCAAAACCTTTCAGGCCAACAGGAAACTTGTACTGCGGATCAATATATTTCACCGGACCAGGTGTACCCCACCCCTGGTTCAGAATTTCAGCTGTCCGAAAAAAATAGATTCCAACCTTGTGCTCACTTTTGAAAGCCTGCATGAATTTTGTGATCGTAGTCCAGAACGGAATGTTTTGTGTTTTCAAGTCTGTTATGCCTGGTTCGGTAATAACAGCTTGCGGCTTACCTTCATAAACAAAGATCGCACCTTGACCTGGACCCACAATAAGTTTCGACGCATTTTTGATCTCATCTCCATTATCTGTCCATCGTTGAAAAAGAATATCAAGAGAAGGATTTTTCCATTCAATGACTGACCGTAATTGCCCTGTAATTGAACCCCATAACACCATATAAAGCTCCTATTATTACGTTAACTTTTCTAAAATAGAAGAGATAAAGATACGCTTGACCTTGAGCCCTTGTTATTGCTCCGGCAATTAAAAGTATCAATCTTTTGCATACCGAACCTCAGGATGATTAAATAGACCCGTTACTTTTTTTGGCGTTTTTTGCAGATGCTTTAAATGTGAAACCGTCTATTTCCGAATCTGTCCTTTGGTTCGAGAGATGCCACCCTTATTGTCATGGACGGCGCTTTTCAAATCGCTGTTCAGATATTCGTCAGGATTTAGTTCTGGCGAATATGCTGGTAGATAGAATACTTCTATCGTATCGGTGTTCATTCCGAGCCATTCCTTGACTGGTTTGCAATGATGCACTCGCAGATTATCAAGGATCAGGATAACCTTATGACCAACATCCTTGACAAGTCGTTTCATGAACTCGATCAAACGACTTCCGTTCATGGCATTTTCGTAAAGCATAAACCGCAACTGGCCTTGATTGCTTATCGCTGAAATCATGCTGATATGTTCCTTACGAGCATTCAGGCGCAGTACAGGAGTTTTACCATCAGGCGCATAACCCCGTACAAGATTTCCATTCGTTGCAATACCGGTCTCATCACCCCAGTAGATTTCAGCATGCTCCGATTTGGCTTTGGCTTTTATCTCAGGATATGCATTATTCATCCAGCGTTCTACTTCGGCTGGACGCTGCTCATATGCCTTGTGAACCGGCTTTTGCGGAGTATAGCCCCAACGAGAGAGGTATGCTCCAACAGTTCGGATCGGCATGTTGATGCCGAATTTCTGGTGGATCAACATCAGGACTGCCTGACGATGCCAAAGGGCAAACTGAAGTGTAAGTTGGTCTGGATAATGATCAACGATCATTTCCTTGACAGCCTTTTCCTGTTCTGAACTCAACGTTCTTTTATCGCCTGTTTTGCGACCTCGCTTCGGAACAGAAAGAGAAAGCATCTTGCTGCCTTCACTCAAATATCGTTGCCACCATCGGCTGGTTGTTTCATGAGATAAACCAAGAACCTCTGCCACCTCCAGGTTCTTTCGACCTTTTTTACGCAGTCTTATGACCTGTTGCCGCAACAGTGCCCGTTCTCTGTCTGATACTGTTCTTATATCGATTTTTTCCATGTTCACAATATAATATATTGTGAACTATAGTTGCCGTATCAATAAAAATCATTGAGCCATTTTCTCACCGACGTCCAATGCCTGTGTGGCCAAAACCACCATCTCCGCGCGTTGTCGTTACAAGTTCTTCGACCTCTTCAAAACAAACTTTTTCAACCTTTGCCACTACCATCTGTGCTATACGGTCACCATTTCGTACGGTAAAAGGCACCTGTCCATAGTTAATAAGAATCACTTTTACCTCACCACGATAATCGGCATCAATGGTTGCCGGCGTATTTGGCAGTGATATCATAGAACGTAATGCTAAACCACTCCGGGGACGAAGCTGTGCTTCATAACCTTCCGGCAACTCAATAGCAAATCCTGAAGGAATCAATGCTGTTGTAAACGGTTCGACCGAGACAGGCTCTTCTATGCAAGCAGAAATATCCATTCCTGCAGCATGTGCCGTTGCATAAACAGGAAGAACCGCTTGTTTGTTAAGTCGAACAATCTTTACTTGTATCATTGGTCAGAAATGATTTGTTATCAAAGCATTAATTTATAATAAATATAAGTACAAAATTAATGACAAGGCAATTGGAGAGATCAACAGAAAAGATATATGCACTGGCATTCGGTGCCCATCCCGATGATGTGGAACTGGCATGCGGAGCTACATTACTGAAAATCATGAACGAAGGCCATCATGTTGCAGTGTGTGACCTGACAAGAGGGGAAATGGGAACACTGGGAACCCCTGAAATCAGAAGAACTGAAGCAAGAACTGCCACTGCACTGATGGGATACTATTGCCGCATATCCCTAAACCTTGGAGACTCAAAACTATTTTATAACGAAGAAAACCTTGTTGAAATCATAAAAATTATCAGGCAGTTCCAGCCTGACGTGATTTTTTCCAATCCCCCAGACGAACGCCATCCTGACCACATGAAAGCCTCAAAGCTCATCACCGATGCAGTCTACTATTCCGGTCTGAAGCATCTGGTAACAACCATGAACAGTATCGCCCAAAAACCTCACCGACCACAGTACTTACTTTACTATATCCAGTTCAAGCATCTTGAACCAAATATAATCGTCAATGTTTCAGAAACATTTGAGGCTTCAAGGCAGGGCGTTCTTGCTTTTGAATCACAATTTTATCGGCAAGGAGCATCAGAAGAACCTGAAACAATGATCAAACGCAAAGAGTTTCTCACCGGACTCGAAGCACGTGCAAGATATTTCGGAGAACAGATCGGTGTCATGTATGGCGAGGGATTCAAACTGTCGACAACCATGGCAATCAACTCATTCAGCGGATCATTTCCGTCAAAAGTCCAGAAGTAAGTTCCTGAAAAAGCCAAACCATACCCACACGTACAAATCTACTGTAGCAAGCAACCAATTACCTGTCAGATAAAAGGGAAAAAGAAATTTCCCTTTGAAATATCCCCCAAGAAAAGCACGTCCTTTGCAAATCACCTCTTTTCGAACCGTTCAAAAAACTCATTCCAGCTTCGGCATTGATCAATCCCATTATTGATATTTTTGAAACATCTTCTCTCCAAAACCTATAAAGCCGCCAACTGCTCTCTGCTGCCCACATTTGTTTACAATCTTGTTACACTCCCGTAACAATTCCTCAACACAAATAACCGTATGTTTACGAAGCTTTAATTAAAGCAAACAAAATAAAATTTGAAGTACTTAGGGACTTATCATGCAAACCAACCATACACATCATGAAAAAAATTGCATTGCTGGTCGGACTGGCCGCAGCTCTTGGATTCAATAATGCACAAGCTACAGATTTGAGCTGGACTGGCGATATCCGCGAACGCTGGGAATATCAACGTACAGATAAAACGACAGATACAACTCCAGCTATTGGTTCAAGCCGTTCACGTACTCGCATCCGCCTTGGCGTTTATTCATGGATAAATGATGAACTTTCTGCTGGCATCCAGTTCGCTACAGGTAACGATCTCGCAAAAGAAACAATATCCCGAAACCAGAGTGCTGGGAGTCTTTTCCAGCCAAAAAATATTTATTTCAACGAGGCTTTTATTGATTACCATCCGAGGTCTTACGGACTTGATGGTCAAGTGAATATTATTGCCGGAAAAAGGGATGTCACCAATACAATTATCAGGGTAGATAATTTGGTGTATGACGGTGATCTTACCATTGAAGGAGCAACCATACAATTCGGCAAGGATGAGGCCGGCAAAGAAAAAAACGGACTTATCGGTATTGCCGGATACTATCTACTGAACTCATGGTCTTCAACGACGTATACCGATCCGGTACTTTTCGTAGGTCAGGGTGCTTATAAAGGTGAAATCAACGATATCAACTATCTGTTTGGTGCCGGGTACAACCTTTATGGAAGCGTGAATAACCTGAGCTTAGATGGCGACAAATCTACAAATGATAAATCTGCGCCTGTCAGTAATGCATCGTGGTGGAACAAGGGCTACAAGATCGTCGAGCTTTTCGGCAAGGTTGGCGGCCAGTTAACAGAAAACCTTCCGTGGAAGATCTATGGTCAATACGCATTCAATACTGCCTCAAGCACCGATTATCAGAAAATTAATGATAGCCGGAGAAATGCCTGGCTGGCAGGATTGACGATAGGTGACGCAAAACAGGTAGGAACTTGGTTGCTTGACGCCAAGTATGACCGGATTGAAACTGATTCCGTTTTCCCGCTGTTCACCGACTCTGACAGAAAAATAGGTACTATTTATAACCTCAAAGGTTTTGAGGTTGCCGGAACCTACCATCTTGTCCAAAACATGACAATTGGAGCAAGGTACTACCATTACAGTAATATTGACAAACCGTCTGGAAATCCAACACTTAATCAGCTTCAGGTCGATGCTGTTGTCAAATTTTAAAAAGTGTGTTTTGTTCTTTCCGTGTTAGTTGTGTAGTTATGTTACAAGGCGCACCCTGCTGTTGCAGGGCCGTCTTGTAACATTATTTTCAGACTATTATAGGATCATGAATTTTTTTATCAACTCAACTCAATTCAAACAAAAAGATGAAACTTATTAAAAAGATAGTTTTAAGCTGTGCCGTTTTTGGCTTAATGGCTTCGGGTACTGCTCAAGCAGCTGGTAAAATCGTTATTGATGGTTCAACTACAGTCGGTCCTATTGCCAAAGCATTTGCCGGCTACTTTACCAAAACTACCGGAATACAGGTAATAGTAAGTGAATCCGGTTCCGGAAACGGAGCAAAAAGCCTGATAAACAAAACCTGTGACATTGCAACCATGTCTCGGGCCATGAAAGACAATGAGCTTACGGCAGCAAAAGCCAAAGGAGTCAAACCTGTTGAACACGTCATTGCACTTGATGGTCTTGCTATTGTTGTGCATCCGGGCAACCGCGTCAATGCGCTTACAAAAGCACAAATTCGGGGTATTTACATGGGGAAATACACCAATTGGAGCCAGGTTGGCGGACCGAATGCAGCAATCATCGTTATCCAGCGTGAATCAAACAGCGGCACTCAAGACTCTTTCAAGGAACTGGTCATGGGCAAAGATAACCCTATTTCCAAAAGAGTTGAGACCCAGGCAAGCAACGGCGCCATCAAAAGCCGTGTAGCAACCACACCGGCCGCAGTTGGCTTTATCGGGCTTGGCTTTGTTGACAACTCAGTCAAGGCACTCCTTGTGGACGGTATCGAGCCTGACGTTAAAACAGTTAAAAACGGCACCTATCCGATTCACAGGCCGCTCTTCATGTACACGAACGGCCAACCAACCGGCGCAGTCAAGCAGTTCATTGACCTCGCAAAAACAGCGGAAGGTAAAAACCTGATCAGCGAATCAGGCTTTGTCAACATTCATTGAGTGTCGAGTACAATTTGTTTCTCTCCGTGCATAGCAAAACATGAAAAGCCGTTTCTCCTCAGGACGGCTTTTTATGTATTCCCAAATCGCAACTCTTATCGGCTAAAAGATTCTCAAGAAAATGTGTGATCGGGTTGTACAAAAAAAAAATATACTTATATTTATCCCTCAATAAGCGGGAATAGCTCAGTTGGTAGAGCACAACCTTGCCAAGGTTGGGGTCGCGAGTTCGAGTCTCGTTTCCCGCTCAAAAATTCAAACTACTTATCAAAGTCTCCATGAAAGTGGAGGCTTTTTGTTTTTCTTATCTTCCTTTATCACTTTTGCGTAGAGTGAAAAAAGTTGGCCGCACAGAAAATAGATGCGGATATATTCAATAGATTGTATCACTGAGGCAAAAACTGCCGGTAACTATAAAGAAAAACAATAGTACCAATCCTCTCGTTCAAACCCATGACAGGAATAAGATAAAGGCTTTTGCCTTCCTGCACCTTATAAGAAACTGCGCCTGCCGCATTCAGTTTCAATCCAGGGTAGCGACTGGAAAAAGAACGACCCTGAAATTTACGATCAGTCGAAACGGTAATGGTACCTGATGGATCAACCAGCATGATCAAACCAAACACTTTTCTTTTAATTAATTGATTAAAATACTCGTCAATCTGGTCATAATTCTGTTTTATCAGTTCCTTTCTCACTGCCCAAGCTAACGGAACAGCAAAAAGCCCAATATCCTGCCGCTGAATATCAACAAAACGGCTCTCTGCAACCCGAGCCTGCTCATGCAGCTTCCGCTCTCCAAGGTATCGAACCACAACAACTCCACCAGCAAGCACTATAATAACAAGAAAAGTAGTAATCAGGAGAACACGATTCCATAAGGATGGTTTCCATCGTTGAGATTCCAGAACATCATTACTTTCTTTCATTGCTCAAAATTTTTGGATGGCGCAACATCGAAGCGACCAAGATAAAAAGCTTCTTTTTCCTGCATTAAAGCCCTCTCATACGGTGTGTGATCACCATACCCGATAAGGTGAAGAACAGAATGGAAGGTAACCCGCATAAGTTCCTGTTGGAAATCGACCATAAACCTCACAGCATTGTCCTGAACAACATCAAGCGAAACATAAAACTCACCATCAACCTCCCGCCCCTTGTTGTAGCGAAAAGTTATGGTGTCAGTAGGATAATCATGCTGAAGAAACTCGCGGTTGATACGCTGTATCATTTTATTGCCGCAATAGACACCCACAATCGACTCATCAACAAAATGCTCACTCTCCAGAACCAGAAGAACCGCCTCGCTGAGAAGCCGCTCAGGAATTTGCCGTCTGGTAGTATTATAAATCTGCAACGTCATACTGGAGTGGCTGTGAAGCGTTAACTATCGCATCAATATGCTTGATCTGGTTTTTATGCACCCTGAATGTCAGCTCAACATCCTCATCCAGATGACGCTTATGAATAACTTCTGTATTTTCATAAAGATAACCAATCAGCTTGTAGTTTGACACATGTGTAAGAATTTTCCTCTCTTTGTAATCGCGGGCAACATGCCGGCCAATAATCTCCTTCAAAACGGAAATATTGATTCCCCGAGCAGCAGAAATAAACACCGCTTCAGGATACTTTGCACTGATAGCCCTCAATGTCGATTGATCTTCAAGAGCATCAATTTTGTTAAACACCTCAATAAAGTTTTCGTGCTCAACACCAATCTCCTTAAGAGTCTCCCGCACCACCAGCATCTGATCCTCAAAACCCGGGTGGCTGATATCAATCACATGAAGCATAAAATCAGCCTGCAACACCTCAGCCAGCGTTGATTTGAAACTCTCGACCAGATGGTGAGGCAACTTGCGGATAAAACCAACCGTGTCCGACAAAAGAACAAGCTTGTTAATACTCAGCTCCAGCCGGCGGGTTTTGGTGTCGAGCGTAGCAAAAAGCCTGTTCTCGGCAAAAGCCTGCGCCTCCGGGCAAAGGCTGTTCATCAGGGTCGACTTACCCGCATTGGTGTACCCCACAAGCGCAACCCTCGGCACCATTTTACGACTACTGGTCTGGGTATCATGCTGGCGCGAAACATCAAAAAGCTTTTTTTTCAACAAGGCAATCCTGTTACGAACAAGACGACGGTCAGTCTCAATCTGGGTTTCACCAGGTCCTTTGGTACCGATTCCCCCCTTCTGTTTCGACAAATGGGTCCACTGCCCGGAAAGCCGAGGAAGCATATACTCAAGCTGGGCAAGCTCAACCTGCATTTTTGCTTGAGCGGATTGCGCCCTGATGGCAAAAATCTGCAGAATCAGGCCTGTACGGTCAATCACCTTGCACTCAAATGCCTTTTCAAGGTTCCTCGCCTGCCCGGGTGTAAGATCGTCATCAAAAATTACGATATCGACCTCCTCCTTCTGGATAAACGGAACCAGTTCATCAACCTTCCCTTTCCCAATGCAATAGGCGGGGTCTCGCAGTTTTTTCTCCTGTATGTACGAAGCAATCACATCCGCACCGGCAGTATCAGCAAGAAAAGCAAGCTCAGTCAGATACTCCTCAACAAGAGATCGGGGTACCTCAGGAGGGCAACACAGACCAACAAGAATAGCCTTTTCCCTTTTATTATCAGAAACAACAGTATTCAACAGAATAATAAAATTACGTAAGTATTTTAATAATAACCATGTGCAACTTGGCGTGTTGATATATTACAACCATTGTTTTATCTTGGCAATTCTTTTAAATAACGAATTTGAGCATTAAAAAGTTACACATTTTTTCACAGCACACCGCAACAAGGGAATACCACTGTGATGACAGGAACAGGCTTAATATAAGCGCGCAGGCCAGATGAACTACAGCTATAACGGAAAAAAGACTGCAGTCAAGGATATCGAAAAAAAGATAACACTTGAAAATGCTTATCAATACTGCCGACAAATGGCTAAACATCATGCAAAAACATTCTACCTTGCAAGCATGTTTCTGCCCAAAAAACAGCAGAACCCCATTTTTGCCATCTATGCCCTACTGCGGACTGTTGATGACCTTGTTGACCTGGCGGAAGACAAACTGGCTCACGGCCAGATTACCAGAGAAGAGATTCAGCAACTGCTTGAAAGCTGGAAATCAAGACTCAAAGCATGTTACGCCGGAAAACAGGAAAACGACCCTGCCATGAAACCTATCATGATGGCCTGGCAGGATACTCTTAAAAGCTATACAATCCCTATGGAATACCCGCTGGATCTTATGGACGGCGTGGCCATGGATATTGAGTTCAAACCCTTCGAAACCTTCGACAAACTCTACGTTTACTGTTACAAGGTTGCCTCGGTGGTGGGGCTGATGACCTCCGAGATTTTCGGCTACACCGACAAGCAGGCACTACAACATGCCATAGAACTGGGCATTGCCATGCAGCTCACCAACATACTGCGCGACATTGGTGAAGATATTGACCGGGGAAGAATCTATCTGCCGCTTGAAGATCTCCGCCGCTTCAACTATTCAAGCGAAGAGTTCATGCAAAAGAGAATAAACGATAACTTCAAAAATCTCATGAAGTTCCAGATCGAAAGGGCACGCAGCTACTACCGCTCTTCTGATAAAGGAATCTGCATGCTCGAAAAACAAAGCCGCTTTGCAGTCGGCATCAGCAGCACGAACTACTGCAATATTCTACATGCGATAGAGGAAAACGACTACGATGTATTTTCAAAACGAGCCTATCGCTCTTTCTACCAAAAAATCAGCACCATTCCCCATGTCTGGCTTAAAACCCGTGCTGATTCCTGAAAAAATCAAGCAATTACGGGCAAACCACACTTTTTTACCCACTGAATTTCAAGGTATAATCAACCCATGAGCAAAGAACACGACCAGCAGCAACCAGCACCGCAGCTCTCCCTGAACGACCAGATGAAGCGCCGTTTCGAAGAACGGCAGCACCTTCTTGACTCAGGCATCAACCCCTACCCCTGCCATTTCGACGTCAGCAGCTATTCCGATGAAATCATTGCCAGCTTCAAGGATGAAGCCAAAGAACCCGTAGCTGTTGCCGGCAGAATCATGACCATCAGAAAGATGGGCAAAGCATCGTTCTTTCATCTTCAGGATTCCAAAGGAAAAATCCAGATCTACCTCAAAAAAGACGACGTAGGCGACACAGCGTACAAAACCTTCAAACTGCTCGATATCGGCGATATTGTTGGAGTCAAAGGATACAGCTTCAAAACCAGAACCGGCGAAATCTCAGTCCATGCCGAAACATTCGAACTGCTCAGCAAATCACTGCGGCCAATACCCATTGCCAAGGAAAAAGAGGTTGATGGCCAAAAAGTGATTTACGACGCCTTCAACGACCGCGAGCTTCGCTACCGCCAGCGTTATGTCGATCTGATTGTCAATCCCGAAGTTCGCCAGACCTTCATCAAAAGGAGTGCCATCGTCTCGTTCATGCGACGTTTTTTTTCCGGAAAAGGGTGGCTTGAAGTTGAAACACCCATTCTTCAACCCATATACGGTGGAGCTGCTGCACGCCCCTTCACCACACACCACAATGCGCTCAACATGGAACTCTACCTGCGCATTGCCAACGAACTCTACCTCAAACGGCTTATTGTCGGCGGATTTGATGGGGTTTTTGAATTTGCCAAAGATTTCCGCAATGAAGGAATCGACCGTTTCCATAACCCGGAGTTCACCCAGGTAGAACTCTATGTCGCCTACAAAGATTACAACTGGATGATGGAACTTGTAGAAGAGCTTTTTTACCAAACAGCACTCGAAGTCAACAACAGCGACGCCACGCTCTTTCTCGGCAACAACATCAGTCTGAAACCACCATTCAGGCGGCTGAGCATTACCCAGGCAATTGAAGAGTTCTGCGGCAAGGATATCAGGGGAAAATCCGAAACCGAGCTACGCCTGATCGCCAAAGACCTCGGACTTGAACTCGATCCGAAAATCAGCAGCGGAAAAATTATCGACGAAATATTCGGTGAATTTGTTGAGCCACAACTTATTCAGCCAACATTTATTACCGACTACCCTACCGAAATGTCGCCCCTTGCCAAGGGACACCGTTCACAATCGGGTATTGTTGAACGCTTCGAACTGATTGCCGGCGGCAAAGAGGTCTGCAACTCATTTTCAGAACTGAACGATCCGGTCATTCAGCGCGAACGGCTTGAATCCCAGGCAACATTAAGACTGCGGGGCGATGAAGAAGCCATGATTGTCGATGAAGACTTCCTGCGCGCCCTCGAATACGGAATGCCGCCATGCGCAGGCCTTGGAATAGGGGTTGACCGCATGGTCATGCTTCTTACAGGTCAGGATTCCATCAGGGACGTCATCTTCTTCCCGCACATGAAAGCCGAATAAATGCAGGTGCTGAGTGTTCAGGTTTTCATAACCAGAAACCTGAACACTCAGCACATATAATAATCACGATACCATGCAACAAACCGAGCAATACCCTCTTCAACCGTAGTGGCCGGCTTGTAATGCACATCCTGCATCAACTGCTCCACATCGGCATAGGTATCCGGCACATCACCCGGCTGCATCGGCAAAAACTCCTTTTCAGCAACCCGGCCCAACTGACTCTCAAGCGCCTCAATGTACTCCATCAACTCAACCGGACGACTGTTGCCGATATTGTACACCCTCCAGGGAGCTATGCTTGAACCCGGATCGGGCTTTAGGCCCGACCAGTCACCATTTGGCTCGGCAACATGATCCAGCGTCCTCAGAATCCCCTCCGTAATATCATCAACAAAGGTAAAATCTCGGCGATGCCTTCCATAATTGAACACCTTGATAGGCTTGTTGTGCACAAGAGCATCAGTAAAAAGAAAAAGCGCCATATCAGGCCTCCCCCACGGACCGTAAACAGTAAAAAAGCGGAGACCGGTTGTCGGCAACTTGTAGAGGTGGCTGTAAGTATGCGCCATCAACTCATTAGCCTTTTTACTGGCCGCATAGAGAGAAAGCGGATGATCAACATTATCGTGCACCGAAAACGGCATACGCTCATTTGCCCCGTAAACCGAACTTGACGAAGCATAAACCAGATGCTCCACCCCGCTATGGCGGCACCCCTCAAGAATATTCATGAACCCAACAATATTACTCTCAATATATGCATGGGGATTAATCAACGAATACCTCACCCCGGCCTGCGCAGCAAGGTTAACCACCCGCTCAAACCCGCCACTGCGGAAAAGAGCTTCCATTGCGCTCCGGTCAGCAATATCAGCCTTGATAAACCTGAAGCCGTTGTAAGGCAACAGCATCGAAAGGCGAGCCTCCTTAAGCGAAACATCATAATAGTCATTCATATTATCAACGCCGGTTACCTGCTCACCCCGTTCAAGCAGTTGACGGCAAACATGAAAACCTATAAAACCGGCAGCACCGGTAACCAGTATATGCATTGCTGTAGCTCTATTAAAACGATTGCGGCACCACGCCAATCAGAAACAAAAAAAACGGAAAACCCTTACATCAAAAGTAATAATAATCAATAATCTCCTGAGAAAATTTCTCTTTAACATTAAGATGTAAAAAACTCAGCCAGGCGCTTGCAGGAACAAGAACCCTCTATGAACCGTACAGGATAGAATGGTAAAACCGGATGATATTTTTTGACGCATCCCAACATCATAAAAAACAGGGTTATCGTCATACAGTACAAGCAAATACAAGGAATATTCACCATAATTATGCCCCGGTACTTGCATAACTCACGATTATGCTATAACATACAGAGGTTGAACACAGTAAGAACATGCTCGTTGTACCTGGAAATACCGATCCTCCGGTTTTTGCCCCAGCGGGCCTTGACTGGCGCGGTTTTTCAGAGGTACTCTCTCTATCTTATTGCACGCATTGCGGATGGCGTTAAACAATCCATGATATCAATCACAAAGCACAATCAACTCATGCCCAAAAAGCGGTTTTATATGGTAAAAAATCTCATGAATGGCTGGGTGCGAGGGTTGATAGTAACGCTGATTACTGGAGCAGTTATTTCAATCACTTTTTTCATACTGACGCCGCAGAACATCCCGACGTTGCACACTCATGCTCTATCAGCGCAAAGTTATAAGGATGCTTTGCAACGTGTTGCCGCTCTTCGGGCAGATGAAGGGCAGAACATGAATCCGGTAAGCAGGCTTCAATTGATGACGCATCAAAAAAAAACGGAGCGCGCAATTATTCTGGTACATGGTTATACAAGCTCCCCACAGCAATTTCACCAGTTAGGGCTGCAACTGTATGATGCTGGCTATAACGTGCTGATTGCTCCCCTTCCGCATCACGGCCTGGCTGACCGTATGACGCAAGAACATGCCAAACTGACGGCAGAAGAGCTTGCAGCTTATACCGACCGGACTGTCAATATTGCCCGGGGGCTTGGCAAGCAAGTTGTGATGATGGGGATTTCCACCGGCGGAGTAATGACCGCCTGGGCGGCACAAAACCGAAGCGATATTGATCTGGCGGTCATTATTTCCCCGGCATTCGGCTTTAATAAAATTCCAACGTTTTTAACGGCCGCAGCAATGAATATCTATGGTTTTTTGCCCGATATATTTGAGTGGTGGAATCCGGATCTGAAAGAAAAAGAGCCGCCGGCATATTCCTATCCCCGCTACTCCCGTCATGCACTGGTAGAAATCCTCCGCCTCGGGTTTGCAGTCAGGACAGACGCCAGTAAAAAGCCGCCAGCTGCAAAAAAAATGGTGTTCATTTTCAACGCTAACGACACCACAATCAATCACGAACTGGAAAAGGAAATGGCAACCATCTGGCAATCGTACCACGCGAAACTGACTACCTATGAATTCCCTGCCGCATTAAAACTGCGCCACGACATGATTGATCCTGCCAAATCTGGTCAGCGAACAGATATTGTTTATCCCCGTCTCATGGAGCTGATCAAGGAATAAGCGAACTGAAACTCGTTAGCCAGCCTTGCCGCACCAATACCCTGCTTTTTTGTTTTGTGGCGGGCATTGGCTACCTTCACTGAAGCAGAATCCGGAAACCTCAATGTTGCGGCAGGATAGTTTTGCCGGACTCTGCAAACGCTTTGATACGTTTTCAATATTCATGAAATTCACCCTTACCCAAAAAGATACCGGAAGTGCCGGACGATGCGGCATACTGAGAACCGATCACGGAGTTTTCCCCACACCTCTCTTTATGCCTGTAGGTACTAGAGCAAGCGTTAAATCAATTGAGCCGCACGAGCTCAAAGAGCTCAACGTATACATGATACTTGCCAATACCTACCATCTCTATCTGAGGCCAGGCAATGAAATTCTTTTGAAAGCAGGCGGCATTCACCGGTTCATGAACTGGCAGGGACCGCTATTGACCGACAGCGGAGGCTATCAGGTTTATTCGCTCTCCGAGCTGCGTAAAATCAGCGAGAAGGGGGTTCTATTCAAATCGCACCTTGATGGTTCCATGCAGCAGTTCACGCCCGAAAACGTGGTGGACACGCAGCGGGTTATCGGCAGCGACATCATGATGCCTCTTGATGAATGCCCTCCCTCAACCGCCGACAAAGAGTATATCCGCAAATCCGGAGAACTGACCCTCCGCTGGGCTGAACGGGCAAAAGAGCAGTTCACCTCAACCTCTCCGCTCTACAGTCACAAACAGTCTCTTTTCGGCATTACGCAGGGAGGAACTCATGACGATCTTCGAACCATATCAACAAGATCCCTTGTCGATCTTGATTTTGACGGCTACGCAATAGGAGGCATGGCGGTGGGCGAACCTGCCGAAGAGATGTACCGGATCCTTGAACTTTCGCACACATTGCTGCCCGAAAACAAACCACGCTACCTGATGGGCGTCGGCACACCCGAAAACATCCTTAACGCTATCGAACGCGGCATTGACCTGTTTGACTGCGTCATCCCAACAAGGGAAGGCCGTAACGGCAGGGTCTATACCCGCCATGGAAAACTCAATCTGCGCTCGGCCATATATGCGGCTGACTTTACATCAATTGATGAAGAATTCGATAACAGCGTCTGCCGGAACTACTCGCGCGCCTACATCCGCCACCTGCTGAACGTTGGTGAAATTCTCGGCCTCAAGCTCTGCACCATGCAGAACATATCCTTTTTCATGTGGCTCACCGCAACAGCTCGAACACAAATACAGCGCGGCTCATTCACCGAATGGAAACAAGATTTTCTCCAGAGATTCAATCACCATGACCAGGCATAACGTATTTCTTTTGAGCCTCGGCTGCTCCAAAAACACCGTTGACTCCGAACGCCTTATGGCGCAGGCAGAAGCTTCCGGCATCATCTTTACCGAAACAGCCGATGAAGCCCAAACTATTCTCATCAACACCTGCGCCTTCATCGAAGATGCAAAAGAGGAATCCATTACCGAAACGCTTGCGGCCATTGATAAAAAAGCAGACGGCGGCATTCAGCGCGTGTACATGATGGGCTGCCTCAGTGAACTCTACCGGCACGAACTCCAAGAAGAGATGCCCGAAGTGGACGGATTTTTCGGCACTCACGAACTGCCTGCCGTGCTTGCGGCACTTGGAGCATCATATCGCGAAGAACTTTATGATCAACGCTCGCTGCTCACTCCACCCCATTACGCCTACCTCAAAATTGCCGAAGGGTGCAACCGCGCCTGCTCGTTCTGTTCCATCCCGAAAATCAGGGGGCGCTATATCAGCCAGCCACCCGAACAGTTACTGCGTGAAGCCGCACTGCTGCAGAAAGCCGGTGTACGGGAGCTGAACCTGATTGCGCAGGATATAAGCCTCTATGGATATGATCTTGCTGGAAAAACAATGCTCAACGACCTTCTGCTCCGCCTTTCGGACATGGGATTCGACTGGATAAGGCTCCTTTACGCCTACCCGGTCAACTTCCCGCTCGAAGTGATTACAACCATGCGGGATAGGGAAAACATCTGCAACTACCTCGACATTCCCCTGCAGCATTGCAACGACCGCATCCTGCAATCCATGAACCGGGGAATCAACAAACATGAAACCATCCAGCTTCTTGATACCATCCGCCGGAAAAACCCCGACATAAGGCTTCGAACCACCATGATCGCCGGCTACCCGGGCGAAACCCGTCAAGAGTTCGAAGAACTGCTGCAATTTGTTGAAACAATCGGCTTCGACCGGCTCGGCTGCTTTCCCTACTGCCACGAAGAACACGCCCCATCCTACAAACTTGCCGATACCCTCACTGCCGAAGAAAAACATGAACGGGTTACAGAACTCATGGAACTGCAGGAAACCATTTCGGAAAGGAAAAACCAGTTTTTCGAAGGGAAAAAGATAAAAGTGCTTATTGATTACATAGAAGGCGATACTGCATTCGGCAGAACCGAATACGACGCTCCTGAGGTAGATAACGACTGTATGGTTGCTCTCGGTAATGAATCCCTCAAGGCAGGTTCATTCTGCATGGCTGACATCACCAGCAGCTCAGCCTATGAACTGTACGGACAGATCAACAACGTGCTGCCATAACACCAAACATCAATAATATTCAAATGCAACAAAAACCATAACCCCAATCAATCACCGAAACAAAAAATATAATACTATAAACAACATGACAATATAGTCAAAAAAAACAGGTAACAAATAAAGTAAGAAAAAGGTATCTCAAGCGGAGAAGTATCCGTACAAATTCGGATCCCCAGTTTCGGGTCGAAACATTGTAAGGAGTATTTGCATTACGTATATTCATTTAATTTATAAAAGCTTTTATTGACTAAATATTATAAGGGAAATGATAAAAATTTTTATTAGTCACACACGAATGGATACAAAAATTGCGCAGTTAATTGAGCAAAGAATAGGTGTAGAGAGTGGAAAATCTCTTGTATTTTGGCGTACTGATAATTTACCTATAGGTCAGGATTGGCAACAAGAAATATCTCGTCGTCTTCGATCCGCAGATGCATTTATTCTTCTTATCACACCAAGTTACTTGCAATCAACAACAGCATTGACGGAACTTGGCCGGATTCTTGAAGTTCGATCTCGTAATGAAATTCCGACAATCCCATTAGCCATAGATAAAATAAGTCTTGCTGAAACCCCTCTTTCTCACTTGTATGGTATTCATTCTGATTCATCGAAAGAAGCTATTATTGAGGCGGCTAATAAAATAGCTAATGGATTAATGACGCAATTACGCCAAGAATGGCCAAGAGGATTAGTTGAATTATATTTGTCTTATAAAGTTCTTGATGTTTCAGCATTAGCAACAATATTACAATGTTTTTCAACTATTTATAGTGTTGTTCATAACTCAAGTTTTGACTCTTTAGGAAAGTCACAATTCCAATCGATAAAATCAATTTATGATCACTTATTAATTCATACGGTGGAAACGGGTGATTCCATTCGAATTCGCTTTTCAACAGGATGGAAACCATCTTTTGATATCGAAAATGGCGAAATTGTTTTTCCTCAATGTGTAATGAGCATCGCGATTGTTGGGTGGCTCATTTCTCAAGCCGTCAGTTATGGCATTCCAAGGACGTGCCCCCGTTTATAAGACCACTTCTTCTTGGTAAAAATCCTTTTGCTTAACCTGAAATTCTTCCGGTGTCAGTCTTCCTAAAGAACTGTGCGGGCGAATCGAATGGTAATCCTCCTGCCATT